>Ga0182021_10003627_pt1 | contig 18168 bp, 10 predicted proteins | sample 612E3MmetaG_FD_120493 | JGI IMG/M metagenome (GOLD analysis project Ga0182021, IMG submission 120493) | Permafrost microbial communities from Stordalen Mire, Sweden - 612E3M metaG (Illumina Assembly) | ecosystem: Environmental > Terrestrial > Soil > Wetlands > Permafrost | place: Sweden... | reverse complement strand
GATGTCCGGTGCCAGAATATCGATGGCCGGTCCGCCGGCGCGCCAGATGTCGTGCACGAACGCCTCCGGGCCGCCGCTGGGATAGTCGCCCGGCCCCAGATCGTTGGGCTGGACGATCCAGGTATTCACATACATGGGGAGAGGATATTCTTTTTTGCCCTGCGCGGCGACGTAACCGACGTAGGAGGAGTAGTTCCACGCCATGAAGATTTCGTCGGTGTGGTTGAACAATTCGGCGTCGGCGGCCCGGGGTTGACGACCGGGGCTGTTGGGGACGGGCTTATCGTCCGCCGGACGCGGGACGTTCTTGCCGAAGACTTCTTCCCATGTGCCCGAGGTCTTGTTGCCGGCGGCGTCCCAAATTTTCTTCATTTCCGGCAGCAGGTTGTCCCGGTTCTTCTGGAGATAGGCGGTCAGTTGCTTCGGAACGGGGCCGGCGAAGGCGGTGTTGGCCGCGGCGCAAAAATCGCGCGTGCTGCCCATGATGCCCACCTCGTTTTCCACCTGCCATCCGATGACCGTTTGATTCTTGTCGACCTCGCGGAGGTGTTTCATGACGGCGGCGAAAGCCTTGGCGTCGGCCTCGCGATTGGCCGGGCTGAGCGTCGAGAGGATTTCGAGCGTCTTGCCCTCGCCATTCACCACGCGCGGGAAACGGTCCTGATTGGCTTTGACCCACGTCGGCGGGAAGTGCGACAGGCCGTTTTTCCAGCTGGCCATCCAGAGGAGGATGAGCCGCACGTTGGCGGCGCGGGCGGCCTCGATCTGATAGTCGATCATCGAGAAATCGAACTTGCCTTCCTCCGGCTCGACCAGATCCCAGGAAACGACGGTCAAGATGGTGTTGAGATTCGCCGCCGCCAGCCGCGCGATGGCCGCCTTGGTGCCTTCCCGGTCCGAGGAGGCGGTATTGGTCAGCTCACCTGCGACGCAGATGAACGGCCGGCCATCGACGATGAGTTTGGTCATCCCATCACGTTTTTCCAGGTGCGGGATATTGGATACGGGGGATTGGGCGCGGGCCGAAGCCAGTACGAGCACACAAGCGAGTGCGCCGCACGCAAGAGCGTGTAGTTTCATTGGAATCTCCTTCTAGGGTTGTTTGGGATCGATCGAAATCTGGTTTTGATTAACCACAGATGGACGCAGATAGACACGGATGAACGAACTTAGGCGACAAATAATGCGCACCTTTCAATGCCTGCCTGTTCCGTTTATTAGCGTCCATTAGTGTTATTAGTGGTTACTTCATCTGCGGAATCAGGAGAAGATTCACCGCAGTGTGAAGGCCGCTGCTTTCGTGTTTTCCGAGTTGGTGCCGACAAACACGCGAAAATCGCCCGGCTCGGCTTCCCACCTGCCCCGCGCGGTGTAGAACGCCAGGTCCGCCGTCGTGAGTTCGAACGTCACGTCTCTCTCCTCGCCCGGCGCCAGATCGACCGCGCGAAAGCCTTTCAATTCCTTCACCGGTCGCGTCACGCTGCCGACGAGGTCGCGCACGTAGAGTTGTACGATCTCCTTGCCTTCGCGCTCGCCGTTGTTGGCCACCGTCACCGTCACGCGCAGCGTCTCGCCCGCCGCAATGGCGGGCTGGCTCAGCCGAAGATCGGAGTAGACGAAGATCGCATAGCTAAGGCCGTATCCGAAGGGATAGAGCGGCGTGTTGGGCGAGTCGGTGTAGCGCGACCAATAGAGGTCATCCTCGCTGCTCAGGGGCCGACCGGTGTCCTTGTGGTTGTAGTAAAGCGGCAGCTGACCGACGGAACGCGGAAACGACACCGGCAGTTTGCCCGACGGATTGTGGCGGCCGAACAGCACATCGGCGATGGCATGACCGGCTTGCGAACCCAGAAACCACGCTTCGACGATGGCCGGAACGTTGTCAGCCATCCACGGAATCGTCAGTGGGCGGCCGTTCATCAACACCACAACCACGTTTCTGTTGGCGGCATAGACGGCGCGGAGCAACTCGTCCTGCAATCCCTTGAGCCCAATCTCCACCTGGCTGCGGGCTTCGCCGGTCTGAAACGCATCCTCGCCAAGCGCGAGCACCACGACATCCGCCTGGCGCGCCGCCTCGACCGCCGCAGGAAAACCCGTGCGGTCGCTGGTGTTGAAGACGACGGGCTTTTGAAAATCGCGCTTTCCGACCGCCAGGGCGGCGCCTTCCGCGTAGACGACCTCGGTCCCCGCGCCAACCGCCGCCTGGATGCCTTCGAGGAGCGACACTGCCGAATTCGGAACGGCCTGTGCGCGCCAGTTGCCGAGCGGCGAATCCTTGTCGGCGGCCAGTGGACCGATGACCGCGATGCGGCGGAGTCGCGGGTCGAGCGGCAGCAGCTGACCCTTGTTTTTCAGAAGGACAATCGACTTGCGGGCCACGTCGCGCGATTTTTCGAGGTGCGCCGGCGCGAACAACGTCTGTTGCTCGCGCTGCGGATCGCAGTAGCGGTAGGGATCGTCGAAGAGGCCGAGCGCAAACTTCACCCGCAGGATGCGCCGCACGGCGGCGTCGACCAACTTCACATCGACCCGGCCGGACTGCACGAGTTGCGCCAGTTGTCCGACGTAGGCGCGCGACTCCATGTCCATGTCGTTGCCGGCGGTGAGGGCGATCCGCGCGGCGTCGGCGAGGTCCTTCGCGATGCCGTGCTTGGTCATCTCCCCAATCGAACCCCAATCGGAGACGACGAAGCCTTCGAAGCCCCACTCGCCCTTGAGGATGTCGCGCAGCAGGTGCGCGTTCCCGGTCGAGGGCACGCCACCGATTTCGTTGAACGAATTCATGAACGTGGCCACACCCGCGGCCGCGGCCTCCCGGAACGGCGGCAGGACCAGGTTGCGGAGCGTTTGCTCGGAGATATCGACGGTGTTGTAATCGCGGCCGGCCTCGGCGAAGCCGTACGCCGCGTAGTGCTTCGCGCAGGCGGCGATGGTGTCGATCGCGCCGAGATCCGGCCCCTGGAAACCGCGCACGCGGGCCGCGGCGATCAATCCGCCGAGGTACGGATCTTCGCCCGCGCCCTCCATGATGCGGCCCCAGCGGGCGTCGTGGCAGATGTCGACCATCGGTGCGAACGTCCAGTGAACGCCCCCGGCGGCGGCCTCCGTGGCGGCGACCCGCGCCGATCCCTCAATGGCAGCCAGGTCCCAACTTGCCGCCTCGCCGAGCGGCACGGGAAACATCGTGCGGTAGCCGTGGATCACGTCGTGACCGAACAGCAACGGGATATGCAACCGGCTGTTCTCCACCGCGAGCTGCTGCGCCGCGCGCGTGGCCTGGGCGCCGACGACATTGAGCATCGAGCCCACCTGGCCACGTTTGATCTGCTCGTAGTTATCGAGATTTTTGCCCCCCGCGGGCGCCGGACCGACGAGGTTGAAGGTGCTGCTGTACTGGTTGAGCTGGCCGATCTTTTCTTCGAGCGTCATGCGCCCGAGAAGATCGTCGATCTTCTTCTCGGTAGCCGGTACGATCAGTGGGGAGCCTGCAAGCGTGCACGTCATGACGGCAAACAGTGATGAGCGCCGGAGCGCCTGGCGAGAAATGAGGCGAAGCAACATCATTGGCCAAAATCTTTTCCGGGATCAATGGAGGCGACAAAATTCGAAATCCGAAGCTCGAAACTCGAAACAGATTTGAAATCCGAATGCAGAAAAATCAAAACTCTCGTGGATATGGGTTGTTTTGAAATTTCCGCTTTTCCCGAATTGTTTCGGATTGTCCGATGTCGGCCTGCGGCCTCGGTACGGATTTCGAAATTCGGATTTCCCGGCGAGATCTTCGCCGGGCCGGGCCGGGTTACATTGCCTCGGCCAGGACCGCGCCGAGTTCCTCGGCGGTCAAGACCACGGGATTCGCCTTCATGCTGCTCGCCTGTTGGGCGCGGGCGACCATCCCCGCGACCTGCGCCGGAGGGATGCCGTACGCGGAGAGCCGCGAAACGCCGAGCGTGGCCACGAACGAACGCACCCACTCCACGCCATGCTCAGGGGGAGCATCGCCGCGGCCGGTCAACCAGCGGGCAACCTCTGCGTAACGCCCAAGAACGGGGCTTTGCGGCGCGCGGCTCCTCAGCGCCCGGATGTTGGCCGCCATCACCGGCGCGAGGAGCGCGGCGCAGACCGCGCCGTGCGGCGCCGGAAAGAGTCCGCCGATGGGCGCAGCAAAACCGTGTACTGCACCCAGCCCGGCGTTGGCGAGCGCGAGCCCGCTCCACAGGCTCGCCAGCGCGAGGTCGGTGCGCGCCGTCAGTTCGTGCCCGTCGCGGCACACCAACGGCAACGCCCGGGCCGCGCGCGGGATGCCTGCCGCGCAGATGGCATCGGTCATTGGATTCGCCCGATTGCAGACGTACGCTTCAAGCAACTGCGTGAGCGCATCGAGGCCGGTGCTGGCCGTCAGCGCCGGAGGCAGATCGAGCGTCAGCTCCGGATCGACCAACGCCACGCGCGCCAATAGGTGCGGACTGCGCAGGCTGGCTTTCACACCGCGACCAGGCACGGCGAGCACGGCGTTGCGCGTGACTTCTGCCCCGGTGCCCGCGGTCGTCGGGATGGCCATCCACGGTGCAGCGGGCCGGGCCAGCGGCCGGCCCTGCCCCACGACTTCAAGATAATCGAGCGCCACGCCGTCGTTCGTGAGCAGGCCGGCGATGGCCTTGGCCGCATCAATCGCGCTGCCGCCCCCGAAACCGATCACTGCGTCCGCGCCGAAGGCGCGCGCCGAGGCGACGCCGCGCGCCACGTCGTCAATCGAAGGTTCGTGGTCGATCGCCACGATCTCGGTCGCGAGGCCGGCGGCGGCGAGGTTGTCCAGCAGCCGTTGGGCGCGCGCCGGATTCCGTCCGGTGACAACCGTTACGCGCCGACCCCACTCACCCGCCAGCTGGCCGGCTTCGGCGAGCGTGCCGGGTCCGAAAACGATCCGCGCGGCGGTGGCGAATTCAAAGCGCATAAGATTTTGTCTTCGCCAAAATCTTCACCAAGCGCGGTCTTCGGGGAACATGTTGGCGAATTTCACGCTGGTGCGGGGCGCCGCCATCATGGAGACGACGGCGTCGCGCCATACGGCATAATGCGCCGTGGCCTTGTGCGCGGCGGGCGCCTCCGGCGTGCGATAGGCTTCAACGAGCACGAACCGCGTGGGATCGTCGGCCTGCTGGCAGACATCGAAACGGGCGATCCCGGGTTCCTGCACGCTGGCCCGGGCATTGGCGAGCGTCGCGGCCTTGAACGCCTCGACGCACTCGGGCTTTACCTGGACGTGGACATGGACGATTAACATGGGGAAGTTGGGTTGGTGGGACGCGTTGATTACAACCAGGACGGCATCTGGCGCAAGGCTTGGGCGATTGAACCGCGAGTAGCGCAGGCTTCCAGCCTGCTTCGGCAAAGAAAGCAGGCAAGGATGCCTGCGCTACGAAGATCAAAATCGGATTCAGGAGCTTCCTTCAGACGCTCATCGGCCAGAGCACACTGGCGTCGAATTTCGCCGAATCGCTGAGAGGAAACTGGATTTTCGGGAAAGGAGTCCTCAAGTTCGAACCTTCCAAGGTCCATTATGAAAAAAGCGAATCGAGTGAACATCGGCATGATCGGCGGCGGCACCGTGGGCAGCGGCGTGTTTCACGCCCTCCAGAAAAACGCGGCGCTGATGGCCTCCCGCCTCGGCGTGACCGTCAGCATCGTCAAAATCGCGGTCAAGGCCTTCGACGAGCCGCGGCCGTACCCGATTCCGCCATCGTTCATGACCTTGAACTGGCAGGAAGTGGTCAACGACCCCAATGTGCACATCGTCATCGAGCTGGTCGGCGGCACCACGATCGCGAAAACCATGGTCCTCGCCGCGCTCAAGCTCGGCAAGCCGGTCATCACCGCCAACAAGGCGCTGCTCGCCGCCCATGGCCCGGAGCTGTTCGCCGCCGCTAACAAGCACAACACAAACCTCTACTACGAAGCCAGCGTCGCCGGCGGCATCCCAATCATCAAGGTCGTGCGCGAGAGTCTCGTCGGCAATCAGTTTGAGCGCATCTACGGCATCGTGAACGGCACCTGCAATTACATCCTCACGCGCATGAAACGCGAGGGGGCGGACTTCGCCGACGTGCTCAAGGACGCCCAGCGCCTGGGCTACGCCGAAGCCGAGCCATCGCTCGATGTCGACGGCCACGACGCCGCGCACAAGATCGGCATCCTCGCCTCGCTGGCCCACGGATTCTGGGTCAGCCAAAACGACATTCATGTCGAGGGCATCCGCGCCATTACCAAACTCGACATCCAGTTTGCGACGCAGCTCGGCTACACCATCAAGCTGCTCGGCATCGTGAAAAAGGTGGGCGCGCCCGCCGGCGGGCGAAAAGCGAAGGCGGCCAACAGCTCCCAGGTGCAGGTCTCCGTCTATCCCACGCTCGTGCCCAACGGGCACGTGCTGGCCAGCGTCAACGACGTCTTCAACGCCATCTTCGTGCGCGGCGATGTCGTGGGCGACACACTCTACTACGGGCGCGGCGCCGGCAAGGATGCCACGGCCAGTGCGGTGCTCAGCGACGTGGCCGACGCCGCGCTCGACCTGCATCACAGCAGCGAAAACCGCGTGCCGCCCTTCGTGCCGCACGAGCGCCACGGCGCGGTGCAACCGATCGAGGACAGTGTGGCGCGGTACTACGTGCGCCTGAGCGTCGTCGACGAACCCGGCGTCATCGCCCAGGTTTCGGCAATCCTCGGACAAGCCAAAATCAGCATCGCTTCGCTGATCCAGCCCGAAGGGCACGAGGGCGACGTGGTGCCGTTGATCCTCATGATGCACGCCGCGCCCTACTCGGCCATGAGCCGGGCGCTCCGCGCCATCGGGCACCTCCCGGCGGTGAAAGCCCCGCCGATGATGATCCGCGTCGAAGATTTTGCGTAAGACGCAAAATCGGCGGTCATAGACCGCCGCTACAGAAAACCTCCGATGTACGACCGGCGCAAGTCGCCGGGCCGTCTTAAAAACCGCCATCTGCCGGCGAGCGGCAACCCTACAGAAACCGAAAAACACGGGCGACGGGGCAAAAATCAGCGCGGATTGAATGTCATCTATTAAATGACATAAAATCCGAAGACACCAAACTTAAGCGAGATGCAGTTGCCGAGAAGTCAGCGATATTACCGTTACTTCGCCGAAGCGGGCTCAGTAGGGGCCCCAGCAGCCGGGAGCGCGTCGGGGCCGGCCTTGAAGGCGGCGACTGCGTCGGCATCGGTCAGCGCCTGATCGTACACGCGCAACTCGTCGATCGCCGCGCTGAGGCCGGCATCGTTGGAGAAGGACGACCGGCCCAGCCAGTTCTCCACCGGCTTGACCTTGTCGAGCGTGTTGTCGCCCAGATCCGCGGCCGGATTCGGTTCCTTGCCATCCACGAAGACGTGCAGCTTTTTCGCGGCGCCGTCGACGACAATGACGACCAGGTGCGGTTTGCCGTCGTCCAGTGCGCCGGAATCCAGGTAGGTTTTGGAACCGACATCGCTGCCGGTGATCGCGACCCGCGCCGAACCGTCGCCGGTGCGCGGCGAGAAATAGATAAACTGCTTGCCCTCGCCGCCCTCGCTGGCGCCGAAATTGATCACCCGGGCAAAGTCGCCGACATCCTTGGCCGTAAACCAGACCACCAAGCTCACGCTGGTGCCGCCGTTGGGCAGGAGCGAACCGGCGAATTCGAGGCACGAGGCCTTGTCGCCGGAGGCCGACGAATCGTTTTTGAGCACGAGTTTGCCGTCGGCGATGCTGGCGCCGGGGCCTTTCAATTTACCGTCGATGTTGCCGACCGAGTCCTTGGCGGTGCTGTCTTTGAAACTATAGCGGTGCGTGAGACCGGCTTGGGCCGTCGCCACGCCCAGACCGAGCGCGAGCAACCATGCGAACGCTTTGGGAAAACGAATTTGCGAATTCATGATGTGATGGTGCGAAGTAGAGTCCGAGGAAGACGAGGGCGATGAGACCAAGACAGCATCGAGCAGAATCCAGAGCGGTTGAACCGCGAAGCTTCCCGAATTCCTGCCGAGACGAGCAGAGGCTGGGCCGCTTCGGGGCTGGGTTTCTGAAGTTGGGGAAAGCCCCTGCTTGGGCAATGAAATTTCCCCGGTGATTTCCGGCGGCCGGGCATTTCGAAGGTCGGTCAGCTCTGCCGCGGCGCGGTCAACCCGACTGCGACCTACCGGTTGGCGCAGCCGGGAACCACGGTCAAGTTGACCGGGCTACGAAAAGCGGCGGGGCGTCGTCCGAAGCGTAACAGAACTGTTACGTCTTCCCATTTGCCACGACGCGGGGAGGGCACTCGTTGCGGAAGTTTCATCCCATCTCAGCTCAACTCGGATTCGTCTTCCCAATGAAAACCAAGATTTCCCGTAGTTTGTTTTTCGCGGTCGCACTGACCGCTTTTGCCGGTATTGGCCGCGCCCAGATCGTGCAGTTCAACGCCACCATCACTGGCGCCCAGGAAACCCCGGCCACCGGCTCGGCGTCGACCGGCACGGCCACCATGCTCTACGATGTGGCGACAAACACGTTCGACCTCTTCGTGACGGTCAATAATTTTCCCAACACCCTGACGAATTCGCACATTCACGAGGGCGCGCCGGGCGTGGCCGGCGGAGTGGCGACGCCCCTCGGCGCCGAGCCGCTTTACACGCGCAGTGGCAATACGCTCACCGGCGCCTTTTACGATCTCACGTACGGGGGCACCCCTAAGACCCTGCTCCAAAATGGCGCCTACGTGAATTTCCACACGGCGGCCTTCCCCGGCGGCGAGATCCGTGGCCAGCTCATCGCGCAACCGAAGCGGCTCGTGGCCAATCTGACCGTGGCCCAGGAGCAGGCCGCTTTCCCGACTGTGAACATGGCCGGCTTGAACGACTATGGCGCGGCCATCATGAGCTACAACCCCGGCACGGGCCTGATCAGCCTCCGCGTGAGTGTCTATAATTTCAACAATGCAATGAACAATTCGCATTTTCATGAAGGGGCGCCGGGAGTGAGCGGAGGTGTGGTCACGGCCTTGGGCAATGCCTCGAACCCCGGCTATACGATCGTCGGCAACTGGATCACCGGCGCGTTTGACATCCCGTACACCGGTGACCCCATCAAGCTGCTCACGGGTGGCGCCTACATCAATTTCCACAGCACGGCATTTCCCGCCGGCGAGTGCCGCGGCCAGGTGCGCGCGAGCGATGAAACCCCCGGCACGCGCCTCACCAATATCTCGACGCGCGGCTTCGTCGGCCCCGGCAATCAGGTTCTCATCGAGGGTCTGGTCATCAACGGGCCCGATCCGGTCCGGTTGTTGATCACCGCGAAAGGGCCGTCGCTCGCCGCCTACGGTGTGACGGGGGCGCTCGCCGATCCGAGCCTCGCCATCTACGACTCGGCCGGCCGCCAAATTGCGGCGAACGACAACGTGGGCACGCCCACCGCCGGTTCCGATCTTGCGCTCATCCCCGGAGTGCCGACCAACTCCGTGGAGTCCGCGCTCCTCGTGGTGCTCCCGCCGGGCGTCTACAGTATGATGGTTTCCGGCAACGGCAGCTCCGGCATCGCGTTGCTCGAGGCCAGCGATCTCAGAACTTTGGGCACACTCGTGACCAACTGACGAATGGTACTCTCGGTGCGGGATCATGCAGTTGGGCCGCAGCACAATCGATGACCCAGGAACCAAACGGTAGGGCGGACTATTCCTAGTCCGCCGTGGAGTTCTACGAGGGCAACACGGCGCGTTAGGGATAACGCGCCCTACCTCTATTACATCATTCCGGCTCAGTGCTACGGTTGAAAAACCAGCCCGCCCCATGGATCGGATGGAGCTGGGTACTCCTTAAATCCGGGCCTTCGTAGGTCAGCGAGCTTGCTCGCGCTCTGCCATACCGCGCGAGCAAGCTCGCTGCCTGCGGTAAACAGGAGTGCCCGGCTGGGCTGTGCCCGCGTCCAAACAACCTCAATAACTCAAGCCATCTCCCAGCTTGAACAGCGGGTCGTAATTGGCATCCCCGACATGGCTGGGAATCTGCTGCATGGCTCTCGGCCAGGAAAAGGAGAGCTTGCCCGTGGGCTTGAAGTCTCCGAACAGCACGTCCGCGACGCCCTGGCCTTCGGTGCCCGGGAGCCACGCGGCGATGAACGCATCGCATTGGCTGAGGGTGTCGGTGACGATCATCGGCCGGCCCGAAACCAGAATCACCACCACGGGAATGCCGGCCTTCTTCAGGTTGGCAATGGCGGCCAGATCCTGCGCATCCAGGGCCAGATCCGTCCGGTCGCCGCGACCTTCCGCGTAAGGTATCTCGCCCACCACGACGATCCCCACGCTGGCGCCTTCCGCGCCTTGGCCATCGGACGAATACGTCACCGCTGTCTCTTTCGCGACGGCATGCTTGATGGCCGCGAGGATCGTGGTGCCGCCGGGAGTGATGTTGCCACTCTTCCCCTGCCAGTCGATGCTCCAGCCGCCGCACTGGTTGCCAAGGTCATCGGCGTTTTTCCCGGCCACATGGATCCGGGTCACGGCTTTCTTCAAGGGCAGGACGTGCTGGTCGTTCTTCAACAGCACTAGCGATTCGCGGACGGCCTGCCGGGCCACGGCGCGATGCTCGGCGGAGCCGAAATCCTTCCAGAGGCTCCGGTCCGCCAGCTGGCTTCGATTCTTGTCCAGCAGGCCCAGCGCGTATTTCACCCGGAGAATGCGCGTCACCGCATCGTCGATCCGCGACATCGGCACCGTGCCTTCGTTGACCAGCTGCTTGAGCAGGGTGATGAACTGGACGTATTTCGTCGGGACCATGCCCATGTCCATGCCCGCATTGATGCTCATGCCGATGGCGGTCTTGAAATCGCGATCGACCTGGTCGATGGCGCTGTAGTCGGAGATGAGGAAGCCCTCGAAGCCCAGTTCGGTTTTCAGGAGATCGGTCAGGAGTTTTTTGTCCCCCGAGACTTTTTTGCCATTCCACGAGCTGTAGGAGGGCATGATCGTGCCGACGCCCGCGTCCACCGTGGCGATATAGCCGGGCAGGTGGATTCTCCGGAGAGTGGCTTCATCAACGCGTGTATCGCCCTGGTCCAGTTTCACTCCTCGGGCCGAACCATAGGCCGTACCGCCGTCGCCAATAAAATGTTTGGCACACGCCACCACCCGCAGCGGGTCGGAGGAGAGGCTTGGTCCCTGCAAACCTCTCACGGCCGCCACGCCCAACACCTGCACGATCGCGGGATCTTCCGAGAACCCTTCATACGTCCGGCCCCAGCGTTCGTCCTGCGGAACCGTCACGCACGGGGCAAAAGCCCATTGAATGCCCGTGGCGCGAATCTCCTGCGCCGTGATCTGACCGATCTTTTCCACCAACGCCGCATCGCGGGTGCATCCCAGCCCGATGTTGTGGGGAAACATGACCGCGCCCAGCACGTTGTTGTGACCATGCACGGCATCGATGCCATAGAGCAGGGGAATGCCCAGACGGGTCTTCAGAGCATGCCCCTGGAGGGTATCGTAAAGATTCGTCCAGGCTTCCAGGGAGTTTCCCGCCTTGGGGTCCGAACTGCCGCCGCTCAGGATCGAGCCGAAAGAATACGTTTCGATGTCGTTGAGATCCTTGATCGCTTCCTGATCGGGCTGGGTCATCTGGCCGATTTTTTCGTCCAGAGTCATCTGGGCCAGGATTCCCTTGATCTGGGGGTCATGAGCGGAAAGTTTTTTCGGCGCTTCCGCCGCCAAGGCGGAAAAACCCGCCCCACCCAACGCGATCGACACGACCGCCCCGATTGCTGTACGCCACATAATAATACTCATTGTTTGCCATCGTCTTATGTGCCATCAAGGACTGTCAATTTAATTGAAAGATTTCCCCGATCTTCGGATTCAAACCGAAATGCAGCATCAACATGCATAAACACACCAACCTCCCCGCCGTGGGTTTGTTCATCGCCGCGATCCTGCTGCAAACCGGGCCGGCCGAAGCGGCCACCCCGATCACCATCGAGACCCGGAATCTTCTGGTCACCGTCGACGCCGCCACCTGCCGTTGGTCGGCAGAAGTCAAGGGGACGCCGATGCGGCTGAACCATGTGTATTTTATTCCTGGTGACGACCCCGCGGGCTGGACGGTGACGCCATCGGTTAATGACAGCGACGCCACCAACCTCGGTTCGTTCGTCACGGTAACGTTGCGCGGAACAAAACCGGGACAACTCGATTTCGACTATCAGATCTCCGTCAGCCAGACCGGAAACGACATCCTGGTCGGCCTGGGTCGCTCGAACCGGACCGGCCAGGAGGTGGCCCTCGGCGACATGGATTACTTTGTGTCGGACGATGCGCAGCTGGGCGGCACCCCCGACCGATGGATCACGTTGGGCACGCACTCCCGCAATCGCGACCTCTACGACCTGTCGGCCGTGATCAATCTCATCACGCCCAAGACCTACGAGGTGAATCACGTGGTCCGGGACAGTGACACGGGCAACAGTCTGTTGCTGGGGCACGTGACGGCCCTGAAGGGAGCGTCGAGATTCGAGGTGGCGTCCGGCTGGCAGGGAAAAGTACCCGACCGCATGCAGGTGCGGGGATACTGCAGTTACAAGATCACCGTGCCGCCAGGGCGGAGTTTCCCGGGTGAAAAGCTGTTGATTGCCTTCAATCAGGACGCGCTGCGAGCGATGGAGCACCAGGCGGATCTGATCGCGATCGCGCACGATGTGCGCCTCCGGCAGCGGCGGCCGATCAACCTCGACGACCGGGATCTGGTGGCCAATGACTACAGCCGCTTCCACGGCTGGATGTCCGGCGGCAGCAACGCCGACGCGAAAAAGTTTTTCCAGGAAAATGGCCTGATCGATTTCTACTGGGGACTGGGCGGACCCGGCCCACAGGGGAGCTTTGGAATCTATGGTGCGGGGGGCGGAACGCAGGGCCGCCCCTCGCGCGTCAATTATCCGGCCGAATGCTTTCTGCCGATCCATACGGTCAAATACGACGGGGAGCGAGTCATCGATTTTTCCAATCCGCTGACCGTCCAATTCGAGCGCGAACGGATTCAGAAATGGATCGCCGGTCAGGAGAAGGACACCGGCCGGGCGGAGATGGATTTTGCGGATTGGTGGGACAAATGGCCCGGCCAGTTCGATCCCTTCCTGGGCGCGCTGGAGACCTACCGGGCCGGCGGTCTCCCGTGGCGCGAGGCGATCGACCGGCAGGCGCCGCGCATGGTGATCCGCTCGAACATGCAGCCCGTCGATCACTCCTACGGGATCGTCGACATCTGCCGGATTTCGGAGGATGCCGACCAGGGGTACGAGAATCCAGGGTCGTCGCTGGAGGGAAAGGAATTCACGGGTTTGTTCACCGAAACCGTGCTGGGCGCGGCCAACCGGTTTTTCTACAATGGACGCGTCTTCTGGAACGACGCCGACGGGTTCCATATCTTCAAATACAAGGCGCCCGATGGGCGAAACTTCGACGCCGGCCAGGGCAAGGTCGATGCCAACTTTCACGCCATCGCCGGCAACACGCTGTTCGTGTCGGAGGCCTTCAACGTGCCCTACCCGGCCGATCGGATCGAATTGCTGAAACGGATCAGCCCGCCGACGATGGACGTGGCCTACCCGGTGGACCTCTTCGTGCGGCGGCCAGCCCGGATCTGGAATATGCCGGTCGAGCGTTCCTTTGGAAAATGGTCCGTGCTGGCAGTATTCAATTTCACCGGTCCGACGAATCGCAAACTCACGACCTCGCTGGACGCCGCGAAGGATCTCCGCCTTGACCCAGACAAGGAGTACATCGTTTATGAATTCTGGACCAAGCAGCTCATCGGCACGTTCCGGGGCAAGTTCGCCACCCGTCCGCTGGGCGCCTATGACTGCGACATCTACAGCATCGTGGAAAAACAGGAACACCCGGTGCTGATCTCGACGAGCCGGCACGTCCGGCAAATGGCCTTCGACCTCAAGGATCTCGCCTACGACCGCGGTCAGCGGATGTTGCGGGGTATCTCCCGTGCGGTGGCCGGCGATCCGTATCAGCTGCGCATCTACGTTCCCGACGGATTCGCCGCCAAGCGCGTGGAGTTGTCCGGTGGCCTCACCGGTACGATAGCCACCGACAACCAGCTCCTGACCGTGGACTACACGACCGCGACCGGCAGCGACGTGGAGTGGAAAATCTTCTTCTAGCTCTTCATCTCCGGTGTAGCCGCGAGCGTGAGCGAGTGGATGCGCATCCACTCGCTCACGCTCGCGGCCACAGCCCGACCAAGCCGAAACCTCATCACCCGAAAATACGACCATGAAAACCAAGACCAATGACTCGCCATTTCATCCTGTCGCGTTGGCCGCTCTCTGTGCCCTGCTGGTGGGAACCGGCGCCGGCGCAACCCGCGTACTAGCCGGAGAAAACCCGCTGCCCCACCTCGTAAGCCAGGACGGGCGGTATGCTTTGATCGTGGACGGCGCGCCGTTCCTGATTCTTGGGGCGCAGAGCCATAATTCCAGCGCGTGGCCCGCCATGCTGCCCAAAGTCTGGCCCGCGATCGAATTCCTTCATGCCAACACGCTCGAGATTCCGGTCTATTGGGAACAGTTCGAGCCGGAACCGGGCAAGTTTGACCCGTCGGTCGTGGACACGTTGTTAAAGGAAGCACGGCAGCATGACGTCCGGCTGGTACTGCTCTGGTTTGGCACCTGGAAAAACGGCAGCTCCCACTATCTCCCGCTTTGGGCGAAGAGCCAGCCGGACAAATTCCCGCGCATCGTCGGGAAAAATGGCGGACGCGTGGACTCGCCGTCGCCGCACGCTCCGGCCGCGCTCGCGGCCGACCAGCACGCCTTCAGTGCGTTCATGCGCCACCTGAAGTCGGCGGATGCCCAGCGCACGGTGATCATGGTGCAGGTGGAAAACGAACCGGGGGCGTGGGGCAGCGTCCGCGACTATTCTCCCGAAGCGGAAAAGCTCTTCGTGGCGCCGGTGCCGGCCGAGCTGCTGAAGGCGATGGGCGCCAACGCGCCCGCCGGCGGCAACTGGAGCGAGGTTTTTGGCGCCAACGCCGACGAATATTTCCACGCCTGGCATATCGCGCGGTATGTCGGCCAGGTCGCCGCCGCCGGCAAGGCGGAGTACCCGCTGCCCCTGTATGTCAACGCCGCCCTGCGCGATCCGTTGACGCCGGGCCCGGCGAACACCTACGAGAGCGGCGGGCCGACCGACAACGTGCTGTGGATTTGGAAGGCCGCGGCGCCTGCCATCGATCTGCTCGCGCCGGACATCTACCAGAACGACAGCGCCCGCTACCGCAAGGTGCTCGAACTCTACGGCAGCTCAACCAACGCCCTGTTCGTGCCCGAAACCCAGGGCAACGGAGCGGGCGCGCGGCTGTGCTTTGCCGCGCTGGGCCGGCAGGCCATCGGCTGGTCGCCGTTCGGCCTCGACTACACCGCCTACGTCAACGAGCCGATGGGCGCAACGCGCGAGACCGAAACCTCGCTGGCGCAGGTCGCGCTGAACTACCGGATGTTGCAGCCGATCGCGCGCGAAGTCGCCCGCTTGAGTTTTGCTGGCAATGTCCAGGCCGTCGCCGAGGAAAAACAGGAGACGACCCAAACCATGGATTTCGGCAACTGGAAGGCCGTCGTCAGCTATGGCCCGACTTCCCGCGGCGGCGGCGGTGGCGGCGCCCCGCGCGGCAACTCCGAGCCGATCGGCCGTGCGCTGGTCGCGAAGATTGGCGAGAACGAGTTCTGGGTGACCGGGGCGTATTGTAAGATCGATTTCCGCGCAGCCTCCGGAGCTCATCGCGATTTCCTGCGGGTCGAGGAGGTTGCGGTCAATGACGAGAAGGCGGCGGCTCGCGGTCGACCGAGCGCGTATCGATTCCTGCGCATTTGGAACGGCGATGAAACGGACTGGGGCCTGAACTTCAGTTCCGCCCCCCAAGCGCTGCGCGTTTCGCTGGGCACGTACTGAGACCAGTGGTCCGCAATTTCCGAGGTAGGGCCGGACCTTGCGTCCGGGCCGTTATCGAAATTCCGGCTGGCCGGCGAGGGCCTTGTGTCCGGGCCGGCCGGAGAAAATGGCCTGCCGACGAGCGGCAGCCCTACATCAGTCCCGACACTACCAGGGATGATATGCCTTGTTCAAGTTCTCACCCGACAGGCCAGTTTTCTATCCGCCCTTCTGCAGCACGTGATAGTTCGCCATCGAGATGCCGCCGAGCAGGGCGCCGACGATGCCGAGAAATCCCTGGTCGGTGCCGCACAGGTAAAGGTTGCTGAGAGTAGTGCGGCCCTGGCGGTTTTTCACCGGCGCGCCGTACACGGCGCCGTCGAGGTGCCCCGTGAAATGCTGGATCGTGCGCGGTGTGAACATGTCGGTCGCCACCGTGGCCCGGGCCAGGACATCGCGCACTGAATCTGTCGGGTTCGCCGTAGCAGCCGAGGTTACGCGGCTGACCGCCTCCTGACATGGGCTGCCACCCGAATCCACAAGCGGTGGCATAAAGCGCTGCGCGCTCTTTTGGATCGCCACATACCAGCGTTGCTTGTCGGCGCCATAGGTTGCTTCCGGGAGATTTGCCCAGCGGTCGTAGTTGGCGAGGCAGGTGCAACGGAAGAAGCCCTCGGACAGCTGCCGATCCCGGCCATAGTCGAAATTGTTGGGCAGGCAGATCACGCCGCTGCGCAGATCGACCTGCTCCGCCGGGCGCGCATAATCGAATCGGTCCGACTCGTTGAAGAACACAATCGTGTCATCACCCCACCCGAGCGCCGCGGGCGGGCGGGCGAGGACGGTGATGGTCTCGACGAAAGAAAGGCGGACCTCTGAAAATTTTGGCTTTTGGCTTTTGGATTTTGGATTTTCTTCAGAGAGCAGCAGGCTCTCCGTTTCGGCGGAACCGATGGAGGAAAAGACGTGGTCGGCGGTAATCTCTTCGCCGCTGTCGAGCCGGAGCGCCGCGGCCCGACCGGTGCGGACGACGATCTGCCGGACGCCACATTTCATCCGGCGCTCTCCCCCGGCCTGCCGGTATTTTTCCAGCAGCACGCGCAGGATCGTCCGCACGCCTTCGAGCGGCCGGGCAAAACCTTCAAGTAAGACCGCCTTGAACATGATCGCAAACTGCCCGAACTCCATGTCGCGTTCGCTGGCGCTGCCGTAGTACATGAGCGGACAAAAAAGCAGGTCGATCAGCAGCGGATCGGTGAGATGGCGTCCGACGATCTCGCGCGCCGAGACCGGAGCGGCATCGAGCGACACGTCGTCGTAGGCCTTGATCGCCGCCACCAGCCGCCGGAAGCCATCGATCTGCGCGGGGAATTTCGCCGCGATTTCGTGCTCGAACACCGCGAAATCGTTCGTGAAACGCAGCGACGTGCCGCCGCGCGGGCCGAAGGCGATGCGCGACTGCTTTTGCTCGCACAGGGCGAATTCGGCGCGGTCGATGCGCAGTTGTCGGAGAATTTTCCCGAGGGGTGTGCCCTTGACGCCGGGTCGCACGAAGTTGGTGACCGCGTGGAGGCCGACGTCGTATTTACGCCCGGCGATGCTGTAGAAACCGTTGAGTCCTCCCGGCGCGTTGTGACGTTCGAAGATGCACACGCGCCGGCCGAAATGCGCCAGCCGGATGCCGGCGGCGAGGCCCGACATCCCGGCGCCGATGATGGCGACGTCGTAATGGCTGCGTGTGTTCATCGCTCGGGAGGATGGCCACAAAAAGCCGCGAAAAGCGCAAAGGGAAAAACGGCGGCGCTGAAACGTCGCGCGGAGCTTCAGCCCGCGCGCCGAGAACATCGCGCGGGCTCAAGCTCCGCGCTACGACGGATCCCAAGCGGTTCAAGCGCGTTGGGGACAACGCGCTCCACCAGCCAGACGCTCATCCGCCCGTCCAGACGAGCGGCTACCCGCGGGAAAATCCACTCGCTCAGGCTCGCGGCTACAAAAAGGCCGGAAATCGATCCCGGCCGGGTCGGCCCACGCGGCAGCGCCGCGAAGCTACTTCCCCAACGCCGCAAATTTTGGCAGCAGGTACGCAGCGCAACTGTCGAGATTGGCGAGCTGCAGGTAATCCTTCTCGGGCACTTCGATGCCGTAGCGCTTGCGGAGCTCCATGACGATATCGAGGAAGTCCATGCTATCGAGCTGGAGCTGGTCGCGCAGG
>Ga0182021_10003626_pt1 | contig 18170 bp, 18 predicted proteins | sample 612E3MmetaG_FD_120493 | JGI IMG/M metagenome (GOLD analysis project Ga0182021, IMG submission 120493) | Permafrost microbial communities from Stordalen Mire, Sweden - 612E3M metaG (Illumina Assembly) | ecosystem: Environmental > Terrestrial > Soil > Wetlands > Permafrost | place: Sweden... | reverse complement strand
GTGATCGGCAAGCGACCCCATGTCGATGACCAGCATCCTACGCCCAGCCTCCGGGTAGCGTCAGGGCAGAAAACCTGAAAATCTGGCTCAATCAATTTCCACGAGATCAGGAGGTCTGAGCCTTGGGATTTAAGGCGTTGGCACCCAGGCAAATGGGTTGAGTGGCTTGAGTGAGTTGAATACCTCCCGTTAATTCTTGGTGGAGTTTGTACCCCGATCTGATCAGACCAAGTGGGCGACTTCGAAGGCAACGCCCTTTACCCGGCGCGCGCTCAAGAACCGGTACAGGCGGGGAGAGATCAGTATAGCTGGCTGTGGGGGCCCGGACGTGCTACGGCTGTGCCCATACAGAGTTACTGTGGTCACCATATCGGCACCATCCCAGTCCCCTCGCCGAATCCACACCTCAGAAAGCAAGAAGAGACCACCGGTGTGACCCAGCGGACAGCGGTAGCGGCCCGGTTGGTCGCGATCGAAGTAGTTGATCCCGAACTCGGTCTTTGGACAAAGCGGGACGGGTTTGGAGGTAATCTCCAGTTGCAGCCACTCCGTGGACCGTCGGAGTCGTGGGGCTCGATCCCCGGCGCGTCCGACCGCCTGCCGGTACTCAGCCAACAGTTGGGGCCACAGATCAGCGTATTCGGACTCAAGCCCTACTTTCGGCAAGCGGCCCTCGGCCCAGGCGCGCTCAAGGATTCTTCGACCAATCGGAGATCGCTTGAATACGCTGGGCATGTTGAAGCGATTTCGACGATGGGTGACCGGACGCAGCCGAAATCCGGTAAACTCCTCGCGTGCCAGGGCCTCAGCCAGATCTTTCCGGAGCAGCCACTCGTTGCCGATGGTGCGCACGATCGGACGGCTCTTGGGCAAGCGGCTGAGATCAATGGCGAGGTCTGTGATCTGTCTGCGACCAGCCCCACAGTGCGGACAAGCGCAGGCCACGTCGTAAGCAGAAGGATCACTCTCCGCTTCGCTGTCGACGTCGCGGGCGACAAATTGGAACAGCTCCGCTGCTTCAAGTTCTGTCGGGGTGTAAAGGCGGCGGCACTTCCAACCTCTTGCGAAATGGGCAGGCCTGTCCTCGCTAATCCATTTCTCCTCGCAACGGCGGAGCAACTCAAATGTCTTATCCCCCGGCGAAGCGGTCACAATGCGCCAAAAGCCCGCCGGTCGCCCGATGTCAGGTGGGCATCCTACCTCAGGCGCGTCCTGTGGATCAATAAGAAAGGAAATCCGTTCTCTCATGAGTTCGCACCCTTGGAGGGGATTAGTCAGGCTTTCCGTTAGCGAGGCAACTGACGGTTTTGCCCTGGTTAGGGAGCATCTGGATGGCGCGGTCGTCGTAGAAACGGATCAGGTCGTAATCCTTCTGGTTGGTGACCTCCAGCCGGCCCAGGCCGTGCTGTTCGGCCCAGGCCTGGATAATTGGAATGCTCTCCGGCTCACATGCCCGGGCCGAAAAGATCTTAACCGTCACCCCGGCCGCCAAGAGGCTCTTCACCATCTCAATCATCTTGGGAATCGGCTCTCCCAAAGGATACGGCGGAAGAAAATGTCCCGCGGCGTCATCTCGTGACAAGGTGCCGTCCAGATCAACGCCGATCCAATGGCGTTGGGCGACGAAGACCGGCTCGGCGCCCGGATCGAGAGCAACCCAGGCGCCGGGATTGCCGCTCGCGTCGGTGCCTTTCTCAATTCGTAGTGGTCCCATGAAACCACTCTAAGTTCCGGACCGGGTAAGTCCAAGACAAAAGGGACTTGCCAGGCGGCAACGCTACTTAAGAGTCGCTCTGGTGCGCCCCCAAATCCGAAATCCGAAATCCGAAACAAATTCAAATTCCCTAAGGACCGAAATCCAAAACTGGGCCGCGTGGGCGCAAGTCCGGGCCATTTTGAGCATTCAAAACCACCCGGCTTGGCCCTGTTTCGAGCTTTGGACCTTTAGATTTCGGGATTGTTTCGCTTTTCGGTTTTCGGATTTGAGGTTCACTCAGACCAGTGGTGCTGGGCAGATGCGGCGCGGACATGAGGGGTCAAATTGGTTTACCTCAAGGCTCGGAATGGCTAAGCTCGCTTATGGTGAACACATTTGTGCGAGGCTTATGGTTGCTGGCGGTGGCGCTTCCTTTGGCGGCGGCGGAAGTGAAACTGGGCAATGAAGTCCTTGCCAGCAGCGGGTTCAAAGTGTTGCGCGGCAAACGGGTGGGCCTGATCACCAATCCCTCAGGCGTGAATCGCAATTTAGACACCACCATCGAGGTGTTGCGGACTGCGGCGGGGGTGAAGTTGGCAGCGCTGTTCGGCCCCGAGCACGGGATTTATGGCGACGTGCCGGCGGGTGACAAGGTGGCCAGCCGGATTGATGCGCGCACCGGTCTGCCAGCGCATTCGCTCTACGGCGCGACGCATCGGCCGACGCGGGAGATGCTCCAGGGCCTGGACGCACTGGTCTATGATTTGCAGGATACCGGCTGCCGCTCCTACACGTTTGTCAGCACGATGGGAGTGGCGATGGATGCGTGCGGCGAAGCGGGCATCGAGTTTGTTGTGCTGGACCGCCCCAACCCGCTTGGGGGCATCCGGGTCGAAGGGCCGCTGCTGGAGAACAAATTCCGGTCGGGCGTGAGCCGATGGGATGTGCCCTACGTGTATGGCCTGACGTGCGGCGAGCTGGCGCGGATGATCAACGGCGAGGGCTGGATCACTAATCGCTGCAAGCTGACGGTGGTGCCGATGAAAGGCTGGAGGCGGTCCATGGTGTGGCGCGACACCGGCCTGCCGTGGGTGCCGTCTTCGCCGCATGTGCCGCACGGAGAGTCGCCGCTGTTCCAGGTGGCGACCGGCATGCTCGGGGAGATCGGCGGCGTGAGCACCGGGATTGGCTACACGCTTCCGTTCGAGTGCATTGCCGCGCCGAACCTGGACCCGCACAAGACGGCGGAAGCACTCAACGCCTACCGGTTGCCGGGAGTCAAGTTCCAACCGGTCATCTACAAGCCGTATTATTTCACGTTTTCAAACCAGGTCGTAGAAGGGGTGCAGGTCTATTTCACCGACCCGGCCCGCGCGCCGCTGACGGCGATCAACTTTTACGCGCTCGAGACGCTGAAGAAGGTGGCGGGACTGGATTTGTTCGCCGAAGCCGTGAAGCGGAAGAAGAGCTTCAATATGTTTGACAAAGTCAACGGCACCGATGCGACGCGCAAGGCTCTGCAGGCCGGAACACCGGCAGCGGAGATTGTTGCGTCCTGGAAGCCCGGCGAAGCCGCGTTTCTGGAGAAGCGGAAGAAATATTTGCTTTATTATTGATTGTGAGTTGACCGCGGCTGGGCGGGCGATTCTACTACCGGTATGCGAGTATTGCTGGCGGTGATTCTCTTATTCGCGCTGGTCATGTCCGGCTGCGCCCGGAAGAAGGCTGCTCCGTCGCGCGGCGCCGTTTCGCCCCGCGCCGGAACTGCGGCCACCACGGAAGCGCCACTTGCTCCGCAACAAACTGCTGTGACGGGTGAGGTGGCCAAAGTCAATCCGGTTGCGCGTTTCGTGGTGCTAAGCTTTCCTCTGGGCCCAATGCCCGCGCTGGACCAGCAACTGAACCTTTATCGGAAAGGCGCGAAAGTCGCCGAAGTCAAGGTGACCGGCCCGCAGCGCGACAAGAACATCATCGCCGACATTGTGACGGGCACGCCCGAGGTGGGCGACGAAGCGCGGGCCGACTGACGAGCGGCTGGGGTCAGCCTTCCAGCTTCGACTCGCTTCCGCTGATCGGTTCTGTCTTAGGCCCGCTGGCTCTAGCCGGCAGGTGCTTCTGATAAGGCGAGTGGAGGTTGAAGTAAATCCCGCAGAGTGGACGCTGAGCGTTGTTCTGGCTCAGAATGACCGTGAGGTGCTTATCGAGCGCGATGCCATGGCGGAGTTCAGGTCCCCGGGCCTCGTAAGCCTTGAGAGCCTTGTTCACCAAAGAGATCAGTGAGGCGGTGAATGCCTCGGGGGTTTTATCAATGCACACGACGTACTTCTCGTACGCCCTGATCGCTGCGGCGATCTCCGGTCTGAACATTTCTGCGGTCACGAGTCCCATGCTAGGGAATATCCGTCGCAAGTGAAGAGAAAAAGTCTCCCACCTCCCGGGACATCGGCTCAACCCGCCGCCCCGGGCCGTGCGCCGAACAAAGCTGTGCCAATGCGGACCATGGTCGCCCCCTCCTCGATCGCGGCCTCGAAGTCCCCCGACATTCCCATGCTCAGGTGTGGCAGCGGCGCGCCCAGGATTTGCTCGCAACGCCCCTTCAACTCGCGCATTTGACAAAACACGGGCCTCACCTTTTCCGGATTGGGCGTCCACGGGGGCACGGTCATGAGGCCGTGGATTTCCAGCCGCGGCAGCGCATTGAGGCGGGTCAACTCGGTCAGCAGTTGCTCGGGGCGGTAGCCGAACTTGCTGGCTTCGCCCACGGCATTGACTTCGAGCAGCACCGGCAAGGTCTTCGCCGCCTGCTCGGCGCGCTGGTTGATCTCTTCAGCCAGATGAAGGCTATCCACGCTTTGGATCATCTCGAAAAGCGCGACCGCATCACGGCACTTGTTGGTCTGCAAATGGCCGATCATGTGCCAGCGCAACCGGTCCGGGCACAAGGGAATCTTCGCTTTGGCCTCCTGCACCTTGTTTTCGCCGAAAAGGCGCAAGCCCAGCTTGGCGGCTTCCCCCACCACTTCAGGCGGCTGGCTCTTCGTGACGGCGATTAGCGTCACCGAACTGCTTGGCCGCCCCGCTCGTGCGCAGGCGGCTTCGATCTGCTGCTGAACCGCGTTTAGATTAGCTGCGAAATCCATCCCCGGAAATTAACGTGCCGGGCAAAAGGTGAATAGCGAAAACGGTGGCAGCACCGCTCTATCCAGGAATTGGGCATAAACCCGCGCCGCGGGGCAGGCATGGGAATCGCGATGGTCTCCCGTTGAGCAACCATTGAGCAGCAAGAACAGAGGCTCTGCCCTCAAAACCTTTGGCAACGATGAAGAGATCGCGTTAGGAAATGGGCTTGACCGTGATAGCGGCCTCGAACTGCCGAGAGGCTAAACCGTTGACTCTTAGCGGTGCCCTCCTCCGGGGTGACCGCCGGAACCACCGCCCCCGTGGCCGCCGAAAGAGGCTGGATGCCCACCGAAACCACCACCGCCGCCCTGGCCGCCGAAAGAGACTGAACGCCCGCCGAAACCACCACCGGAGCCGCCGAAAGAGACTGGATGCCCGCCGAAGCCCCCTGCAAGCCGGGGGCCGCTGCTGGGACCCGCGAAATGAACCGGGCGCCCGCCCAGACCATTAAGCCGAGGGCCGCCACCGAAACGAGGGTAACCATAGCCGGGGCCACCGCGAAAAGAAGGGCCAGGGCGCCCGAAACCGCCAGAGTAGCAAGACGGTGCACAATAAGGATAACCGCCCGACCAGGAAGAGGGCCAATAATACGGCCACCCACCACCGTAACTGTAGCACCCGTAACTCGATACGGGGTAAACGTCCGCGTAGGCCGGATAAGCGATCTGCGAATAATCGTAGTAAGCCGGTGCCGTAGCGTAAGAGGTGACGGCTCCCTGGGTTGCCGGTTGGGCCGCAACGCTTGCAGCCCGTTGCTCCGCCCATATTGACTGCGCCCTCAATTCGCCCCCGTGCTGGATCACACTCGCGATAATCTCCTGCGAAACACCCCGGTCCTTCAGCGCGATGATCTCACTGGCACTCAGATTGTAGGCAATGGGAGAGGTTTTGACGTAGGCCTTGACGACATCCGGACTGACGCCCGCGTCCACCATCTTCAGAATGTCGGCGACGCCGGCGGAGGATTTGATCGTGGCAACGCCTGGTTGAGCTGCCGCAACCGGCTCGACGGCACCCGAGGTTGCGGGACCAACACTAACTCCCGGTGATACGACCGGAGTCAACAAAATCAACACTCCACCAGCGAGGTTCCTCGCTGCCATCAACTTGCTTGCCCAGCGGCTTTTCATACTCTCATCTTCTCATTTCGTCTGGTTGTTGTCACAACCCTGCTCGCGGAAGCACCCTGTAATAATCTGCTCCCCCCGGCGGAAATTGTCAAGGCACCATCCGGGTTCCCGTTTTGCCGTCCAGCGCAGTGGAGAGCGCTTCGGGAGACGTAATCAGCGCTTCGCTGCCGCCGTCGCTGAGGAACTGGATGCAGGCCTCGATTTTCGGGAGCATTGACCCGGGATGAAAATGCCCTTCCGCCGTGTATCGTCTGGCTTCGGCCAGCGTCATCGAGTGGATGGGACGCTGGCTGGGCCTGCCGAAATCGGCGCAGACCGTTTCGACAGCAGTGGAGATAACGAGCGAATCGGCCTGGATTTCCCGTGCCAGGACGGCGGAGGCGAGGTCCTTGTCAATCACTGCCGGCACGCCGCTTAACATGCCCCGCTCGTCCGCCACCACCGGGATCCCGCCGCCGCCCACCGCGATGACGACATAACCATCTTTCACCAGGTGTCTGACCACCTCCGATTCGATGATGCGCAGGGGTTTAGGCGAGGCGACCACCCGGCGCCAGCCGCGGCTGGCGTCCTCTGCCATAGTCCATTTCTCAATGCGCATCCGGTCCTCCGCCTCGGCGCGCGTGTAAAACTGGCCGATCGGCTTGCTCGGTTTGGCAAAGGCCGGGTCCCCCCGGTCCACCAGCGTCTGGGTGACGACGGTAGCGACCGACTTTTTGAGGCCGCGCCGGCGGAACTCGTTTTCCAGCGCCTGCTGAATCTGGTAGCCGAGCGCGCCCTGCGTGTCGGCCACAATGGAATCGAGTGGCACCTGGTGCAGCAGCCCGCGCGAGTGTTCGCTGCGCAGCAGGATGAACCCCACTTGCGGCCCGTTGCCGTGCGTGATGACGATGCGATAGCGGCGTTCCAGGAGGTCAGTGATATGGCCGGCCGTCTCGACCACCGCCGCGTATTGGTCGGGCACGCTCATGTGTTTCTCGTCTTTGATGAGCGAGTTGCCGCCGATGGCGATAACGATTGTTTTCATGCTCAACGCCGGGCTCCGACGCGCAGGCAGAAGATTATCAGGCCCAGAGCTTCTTGACCAGAGCCTCCTGCGTCAGGCGCAACTCCAAAGGGATAGACTTGTTCCAGCTCAGGGTCGGACACCGCGGCGGCGCAAATGGAAGGTCCCTTGGAGAACCGTCCGAGAAAACACTCCCGGCTTTTGCTTGGCACAAGACTTGCCCCGGCTTATACTAGCATCATGATAGAGTGATCGGTCTCGCGGCAACGCTGACGTGGACGAGGGTGACAAAGCCGCCGTATGCCGGCACACAGCTTTAACTCAGTCGTTATGACTATTCTGGATTTGATCAAGGCAACCGTGGCGTGCGGCGGCATCGCGTTCCTCATCTACAGCTTTCCGGTCATCGGCCAGGTTGTGCTCATCGGATTCTTGAGCTTGCTTTGGCTTTCCTACGCCCGGAAGACCCTTGCCTCTCTCCTCCGCAGATAGGAAAGCTTGCGGGGGAGAACCAGGCCCGATCGGGTCGGCTCGGGGGGGGGTGTGCCCCGAGCAGCCGCCCCATGCAAAGGTACCGTTCTCAGGGCACCGCTGTAGGCCCATGGGGACCGGTGGTTTTGACTTTCCGCGCCTCTTCCTCTAGCATCGCCGGCAATGAACATCATCCGCCACACGGACGCAGACTTCGCCCGGCAATTGCGGGGCTTGGTCGCCGCGTCCAGCCTGTTTGACCCGGACGTTGAGGAACGCACGCGAGCCATCCTCGATGCGGTGCGCCGGCGCGGCGATGTGGCGTTGCTTGAACTCACTGCGCGGTTTGACGGCGCGAAGCTCAGCGCGGACCAATTGGCCGTCAGCCGGGCCGAATTGCTCACTGCTTCGCTTAAAGCGGATGACGCTTTGCGGGCGGCGGTGGCCGAGGCAGAGAAGAACGTTGCGGCGTTTGCGCGAAAATCCCTGCGGCGAAGCTGGTGCACAAGCAATTCTCACGGCGCGGGCGTGGGAGAGAAGTTCGATCCCTACCAGCGCGTCGGCGTTTACATCCCCGGGGGGACGGCGCCGCTGGTTTCGACGGCGTTGATGACCGTGACACTGGCCCGGGTGGCTGGATGTCCCGAGATAGTGGTCTGCACGCCCTGCGGCAAAGACGGCGCTCTCAATCCCGCGCTGCTCTTCGCGGCGCGCGCGGCTGGCGCGACGGAGATTTATCGCGTGGGCGGCGCGCAGGCCATCGCCGCAATGGCCTACGGCACAAACACCATTCGCCGGGTGCAAAAAGTCTTCGGCCCCGGCAATGCTTACGTCGTAGCCGCCAAGCGATTGGTGGTGGGCCACGTTGCCATTGACCTGTTGCCCGGCCCGAGCGAGCTGTTGGTGCTGGCGGATGATACGGCGGACCCGAGGTTCGTCGCTGCCGATATGCTGGCGCAGGCGGAGCACGGCACCGGCCACGAACGGGTCTGGCTGGCGACCAGCTCCAATAAGCTGCTCAAGGCAGTGCAGAAGGAAGTCGCGCGCCAATTGCCGAAGCTGGCCCGGCGCGAATTTATTCAGCGGACCCTCGACAACAACGGGTGGCTGATCCAGGTCAAGACGCTCGAGGATGCGATCGAGCTGGCGAATGAACTCGCGCCGGAACACTGCGAAGTGATGCTCCGCAACGCGCGCAAGGTCTCGGAGCCCATCCGCACCGCGGGCGCAATCTTCCTCGGCGCGTATTCGCCGACGGTGCTGGGCGATTATGTTTCCGGGCCGAGCCACGTCCTGCCCACCGGCGGCGCCGGTGCGTCCTTCGGCGGCCTCTCGGTGGACCAGTTCCAGCGGCGGACAAGCGTGGTGGAATACAGCCGTGCTTCCCTCAAGAAAGCGCTGCCGGCGGTGAGGAAGTTTGCCGAAATCGAAGGGCTGACCGCGCACGGCAAATCCGCGGAACTGCGGACCGGGCCGGCCTCAAGCGCCCGTTGAAGTCGGGCGTGTGCGAGGCAGCGATCTCAACCCGGCTTACGCTGCCTGATCCTTAAATGAGAATGACCGCGATGTCTTTGACTGATTCACGAAGGTTGATCCGTCCGCTTGTGCGCGAGCTGCATCCTTACGTCCCCGGCGAGCAGCCGAAGATCAAAGGGCTGACCAAACTCAACACGAACGAGAATCCCTATCCGCCGTCGCCGCGCGTTTTGTCGGCCATCAAAGCCGCAGTGGACGCGCGGCTGCGGCTCTATCCCAACCCGACCGCCCGGGCCCTGCGCCAAAAGCTGGCCCGCCATCATCGCTGCCAGGCCGCGAATATCATCATCGGCAACGGCTCCGACGAGTTACTAGCCCTGGCGGTGCGGGCCTTTGTCGAGCCGGCGGCTGGAATCGCCCACTCGCGGCGACCCAAGGCAACCGTTCAATTCTTCGATCCAAGTTACTCGCTCTACCCGGTGCTGGCGGCCCTCCACGGCGCAACGGCAAACGCTGTGTCTCTCCGTTCTGATTTCGACCTGCCCACCGCCGCCGAGTTGGAGCGCGGCCAGCAATGGAACTTCCGCGCTGCGCTGAGCTTTGTGACGACGCCGAACGCGCCAAGCGGCCGCGGCTACCGCACCGCGCAGTTGGACGCGCTGTGCCGCGCGCAGAAAGGCGTCGTGGTCCTCGATGAGGCTTATGTGGATTTCGCGGACGAAAACGCGATGCCGCTGGCGCTCAAGCATCCCCACGTGCTGGTCGCGCGGACATTCTCCAAGGCCTACTCGCTTTGTTTTCAGCGCGTCGGATACTTTGTCGGTCATCCGGCGCTCATTGCGGCGCTGGACAAAATCCGCGACAGCTACAACGTGAACGGGCTGGGCCAGATCGCCGCGCTTGCCACACTGGATGATTTGCCGCGCTACCGGGCGAACTTCCGGAAACTCATCGTCACGCGGGAGAAACTCAGCCGCGAACTAGGCGAGCTGGGCTTCCAGGTGTTCCCGAGCCAAACCAATTTCATTCTGGCGCGCCCGCCAGGTCTTCCTGCCCAAACCTGGCTGCAACGGCTGCGCGACCACAGGATACTGGTGCGGTGGTTCGGTCACCCGTCAGTCCGGGATTATCTGCGAATCACGATTGGCACTCCCCGGGAAGCCGCTGCTCTGGTGAAAGCTGTGAACTCTATTTCGAGGGTGATCCGCGCTTAACTGGGCCGCACTCTTCCCCCTCCACCATATTCCTTGATTTCCGAAGGTGGTGGTGGCACAGGCCGACAGAAATGCCGGATCTTCGCCAAGGATTGGGTCTCAGAGGGCGGATTCTCCTTGCACCTTGAACCGCCGGGTTTTTCGTCTCTGGGCACCCGTGTCGCGCTTTGAGACACCCGCCGCCCAAAAGCAGCCCCGCCCCTTAATCTTGCTTCAGAGTCAATTCAAGAAAACATAGCAGCCGACATAAGGAGGCTTTGATTTCCCAGTTTTTCCAGAACTGAGCCTCCTTATGTCGGCTGCTACGCATCGTGTTTGTTGAATTTGCCCCGGCTTGCTTCCTGAGGCACTGTTTTTGCTAAAGGAATGGCGTGTACCTGGAATATTACGGCCTGAAAGAACCGCCGTTCGACATCACGCCGAACCCACGGTTTCTGTTCTACAGCGCGAAACACCGGGAAGCATTCAATCATCTGCTTTATGGCATTCGCGAGCGTAAAGGTTTTGTGCAGATGACAGGGGAAGTGGGCGCGGGCAAGACCACGCTGTGCCGCGCCATGCTCGAAAAGCTCGACGGTCACTTTGCGACGGCGCTGATCCTGAACCCGATTATGTCGGCGGACGAGCTGGTGAAGGCGGTGGCAGTTGAGTTTGGCCTGTCTGTCAAGGGCCTGGACCGGCTGGATACGCTGGCCGCCATCAACCAGTTCCTGCTCAAGCAAGTTGAGCGCGGCAAGGACACCGTGCTGATCATTGATGAAGCGCAGGACCTGACCGACGAGCTGCTGGAGCAAGTCAGGCTGCTTTCCAACCTGGAGACGGACAATCGCAAGCTGCTGCAGATCGTCCTGCTGGGGCAGCCCGAATTGCGCGACCGGCTGAACAACCCGCGTCTGCGCCAGCTCCGGCAGCGCATTACCGTCCGCTACCATCTGCGTCCGCTAACGCGTGAGGAGGTCGTTCGCTACGTACAACACCGGCTCCACATTTCCGGCGGAAACGGCACGCCCTATTTCACCCAGCCGGCTCTGTGGCGCGTCCATCACTACAGCCAGGGCATTCCGCGGCTGGTGAATGCCGTCTGCGACAAGGCCCTCTTGGCCGGGTATGTGCAGCACAGCGAGCGGATTGATTTTGGCATGGTCGGCCACGCTATTCGCGAACTCGAAGGACAGATCGCCGCATGAGCCTCATTAATGACGCATTGAAACGGGCCAAGGAGGTGCAGGAGCAATCCGCGCCGCCCCCGGTTTCCAACCTGCAATTCCGCCCGATTGAGCCGGCGGAATATACCCGGCAAAGCCTCGGCCTAATGTTGCCCGCGGCGCTTGCCGTCGTCGCGCTCCTAGTTCTCTTCTTCGCATGGCAATGGACCCAGCGAAAAGTATCGAAGCCCCCCATGGAAGTTAAGGCCCGCACGGCAATGACCGCAGCCACCGCCACCGCGCCGCAACCTGCCCTGATTCCGGTGGCTCAGGTCCCCGCCACGGCGGTTCCAACGGCTCAACCCATTGCTGTCGCTCCAACGGCCCCCACAGCCCCGCAGGCGGCAGACTCACCCGACGTAATCGAGGCCGTCGCCGCCCCCCTCGCCGCCTACCCACCGGCGGTTGTGGCTCAAGACAGCGGAGTTGCCAACACCACAGCGGCCACCCAGGCCCTGCCGCCTAAACCGAAGCTGCCCAAACTGCAAGCCATTGTCTTCAGCCCGGCCCGACCGTCCGTAATGATCAGCGGCAAGACGCTCTTTATCGGTGACAAGCTGAACGGGTTTCGCGTTACGGCTATTGACCAGGAGAGCGCAACGTTGGTGGGTGGGGGCCAAACCAACGTCCTTAGTTTGTCGGAATAATGACTTTTGGCTTGGCGGTGGGGGCGGGTACGCCGATGATGGGCCGCCAATGCACTTCCTGCGCAAAAAATTCGAGAGCTCGCCCGAGTATGCGCGCGTCGCGCCCTTCGCCATCTTCGTTGTACTGACAGCCTGCCAGGGTCAGTTCGGTGTTGAATCACGTTATTGGCTTTACCTGCTTAAGACCATCGTGGGTGCGTGGCTGGTTTGGGAGATGCGGCCGTTTGTGCAGGAAATGCGCTGGGGCCTCAGTTGGGAAGCGGTGGTTGTCGGTGTAGCCATCTGCGCTGCCTGGATCGGCTTGGATGGCCTCTATCCCCGGCTGAGCGACGCGGAGGCAGTCTGGAATCCGCCGCAGCAGTTTGGCGCCGGGTCCGCTATGGCCTGGTTTTACATCGGGGTCCGCATTGTCGGTTCGTCTCTCGTTGTGCCGCCCCTGGAAGAGGTCTTCTATCGGTCCTTCCTCTATCGCTATTTGGTCAGGATCAAATTCCTGGAGATGCCGCTAAGCCAGTTTCACGCGCTCTCTTTTTGTGTCACTTCGGCGCTGTTTGGATTCATGCATCCCGACCGCTGGCTGGCGGGCATTCTCTGCGGGCTGGCCTACCAGTGGCTGGTCGTTCGGAAGAATCGCCTGGGAGATGCGATGACCGCCCACGCCATCACCAACTTGCTGCTCGGGATTTGGGTGGTGTGGAAAGGTGCCTGGAGCTTTTGGTGAGGCGAGCCATTGGGAGATTTGGAAATCAGGGAATCGGTAGCACGGGGCATTTCTGATTTCCTGGGTTTCAAATTGGCCGGAACCTGCTCTCATTAACGGGTGCTGCCGTGCCTGATCCTCGAAGACGCCCATCTCTTGGTGGTGAACAAACCCGCCGGCTTGAATACGCATGCGCCCAGTCCGCATGCCGGCGAAGGGTTGTACGACTGGCTGCGGCACCGCGAGCCGCGCTGGGCCCGGCTCGCGATCATCCATCGGCTCGACAAGGAAACCTCCGGCGTGATGGTCTTCTCGAAGACGCCGCTCGCCAATCGCTCGCTCACCGATCAATTCGCGCGGCGCAGCGTCCGGAAGAAGTATCTTCTGCTCACAGACCGCGCGGTGCCGCCCGAAGAAGTTGTCGTCCGAAGCTCGCTGGTTCGGGCGGGGGAACGATACTTGAGCCGTCCGTTCCACGCCGGGGGTGATCCGGCCGAGACATGCTTTCGCCTGCTTGCAGCAGCCGACGTAAGGAGGCTCAAGTCAGAGGTCAGAAGTCGGCTAACCGACCGCTGTTGTCAGATGATTGAAGCTCAGCCGCTCACGGGCCGCACGCACCAGATCCGGGTACACGCGGCTCAGGCGGGGTTCCCCATTCTGGGCGACACGCTTTACGGGGGCACGCCCGCCCCCCGCGTCTGTTTGCACGCCTCCGAGCTGACTTTGAAGCATCCGGCTACCGGCCAGGAAATGACTTGGTCTGCGCCGGTGGACTGGGCCGCCGATCCACGGTCCTTATTGCGCACCGAACTGACAGACAATGAACTTGCCAACGCCTATCGCCTCATTCACGGCGCGAGCGATGGCTGGCCTGGCTGGTATGTGGACCGGTTGGGAGATTGCTTGCTGTCGCAATGCGCCCAGCCTTTGAGCGCACCGCAACGCGAGGAACTGGAGCGACTGATGAGAACCTTCTCCGCCCACGGCGCTTACCACAAGTTTCTGACCCGCCAGGTACGGCGGGCGAGCGCTGCCGAAGCTACGCCACAACTCGTGCTGGGCGAGGCCGCGCCGGAGAGATTCACCATCCGCGAAAACGGGGTGCGGGTCGAGCTGAGTCTGGCCGAAGGCTATTCCGCGGGCCTGTTTCTCGACCAGCGCGACAATCGCCGCCGTTTGCTGACTGGCCATGTCGCCGCCGACTTCCCTCTCCTCGACATGGCCCACCGCCCGCGACCCGCGACATTCCGGGTTCTCAACGTCTTCGCCTACACATGCGGGTTCTCGGTCTGCGCCGCGAAGGCCGGGGCTCGGACCACCAGTCTTGATCTCTCCAAAAGGTATCTCGAGTGGGGCAAACGCAACTTCGAACTGAACCAACTGGATCTCAGCGGCCATAAATTCCTGCCCGGCGATGCCTTCGATTGGCTGCACCGGTTGGCGAAGCGCCAACAGCTCTTTGAGGTCATCCTGCTCGACCCGCCGACGTTTTCGCAGTCGAAGGTGTCCGGCGTGTTCCGGGCCGAGAAAGATTACGGCAAGCTCGTCCGGGCGGCGGCGTCCCTGCTGGTGCCAAGCGGCGTGCTGTTCGCTTCGACCAACGCCGCGGGCTGGCCGCCGGAAGGCTTCCTGACCACAGTGAAGGCTGCTATCCGCACGACCGGGAGAGAGATTCTCCAGGAGCATTATGTTCCCCAGCCGCCCGATTTCCCCATCTCGCGCTCCGAACCGGCGTACCTGAAGACGGTGTGGATGCGTCTGGAGTAAGCCTAACCGCTCTGCAGCAGCGTCAGCATCTCGCGGTCGAGCTTGTGGCCGCGAAAATCCTCGTACTCGACATCCGTCCGCTGGCTGTCCAGCACGCCGAAACCGCCCCGCAGTTCCCACAGCGACCAGCCCCAGCCGGCTTCCTTCCATAGGTCCAGCCAGTCGCGCATCCAGGCCAGCACGACCTTGTGAGGCGTGAGATTGAACGCGCCCCACTCGCCCACGTGCACGCCCACACCTTTCTGCTCCAGTTGTTTCCAGGGCTGGATGCGTTCTTTGCGCAGGGTCTCCTTGTTCATGCTTTCCTGTTCTCCCCGCTTAAGCGGCCAGGTCGGCGCGGGCCATTTATCTGAACCGTGGATCCAACTCGCCTGGTAATGACTGATCTGCATCGGCTCATAGCCGCGCGTGCTTTGCGCGATGCCAAGTTCCACCAGCCCATAGACTGGGTCGTGCCCCCAACGGAGACCATCGGCAATGATCAGCCGCCGCGGGTCTTCGCCGCGAATGCCCTCGACCAGGCGCTTGACCACGCGCACATAAGTCTCAGGGAGAATATTCCCCGGCTCGTTGAGCAGGTCGAAGCTCAAGCGATCGTTCGCGATGCCTTTGTAGCGTTTGGCAAAATGCGTCCAGTGAAAGGCGCAAGCCTCCAGCGCCTTTTCATCTTTCCATAAGTCCAGCGGCTCTTTCGGCGGGTTGACACAGTAGCCGGGCGCGCGGTGCAGGTTCAGGTTGACGTGCACGGCGTGCTGGCGGCCAAACTCGACTGCCTGGTCAATGTGCTTCAGCTCATCCTCGCGCAGGGTCAACCAGTCATTCGGATCACTCCAACAGTGATACGAAAGCGGCAGGCGCACGAAGTCGAACCCCCACTCGGCCAGGAGCGCAAAATCGCTCTCCTGAAACGGTGGATTGCCTCCGCGGTGCTTGACGAATTTCGCGAGCAGATTGAATCCGCGCCAACGAGGCAGGTGCCGGGCGCTCGCGGTTTTCTTCTCGGCCGCACCCAGCGGCAGCGTGGGCGCCGCCGTCGCCGCCACTGCAAGCGCGCCGGCGGTTTGGAGGAACTCCCGGCGGTTCATGGTCTTTTCTCGCGGTCCAACGAGCGTGTAATCAGGCTTGCGTGCGGCGTGGCGCGGTAGCGGCGTAGCGCCAGCCATCCAAAGCCTGCCACAACCGCAGCCAGCAGAACGCCGGCGACCCAGTTGGTTTTATGGCTCAGGAAGCTTTCCGCTGGGGCGGCCACTGCGGCTTGCGCCGGAGCAGCGGGAGAGGCGCGCGGCGCGGGCGGGTTGGAAGCCACCACTGTTGAAGCGGAGCCTGCGTTTGTTGTGGTTGTGCTCGGCGCAAGTGAAGCCTCGGGCTGGGTGCTAGACACTGCTGCCGGCTCCGCTTTGTTTTCCGGAGCAGGACCGGTTTTCGCCGGAGCGGCAGCCACATCCCGAGCGAGGGGAGTAGAAACTGTCGCGGCAGGACGGGGGCTGGAAGACGACGGAGGGGATGTGACATGGGCTGCGGGAGGGACGGTATTGGTGTCAGGCAAGAGCAATGCGGTTGCAGGCGGCGCGGAGGCTGCTTCAGCTTTCGGCTTAGGTACGAGCGCGGGCTTGGGCGGTTCGACCACCACGGGCGCCGGTTTGCCCGGTGGTGGGAGCGAAGGAGCCGCGGTGATCTGCGCCGGGCTGTCTAGTGCCGGCTTTGGCTCGGGGGGCTTTGCGGTCTCGACCTTGGCGGCTGGCGGAGGAGATGGCGCTGGAGGTTGGACGGGCGCTGCTTCCGCTGGCTTCTCCGCGGGCACTTTCGCGGTCTCCGCCTTCGGGGCCAATGCCGCCGGCGCAGTCGCGGGCTGGACTACGGGCGGAGTTTGGAGAGGCGGCGGTTCGGGCGCGGGCTTCGGCGGCCCAGTCGGCCCGGGCTCAACTTTTGCGGTTTTTGTCGCAGGTGCGATTGCCTTCGGCTGATCAGGCTGGACTGGTTGGACAGTATTGGTTTTGACCGCTGGAGCGGGCACGGATGCTTCAACCTTAACCGTCACGGTTTCCGTCTTGGCCGCTCCGACTTTCTCGGCGGTCGCGGGCCGGACTAGCGGGCTTTCCTTCGCGGCGGTTTCAGTGGGGGGAGCAGGTGCGGCTGGTTTTGACTGCGAGAGTGCTGCCTCCTCGGCCTTGGGAGACTGCAAGCGTTTGGATTGCTTGGCGGAAATAATTCGCGGGGGGGTGGCCGCAAGTTGAACTTGGCGCTGGGCTTCGGAAACCCGGTTGGCTGCCGGGGCGGCGGTGACTTGCGTTTCCGCCGGGAAGCACGCCACTTGCACCGGCCAGGGCGGCGTGTTGAGCGAGTAATCCGCGATCTCGCCGTCCCGGGCGCGGAGCACGATGACAAAGGGCATCCCCACCGCCTTCTGTTGCTCGTGCCACTGCTGGCAGAACTCGTTGATCCGGTTATCGAAGGGCGTGCCGCTGATTGGCCTGTCGCCGGCGGCAACCAGGATCACGGTGATCGGGTGCGAATCCTTGATGACTCGCTCCATGGCCGTGAGCACATTGGTCAGATTTGCCAGCTTCTCACATTTCTGGCCTCGGAGGAATGTGAGCAAGCGAGTGGTGATCGCCATTTGCTCGTCCGACGACCAGTGCTGCAAGGGGAAGCGACCACCGTAGAGTTCGGCATTGAAAGTCCAGACGCCGAGAGTATCCCCGGGCTTCATTTGGCCGCTCATGCCCGATTTCAGCAATTCCTCCACCACCTTAACCGTGCCGCGCTGCCGGGCTTCCATCGCCTGCGAGACGTCCACGATGAGCAGGTAACGGTTGGAAGGCGGTGCGACCTGGCCGGCAGCAGGCCGAGCGCAAAGCCCGCCAAGCGACAAAACCAACAGACTAAGCAGGCAGCTATACAGATCAACCCACAGCCAACCTCCTTCAGAGAGACTCCGCAATCCGAGCGCCGCGCTGCCCTTGGAGCGCGGAAGCCGCCTTGGGGCCTGGAGGCTGGAACCGGTTGCTGGGAGCTGATTCATCTATTTTCTCCGCTGATACTTGTGCCGCTCCCGGCGATTGAGCTGTTGAATGTCATCGGTCAGTTCCGCCAGCGTGGTTTCGAGGGTTTGTATGAAATTCCGGCAACTGGACACACTGCCGCCCAGCGTGATCACCGTCTCCCGCTCGGCTTGGTCGTCAGTAACCGCCAGGACCTCGCCATAATCGCTGAAGCGGTGCACTGCCCGCTCAATCATCTGGTCCGCCGTTTTGCCCCTGCGCGAATAAAGCACTTCCATTTCAGGGTCAGATAAAGCAGCGGGCGTGCCGCTGGGTGCGCCGCCCCCGTCGAAAAAAACCGTGATGGGTGTCCCGGTGGCGTCCTGGTACAGGGTAAGACGCCGGATCAGCTCCTCGCGGGCGGGCGCCGAATGCCGCGGCCAGCCATTGGCCAGTTCGGGCCAATTGTGCAGCAGGCTGTAGCCGTCAACCAGAATGCGAACCAACGCCATGACCTCAAAATACCGCACTTCCAGGGGGATTGGAAGATGAAAGGGTTGGCCACACCGGTTGCCATCACGGCCCCGGCCAAAGTCCCCGCTGCGCGGTAAGGGATGAGGAGGGCAAGAGGCCGATGACGGCTTGGCCCTATGGGCTGTGGCGTATGGTCTTGCGCCCTGAAGGCAGTGGCGGCCGG
>Ga0182021_10003625_pt1 | contig 18172 bp, 11 predicted proteins | sample 612E3MmetaG_FD_120493 | JGI IMG/M metagenome (GOLD analysis project Ga0182021, IMG submission 120493) | Permafrost microbial communities from Stordalen Mire, Sweden - 612E3M metaG (Illumina Assembly) | ecosystem: Environmental > Terrestrial > Soil > Wetlands > Permafrost | place: Sweden... | reverse complement strand
CCCGGGTGAAAGAGCGGAATAATCAGATAGCGCATCAACGTGACGTTGGCCACGTCGAAGACCAGCCGGTCTCCGGTGGCTTCCGCGATGTGCAGACGGAAGGTGGCTTCACCCGAGAGGTTGTCCGACTGCCGGAAGTAGAGCACGCTGCCCGGCTTGAGCTCCTCCAGTGTAAAGTCTCCGCGCCGCTGAGTCCCCTGTGCGCTGGTCACCGCGTAGGCGTTCGGGATCAAGGTCTGCCACGCTTTGTGCGTCGTGGACCAATAGCGCGTGCCCACTAGTGAGGAGATGGCGCCGCTAGAGAGCAGCAGATCCTCCATGCCCGAGGCGTGGCGGAAGCGCGCGGCCGTGGTGACCAAGGTCGAAAAGCCCTCACCCGTCCATCCCGTGCATTCGGGCGGACGCCAGTTCTCACCGAGTTCGGCGCGTGTCCAGAACTTCACGGCGGGTGAATCGGCCAGGCTGGGATGGGGCGGGATGGAATCCACCCCGCAGGGCGGCTGTGGGCCGGATTGGGCATACCCGTGGGCGTGGCAAAACAAAATCGCCAGACTGCAAATAGACAGTGACCGCACCTCCCGATGATAACCGCAATCCGCGCCGGCGTCTGTACGAGTCGCCCCCATTCTCAAGGGCATGCTTCTCTCTCCGGAAACAACAATTCGCTTAAGTCAAGAAAACACAATTGGGCCACGGATGAACACGGATGCACACGGATAACACAGGAGTTTTTGCTTATCCGTGTTTATTCGTGTTCATCCGTGGCCCAAGAGTTTTTGTAGGAGTATTTCGGCATCCCGCGGGGGGTACCTCTGGACCGGGAGCGATTGCCTACGCCAATTCCAGCGTGACCCGGGTGTACACCACCTCGAAGCCCATGCGCTCATAGTTGCGCTGCGAGCCGCTGCCGGGGAGCGTGGAGGCGGTGGCCAGATCGCAGCCCTGGGCGAGCGCCTCGTTGAGGCGCGCGGCGATCAGTTCGCGGTGGAGACCGCGCTCGCGGTGGCGCGCGATCGTGCTGTCCGCAAAGAGCGTGGCGAGGCCGCCGTAGACCGCCGCCGCGGCGCCGCCGGCCAACTCTCCGTTTTCTGTCACCGCCAGATAGCACAGGGCGCCGGACATGGCGCAGATGGCGCGCCCCACGTCCATCTCTTCCGTCGTCAGTTCGTGCTCCTCGAAGAAGCCCATGCCCACCGTGTGGCTCCATAGGTCGGTCTCGTCGGGCAGCGCGCGGCGCACCCGCGGCGTCAGCACAATGGCGGCGCCGGCTAGCCGCTTCACCAGCACGTTGTTGAATTCCGTCAAGCGGTACCCGCGCTTCCCCAGCGTGGCGACAATCCCGGCGTCGGCCAGCGGGCAGAGTTCGATCGCGACCTTCCCGCCGTGGCCGCGGAAAAACGCCTCCAGCCGGTCGATCTCCGGCTCCGTGACCGGGCCGTTGAGCCCCAGGCCCACAGCGTGGCTGAGCGGCGACTCCGCGCCCGCAAACACCGCGCAGCCCCCGCCCACATCCAGCGCGGCGGCCTCCGCATGGATGGCGGTGCAGCCGCGCGCGTTGGCCGCTTCGGCTGTTTCAATACGCCGCGCCAATGGCAGATCGGAAAAAATCAAAGGTTCCCCCGATCCAGTATGCCGCATGGCGCATCATATAGGTATGGCGGCTCAAACCCTGAAACTCAGCGTCGGCGGAATGACTTGCGGCAATTGCTCGCGCAGCGTGGAACGCAAACTCTCGGCCACGCCCGGCGTGACCAAGGCCACCGTGGACCTGGTCAACGCCTGTGCGACGGTGGAATACGATCCCGAAGTGGTGCGGCCCGATGCCCTGGCCACCGTGGTCCGGCAACTCGGCTTCGAAGTCCCGGCATGAAGACGACGGCTCCCGAGCGCGCGGACCTGCCGGTATCCGGCATGACCTGCGCCGCCTGCGCGCGCACGATCGAGCGAACCTTGGCGACCACTCCGGGTGTGAGCCGCGCCAATGTCAACCTGGCCACCAATACGGCCACCGTGGAGTTCGACCCGGGCATGGTGCAGGTGCGCGATTTCGTCGGCGCCATCGAGGAACTGGGATTCGGCGTGCCGGAGAAGGCAGCGCCCGCCGACGCCGCGGAGCGGGGATACCGGCGGCGTCTCATCGTGGCGGCCGTCTTCGCCGCGCCCGTGCTCGCTCTCGGCATGTCGCACGGCGCGCTGCACGTGCCATACTCCCCGTGGATTCAACTGGCGCTCACCCTGCCCGTGATTCTGTACGCCGGCGCGCCGTTCTACCTGGCGGCGTGGAGCGCGCTGCGCCACGGCGCGGCCAACATGAACTCCCTCATCTCGCTGGGCACCGGCGCGGCCTTCCTCTATTCCCTGGTGGAGACCGTGCGCGGCCGGCACGACGTTTACTACGAGGCCGCCGCCGTCATCGTCGCGCTCATCCTGCTCGGCCGCACGCTGGAGGCGCGCGCGCGCGGGAAAGCCGGCGAGGCCATCCGCAAGCTGATGGACTTGCAGCCGCCGGTGGCGCGCGTGCTGCGCGACGGCGTCGAGGTGGAGACGCCCATCGACGAAGTGCGCGCTGGCGACATCGTCGTGGTGCGTCCCGGCGAGCGCATTGCGGTGGATGGCGAGGTGACGGAGGGCGAATCGGCGGTGGACGAATCGCTGCTCACCGGTGAGAGCATGCCGGTGGACAAGCGCCCCGGCGCCACCGTCTTCGCCGGCACCATCAATTGCGCGGGCGCGTTCCGCTACCGGGCCACCAAGGTGGGACGCGGCACGCTCTTGCAGCAAATGGTGGAACTGGTGAGGCAGGCGCAGGGCTCGCGCGCGCCCGTCGCCCGGCTGGCCGACGTGGTCAGCGGATACTTCACCGTCACCGTGCTCGTGCTGGCGCTGGCGACCTTCGGTGTGTGGCTGTGGGTCGCGCCGTTCGCCGTGGCCATGGTGAACGCCGTGGCGGTGCTGATCATCGCCTGCCCCTGCGCGCTCGGTCTGGCCACACCCACGGCGATCATGGTGGGCACGGGGCGCGGCGCACAGCGCGGCATCCTCATCAAGGGCGGCGAGGCGCTCGAGATGGCGCACAAGATCGACACGGTCGTGCTGGATAAGACGGGCACCGTCACCGAGGGCAAGCCGCGGGTGACGCGTGTGACGGCGCACGGCGCTTTCTCCGAGGGCTCTTTCTCAGAAAACGACGTGCTGCGCCTGGCCGCATCGGCGGAACGCTATTCGGAACACCCGCTGGGCAAGGCCATCGTGGAAGCCGCGCGCGAGCGGGGACTGGCGCTCGACGACGCGGCCGGATTCTCCGCCCAGGCCGGCCACGGCGTCCGGGCGCGCGTGGCGGACCGCGAAGTGGTGGTCGGCCGGCCCGGCGCCACCGTGACCATCGACGGCGTTCTGGCGGGCACGATCGAGATTGCCGATACCATCAAGCCGGAGGCGGCCGAGGCGGTGCGCCGCTTGCGCGCCATGGGAATCGAGGTGTGGATGATCACCGGCGATCGCGCCGCCACGGCTGAAGCCGTGGCGCGCCAGGCGGGAATTGAGCATGTGCTGGCCGATGTCCTGCCCGCCGGCAAGGTGGCGGAAATCCGCAAATTGCAGGCCGCCGGACACCGCGTGGCGATGGTCGGCGATGGCGTCAACGATGCGCCCGCGCTGGCCCGGGCCGATCTGGGAATCGCCATGGGCAGCGGCGCCGATGCCGCCATGGAAGCCGGCGGCGTCACCCTGATGCGCGGCAATCTCAACGGCGTGGCGGAGGCGCTCGAGCTGTCGCGCCGCACCATGCGCATCATCCGCCAGAATCTCTTCTGGGCCTTCGCCTACAACGTGATTGGCATTCCGGTGGCCGCGCTGGGCCTGCTCTCGCCGATGCTGGCATCGGCCGCCATGGCGCTCTCCAGCGTCACCGTGGTGACCAACAGCCTGCGGTTGAAGTAGTCGGCTGAAGTTGCCCCGATACCCGCTCCAATCGGAGCCGCGACCGGGATACCTGCCACTCGTATTCTCGCCGGGATTCCAATTCTATTGAGACTCGCCCAAGAGGAGAACTCCTTTCAGTCACCTCAACATTTCCCCATTTTTCATTGAAAACAAACGCCCTCCCTCCAGCCACCCCTTTCCCCCGTTCTACAATAAAACCGGCATGAAGCTCTCGTCCATCCCTCCGCCGTCCCCCTTCGACCCGCCAAACCAAGAAATACCGAACGAACCCATTTCCCCTCTCAACCTAAACAAACTAAAACCACTTACACCATCCGCGACCAACCCATTTCGGTTGACCCCCGTCCATCCGCCAGTTACGATACTTGCGAACCACCGGCGGCCCGTGTGGCCCCCAAAAGCGCTCCTCCTATGCGAGTCCTGCTGATCAAGCCCCGGCCCTCCGCCGTCCAGTTCGGACTGGCGCCGTTCTTCCAGACCGAGCCGCTGGGCCTCGAATACGTGGCGTCCGCGCTCCTCGCCGCCGGCCACCAGGTGCGCATCGTCGACCTTCGCTTCGAACGCCGCCCGCTCGCCCGCATCCTCCGCGACTACACACCCCGCGTGGTGGGCATCGCCTGCCTGCACATCCTGGACGTTCCCGCCACCCTGCAACTGGCCGGCGCCATCAAGCATCACGACGCCAACGTGACGGTGGCCGTGGGCGGCCACGCCGTGGGATCCTATCCGCAAGCGCTCGAAGGCTGCCGGTGGATCGACGCCATCTGCGCGGCCGAGGGCGAGAACGCCATGGCGGCCCTGTGCGCGGCGGTGGAACACGGCAAGCCGCTCGCCGATGTGCCTTCGCTGCTGCTCCCCGATGGCAGCGGCGGATTCCAGCCCACCGCCGAGGTGGCCCCCTGGCTCGACCTCGCCAGTGTGCGCATTCCCAATCGCCACCTGATTCAGCCGTACCAGAAGAACTACTGCTGCCTGAACTACATGCCGGTGTGGACCATCGAAACCGCCCGCGGCTGCCCCCACCGGTGCAAGTTCTGCTCCGTCTGGCAGTTCTACAGCGGCTCCTGCCGCTGCCATTCGCCGGCCAACGTGCGCGCCGATTTCGAAGCCGCCGGCTCCCACGTCTTCATCATCGACGACCTCTTCTGGGGAGACCGCGACCGCTCTCGCGATCTGGCCTCCGCCCTCCTCGCTTCCCCCCAACGCAAGCGCTGGATCCTGGTGCAGTCGCGCATGGACCTGGTCGCCCAGAACGCGGACCTGCTGCGCCAGTGGCGTCCCTTGGCGCGCAACTTCGATATCTTCTTCGGCTTCGAATCCCCCACCCGCGAAGGCCTGCATTCGCTGCAAAAGGGCGCCGATATCGCCCGCACCGTGGAGGGCGTCCAGGTGGCGCGCGAGTTGGGCTTCGGCGTGACCGGCAATTTCATCATCGACCCGGACTACGCCGAAGAGGACTTCCATCTGCTCTGGGATTTCCTGGACGCCCACCAGTTGTACCGCGTCGGCTTCACCATCCTCACACCCCTTCCCGGCACCGAATTCTTCGAGCAGAGCCGGGAGAAGTTGCAGGTCTTCGACTGGAACCAGTACGACCTGCACCACTTGCTGTGGCAGCCGCGTCTGCGCGTGGAGCGCTTCTTCGAGCTCTACTGCGAAACCTGGAAGCGGACCGTGCTCAACGCCGCCGGACGCAAGAAGTGGTGGCAGTGGATGGCCGAAGTGGAGATCCGGCAGGTGGGCCGTATGCTGCGCATTCTGCGGCGCACGCAGCACATGCTGGATCCGCGCGCCTACCTGGCCGAGGCCCAAATTCCGCCGGTCCCAAGTCCGGTGGAAGCCCGAAGGCGGATATAAGATGGACGCCGCCTGGCGCGCCGGCGCCCACCACACGATGTGGCGGCTGGACGCCGATCCCCGCCTGGGTGAGATCCGGGAGACCGCCCGCCGCATTGCCCGTGACGTGGTAACACCCGCCCTGGCCGCCGGCGCGGCCGATTCCCCGGTTTGGACCGCCGCCAAGGCCAGAGTGCTGGACGCTCTGGACCGGGCCCTGTGCCCTCCGGGGACTGACCAGACTGCCATGGATTCCCGGCGCCTTTTGCCGGGAATTCGCTGGCAGTCCGGTCTGTCCCCGGATCCCGGAACCCAGCTTCTGGCCCTCGCCGCCGCCGAACTGGCGGTTGCCGATGGAGGCGCCGCCACCTGTCTCCTGTCGGGGTACCTGGCCCACTCCGTGGTGCGCGATTTCGGGACCCCGGAACAGAGGGCCCGCTACCTCGACCGGGCACGCTACCCGCATGGAGCCCTGTGCCTGACCGAGCCGCCACCGGGCGCCGGGGTGGATGCGCTGACCTTGACCGGCCACGCCCGCCTGGCAGTACTTCCGGGCGCCGCGCCGCCCGGCGCCGCGCCGTTGCTGGACGTCGAAAAGCGCGGCCGCCTCATCAGCCACATGGAGTTCGCGGATTTCGTCCTGCTAGCGGTCGACTCGCCTGGCGGCGGCTGCCTGATCGTCGCCGAACCCAGCGACGAAGCCGAGGGCCTGTTCGACCGCGGCCAACCCGTCCGCACGCTCGGCCACCGCCTCTCTTCGGTGACCTCTCCGGCGTTCCGGCTGCGCCTGCCGGCCTGCCGGATCCTGGGCGGATACGACGTCGAGGACGGCCGCCTCGTGCCGCGCGTCGGCTACCGGCAGGCGTTGGAACCGGCGCTCGGGCGCTGCCGTCCGGTGGTGGCGCTCATGACGGCCGGCAAACTCCTGGCCACCATGGAATCGGTCCTCGCCCAAGGCTTTGCCTGCCATGGTGGGGCAGGCTTCAGCCTGCCAACGCCCGCTTGCGGGCGCAGTTTTTCGCGCCCTCTGGCGGAGCCATTCCCCCTGCGCCTGGTGGATGCCTGGGCGGATGCGGAGGCGGCGGCGGCGCTCGCGCTGGAGGCCGCCCGTATGTCGGACCGGCTGGACGCGGCCACTGCTTCGCCCGCGGGATTGTCCGCCGAAGCCGCCGACGTCACCGACGCGGCCCCCGAAGCCGCCATGACCGGCGCGGCCGCCGAAGCCGCCGACTCGGGTGGAGCCGCCGAGGGCGGGATCGCGGTTGGATCCGCCGAAAGCGTCGCTGCCGCCGCGGGCCCGGCCGCCGAAGTCACCCTCACCGGCGCGGCCGCCCGCCTCTTCGCCACCGCCCACGCCGCGCCACACATGGCGCAGTACGCTGGGCTCCCGAACGTATTGGGCCGGATGATGGACGCGCAGGTGGAAGCCGTATACCTGGGGGCGGAATCGGTGCAGCGCCGTCAACTCGCGGCGGCGATGGCCGCGCCCGCTTTCCCATCCCGCCTGGCCGCCTGGACCGCCGAGGCCGGGGAATCGGCAACCCTTCGTGCCGGCCTCGCGCTCTTCGGCTGGACCCTCGAATTCCTGCGCCGCACTCGCCTCCTGTCCGATGCCAGCCAGGGCGCCGGGTTCGCTCTGGCCGACGCGTTGTGCCGCCTGCTGGCCGCCCGCGCGCTGGCCGCCGGCGTGCGAACGCTGCGCGCGTCCGGCAGCCGCTACGCGGGGTTCTTTACCGACCTGAGCGTGGTGGAATCCGCCGCTGCCGCCTCGGCGGTGGCACACGTCTCGACGAGTCTGGTTTTCGGATACGCTGCCCCGGGTGGCCCGGCTGAAGAGGACCGGCGTGGCCTTTCCCGCCTGCGCGCGGCCGTGGACGCCAGCCTCGCGGGCGTACCCGCCGCCCGCCTGCGCGCCGCCGCTTTCCTGCTGGCGGCGCGCCGCAAACGGGGAAGCGCGCAGAGCCCCAAGGGCGATACGCAACAGCCCACGGCGGACAGCCGTGGGAGTGCTGAACCGTCGACGCTAAGTCCGGGCAGGGAGGGGGTATGATGAAGGATCGACTATGGCTGATATGCATTCGGACCCCGCTCCGCTGAGTGAAGCCGTGACGGAAGATATACGGGTCGAGGCGATGTCGAGCTACTCACCGGAGAACTCGCGGCCGCTGGAAGGCGAATGGGTTTTCCAGTACACGGTGCGGATTACGAATCAGGGAAGGGACACGGTGCAGCTTCTCAGCCGTCACTGGGTGATCACGGATGGGGCGGCGATGGTGGAAGAAGTCAACGGGCCCGGGGTGGTAGGCAAGCAGCCTGTGCTGGGGCCGGGGGAGAGCTTCAAATACTCGTCGTGGTGCCCGCTGAAGACGCCGCAGGGGATAATGTACGGAAGCTATGAGATGGCGCGGATGGATGGGAGCCGCTTCGACATCGAGATCGCGCCGTTCGGGCTAAGAGCGCGCTACACGGTGCACTGAGAGGGACCGGGGACAGACAGGCGCTTCCGCCTGCCAACCGCTCGGGCTCGAGTCAAGAGTTGGCAGGCGAAAGCGCCTGCCCCACCTTTTTTCATGAGCTTTCGCGGGCCGAAGGGCCATCCCAACAGACGACAAAAGGCGATCGTCTGTCCTACCCGGCGAAGCGGTAGCCTACGCCGCGAACGGTGTGGATGTGGCGGGGGTTCTGGGGAGTGTCTTCGAGCTTGTGGCGGAGCCATGCGACGTGGACATCGATGGTGCGGGAGGAGACGCCGGGCTGATACTGCCATACGGCCTCGAGCAGTTCGTCGCGCGAGACCACCTTGCCGCGGCGATCGATGAGATAGCGCAGGAGCTCGAGTTCCTTGGCCGCCAGGTTTAACTCCACGCCGGCTTTGCGGACCTCGCCAGTTTCGAAATCGATATTGACGTTGCCGAAGTGAAAGCGCGTGACGGGGGAGAGCTTATCGTGCTTGACGCGGCGCAGGAGGGCCTCGATACGGGCGAGGAGCTCGGGCGGTTCGAAGGGTTTGGTGAGGTAATCGTCGGCGCCGAGTTTCAAACCTACGACGCGGTCGTAGAGCTGGGTCTTGGCGGTGAGCATGAGGACGGCGACAAGGTTCCCCTGCTGGCGGAGTTCGCGGCACACTTCGAGGCCGCTCTTGCCGGGGAGCATGACGTCGAGGACAATGAGGTCGAACTTCCCCGTAAGGGCCTTGGATAGTCCGCTGGGGCCATCGGTGGCGCTTTCGACTTCGTAGCCTTCGGCGCCGAGCAGGTCGGAGAGGGTGAGGACGAGCCCGGGTTCATCCTCCACCAGCAGTATGCGCGCACTCACGAGGGATCTCCGGCGGGCGCGGCGGGCAGGCGAACGATAAACTCGACGCCCGTGGGGGCCACGCTCTTCACCTGTATGCTACCGCCGTGCGCCTGGACGATTTTCATGGCGAGGTTCAAGCCGAGGCCGGTGCCGTGGATCTGGTCCTGGAGGGCGCGGCGGCCGCGATAGAAGGGTTCGAAGATGTGGGCCTGCTCATCGGCGGGGATGCCGGGTCCGCGATCGGCCACGCGAATTTCCAGCGCGAGCTTGGCGTGAGTGCCGGCGCGGGATGCCGAGACGCCGACCCAGCGGCTATCGCCGGCGCCATGCCTGGCGGCGTTGTGGAGCAGATTCCGGAAAGCCTGCTGGAGCGCCATGGGGTCGCCCATGACGAGGGGAAGGCCGGGATCGATATGCTTCTCCACGGTGCATCCGGCTTGCTGGAAGACGGCCTTGGTGGACTCGAGGGTGTCCTCGAGGAGGTCCGGCACGGAGAGGGGTTCGGGATTCTGAATGGCGCGGCCGGCGGTGACGCCGGAGAAGCGGAGGACCTGTTCGACGAGGTCCTTGAGGCGTCCGCTCTCCTGCTGGATGAGGACACCGTAGCGCTCCACCTGGGCGGGATTGGCGGCCAGCTTGCCGCGGAGATTGTAGGCGGCGGTGTGGATGACGGTGAGAGGGGTGCGGAGCTCATGGGAGATGCCGGCGACGAAATCCATCTGGAGGCCGGCGAGTTTCTGGGCGCGGCGGGTGTAGGTGATGAGGGCGGCGACCGAAGCCAACATCAAGAGGAGGACGCCGGCGGTGACGGCGAGGTTGCGCCATCGGGCCTGCGCGACGACGGCTTCGAGGGAACCGGCGCGATGGCGCACGAACAACTGCCAGCGTCCGGAATCGGGCGACGGGCCGCCGCGCGCGGGGCCGCGGCCGCGGCCGCCGGGTCCGGGCGAAGGGCGGAAGATCTGGTAGTCGGGTGCTTCGAACAAGCCCACGGAGGCGTCGGCGCGGGCAGCCACCCGGACTCCCGGGTCGGATTGAAAGACGACCAGCGGAGTGCGCTGGCGGCTCAAGACTTCGACCTGATAATCCAGGGTTCCGCCGGTCTCAAGGTAGCGCTGGAGCAATTCCGGGAGGAGGACATCGCGGGCATACTCGGGGTTCAAATCGAAGATGAGGAAAGGGGACGCGGCCGGGCCGAATTCGGCGGCCGGGCGGCCAGGCGCGGGGATGGAGAAGATGGGGAGATCGAAGACGGTTCCCCGATCCTCGGGGGGAGGCCCGGGGAAACCGCGGCGTTGGCGCGTCCCGGGGGACATCATGTTCTCCAGCCGTTGTTTGATGGGGAGCCAATCGGGCGGCCACTCCGCGGTCTCGAACTGCGCTTTGTCGAGATCGAGGTTGCGCAACACCAAAGTCTTGTTGCGCGGCTCGGCGATGGCGATGTGGCGATACATGCGGCCGCGCCGCCCGGTCTTCCATTGCGCGTAGCGCGCCGCCACTTCGGTTTCGGCCGCCAGGCTGTCGGAGCCGGGAGCCGATGGGAGGAGGGCGCGGCAGGCGGTGGAGATCTCACCGTTGAAATCGAGACTGAGGCGGTTGAGGCTGGCCTGCAGGCTGCCGCGCAGACGGTCGCGGGCGGCGACGCTGACCTCGCCGATCCAGCGGTATTGGAGCACGCCCAGAACGGCGCAAAGCAGGAAAAGCCCGGCTACCAACAGCCAGGAAAGCGCGCTGCGCCGCCGATCCTTACCGGTGCTCATATCGCCGTATCTTCACCTTACGCTTATCGCGGCTTAACGCGCCACCCTGCTTCGGTAAAGAAAGTATTAAGGACGTTAAGCCTGGCGCCACGGCGGCAACCTTGTCCGGCCTGCCGGCACCTTCTTATCAGGACAATTATGACTGCCAAGAAAAGTTATCCGTCTTACATGCGTCTGGCGGCGGCTTGCATCGCCGTGTGCGGAGCGCTGGCCGCGGAATACCACGGCACGGTTAAGACCGGCGGACTGCCGGTTCCAGGAGTCACGGTCAGCGCCGTACGGGGCGGCCAGAAGGTGGTGACCACCACCGATGAGCGCGGCGCATTCTCCTTCCCGGACCTGGCCGATGGCACGTGGACCATCGAAACGGAGATGCTGGGCTTTGGGAAACTCACGCGGGAAGCCGGCGTGGCACACGATGCTCCGGCTGCCGAACTGGGATTGAAGATCCTGTCGGAGGCGGAACTAGTGGCGACGCTGGAACCCGGGCAGGAGGGGCGGGAGGGCGAGGTGGTGGCCAGGAATCGAGCGGGTGGGGCGCGCGCCGCGGCGCAACCGCAATCGGCGTTTCAGCGGGTGAGCGTGAGTCAATCGGCTGCTGCGGGCAGTACTACGAGTGAAGGGGCGCTGAAGACGGAAGAGATCGCCGATCTCACCCAGAGTTCGGCGAATTCGTTCATCGTGCAGGGCAGCTTGAGCAGTGCCGGCGGATTGCCACAGCAGAACGATTGGGGAATGGGCGGACGCGGCATGGGGCCGGACGGTATGGGCGGCCCGGGAATGGGTGGTCCGGGCGGCGACGCGCCGGGCGGGGCTCCCGCGATGGCGACCGGTGGACGCGGGCCGGGTGGACCGGGCGGCGGTGGTCCTGGGGGCGGCGGACCTGGCGGTGGTGGTCCTGGCGGCGGACCTGGCGGCGGCCCTGGGGGTCCGGGAGGACCGGGAATGGGCGGCCCGATGGAAATGGGCGGCGGGCGCGGAGGGCGGGGCGGCCCGGACTGGCAGGGGCGGCCCAACGCCATGGCGTTCGGCAACGGTCGGCGCGACCCGCGCCTGAGTTACAACGGGAATGCGTCCTTCAGCCTGGATAACTCGGTCTGGGATGCGCGCACGTTCTCGGTTACCGGCGCCAACGTCAACAAACCGGTATACGCCAATGGCCGGGGCTCGGTGATGTTCGGCGGTCCGCTGCGGATACCGAAACTGGTAAGCGCCAGCCGGCGGATTCTGTTCACCTTCGACTATCAGACGCAGCGCAGCCGCACGGGGACGATCTCGGATCCGGTCAACATGCCGACGACGCTGGAGCGCGGCGGAGATTTTTCGCGGAGCGCGGTGCAAGGCGTGGCGGTGACCATCTACGACCCCACGACGAGCTCGCCGTTCCCGGGCAACAAGATTCCGGCGAACCGGATCAGCGCCACGGCGGCGGCGCTGTTGCAGTATTTTCCCAATCCGAACCTTGCGTCGGCGGCGCAGAATTATCAGACGTCGTGGAGCGGGCGGAACAACTCGCAGAGCATCAATTCACGGATCTCGAACGTCAAGATTGGAAGCAAGGATACGATCAACGGGGGCGTGAGCTATCAGGGCAGCAGCAGCATTTCGCCGAACCTGTTCCAATTCATCGATAGTGGGGCGGGCCGGGGGATCAATGCAAGCCTGGCGTGGTCGCGGACGATTACGACGCGGTTGATCGAGAGCGTACGCTATAACTTCAGCCGCAGCCGCCAGCTCTCCTCGCCGTATTTCGCCAATCGCGAGAATGTGGCGGCGGAGCTGAACATCGCGGGCACCTCGCAGAGTGCGTCGAACTGGGGGCCGCCCAACCTGAGTTTCACCAACTACGCAGGGCTGAGCGACGGCAATTACTCGCTGAACCGCAACCAGACAAGCGCGATCGGCGAGAGCCTGACATGGGTGCGCGGCGTGCATAACTTCTCGTTCGGCGCCGATTACCGGCGGCAGCAGAACAACCAGTTGGCGGACAATAACGGGCGCGGCACTTACTCCTTCAACGGCGCGGCGACGAGTTACCTGATGAACGGCGTGGCGCAGGCGAATACGGGCTACGACTTGGCGGACTTCCTGCTTGGTTCACCGGCGACCAGCTCCATACGGTACGGCAATCCCGACAAGTACTTTCGCAGCTCGGGCTACGATTTCTTCGTGAACGACGACTGGCGGATCACGGCGGGATTCAGCTTGAATTTCGGCATCCGCTGGGATTACGCGGCGCCGGTGACGGAGTTATACAACCGGCTGGTGAACCTGGATATCGCGCCGGGGTACTCGGCGGCGGTAGCCGTGCAGGCTGGCCAAAGCGGCGCGTATTCCGGCGGGCCGTCGGGTTCGCTGATTCATGCGGACCGCAATAACTTCTCGCCCAGGGTGGGGTTCGCGTGGCGGCCGCTGACCAAGGGCTCGCTGGTGGTGCGCGGCGGATACGGAGCTTACTACAACACGTCGGTGTATAACATTATCGCTGGTAACATGGCGCAACAGCCACCGTTCGCCGAAGCGCTAAGCGTGTCGGCGTCGGCGGCGAGTCCATTGAGCATCAACAGCGGGTTCCTGGCGGCATCCAATCAATCGCTGAGCAGCACCTATGCGGTAGACCCCAACTATCGCATAGGCTACGCGCAGACGTGGATGGTAACGGCGCAGCACGACCTGCCGCTGGGAATGTTCGCGACGGCGGGCTATCTGGGGACGAAGGGCACGAGACTGGATCAACAGTTTCTGCCGAACTCGGTAGCGCCAGGAGCGGCGGAATCGGCACTGCCGCATAACTTCACCTACGAGACATCGAACGGGAATTCGATTTACCACGCGGCGCAGTTTCAATTGAACCGGCGATTCCACAGCGGGATCATGGCCAATGCCGGATATCAGTTTTCGAAATCGATCGACAACGCCGGGACGGGCGGGCGCGGACAGGGGAACACGCCGGTGGCGCAGAACTGGTTGGACCTGGCGGCGGAACGCGGGCTTTCGAGTTTCGACGCGCGGCACAACTTGAGCCTGCAATTTCAGTACAGCACCGGGATGGGCGCGAGCGGCGGCACGCTGGTGAACGGCTGGAAGGGCGCGCTGATGAAGGACTGGACGTTGAGCGGCAACGTGAGCGTCCGGTCGGGAAACCCGTTCACGGCGACGGTGGGCGGCAACCGGTCCCAGGTGGGCGGGACCGCGGTTGGCAACACGCTGAGGGCCGACGCCACGGGCCTGCCGGTGGAAGCCGGCGGGGCACTGTTCAACACGGCGGCGTTCTCCGCGCCGCTCTCCGGGATGTGGGGCAACGCGGGCCGGAACACCATCCCTGGGCCAACTACGTTTTCACTGAACGGGTCGGTGGGGCGCATCTTCCGGATTGGGGAACGGCGCAGCGCCGACCTGCAGTTGCAGGCGCAGAACCTGCTCAACCATGTGACGATCGCGAATTGGGGCACGGTTATCGGGTCCAGTAACTACGGTCTGGCGGCGTCGGCCGCCGGGATGCGCAGGGTGACGATCAATTTGAGGTTTAGGTTTTGAAAGTTGGAGATGGGAGGCTTATCTTCCCCGCGGAGACGCTGGGACGCTGAGATAAGCGCGGAGAAGACGAACACCAGAGAGAGTGTGCTAACGCGGCAAGAGGAATACGTTATGAGATCGGTTATCGCTATCGCACTAATCGCGGAGTTTGCGGCCTATGGGCAGCAGGCGAATGTCCCCAGTGCGCCGAAGGGGACTTACAAGTTTGAGGTCAACAGCCAGTTAGTGGTGGTGAATGTTTCCGCCAAGGACAAGAACGGCGCGCCGTTGGACGGGCTCAAGGCGGCCGACTTCGCGGTCACAGAAGACGGCAAAACGCAGCAGATCAGAGTCTTCGAATATCAGCGGCTGGAAGAGGCGGCGATCATGGCTCCCGCGGCGGCTGTGGTGGTGGTAGCGCCGGGTGCGGCCCCGGTGAAGGCGGCCAACGCGATTACGCCGTCCAGAGCCGGCGAGGTGAAGTACAAGGACCGCCGCCTGCTGGTGATGTTTTTCGACCAGGCGGGGATGCCGGTGGCCGATCAGATTCGGGCGCAGCAAGCGGCGATGAGGTTCGTCAAGACCCAGATCACGCCATCGGACATGGTGGCCATCATGACTTATGCCACCAGCTTGAGCGTGGTGCAGGATTTCACGGCGGATCGCGACGTGCTGAACAAGGCGATTCGAGGTTTGACCGCATCGGACACGGGGACGGCGAACGGGAGCACGGGCGACGACAGCGAGGCCGACAGCGGCGCAGCCTACACGGCGGACGATAGCGAGTTCAACATCTTCAACACGGACCGCCAGTTGGCGGCATTGGAATCGGCGGTGAAGATGCTGGGAAGCCTGCCGGAGAAGAAGGCGCTGGTATACTTCGCCAGCGGCATGACGCGGACCGGAACCGACAATCAGGCGCAACTGCGGGCCACCATCAACGCGGCCATCCGTAACAACGTGGCGTTCTATCCGGTGGATGCGCGCGGGCTGGTGGCGACGGCGCCGCTGGGCGACGCCACACAGGGTTCGCCGGGGGGGCAGGGTATGTACTCCGGCAGTTCGCAGCGGACGGCGCAGAGCAACTTCCAGGGGCAGCAGGAAACGCTGCACACGCTGGCCACCGATACGGGGGGCAAGGCACTGCTGGACAACAACGATCTTTCGTTGGGCATGGTGCAGGCGCAGAAGGATATCTCGAGTTACTACATACTGGGGTACTACAGCGCTAACACGGCTACCGATGGCCACTACCGCCGGATCAAGGTGCAGGTGAACAGGAACTTGAGCGCCAGGCTCGATTACCGGACAGGGTATTTCGCATCCAAGGAGTTCAAGCAATTCACAACGGGCGACCGGGAGCGTCAACTACAGGAGGCGTTGCTGTTGGGCGATCCGGTGACGGATCTTACGGTGGCCGTGGAGGTGAATTACTTCCGGCTGGGGCGCGACCGCTACTTTGTTCCGGTGTCGGTGAAGATACCGGGCAGCGACATCGAACTGGCCCGAAAGGGCGGCGCGGACAGCACGCGGCTGGATTTCATCGGCGAGGTGAAGGACGCGAAGGGGATGCTGCAGGGCACGGTGCGGGACGACATCGCGGTCAAACTGAAAGGCGAAACGGCGGGGCAGTTGGCCACGCGCAACCTGGAGTACGACACCGGCTTCACGCTTCAACCCGGCACTTACACGCTTAAGTTCCTGGCGCGCGAAAACGAGACGGGAAAAATGGGGACGTTCGAGACCAAGTTCGTGGTGCCGGACCTGACCAGCGAACAGAAGTATCTTCCGCTGAGTTCCGTGGTGCTCAGTTACCAGCGTGAGTACCTGGCGGCGGCGGTAGGCAGCGTGGAGCGCGACAAAAAGCTGCTGGCGGCCAACCCGCTGATTCAGGATAACCAGAAGCTGATTCCCAGCGTGACGCGGGTATTCCGCCAGGACCAGGACATGTACGTTTACCTGGAAGCCTATCAGCCGGGGGCGGGGAAAACCGAACTGATGGTGGCCAGCGTGAGTTTCTACCGGGGCAAGGTGAAGGCATTCGAGACCGCGCCGCTGAAGATCACCGAGGGGCTGAATGCGAAATCGAAGGCGGTGCCGGTGGCTTTCAGCGTGCCGCTGGGGAAACTGCAGCCGGGCCGGTACACGTGTCAGGTGAACGTCTTCAATCCATCGGAACAGAAGTTCGCGGTGTGGCGGTCGGCGGTGGTTCTGCTGCCGCGAGGAATCGGAGGGGCCTGAGCTTTACTCGGATGGCGGAGCCTTATGCCGCTACAACTTATTAAGTTCGTCGACCCAGACTAACTCGCAGGCGCCGTCACCGGTATCGGTACGGGTGAGGGAACTGCGCCATATGCCGCCGTTGGAAAGCCTGATTTCGACGAGGTAGCCGCGGATATCGACGAGGTCGCCGCGTGCGATGGCGCGCAGGCGTTCGGCGAGTTCGCCGGTAGAGGGGACCATGTGCATGTTGGCGGAATGGGCGGTGATGTCCTGTTCGGAGGCGGGCAGGCGGCCGTTGCGGGGCGCCCAAGCATAGGCGCGGCGCAGGCGATAGAGGTGGAGGCCATCGAGGATCTCCTGATTGGACATGAGGCGCCAGCCGAGGGTGAGATCGACGGGAGAGACCGCGGCGGCGTCGCCCCACCAGTAATGGGCGGTGAGGAGCACACGGGCGCGGACGCGAAAAGTAGCCAGCGCGGTAACCTGGGAATCCTTGAACTGCCATTGGCGGGGAGGTTCGACAGGGTCCTGTTCGGGCTCGTAGGGAACCAATACGCCGGGCGGGAGGCGCGGTTCGGGGCCGTCCCAGAACACAGCCACAAGGAGAATGGCGGCAAAGGCAATGAGTATGGCGGTTCGCATCATACGCGGCTAACTGTCGAAGGTCATCGGTATCTTCAGACTACTACGGGACGGATGTCCACGGGAGCGGCCGGGCGGAACGCGGTAATCTGAAGCGGGGGATCGATGAAGGCACTTTCGGCAGTTTTGTTGGGGATGGTTGTGGCCGTGGCAGCGAGCGCGAGATGACGATTCTCAGCATTGGTGAAATATTGTGGGATGTATTTCCGGATACGGAGCGGCTGGGCGGAGCGCCGTTTAATTTCGCGGTACACGCTCACCGGCTTGGACACCGGGTAGTTTTGCTGAGCGCGGTGGGGGATGACGAACGGGGTCGCGTGGCGGCCGGGCGGGCCGGGGCTTTGGGCCTGACGACCGGGTTCATCCAGGTAGCGGCGGCCCAGCCGACGGGAAGTGTGAGTGTGCGGCTGGATGCGGAAGGGCGTCCCGACTTCACGATTCACCGGCCGGCGGCTTACGATTGCCTGAGGCTGGACGAGGGGCAGTTGGAGCGCCTGGCGGAGATGCGGCCGGACTGGGTCTATTTCGGGACGCTGTACGCGATGGAGGGCCGTGCCCGGGAGACGTTGCGCCGAGTGCTGGATGCCGTGCCGGACGCGCGGCGCTTCTACGACGTCAACTTGCGGCGCGGCTGTTATACGCCGGAACTGGTTCGGGAGCTACTCTCGCTGGCGGACGCGGTGAAGATGAACGACGAGGAGGCGGAGCTGTTTCCGGATTTGGGCGAAGCTCCCGCGGTGGCGGTGACGCGGGGGGAGCGGGGCTGCGTGGTGCGACTGGGGAAGGATCGGGCGGAATGTCCGGGGTACGCGGTGAAGGTGGTGGATACGGTGGGCGCGGGCGATGGGTTCGCGGCGGCATTCGTGCACGGGCTCGGGGCGGGGTGGAGCGCGGCGAAGACGGGTGATTTCGCTAATCGGCTGGGCGCGCTGGTGGCGTCGCGGGCGGGGGCGGTG
>Ga0182021_10003621_pt1 | contig 18190 bp, 3 predicted proteins | sample 612E3MmetaG_FD_120493 | JGI IMG/M metagenome (GOLD analysis project Ga0182021, IMG submission 120493) | Permafrost microbial communities from Stordalen Mire, Sweden - 612E3M metaG (Illumina Assembly) | ecosystem: Environmental > Terrestrial > Soil > Wetlands > Permafrost | place: Sweden... | reverse complement strand
CCGGACAGCGTGTAGAGTTTCTTGTAGGCGTCGTAGGCCTTCTTGGGCTGGCCGGCCGAACTCGCGAGAAACGCCAGGGTCTCGAGCGCCTCCACGATGAACGGCGCCTCGGGGGCTTCGCTCACCGCCTGTTCCACAAGGGCGAGACCGGCCTTGATCTTGTCGAAGCGTTGCGCCACGTCGACGCCCAGTTGGCTGTAGGCGGCGCCCATGCGGACACGGATGTAGGCGTCCTGATTCTGCTGTTTGAGGACCTCCGCGGGATACTTGGCGAGCAGGGCGGCATACTCGTCCAGCAACGGCTTGAGGGTGGACCAGGGGATGCGATCGGTATTGATCCGCCGCACCTCGTCCATTTTCCGGTTGAGAAGGTAGACTTCGGCCTTGAGCGCGTCCAGCGTGCCGGGCTTGTCGGTGATCTGCTTGCGGATGAAAGCGAGCTCCTCCTCGGTCTCCGCGACCATGGAGACGCCGCCATCGGCGGTCATCATGGACTGACAGAACAGGATGCGGTTGAAGACGGGCAACTTGGTGCCGTTCTTGCGCAGTTGGGCGTAGAGATCGCAGGCCGCGCCCCACTTCTTCATCTGGAGGAGATACTCCGCCTGGTAGAACAGGCTTTGCTCCTCGATCTGCTTCTGGCGCTCGTCCCCGTTACGGGCCAGGTCGGCAGCCCGGGCATACAGCTCCGAGGCCTTCTCGGGCTTGTTGAGCGACTTGCGGTAAATCTGGGCGGCCTCGAACAGCGCTTCGCAGGCCAGGGGGGCATTGTGGGCCGCCTGGCGCATCTTCGCCGCGGCTTCGAGGCTTTCGGCCGCCGCGTCCAGCTTGCCGGCCTCGCGATAGCTGAGGGCCACGATGAACGCGGCCTCCATCGCCTCGGGCGTATCCTTGTATTCGCTCATGATCTGCCGGCACAGTTCAACGGCGCTCTTGAAGTTCTTCTTCTCGTGGTACGAGCGCGCCAGCCGCATGAGCAGTTCCACGATCTTCGGATTCCCCGGATATTGCCTGGCGAATTCCTCGATCGCGTTCTTCCCCAGTTCGTCGTTGCCGGACTTCATCCAGACAATCGCCAGTTTCCAGGCGGCATCCTTGGCATACGGCGAGGACGGCTTGTTCTTCAGGACGTTCAGCATCACGGCGGCGTCTTCGTACTTCTCCAGGACCGTGAGGTAACCCGCGCGCAGGCTCTGGGCCTCGTCCTCGTAAAGACCGGCGCCTTCCTTGAACAACTTGTCCAGGATGGCGGCGGCGTCGGCGTACTTGCCGGCGTCGGCCTGCAGTTTGGCCAGGCGCATGAAGGCGTCCGGCCGGTGCTTGTCGGAGCGATCCGCCGGAGCGGCAATCGCCTCCTTGAGCGCTTCCATGGCCGCATCGGTCCGGCCCAGGTTGTCCAACGCCACGGCCAGGCGATACTGCACGACGGAGCGCTGAATATGATCGGGGTTGCTCTTCAGGAACTCGGTGTAGAGATCGGCCGCCCGCTCCCAGGCGCCGCCCTTCTCGGCCTGTTCGGCGGCGTCCACAGTCTCCTCGGGCGAGAGCGTTTTCGCCGCCAGGGGCAAGGCCCCAATCAACAGGAAGACAGCGGCCCGTCGAATCGCAGTGTGCGCCTTCATGGACGTTGGACTCCTCCCGCGTTGGTGGTTGTCGCGCCCGCGGAAATGACGGCGGACCTCGTGCCCGAGGCCGCCGCGCCGGCCGACGCGTTGGTTGTCGCCGGGGCGGGCGCCTTCTGCCGGTAGAGCGGATCCTGACGGATCCGCTCGGCATAGGGCGACGCTCCGTACCGGCTGACCAGTTCGCTCATCCGGCGGAAGGCCCCGTCGTCGTCGTTGGAAGCCTTCAGGCAGCGCGCCAGCTCGTAGGTGGCCTTCACGATAGGTTCCACCGTCTTCGTGGAGAACAGCAGGTGTTCAAGGCACTCCCGCGCCTTCTGGATATCGCCCATGCCGACGTAGATCTGGGCGGACTGGTAGAGCGACTCCGCGGCCAGCGCGTTGTCCGGGGATTCGCTGACGGCGTCCAGCTTGGTCAGAGCGGCAACGGTGTTGCTGTCGACCAGGTCCTCCATGGCGAGCGCGTAGTAGGTCCAGGTGGCGCGCGCCAGCTCGTTCTGGCTCATCTCCGCGCGCTGCGCGCCGGAGAGCTTCTCGTACGTGACGATGAACTCGGCCTCTTGAGGCGGCAGGGGCTTCCGCGAGCGAGGCGGCTGGCTGGTCGCGTATTCGAGCCAGTGGATCATCATCGCGTAGACGGATTGACGGAGCGCCGACGTTTCGTACTGGCGGTTGTCGCGGCAGAGGGTGAGCGCTTCGCGCTCGCGGTGGCCTTGCCGCAGATAGGTCTGGGCGAGCGCCTCTCGGATCAGGACCCACTCGTCCGGGTCCTTGGAGGCGCTCAGGGCCTTGGTGAAGCACGCCTCGGCGTTCGTGTAGCTGCACAGGTCAAAATACACGCGGCCGCGTTCGTAGTCCAGCTTGCAGTCCTCAATCCTGCCGGCCGAGGCGACCTGGATCTGGTCGATCGTGGCCAGCACCTGGTCATAGTCGCGAAGGCCCTTGAGGATCTCCAGTTTCAGTTGGAGGGCGTCCACGGTGCGCGACGTGCTGGGGAAGCGGCCGAGGAGCGTCTGGAGGTTCTCCAGGGCCTCGCGCATGAGATTGTCCTCCTTGTAAACCACCGCCAGACGGTAGTAGGCCTTTTCGGCCACGTCCTTGTCGCCGTTCTCGGTGCGCAGATCCAGCCCCAGCGCCACCATGACGTCGTACAGCACGTCGATGCAAGGCACGCCGACGAAGGCCGGCCTGTTGATGGGCAGCTCGATGGTCTGCGCGCTGGGGTCCAGGCCCAGCTCCATGTTCGTGTGGAACCGGACAAAGGTCCGGAAGTCGCTCTGGAGCTTGGCGTCCGTGAAGGCCCCGCTGACCTTCCGGGAAAGATTGAAGAGGGTTTCGTAGCTCAGGCGTTTCTTGACGTCAGCCAGCGTGGGGAGGGCGACGCCGACGGCGGGCCGGTAGAGCACAACCTTCTCCTCCGCCGCCAAGGTGTAGTACTTCAAGGCTTCGCGATAGTTGTGCTCGATCTCGAACAGGCGGCCGAGCCAGAAACAAGCGTCGTAGTAGTGGGCGTAGGCGGGATTATCGTAGGTCTTGAGGTACTCGCGCAGGAGAAGTTTCATCTTCCCGTAGTCCTTGAGGATGTAGAGGTTGACGCCGATATTGAACATGGCGTCCTCGGCGTAGAGCGAATCGGCGCCGAACCTGCGGAGTTCGTCGAAACACTTGATGGATTCCAGGATCAGCTCGCGCCCGTTGTCCTGGGCCACCACCTTGTACTGGAGCCCCACGGCCGGCAGCACTTGGTCCAGCACGTTCCGGCAGGTGGTGTTGGCGTTCCCGGGTATGCCCGGGATTTCCTTGAATTCCCGCGACAGCACCTCATCCTTCGGGATTCCTTCGCCCCAGAGCATACGCCCGCCGGTCAACTCCTCGACCCGCTTGAGAATGCCGAACAACATCGTCGAGTTGCCATGCGCGGAGGAGAAAGAGCCGTAGGGGCGGGCCAGGGCGGCAAACCGTTCGCGGTTCCGCATGAAGATCTCGATCGCCGGGTTCTCGACGGTTCCCGGCGCCGCGTCGCCCTTGGGCTTGAAGGTGGGCGTGCCGCCCGAAACGCCCAGGTCGAAATCCACGTCGCATTGGGTCAGGTCGAGGATGTCGCCCAGGACTTTCGCGAGGGAGGCCGTCTCGCGCCAGGTCTTCAACTGGGCTCTCGGGATCATCCGCTGCTTGAGATAGGCGGCGATCGACCCCGGCGCCTCGTCCGGCGCCCACACGAACGGCGTCTCGAACTCGCGCGACACGCGGGCGATCGCGGCGGCCGCGGAGAGATCCGGCCCCTCCTGCTCCCACAGGATGCGCTTGCTCAATTGGAAGACCGGCGCCTTCAGCGCCGCGTTGCCTCCTCCGGTCTGGATCACGGACCGGGGCTGAAGCTGAAACGCGAGGCTGGCGCTCTTGTCGCGGGTTTCGATCAGGGCGCGTCCGCCGCGCCCGTAACTGATCCCCGCCAAGCGCAGGAGTTGCTGGACGTTGTCGCGATCCATGTTGGTCTTGCGCGCCACGGTGCGGTAGGTGCGGGCGGCCAGCTCGTAGGACCCGTGATCGTCCAGCCAATCGGCGGTGATGACGGCCAACTGCTGGAAGACCGGGTCATTGCCGTACCGGGGCTCCCGGTCGGCGTACCGTTTCTCGCCTTGATCGCGGACGGCCTTATTGTCGGACTTCAGCATGGTTTCGATGATCGCGTACTCGATGTCGCGGGACTCGTCCGTCGCCGCCTGGTCGGGCAGGAGGCCCTGCGCCTCGGTGAGGCGCTTGAGGGCGCGCTCGGTGCTGCCCCCGGTGGCCATGCGGACGGGTTCCACCTGCGCGCGCAGACGGCGGCTGCTGGCGCCCGACGGCAGACTGCCCAGCTCGGCGCGCGCCAGGATGAAGAGGGCGCGCCGCCGCATCTCGCGCCAGCGTTCGGGAGTCACGTTGGCGTACGGTGTCTGGCTCTCCACCAGCGGCAGGCAGGCCTTGGCGCACGCTTCCCAGTCCGGCGCCTTGGTCACGGCCCGCGTCCTGGGATCGACCACGGCGCGCGCATAATGCTGGGCCATCGCCAACATCGCCTGGGCCGCCTCGTAGGTATTGGGCTTTTCCTTGATCTGTTTTTCCCAGGCGGCGATCCGCTCCTGGTCCGAACTCTCGGTCGCGACAACGACCCCCTGGGACTGCAGAGCCGCCACCAGCGGCCTGGCCTGTTTGGCCAGATCGGTCACGGGATACTTCATCAGCAGTTCCTGGAAATGCTCGCCGGCCTTCTTATAGAAACCCTCGCGCCGTTTCTTGTCCGCCTCGGCCAAGCCCTTGACGGCATCGCCGCGCTCCTTGTTGATGACGCCCAGATTGAACCGGGCGACGGGCTCGTACTGCGGATCCTTCACCGCCGCCAGATAGTGCCCTTCAGCATGCTCCCCGTCCTTCTGGTCGCGGTAGATGTTGCCCAACTCGCACTGCGCCTGGGCGTACGAGGCGGACGTCGGCGGAATCTGCTTCAGGCATTCCTTGGCTTTCTCGAGATTGGGCGGCTTGATTTCGCGCTGGCATACCGCGGCCAGCAGATACATGGAGTACTTGGTCTCGCCGTCGGGCATCTTCGAAAGAACGTCATCCGATAACATGTAGGACGCATCGACATAGTTGCCATTCCTGTAGTAGATCTGGGCCAGCAGGTACTTGGCCTGCGCGACCAAATCTTCGACATACGTCACGTTTTCCAGCCATTTCTGGGCTTCGGCCCAATCCTTCCGGCCCATGTACAATTTGGCGAGTTGGAGCGCCATGCCGTCCACGCCCTGCATCATGTCCGTTGACAGGTCGCGTTTCGCCTTCTTCTCGTCCGCGATCAAGGTGCGCATCTGGTGAACGGCCGAGACGAACAGGGAGGCGGCCTTCTGCTCCTCGCCGGCTTCGATGTACTGATCGCCCAGCGCCTGAGCCGCAAGCACCACGTTGTAGTAGCCGGACTTCTCCTTGTCCACGATCATCCGATCGTACTGCTCCTGCATCTTCCTGATCTTCTCGGCGGGCGGCAGGGCGGAGTTCTGGAGGACCCGGATCCGGATGACCGACAGGGGGCCGACGCGGTCGTCGTTGGGATACTTGCGGATGAAGTTCGCGATGCGATCTTCCGCGCCGCTCATGTCCCCCAGACGGTAATCGACGATAGCCAGACGCGATTCACAGACGATCGTGGCCTTCTGACTGGTCTGGCGCGGCAGGGCGCGCGCGTAGTAGGTGCGCGCGTTACCGAAGTCCTTGATCTGGTAATAGCACTCGCCAAGCATGCGCAGTTCGGCGGGGGAGGCGTCGTCGCCCTGCCGTTCCACGACCTTCAGGAGCGCCTTGGCGGCCTCGACATACAGGCCGTTGTCCATAAGCGAAGACGCCGTCTTGATGTCGGTCTCCCCAGCGCGCGCCTGCGGCGCAAGCAGGAGAACCGCCGCCACGAAAGGCAGGATTGCCATCCAACAATTGTTCTTAGGGAGATTCACTTACTTTACCTCGGAGCCAAAAAAAGAGTAAGTATAACGGAACATGCGATGCGAAGATAGCAAGAAGTAATCCCTTTCCCAGACCTCGCCTCGCGCAGCATCGCGCCCTCAGATTCTTCACCGCGTGAGAGTAAATCATGGTTTCAGGTGACGGGTTTCAGGGCGTAACTCATTTCTTGTCAGCATGATGTTCCTCCTGGAACCTTTGCTCTCAAACAAGGTGTTAGCGGAAAACGACCGTTTTCGTACATACATTCCGAACTATTTCGCTTCCACGAGCGCGGCATCGCCAACATGCCGCCCCTTGGATGCCCGTAAAGACACGAAATTCAGTCAAACCAGTCAAAATTCTCCTATTTGCCTTCCATATCGAGCACCAGATCGGTCACGGCCTGTCCTGTCTTCCCGTCCCGGAAAGTCACCGCGACGGGTTCCGCACTATGGGCGCCGTCCTTGCAGGATCGCCAACTCGCCGCCACCGTATTCATACCGGCGCGAAGAAGGAAAGACTTTCCGGCGGTTCCCATTGCGGGCCGCGAATCGAACACGACCTTCTCGTTCACCCAGAGGCGCAGGACATCGTCCTCTACGGTCTCAGGCGACACCTTCACCTTGACTTCCCGTTCGACCGGGGCAAACAGCCTGGTGCCGGCCAGCAAGCTGGATCCCCGCGACGGCATGGATCCGGCCTCGTTGAGAGGGATATTGGTGACGCCGACCTCGGCGATCTTCCACCTTGCCGGGCGCTCGCCCATCGTGAAGAGCCCGTCCGGCATGCCTTCCGGCGCCTTGTCCTCGCTGCCGGATGGCGCGTCAGCGCGCGGGGCCTCGCCGGGGTCCGACGTCCCTGGACGGCCGCCCACGACCTTGCGGCCCAGCCACCAGCGGGACTGATTCTGCAAATCTAGCGTGATCTCGCCGTTTTGCGCGGCGCTCTGGCCAACCGTAACACGAATCGGCATTCTGCGAAGTCCGTCCACGGGCAACGCCTGGCGCGGAACGGGATAGGTCACAACCGCCTCTTTTCCGGCGGCGATTTCCACGCGCCGCTCCGATTCGGCCGGCTTGCACTCCGGCATGGGATCCAGAACCACCGACACCGACACCGACCGGTCGGACGCATTGTGCAACTGCGCTTCGATCGTGCCGCCTTCAAAAGCGCGAATGCGCGGCGGCCTGACCGCGGCCTTGTCCAGGGTCAACTTGACCGTCTGGTCGCCCAGCACCTCGCCCCCCACCGCGCGGATCTGCACGGGCAACGCGTCTTCCCCCTGCATGGCCTTGGCGGCATTCAGGCGGGTGACGGCAACGAGGATGCGAAACGGTGTATTGGTCTTGGGAATGGCCGTGAACACGCGCGAAGCAGCGCCCTCGACGAAACACGCGTCCGGCAAGGATGTGCCGATTTCCACCTTCACAGGCGCGTCTCCCACATGGCGAAAACGGCCGGTCAACCAGAAGATGCCGACGTCGTATCCCCGCAGACTGGGCAAGGCGTCGAGTTGCAGCGCCGAGGTCTCTTCCTGCCGGGCTGGCGCCGTGCGCACGGCGCGAGCGCCGTATCGACCGGTGTTATCGAAGAGCAAAAACTCTCCCAAGGCGAGGGTCCGAGAGAGATTGTCCGGCGTCATCCAAACCGCCCCATAGGCCATATTCTTGTCACCGTATTGACCCAGCGCAGGATGATCGGGCCAATCCGCGGGCGGCGTCGGACTTCCGTCCCCGTGGGTGCCCAGATACGCTTTGCCGTTGTACGTAGAGATGATGCCGGGCCACTCATGTACGCAGCCGCTCAGACTCAGCCCCCGGATTCCCCAATAGGAAGCACCGGCGTCAATATCCGGAAATGCAGGCAACAATTCCTTGCCGATGCCCGCGGCGGGGGCGCACAGGCCGTCCGCCCAGGCGTCCTCGCGGCGCGCCACGGCGCGAGGCCCCCGGCACGCCTTTTCGTATTCCAGGTCAGTCAGCGGCCGCAGACCCGCCCAGGCTTCATAGCTCAAGATTCTCTTCCATCCCAGGAAGTTGCACGGCCGGCCCGGCGCATCCGCCGAAAAGATTCCCGTGTTCGTATCGCAGCGAATCGTGAACCGGTTGACGCCGTACGCGCCGGGACATTCGGCGGCAGCCTGCGCGGGCGCGAGGGAGTTGAGATAGTCAGTGTACTGCCCCTGGCCGATCGCGTATTTCGCGCAGTAGAAGGCGTTGTAGCCGTTCGGGAATTCGGGATGAGCCGGCGGGGTGCCGATGTCGCGACACCCCCACTCCTCGGTCGCGGCGGCACTGCGAATGGCTGTCAACGACTGCTCCCAGGGAACCTTCGATTGGAACGCTCCCTGGGGAACATACACCATCTCAATGGCATGCACCTTCACGTCCGCCTTGCCGGGATCGAACGGCGGAACAGCCGGGCCAGCCGTTCCCGAGGAACCGGCCGCTCCAGGGCTCGCGCCGGCGGGCGCCTTCGCCGCCGAAGTCTTCGGGGTTGCGGCGGGAGCCTTGGCCGCCGGAGCCTTCGGAGGGACGGGGACAGGCTCGTCCGTATCATCCCTATCGAAGGCGGTAGGCGGCTGTGTCGGGTCACGCTCCCGACGCACTTGCGGAGGGGGCGTGGAAGGACTTGTCGCACGGGAGTCCGGACTCTCCTGGAGAACGGGCGTCTTGGCAAAGGCGGAAGGCGGATGCAGCCAGCGCAATTTGATGCCCTTGAAGTCGTTCGCACCGCTGCCGACCGAGTTCCGGTAGATGAACACTCCGACGCCATTCGTGCCGGCCTCGCTCAAGCCGACATCCATCGCCGCGCCGGCGGGAATCCGGTGATCCGCCACATTCGGAGAAAGCATGGCATGCGAAAATACGTTAGTGCCGGCCGGCCGGAATTTGAGGAACACCCAGGCGGCATCCCGGTTTTCCAACCGCAACGGTCTGCCCGCGACATTCTTCTCCGCGGGCTCGTCCCACTTGGCGCGCCAGGAGTTATCCCAGGCCAGATCGAACGAAACCGTGCTGGTGTCCTTGGTGCCGGGCTCCCACTTCACGTTGGAAACCTTGATCGAAGGGGTCTGCCGGGACCCGCCGTCGGCGGGGCCCGCACTCCGGGCCGCCCCGGCCGGCGACGGCACGTTCGCCGCCTCCGTTTTCGGGGCGGCTTTCTTCACTCGATTTTCCGCGGAGATCACGAGGCGGGCGCGGTTCCAGACAAAGCGTCCGTCAATGTACTCGTTGTTGATCCAGGTTCGGTCGTTGCCGCCCCGGCCGCCGATTCGCTTGGGCCAGTCTTCGGGCCCGGCGCACGGGGCGTTATACCTCCGCAGAGCGGCGTCCGGCTTTCCGGCGGGTGCCGTTCCGTCGCCGTGCGTGCCCCGGAACTCGCGTCGCAAAGCGGACACCACGCTCCCGCCCAGTTCCAGAATGCCCCAGTACGTTGCGTTGGCGGCAACCCGGTCGCTCGTCGGGGTGGCGAAGCATCCGACCCGGAAGACCGTCAGCGGCGAACCGTAACCACCCGCGCTGTTTCCGCGAAGAAACCGCTCTGCCGGTGAGTTGCCGTCCACCATGTCTTTCGTCACGTCCGCCGGCGCCCCATTGGTGGTGCCGGTATCGTTCTCGTGCGGCACCGGGTTCCGCGCGCCTCGCCGCGCCTTCTCGAACTCCAATTCCGACATAGGCCGCATCCCTGTCCAGATCGCATACGCGTACAGGTCCGACCGGCTGATTCCGGAACACGAACGAAACGGCAGGCGCGCCGCGTATACCGGCGGGAGCTTGATCGCCACCGGCGCCGGACTGGCCTCTTTTGCCTTACGTTCCGCTTCCGCACGCGCCGCCTCCGCACGCGCCGCCTCGGCGCGGTCCGCCTCCGCCATTACCTGGTCCGCAAGGTCCAGCAGCCCCAGATCCTTGCCGGGGTCCGCGGTAATCTTCTTCGGGGCCTCTCCCTCTCTGACCTCCTCCGGCCAGCGCGAAACGGTGATGGTCAGCCCCCCTCTTTCCGCACTCCTCGGCATCGGGTAATCGCAGCCGACCTCCGTACCCAGACAAGACCGGCCCGCCGCCACGTCCGGGGGCAAGGAGTTGAGATAATCCACATACTGCCCCTGCGTCACATCGTACTTCATGCAGTAGAACGGTTCGTATCCCGTGGGATACTCGTCCCCCAAGACTCCCGGGTCCCCGATGGTGCTCCCCCCCACGCCAACTTCCACATAAGTCAGCGTCGTCCAAAGCTGCCGGGCGGCAGCCCCGATGCGACGGGCGCGGCTGCCCTCCGCCGCCGGGCCGTTCCACTCCGCGTCCGCCAGGAACGGAACCACCGGCCCCCCCCGCCAGGAACCGTCCGTCAAACTTCCGATATCTCTTGGACCCGGCATGTGGTCCCCTTGCGCCGAGGGCAGGGTAAATCCGTCCGGGAATCGGGAGATGCCCGACGCCCCTCCCGTTCCAATCTTGAACGGCCCTTGCGGCACGTACACCATGGGGATCGCAAAAGCGCGAACGCCGGCTTTGGTTGGATCAAGCTTGTCGGCACCGTGCAGCCAGCGCAGCTTGATATTCTTCCAGTCGTTGGTGCCGTGTCCGATCGCGTCGCGGTAGATGAACACGCCCATGCCGCGCGATCCGTCGTCCGAGAGCTTCACGCTATTCGTCGCCCCGGCGGGCATCATGTGGTTGGCGGGGTCTTTGTCGAGTGTCGCGTGGAGCCAATGGTTCCGTTCCTGCGCCTCCTTGGAATCCTTGTCCGGCAGGAACTTCACGAAGACCCAGGCGGCGTCCCAGCTCTCCACATCCATGTCCTTGCCCGTGCAACTCGTGGCGGCCGGCTCCGTCCACTTCGCGCGCCAGGAATAGGACCAGTACAAGTCAAAGATCACGTAGCTGTATTCCGGTGTGGCGGCCTCCCACCGGACGTTCGTCACGCCAAAGTCGTAGCTCGGCGCCCCGCGGAATCGCGCTGCGGGGTCGTCCGCTCCCGCGCCGGCGGTTTCCGCGGCCCACCCGCCCGCCGCCCCCCCCAGCCAGAGGGTGGCCATTGCCACTGCGCTCAGTATCCGTCCTGCTCTTGCGGCCTTGCCTGCCTGATTCATTGGGTTGCTCCTGCTGCCACCTTCACAGGTCCGGCCTCAAAAGCCGCCATCCTTGGTGTCCAGCAGTTCCTCCACGTTCAGCTCGCTGTCGGTCGCATAGGCTTCGATCTGCGCTGTGCGCACAAACCCGTCGGTCCGTTTCCGGTCCTGGTCGTCGTAACGGCCGGCCCACACGTACCGGACGCCGTCCAGTTTGCCTTCCGGGCAGGGGAAGACGTTGACGAGTTGGGTGTTGTCAATCACCGTGCCAACCCGCACCCAGTCGCCGCCAACCTTGTGAACGTCCACAGAGTACCTCGTCGCGGCCCGTTCCCGAACACTTCCACCCTCCCCGATCACGGGACCGGAGATATCCTCGTAAACGACAACGGCGGACATCCCGCACCCGGACTTGAAACGCGTAACCGCCTCTGCACAGGCAACCACGCCCTCCTTGCGTTGCCCCGCTATCGGGTCCCAGTCCGTCTTGCTGTTCGCGATCATGTTGTTGACCAACTGAAGCGCGACGCCCGGCTTCTTGACTGTGATCTTGACTGTCGCATTATTCCCATCACTCATGGGATACAACGTGCACTCGAATGTGCCGTAGGGTTTGGCGCGGGCGCTGGGGCCGCCGTCGAACAGGACATTCTGCCCGGGGAAGTTCATGGCCGACACCACGACGTCGCCCATCGCGATCGGAATCTTGCTGACCTCGACGTTGTCAAAACTCCTGGCCCCCTTTTGTTCGCCTGGGGCGACGGGCATGATCGGCCGCAGGGTCAACGTCACCTGGTCATCCGCGTCGGCGCGGAACGCGAACCGCCGGCGCTTGAGAGAAGAATCGACCGGCAGCCTGGCTGTGCAGGGAAGATTCTTCGCCTTCTTGCTGCCGACGACGGCGATCTCCAGGCGCAGCAGGGACTCGGTGTTCGTCGGCACGCCCACCATGTCCAGCAACTCGACGAGATACGTTGTACCGGCTTTCACGTCGAACGGTGGAAGTTGGACGGCCTCGGTGAGCAAGCCCATATAGCCGGGCTTCTCGCCCGGGAGCTTCAAGTTCCCGGCCGGCTTGAGCAAGGTCTGCATCTTCTCCGGAGGCGCCAAGTTCGGGCCGAATGGGACCGCACTCTTCGGGATGGTCTTCAGGTAGGAGGGATCGGGCGGGGGCGGTTGCGGCGTACGGTCCGCCTCCCAGGGCAGTTCGCCCATGCGCTTCTGCTTGGCATAAGCGTCCGCGGTGATGTTGTTGTAGACGTTCAGGTCAGCCTCGTTCCGAAGCTTCCCATCGGCTGCATTGAATACGCGAACCACGCCGTCATTCCCCGCTGCAGCGACGCTCTTGCCGTCCGGAGACACTCGCGCGATGTTGCACGGCTGTGTCTCCGTTTGCCAGAGCAGGGCTCCGTCCGCGGAGAATCGCAACAGGCGATTGAGGGTGGTGGCCACGACGAAAGACTGCTTGTCGGACGCCACCTCTATGGAGAGCACCCGTCCTTGCACGTCCAGGTTCTGGTCCGCGCCGCCAGCCAGGGGCCGGAGGTACACGCGGCAGGCCGGGCCCTTCCGGTTAAAATGACTGTTCTCGGCGATCACCAGCTTTCGTCCCGCCACTTCCAGAACCCAGTCGGGACTTCCGGTCAAGGCCGACATCGCGGTCCCTGCCTGTCCGCTTTTCGCGATCAGTTCGTGAACGGAGCTGTCGTCCGCCATGATGAGGAACCGGTCACCCAGCGAAATAATCTTTCCGGCAGACAAAGGAACGCCGTCACGTTTCCACAGCACCTTGCCCGTCGCGGCGTCGAGCGCAATGACCGCGGGTGAGATCAGTTGTTTGTTTCCCCTGGCAAAGGCGCTCGCCAACAGAACGCTCTTGTCGCCGTTGAGGGCTTTCGGAATCACCTCGCGTACGATGGTCAGGTCGGTCGATACGGTGCCGTCTTCATAGGTCCAGAGTATCGCTCCCTTCGGATCCATCCCGATCAGGCGATCGGGACCGCCCAGGAACCCTCTGCCTGCCTCCTTGTCTTCCACCATCGACGCCTTCTGGGCCTTGCTGATCCATCCACGGCCGAGTTCGTATTGATACATGTAGTCCCAGAGGTAAATGCGCAGCAGCGTGTCGCTCAGCGGGGTAGCCCCACGTCCCCATCGGTACCAGTTCGGCCAGACCGCAGTTTCCGGGGGCATCAGATGCTCCACGATCTTGCCGTCGGCATCCAGGACAAACACCCACTCGCCGTATCCATAGGTAATGGCGATCAGCCGATTGCCGCTGGGAGTGTATTCCACGTTCAATACCGGGGTGCCGCCCAGGGCGGCCTGCATGTTTTCGAGCGGACCGGGCTGCCCGCCCCGAATCGTCAGGGGGGGGGTGGTCGGTTTGGCCATCTGGACGGGTTCGGGCGCCTTCAGACCGGAGAGGCAGGCCACCGCCGCCTCGGCGCCGGCGACATCGCGACAGCCGACGTAGATGGCGTCGTAGGTGGCCCGGAAGGGGGACCAGAGGTAGTGGACAAAGAACCCGCCCGGCGCCGGGTAGGCGTCGGTCGGCTTTCGCCGCAACCACGGCGCCAGGTCGGCCGCAACGCGGTTGTCGGACGGCTGGCCGAACAGGACCACGTCGGCGTCATGGCGCAGGCGCGGCCCCATTTCGGCATAACCTGCGGCCGGATTGGTGTAGGCCACCCGGACAAGCTTGCCGAACGTGTCCTTCTCGAAGGGGGCCATGATATTCATGTCGATGCGATACGCCCAGGCGAAATCGTTGGTGACACTGCGGACAACTTCGACGTCCTCCGGCTGGGGATACCATCGCAGGTGGAGAGGCCGGATATCCGCCGTGTCGAAAGTCGTCACCCGCGCCTCGCGGCCGGATTTCTTCAACAGCTCGGCCATCTTCTCCGCCACCGGCCGGTACGCTTCCTGCCCCTCGTCGAGGACAACGGTGACCGGCCCCTTGTTCTTGCGTTCGGAGAAGAACGCCATGATCTTCTTCTCGCCGCCGATCAAGTCCGGCGTCTGCCGGACGGTCACGGCAGCCGGAGCGGAGGGTTCCAGGGCCTGGGTGGCCGTTGTCCCCAGCACGAGATCCCGCACCATCAATTCCGCCCGCGCGCCCGCCGACATGGCCGGCACAGGAAGATCGAACGGATGGTCCGGCCCGATGGAGGCAAACTTGTGGAACAACGTCGCGCCATCCGGCCCTTTCAGGGTCAACTCGAACGGCATGGGATCAGCCAAAGGCTTGCCCTGGCCGTCCACGAGCCCGCCCGTAAGACGCACGATGGCCGCCGACGCGCGCTCCGCCTGAATGACCATGGTCTCCGGCTTCCGCCGGGTCAGAAGGTAGATTTGACCCTCGGCGCCGGTCAGAGAGATCGGAACACGCAGGCCTTTCGCCGTGCTTTCGGTCGGCGCGGCTTTGCCAGTGAGCAAATTATGCACGTACCAACCCTTTTCCACCTGCAATTCGCTGACCTTGGGCAGCACCTGGCTCTGGTGGAAGCGAGACGATTTCTCGTCCGGGAACGCTACCTCCAGAGGGATCTCGGTCTTGTCTATCACGAAGCAGATGATCGAATCCTTGCCGGCCAGCGGCGAAATAAGCGCATCCGTGTCCGGCGTCATGACCGGCGGCTGGGGTGTATCGGCGAACGCCTTGACCAGCGTCGCCTGCTTCTCCAGGAATATCTGCCAGATATAAGCATGCTCGTATTCACCGCCGGCCTGCGCGCCGCCCCAACTGCCGCCCAGAGCCTTCCCCTGGTAGGCCATCCCGATGGAGCGCCCGGGCACACTCTTGTGGCAGGCGTCGTCTTTCAGGATGACGCCGCCCTTGGCCTCGAACGTGCGAAAAGCCTCCAGGGTCTCCGGTGGCAATTCGTCGCCGACGCTCAGCAGCAGCAGCACCTTGTATTTCAGCAGTTCGCCGGCTGCCACGTCGCGCGGCCCCACCATCACGGCCGGCCGCCGGATGCGGGCCAGGTCGTGCAGGGCCGTGCGTACGACGTTCCTGTCCTTGGACCAGAACAGGGCCACGTCCGGCAGCGGATCGAAGGAGACGAACCAGGATCCGAACCGCTCGAAGACGCGGCCGCGACCGATCGCGTCCAGCGGGCTCTTGTCCGAGAAATCCGTGAACGCGAACCCGTCCACGCCGCGCCCGGCTGCCGCGAAGAGGCTTGGGATATCTTCCGACCGCCAGGCATGACTCTGGACGGCCAACTGGATCTTCTGCTTCTCCCGATTGTCCATGGCCATGATCGCCGGGGATATCCAGCCGTCAAAGGGGGACATGAAACGCTCGGAGAAATCGATCGAGGCCCGATGCGTCTTCCCGAGCCATTCCCAGTACTTGATGCCGCCGCCAAGTCCGCTCGATGAGACGTGGGCGTGATGGGTCATTCCGGGCATGATCTCGTTCAGATCGGCATACCATTCCGCGAACGTGTTCGGCAGTAGCAGGCTCCACCCGTTTGGCTCCACCGAATTCACATACCCCATCTGAGCCTCGGTAAGCCCCGGGATGTCCGCCATCTCCTTCGGCCACTTGTCCGAAAGCGTCTTGCCGATCGGCTTGAGATTCGCATATTTCTTGACCACGTTCGGCCACATCTCCTGCGTGAGTTTCCACGCCACCGCATCCGACTGCGCGGCGGCTTCCGGCTGCCACGCGTCCAGGCGACCGGGACCATCATCCCCCCAGTATCCTTTGCCGCTTGTCTGCCAATTCCATCCGTAATCAAAACCGTCGACCCCAGGGTAGTCGGCGTGAGTCTGCGCAAAGAGCGCCATACGCCGCCGCACCCATGCCAGATTTTCCGGCAACGTATGCTTTGGGTTGCATCCTTCGTATGAATGCGCCTGGGGCCACCCCGGCGCGTTTTCCACACCCATGGCCGCCACGGCCATGCCCGCCCGCTCTTCCCCGTTCGGCCGCGAGAACATTTCGGGCAGCGGGCCCAGCGGCGCATTGGCATAGGCGCCGAAGACACCGTCGAGCCCCACGTCGCTGTCCGCCAGGAAAGACGCCGTACCCGGCGTGCCCATGTTGACGCCCCCGACGTAGGAGTTGACCGGCGAACCGGGGAAGGGCAGTGCCGCCGTGGTGTGTATGGGCCAGGAGTAAACATCGAAATCGCTCAGCCGCTCCCGCTGGCAGATACGGAACCGGAACGGAAAGCCGGCCACGCCGTCCGCTTCGACAGCGGCCGTGTATTCGCCAACACCCAACGCGCTCGTATCCACCACGAGACGTCCGCTGGCAGTTGGCGAACCGCCGTCAGCGGCTGGAATGGCAAGGCGTCCCACGACGGCATCCAGCCCCACGCCGCGCAGACGCACCGGCCATTCCGCGGCGGCCGATCCCGCCGGCCTCCGGGCGACCCAGAGCAGGTCGAACGTATCGCCGCGCCGCATCAGCGCGCGGTTGTTGACCGTGAAGAGCGAGACCGCGGCGACCGGCGTGTCGCCAATCAGCACCGCGCCGAGGGTCTGTCCCTTCAACGGGCTGCCGTCCGTCGCCGCCACCCGCAGCCGCCAGAAGCCCGGCTTGGATGGCAGCTTGCCCGTGAACACCCCGTCGGCGGCCTTGAGATCCATGTCGCCGCCCGCCGGGCCGCCGGCGATGGATTCGAGCGACACCTTCAGCGCCGCGGGAACCGCCGCCTTGCCCGCCGCGGACGCGATGCGGCATGACCATTCGGAACCCGGCTTGGCCTCCAGCGGCACCGTTTCCACCGCCCAGCACGCGCCGCCGGCCAGGTCGCAGACGAGATGCCTGTGCGGCCAGCGATTGTCGGAGGCCTGAAGACGAACCCCCAATCCGGCGATCTGAACCGTCGGGTTACCGGCCGCCGGAACCATCAGCATCCCGGACCCGGTACTGCCGTCCGGCTCCGCATTCGATATTCCGCCAACGATCTTCACGCCCGGGTTGACGACCACCGACTCGGATTCGCACGCGAGTCTCACTTCACCGGGGCCGCCGAACCAACTCACTCCGAGAGGGCTCTTGGCGGCGACGACCGTCGCGGCGGCCGGAACGTCCAGCAGGACCAAACGGCCATCGGCGCAACTGGCCTTCGCATCCGGCGCCAGCTTGACCTTCCCATCGGCGCCCAACTCGAACTTCGCTCCGTTAACATCATAGGCGGCCCCGGCGGCAGACGGCGGCAGGTAAATCCTGATGCTCCGGAATCCCGACTTCGCGGATGTCCCCGCCGCCCGGAGGTTCTGCGTGTCGTACTCGGCGAGCATGTTCTCGATTCCGCCAAGCAAAGCCGCGGATTTGTAAGTGAGCCGCATCGGCCCGGCGACGGATCGCCTGGCCTGCGCCATCTTCACCGTGACCGGGTAGCAGATCACCCCGACGGTGTGCGTCTTGACGTCAATGCGCAACCGGGCATCGCGGGTCGTTATCGTGCCGTCGCCGGCCACCGTGAATTCCAAACCGAACGGCTGGATTACATGCAATCCGGAGCCCAGATCAATGGACTGCGTGGCGCGGCGCCTGAGGCTGGACGAAAGCAGTTCCTCCGCCTTCACGGCATTCTCCGTCCCGAACACCCCTTCCACCATGTCGTCCATCTTGGCGTCTGACTCCACGACCCCAGTCCCCATCGTCTTCGCCTCGAGCTTCTGGCCGGCGGTGCGGTACTCCAGGATGAGGGTATCATCCACGCGCAGGGCAAACGGCCACACCGCGGCGGCCAAGCCGCCGAACGGAGACTGCCAGAGCGCCTGGCCGTCTTCGATCGAACGGTAACGCCCCTGCGCATCCACCGTAACCAGAGACACATTGACGTTGACCGCCGACGCAGTCCCAACCGCCACCGCCACGCTCAACACCGCCATGCTGACCCATGCCAGCATGAATTTCATATTCCGATGCATGTGTATCCTCCCGAGTTAGACGTCATTCCGGCACAGAACGTATCAGGTACGTGGTCGAGCCACGTCATGTTTGACTCTGTTCGCTCCACAAGTTCGTTACCTTAGAACTCCACCGTAGTTG
>Ga0182021_10003620_pt1 | contig 18191 bp, 12 predicted proteins | sample 612E3MmetaG_FD_120493 | JGI IMG/M metagenome (GOLD analysis project Ga0182021, IMG submission 120493) | Permafrost microbial communities from Stordalen Mire, Sweden - 612E3M metaG (Illumina Assembly) | ecosystem: Environmental > Terrestrial > Soil > Wetlands > Permafrost | place: Sweden... | reverse complement strand
TCTTCTGAGAACCTTTATCTCATCCGCCGTTCCTACCGCGAGCAGGCTTGAAGAAAGCGGGAGGATGGGAACATTTAATGTGGTAGGAGCGCAATTAACCAACGGCGCGGCGAAGGATAATTCGTTGGCGGTGACGGCGAGCCCGGCGGGAGAAACCGTAGGCCGTAGGACGTCCGCTTCGCTGAGACGTGAGACGAGGAAAGAAGCAAGCGCTAGCCCGGCGAAAATAGAGATTAAAAAAGAGGATATCCAGGAAATAATTTCTGATGGGCAGTTTATTAAGGAGGCGGGCAAGATAAGCGTTTGGTGGGAAGCTGAAGGCGTTCCCGATGGCAATTTTAATCTGGTTCTTAATTATAAAAAAGACAGAGGCCAGGGGAGTCTTATAATCAAATGCGGCAAGAACATCACTCCTAACGATTTGGTTACCGCTCTTATTAGCCTCCGTTCTCCTGTTAAAAAAGCTGATATTGGCGGAGATTATGCGCCGGCGGTAATCAAAGCCCATTGGGTAAAGGTTATAAGCAAACAGTTGGCCCCAAGGCTTAAAGCGCTTTGGGAAACGAAAGCCGCCGCAAGGCCGGAGCTTAGTCCGGAAATTATTAATGCCTCGGAAACTTTAGCGGATGCTTTGCTGAAGACTTATTTTTTCGATGTCGATATAGCTAACTTTCCCGCGGAAAACAAAAGGGTTATAAGGGTCATTGGCCCGCTGCGTAAAGATGAGGGCAGGGTATTCGATTACGGATCGGTACAGAAAATGATTGATGGAATGAACCGGGATAACCCGGCGGTTAATATTTTGATGCAAAAAGAAACGCAGCCAAATCTAGAGGCAACGATTACTATAACCTCTGCCTCCAGTCCGGCTGCTTCCCCCAGCCTCATATTGCCGGCGATGAAGTTTGAAAAAGTCCGTAAAATGGTAACTTTTGCCTTGGCTGATTCAATGAATGCGAAAAAAATGGATAGATTAGCCCGTGAGGTTTCGGCATATATCGCGCCAAAACCGTATGATACTTCTCTCGTTGTTTTTGCGACGGATTTATTAGAACAGGCGCTGGCTCAGCACAATCGGTTTCCCCGATGGGAACGGACACAGGGCCGGGCGAGTAATGTATTGAAGTTCATCCAGGTTTTGACCGGTAGTCGGATCCGGGACATCGGAGGAACGCGCGGAAATATTAAGATCGGTTATTGGCAGGAGAGCGGTAAATTTACAACGGATTTCTGGTCATCGCCGGAAGCGCGCCGGGAATTGGCGGAGATACTTATCCGGGCAGCTAAGGCGTCATCTGCGGCAGATAGCTCCAGCCATACGGCAGTATCCAGCCCGGCCGGCGGCGTTAGGGCCGGCATAGACGCAACGAAAGCGGCTTTAGACTCAGACCCGGAATTACAAGGAAAAATAATATGGCAACGGGGCATGGGCATGATGCCTCCTCGGCGCGCTGATTATGCTGCTGCCTATTCGGAAGCGATAGCTAATAAGAAATTGTTGGTTGCGCGGGCTCATAAGCGTGTTCATGAGTTTGTTAGAGACACGGAGGATCTTTTATTAACTCCTTCCCAAATAGTGGACGTGATTAGGGGGGTAGCAGATGAATTTAAGCTTTATGCCCGCGAAGTGCAGCTTGGTTTGGCCGCCGTTCCCGAGAATTGGCTTAACCAAGATACGTCGATGCCTGATTTGAGGACTGGGGCTTCGGTGAGCGCACAGGAATTATCCTGGTGGCTGACTAAAAACGCCGCCATGCAGAAGGAAGGGGATCTAAGTTTTGTTAAAAACTATTTAGAGAGAGCTCAAACGATACGAGATGGTTTAGCATCATCGCGCAACCGGGTGGAAACGTGGGTCAGAGCGTTGAGGGAATATCATGGAGAAGTAGGCTCCGATGACGCATTTAAATATGCTTTAGTAATACTTACGTTTGACGACGATGAAATTATACGTGCCGGTACGAGGGTAGTTCTTCTTGAGCAATATGGGTGTAATGTATCGAAAGGGATGGACGTAGCGGACTTCTACGATAAGGTTGTCGGCGTTCTTGATTCCTACCGGGATTATCTCCAGATTTTTGCCGCGTGGGCATCATCCGCGTCCAGCCCGGCTGACGCAGTTGGCCTGCTAGCCAGGAAAACGAACGTGCTGCCTTTTAATAATTGCCTGGAATTTGATCAAAAAATTGACGAAGCGATTAGCGTTCTCGATGGCCCTACGCCAGGTAGAGCAGTTTACGTGATCGACGAAATCCTTTCAGCGATGCGAGGAAGGGAAATCGCTGCCTGGGATGGCGGCAAAAATACTGCGTTCAAGTTAGTCAGGGCGGTTACTTTTTATCCCGCGGGATTGGGATCGGATGGAAAGCAGCATTCCGATCGTCTTACAATATCTTTACCGGAATATCGGCCATCTACCCCTCAACTTTTGCAACAGTACCTGAGAAACCTTCGGCGGGCTGTGTACGAGACGCTCAACCGCCGCGCCGGCGACCTTTGGTTAGGACGAGGAGCTCCAAAAACGCCTTACGGTACGGACAATCAGGATTGGGCGAAAGCAGAGGAGATGTTCACCCGGCCCAACTTCCCGGAGAAAGGAGAGGAAGCGGCGCGGAGGAGGGTGGTTGTTATACAGCAGATCAAGGAGCTTAGTCGTCGATATCTCAGCTTTAAGGCATTCAGGCAAGAAGTTGCTTTTGGTACATTAATGGATCGGGTTAACCATGTTTTAGCTATGGAGAATGGTGGGTCAGTGACTTTAAATGATCTTATCCAGCACTCGGGTATTGATTGGTCGGGGGGTACTGATTTGGACGACAACACGCGCATACAGGCGCTGGAAGCCCCTTGGAGTTCCTTATATACGCATTTTGTTATCGTGCGCAAAGATGGGGCGTTTTCCGCTACCCCTATTCCGGCCGTTGGTTCTTCCGCTCCCAACAGCGCCAGCCCGGTATTATCGTTAGATATGAAATTCGACAAAGCTTTTGACGCCATAGTGGGGGTCTTAAATACCCCCGATGATAAAACTGCCATAGGCGAATTTGCTAAAGAGGTTTCCGCGTACATCGCGGGGCAAGAGCCTTCGAAATCTCTGGTTGGTTTTGTGATGAGGGTATTAGACCGGGCATTGACTCAATATAATCTGTTTTCTAATTCTACTGATGTTGCGGGCGCTGTGGACCAAAGAGCGCAACTCTGGGCGTTGAATCTCTTAAGGTTCGTCCACCATTTGACCGAGGGAAGAATTATTAGAATCGAAGGGAAGCGCGGAGATATCCATGTCAGATATTGGCCGCAGGAATGGGAAGGCGGGCGTTATGTGACGCAAGATGACAAAGGTTGGAAAACGGGCTCTTGGCCGGGTGATGAGAGGTTGCGCGTGTTAATGACTGATTTAGTTGTCCAAACCGCTAAGGCGCCATCTGCCGCTGGCCCGGCTGTTTCCAGCCCGCTGAGCGCTGCGGAGATTAGGGATTCTATTGTCGCTGTAGATGAGCCTAATTCAAATCCAACAGATAGGCTCGCGGCGATTATAATATTTGGCAATATGCAGGAAGGGAGCCCGGAAGATATTGCAAGGATTACCAGAGCGTTAAGCGATGAATGGAAAAGACTTTTGGCAGAGTTGATGCCGGGCATCGGGGAATATGACCAAATAACAATTAATGACAAATTAAGAACTGTTGGTTGGGCGCTGGGAAACCTTGCGCGGTTGAGTGGCGAAACGAGCGCTGTTGTCGCCGGGCTGAAAAAATTTTTCTTACAACCAGAACTTGTCCCTGAAGGAGTGGTAGACGGGATAATTGGCCTGCTTCAGAGAAAGGCCGAGGGAAATTGGGTGCTGATACCTTTGCCGAATCATGCTTTCTTTATGTCTCCCCAATTGGCGAAGCATTATTGGAATACGCCATTACTTTATAGACCGCCATTTGAATACGCCCAGGCTAAAAGAAAAATTATAAGCGGCCTCGTTGCGATTGTGATTGAACATGCTAAGACTAAGCAAGAGATGGCAGGCAAAGATAAAGCTATGGCCGCCGGTATCGGCCTTCTCGAAAAAAATATTATATCAACCAGCTATGGCATTGACGATCCCCAGGCAAGATATTATGTTAGCGATGTTCAGCAATTGGTCGCATGGCATGATAACCCAGATCAATTTAAGCAAGCGATTGACCAGATCCTGGCCGTGGTCGGTTCCCCTGCTCCCGGCAGTTCTCCGGGCAGATCCAAACCATCGAGGCTAAGGGATGTGCCCGGAGATTTGATAACAGGTTTACGCCATGCCTGGGCGATGGGAAAGCTCGAAAAAATTTTGGCCGACCGTGACAGCGGTGTTGTAAAGCGTGAGAAGAGAGCCGAAAGAGCGCTGGTAAGATTAAACCAGGACATTTTGCTCAAAACTCTTGACACCCAAATTGTTGACGCAAATTGGAACGGCATCACTTTAAAACCAGGCGAAAAGATAGAACAAACCGAAGGCATGCGCGCGGCGCGGGCGATTGGCGCAATCGGCAATGCCGACGCTCTTGAAGTGTTAGGAGGATTTACTGAAACGGCAAACGATAAAATTATCCTCAATACCCAAACCATAGTTACCCACATTGATAGAGGAAACATTGATAGAGGAAGCGTTAGGCGGCCACCTAACTTGATCCAGGCGCCTATCCACATGGCGCAAGATAATAAGGAAACGGTTAAAAATCCGTTAATTGCGGCGCTAAACAAGGCGATCGATGAAATCAAGGGCCGGATTGTCTCCAGCCCGACTGTCGTTTCCAGCCCACTGAAACCCGCCGACGCACAAGCCTCGGTTGACGCGTTACGCGCGTGGGTAAAAAGTAGTGGCTCGTTTATGAAGGGAAAAGGAGTGTATAAGTTTTATTTTGAATACAAAAGCGGTAATGGGGAAACCGGCCAAGGATATATAGTGAATGTCAATGGCGATGCTGACCCGTTACGGGGCGGCGCAACGATTTTTATGTATGAAATAAGAGACAATGTTGATTTTTCTTCTCTTTCAAAGGATATAGAGTCTCGTTTCAAGATTGACAGCGACCACTCTACTCCGTCACCTGAGCTGCACCATTTTACTCCGCTAAGGGATCAAATATTAGCCGCGGTAGATACCGGCGATTTTTCAAGTATTCGTGAATATACTAAACAACGGATCGAGGACACTTCCAGCCCTATCGGTGTTAGCAGTGCTCCCGGCGGTATCAAGATGTCCAACATCCCGGTAATCTCCTCGCCCACGTCGCAGAAAATCGAATTCGCCGCCATCGGCCCGGATTTCTTCGATAGACTAACGTTCCGAATCGTTTCAATGAAGCACATCTCTTCATTAGCGCAATTTGCATCGGTGCCGTAAAACTCACTCAGATGATTGCGGATTAGAAGGTGCGGATGATTACAGATAAAGAGAAGGATTTTAAAAACTAAAAACTTAAAACCTAAACCTTGCCACCAAGGCACCAAGACACGAAAAATCAATAAAGATTTCCCACAAAGGCGAAAATTGCGCGAAGAAAAACTAGATTAAGAATTTCACATGTAGAGCATTTAGAACATGTAGGGGGTATTTTTAGAAATTCCCTACATTGACTACATGGCCTACATGTATATATTGAATTTTTTTGTGAACTTAGTCCCCCGCGTGGTAGCTTCACTTCGCTTCGCGCTGTCTTAGTGGTAAAGCTTTTGGTTGTATTTTTTAGCCCCTTGGAGGTAAATTTTTAGGTTTTTGTCCCGTATAAAATTTTTTTTAAAGAATCCATCCCCCGGCATAAACGCCGGGGGTTTTTATTTTTATTGAATGTCCTTTAAAATGGTATATAATTATTTTTCACCGAAATTTTTCGGTGAAAAACCCCTTCGCTAACGTTTCAGGGGTAATTCGACTACCGCCTCAATCTACGCGCTTCGCGCTTGATTTCGGCGAAGTCTCATTATATGTTGAAAATCACCTTAGCACAGACCAATCCTTGCGTCGGCGACCTCGGCGGCAATGCCGGGCAGATTATCGCGGCGATAAAACAGGCCCGGCAGAATAACGCCGGCCTGGTTATTTTTCCGGAGCTGGCCTTGACCGGATATCCGCCGGAAGATCTACTGAACAAGCCGGATTTTATCGCGAAAAACCTCTACTACCTGGAAGCGATCCGCCGGGAGAGTAAAGGCATCGCGGTTTTGCTAGGTTTTGTCGATCGGTCCGGCGGCAAAATTTATAATGCCTGCGCCTATTTCGACAATGGGGTCAAGAAAGGCGTTTACCACAAGATTTTTCTTCCTAATTACGGAGTATTCGACGAAAAAAGATATTTTACCGCCGGGAAAAAACCGGTTTTCTGGAAACTTAATAATTATAAATTTTGCGTAAGCATCTGTGAGGACATTTGGCAGGACGGATTCTTCACGCTGTCGAAAGGGCAAAGGGCGGATTTTGCGGTTAACATTTCCGCTTCGCCGTTTCATGTGGGAAAAGTTTCAGCGCGCCAAAAAATCCTTTCCCGCGCCGCCAAAAAATTAAAGGCGTTTTTGTTTTATTGCAATCTTTCCGGCGGCCAGGATGAACTGGTTTTCGACGGGACGAGTATGGTTTTTTCTCCCGGCGGGAAAGCCGTTGCTTGCGCGAAACGGTTTGCCGTGGATACCCTGAATTTTGATTGTGATAAAAATACCCGCTATCCGGAAAAAATCGTGCGCCGCGATGAGCGCGAAGAAGCGTTCGGCGCCCTTAAGCTTGGCCTCACCGATTACGTCTCCAAAAACGGGTTTAAGAAAGTTATCGTCGGGGTAAGCGGCGGCATCGATTCGGCGCTCGTCCTGGCGCTGGCGGCGATGGCTCTGGGCCGCGAGAATGTCTGCGGCCTGCTCATGCCGTCAAAATATACGTCGCCTCAGACTTTCCGCGACGCGGTCCGGGTATGCGAAAATTTTAACGTGGAATATCGCGCCGTCAATATTGACTGCCTGGTAAACAGTTACGCGAAAACCCTGGTAAAAATATTCGGCGACATAAAAATAAATAAGACCGAAGAAAACCTGCAGGCGCGGATACGCGGCACCCTGCTCATGGCGTTTTCCAACCGCTTCGGCTATCTTGTCCTGAATACCGGCAACAAAAGCGAGGTATCCTGCGGTTACTGCACGCTTTACGGCGACATGGTCGGCGGTTTCGGAATCTTAAAGGATTTGCCCAAGGGCCTGGTTTATAAAGTTTCCCGCTATATCAATGAACGCACCGGCGGTAAAATACCGGTTTCCATAATTCGGCGGCCGCCCAGCGCGGAATTGCGGCCGAACCAGAAAGATTCCGATACCTTGCCGGAATATGCGATACTCGATCCGATTCTCAAGATGTATGTCGAAGGAGATTGCTCCGCCGATCAAATCATTAAAAAAGGGTTTGCCGCGGCTACCGTAAAAAAAGTCATCGGGATGGTCGATGCCAACGAATATAAGCGCCGCCAGTCGCCGATTGGGATAAAAATCACGCCCAAGGCGTTCGGCAGGGATAGGCGGATGCCGGTGACTAACAGATATGTGGGCTAAAGCTATGAAGCCGGTAGTAATAATCGGTTAAGGCTAGGGTTAGGAAGCCGGTTTGGGTTAAGGCAAGGGCTAGGGCTGATACCAATCTAAAGCCTTTACCTTAACCCTAACCCATACTGGCATCATTGCCCTTACCCTAACCTAGTTTTTAAGGGGGTGCGATATGAAAAAACTATTGCTCGTTTTGTTGACTTTATTATGGATAGGAGGCGTTTTTGCTATGGAAATTAAGAGCGATTCATTTAAGGATGGCGAGTATCTTGCCAAAGATTATAGCTGCCAGGGGCAGAATATTTCTCCCGGCTTTTCCTGGAGTGGCGCGCCGGCCAATACCAAAAGTTTTGCCATAATCTGCGATGATCCGGACGCGCCGGTGGGCGATTGGGTGCACTGGGTTGTTTTTAATATCCCCGGCAATACGGCCGGTTTAGGAGAGGGGATCTCCCAATCCGGGGCTTTGCCCAAAGAAGCGGTTGAAGGGAAAAACGACTTTGGCAAAAACGGTTACGGCGGGGCTTGTCCGCCGCCCGGCAAACCCCACCGGTATTTTTTTAAGCTTTACGCGTTGGATGTGGAAAAACTGCCGCTCGACGCAAGCGCGACAAAAAAAGCTTTGCTCGCGGGGATGAAGGGGCATATTGTTGCCGAGGCTAAGATTATTGGATTGTATAAACGCTAAACGCAAATGATTGTAAACCGGAATAAACAAAAAATAAAAACAGACAGGATTAATAGCTCATGCATTTTTTTGTTTTATCTAACTTACCGAAGGGTAATATTTTATGAAACTTAGCACACGTTTCGCGATTTTGGCGGGAATATTGGGCCTATTCTATGGTATTATTGCCGGCGCCCTTGGTATGGCCGTAATGGCTGCCGTACTTTATTTGGCTTATCTTATTGTCGGTCCTGTTAACTCTTGGCTGAATTGTGGCAATGCGATCGTTCTGATTGCCGGCGGTGCTGGCTTCGTGGTAACATTCGGTATTGCAATATTTTTCGGGTATCGTTTCGGCAAGCATGCTGAAGGATTATCCGGTCCGGCGCGTGCGCAAGCTATAAAAGTATTTTACAATGTATTTAATGCCGCGGCAGTTGTGCTGGTTGTAGTTGCGCTGTTGTGGTGGCAACATATCTCAAATCAAAGAAAAGCTGTCGAAAGGTTAGACATGCAAAACAAAAATCGGCAGCAACTGGGAGAACGCGTAAAAGCAGAAAAAGTAAAAATTTCTGCCCTTTCGATTATGGAGCGCCCGGACCGTTCGGGGTTTGATATTTTAATCGATGCAGACAGTGTTCGTGCAGGAAAGTATGAATTATCTGCGGCGATAAACCACTATGGTTTAAATTGCCGGTTTTTTAAGGGTGAGGTTTCGATGGCTGCGGGGAAAAATACTCAAACTATTTTTGTTGCTTACGCGAAATTGGTTGATGCCGCGCAGCAACAAATAAACGGTAGCAGCAAAGTTGGTGCGGGTTTTATGGCTGATTACCCTTGTGAAGTTACATTTATCCAGGCTTTAAGCCAAAATGAATTAGAAGCTATGCGTTCTTCCCAGGCATATGGCCGCCAGGAGTTTGTGGCAACGGGCCGGGTGGACATCCCTTTGCAGTTTTCTATGAGTGGAGGAGAAATCACCGCTTGCTCTTTGTATAAAAAATAGATTCCGGGAATAACTGGCCAGGGTTTCATGTCAAACCGTTCTGTATTGATTATGTTGAGTGGCGTATAGGGCCGCGTAAGCCAAGAAACAAATCAAAGGATTGATAAACTAATAAGTATTCTTGATTTGGAAGGTAAACTACAGGATAAAATAAAATCCGATATTGAAGAAACCAATCGTCTGTTTCAGGGCGGTTCGGATAATAAAAATACCGGTACAAAATAAAAAAGGAGATGTTGTATGTCGAAAATCAAAAAAGTCACAGCAAGGGAGATTCTGGATTCGCGCGGTAACCCGACCGTAGAGGTCGATGTGCTTTTAAATAACGGCGCGATGGGCCGGGCCGCGGTTCCTTCGGGAGCGTCGACCGGCGAATACGAAGCCTGCGAGTTGCGCGACGGCGATAAGAAAGTGTATATGGGCAGAGGCGTGCGTAAGGCCGTCTGCAATGCTAATACCATTTTGGCCAAAGCGGTTAAAGGTAAGAGCGCGATGGACCAGAAAGCGCTTGACGAACTGATGATTAAACTGGACGGCACAAATAACAAGAGCAAGCTCGGCGCTAATGCGATCCTGGGCGTATCGATGGCGGCTTGCCGCGCCGCGGCCGCTACCGCGGAGATGCCGTTGTTCAAATATATCGGAAAACTCCATAATAATTCTAAATTCAATCTTCCCGTACCAATGGCTAATATTATTAACGGCGGCAAACATGCCGACAACAAGATTGATTTCCAGGAATTTATGATTGCTCCCGTGGGCGCGCCGACGTTCAGCGAAGGGCTGCGCTGGATAACCGAAATATTCCATAATCTAAAATCAATCCTTAAAAAAGGCGGCCATGTTACTGCCGTAGGAGATGAGGGCGGTTTTGCTCCTAACCTCGATAACCAGGAGGCGTTGGACATTATCGTGCAGGCAATCGGCGTTGCCGGTTATACCGCCGGCAGCCAAATCAAGATTGCCTTAGACTGTGCTAGTTCCGAGCTTTTTGATGAAGGCGGCCGTAGGGGGTATAAGTTCTGGAAATCGAATCCGGGAAAACTTTTTTCCAGCGGCGAGATGATTGATATTTATTCCCAATGGACAGAAAAATACCCTATTTACACCATTGAGGATGGGTTGGACCAGAACGATTGGGACGGTTATGTGAAAATGACTAAAGCGCTGGGCGCGAAAATCCAATTAGTTGGAGACGATCTTTTTGTGACTAACCCCGAGCGTTTTGCCAAGGGTATTAAGATGGCCGCGGCTAATGCTATTCTTATTAAACTAAACCAAATCGGCACGGTCAGTGAAACACTGGAGACAATCAAGATGGCGCAAAAGGCCGGCTACGGCGTAGTCGTTTCGCATCGCTCCGGAGAAACCGAAGACGCGTTCATCGCGGATTTAGCGGTGGGAACGGCCAGCGGCCAGATCAAGACCGGTTCGCTCTCTCGTACCGACCGGATTGCCAAATATAACCAACTTTTACGGATTGAGGAACTATTAGGTAAAAAAGCAATATACGCGGGACTACTTTAAAAAATAATTTTTGAAGTTTTTATTCAAAAAAATCAACGAATTCGTTATTTATCCGCGATAATCCGTGTTGATCCGTGGCTAAAAAAAGTTTTCGTATATGAACAAAACGCCGCCTAAACTCATTTTTTCGATTAGAATACTGCTTGGTTTTTTCCTGGCGATGGGGCTTTTCACGATTTTTATCATTTTTTATTTTCCCGATTACGCGCGGCTGCGAAAAATACGCGAAGCGAATACGAAAATCCTTTCGCAAATACAAGGGCTTTCTAAAGAAATAAAAAACCTGGACAGTAATAATTCCCGGATTAGTAAAGACCCCGCGCTTTACGAAAAATTAGCCCGGGAAAAGCTGGGTGTGGCCAAAGACAGCGAAATAGTTATTGACATTAAAGAATAAATTGATATGATAGTGAAACTTAGACATTTGTCCTGGCCTGTCCGGCCAGGACAGGTAAGCCGAAGGCGCAACGAATGTCTGTCCCGTTACCCTATATACCTATATTAAGGTGCGGGACGCCCTGAACCTTAAAAATCTATTTAGGGAAACAGGGCTGTAGCTGAACTATCCCCGTAGGGGATATGAAGTCTATTGTTCTTTTAGCCTGTGCCAGATAACCAATGGTACTTAGTCGCGGGGTGGAGCAGCCAGGCAGCTCGCAAGGCTCATAACCTTGAGGTCAGCCGTTCAAATCGGCTCCCCGCAACCATTTATTTTTTTGCTGTGCAAAAAAATAAATGCCGTCCGCTTCACGGATGGAAAACGATTGAAAAATGTCGTGGAAATTATTTTTGATTTAAGGTAAGGAGGAAAAAGCTATGAAACAAAGATTTGTTGTGTATGTTGCGTTTTGTTCGTTGGCGTTTTTATCGAGCGGTTGCGCTCTTATCTTTCAGTCTCAACGACGGACGGATATGGAAAAAATAAAAACGCTGGAAAAAGAGCTGGACGAATTTAAAAACGCCAAACTGGCTTTAGAGAATAGACTTGCCCAGGAAATAAACGATAAAAATGTAAGCGTTCGGACTGACGAAAAAGGCCTGGTTATAACTCTCGCGGAAAAGGTACTTTTTGATTCCGGCAAGGCGGAATTAAAAGAAGAAAGTTATCCGATTCTGGACAAAATAGCGCAAATAATCAAAGAGGAGGCCGCCGGCAACGATATCGGGATCGAAGGACACACCGACAATGAGCCCATCGCTCATTCCAAATGGAAATCAAACTGGGAATTGTCGAGCCACCGCGCTTTAAGCGTTTTGTATTATATGGAGAATCAGGGCATCGATTCAAAAAAACTATCGGCGAATGGTTACGGAGAATTTCACCCGATTACGGATAACGGTACAAAAGATGGAAAACGGCTGAACCGAAGGGTCGAAATTGTGATTAAGAAGCTGCAGCAAGGTCCAGGCCAGGCAACGCCGGTTCAAAAATCATCCGAATCTGAGGAGGAGTTGAAATGAACGGTAAACCGTTGATCATTGGCTTGTTGATCGGGTTGATCATAATTTTGCTTATTGCCGGCGTATCGCTGCTGGTTCGTACCAATGCTTTATCGGAAGAAAAACAGGCCGTCATCGCGAACGGAATTAAAGTTCAAAAAACCAATGAGGATTTAAAAACGGAAAACGATGGCTTGAAGAAAGAGCGGGAAAGTTTAAAAGAAGATATCGGCAAACATGCCGCGAAAATCGACGAATTGAAGAACGACCTTTCGGGATTAACTAAACTTAAGGAAAAACTGGAAGAAGATTTAAAAGACGAGTTGATGAAAAAAGATGAATTATTGAAACAGCAACAAAATACTTCTGCGGTGATCGCCAACAATACCACCGCACAATAACCGCGACACTAACAATAATGTCATTAAAGAAGGGGGCCGAAAAGCCCCCTTCTTTTTTAGAGCTTAGGTAACGCGGTGCTAAACGCCATGCATGCAGATTTTTCAGGACAAAAAAATACCGACGCCATACCGCAGCATATCGCCATTATCATGGACGGTAACGGCCGATGGGCGAAATCGCGCGGATTGCCGCGGAGCTTCGGCCACAAAAAAGGCGGCCAGCGTGTTAAGGAAATAGTGCGGGAAGCAAAAAGAATAGGGTGTAAGGCGGTTACCATTTTTGCCTTTTCTACGGAAAACTGGAAAAGGCCGAAAACCGAAATAAATATTTTATTCAGGTATCTCGCGTATTTTATTAACAGCTACAAGAATGAATTGATGCGGGATAATATCAAGCTGAAAGCAATCGGGCGGCGAGATCATTTTGACAAAAAAACCATTCAGACGATTGAAGCGGTGGAAGATTTAACGAGGGATAATACCAGCTTAACTTTTAACATATGTATTGATTACGGGGGGAGATGGGATATTATCGAAGCTGCGAAAAAAATAGCCAAAAACGTAAAAAGCGGCAAAATCGACGAAGCGCAAATTGATGAAAACCTGTTTTCGAAAAATTTAGCTTTAGCCGGCCAGCTTGACCCGGATTTGCTGATACGCACTTCGGGAGAACAACGGGTCAGCAACTTTCTTTTATGGAATCTGGCTTATTCGGAATTTTATTTTCCCAGGATACATTGGCCGGATTTTGATACAAACGAATTACATAAAGCAATAAAGCTTTACGCCAGGCGCGACCGGCGTTTTGGTAGCATATGACCGAACGAATATTTTCCACAATTGTTTTAACTGTAATTTCTTTAGCGGGGATAGTCTACTATCCCGCCTGTGGTATTATTGTGTCATTATTTACTCTGGTTGGCCTTTATGAATTTTTTTACATGGTGGAGAAAAAAGGAGTTGTTTTATTCAAACCCCTGGGCCTCCTTGTCGGTGTTTTGATTCCCATAACAATCTACTGGCGTTTTCCGGTTAAAGAGGGCCTGCAATTTTCATTTGCCGTTTTGGGGCTGTTCTTATTATTCATGATGGAGCTTACCAAAAAAGAAACGCATCAACCCATTCTTTCTTTATCGGCAACGGTTTTCGGAGTTATTTATATTTCTTGGTGCTTCAGTTTTGTCTTACGGATTCGCCAGCTTCCTAACGGCCTGATGCAAACAATATTTCTGGTTTTGGTCACAAAGTCATCGGATATCGGCGCGTATCTATGGGGTAAAACTTTCGGTAAATCCCCGCTGTTTGAACGGGTAAGCCCTAAAAAATCGCTGGAAGGCGCTGTGGGAGGATTTTTTACCAGCTTGGTGGTTGGTGTCATTTTCTCATTTTTTTTGGGCAGCCTTGCGTCATTGGAAAAATTTTTAGGCAATTTTTTTCTTATCATCATCATTGCCATCATCGCTCAGCTGGGAGACTTATTCGAATCCCTGATCAAGCGTGATTGCGAGGTAAAAGATTCGGGAAAAATATTTCCGGGAATGGGTGGGGCGCTTGACGTTATCGACAGCATCATTTTTACTGCCCCCACCTTTTACCTGTATGTAACGATGATGAAGTGGTAATGAGACTTCGATTTTTCCAAGCCCCGAAGGGACGCAGGAAAAATCGGTAGTCGAATTACCCAGCACTAATTTTACTGCGGTAAAATTAGTGCTGGGTAATGAGTTTGAAGCTCTGTAACTTCAAGCGCGAAGCGGATATTCTAATTCTTCGCGAAGCAAAAAAATATTATGAAAAGAATATTGATCTTCGGTTCCACCGGTTCGGTCGGCTTAAACGCTCTCGATGTGGTAAGAAAAAATAAAAAATATTTCCGGGTCGAGGGACTCTGCACCTATGAGAATATAGATAAACTTTGCCGGCAAATAAAAGAATTTTCACCTTCGTGCGTATGCGTTGTAAATGAAAAAAAAGCCGGCGCGCTTAAAAAAAAAATCGGAACCCGGATACGGATTTTCCGCGGCGCCGAGGGGTTAGAGGAATTTTCTCGTCTTACCGGAGATATCTCGCTTATGGCGATATCGGGTATCGCGGCGCTTGCGCCGTTAATGATAAATCTGAAGTATGCGAAAAGAGTTGCCCTGGCTAATAAAGAAGCTGTGATTACCGCAGGGAAATTTATCTTTGAGGCTGCGGCAAAGTTTAATACCGAAATTATTCCCGTCGACAGCGAGATAAACGCTTTTTTTCAGCTCTTTACAGAGACGCGCCGGAGCTTCGCTAGGGTTTATCTTACCGCCTCTGGCGGGCCGCTTTTGGGCTATACGAAACGGCAATTAAGCGGAATCGGCGTCGCGCAGGCATTATCGCATCCCACTTGGAAGATGGGTTCGCGTATCACTATCGACAGCGCGACTCTGGTAAACAAGGGCTTCGAGGCAATTGAAACGCATCGTTTTTTCGGCGTGGGTTACGATAACATACGTATTGTTATCCATCGGGAATCAATCGTTCACGGTCTGGTGGAATTTGATGACCATACGATTTTTTCCTGTATGTATCCGACGGATATGCGTATACCGATTTCTTTCGCGCTTTTTTATCCGGAGCGGCATGGCGGAAACAAGGCGCTTGATTTTGAGAGGAATTTCGGCCTTTCGTTCCGGCCGATTAATATCGCCGCCTATCCCTTGCTTGAGCTTATCCTGGCGGCGGCAAAACGCGGGGATAATTCTTTGGTTATCCTTAACGCCTGCGACGAGACCGCGATAAAATATTTTTTAGAAGAAAAAATAAAGTTTACCGCGATACACGGCGCGATGCGGCATATTTTTGATATCTATCCGGCGCAGAAAATAAAAAATTTAGGCGATATTTTTTACTGGGATAAATGGGCGAGGGAAAAGACGAAAGAATATTTGGCGAAAGGCAAAGGTTAGGTTTTATTTTAAATTGGTCATTTATCATTGAACATTTTAAAATGATAATTGAACAATGATTAATGTAAAATGAATATTGTTCGGTTTTTTAAAGGAGAAATATGTTGGATATAGTAGTTTTCGTGATTGTCTTGAGCGTTTTAATCGTAATCCATGAATTTGGACATTTCCTGGTTGCCCGTAAAAGCGGGGTAAGAGTGGAGAAATTCGCCATCGGTTTCGGCAAAGAACTGTTAAAAATAAAAGGAAAAGAGACGGATTTTTCTATTTGTCTTTTTCCGTTAGGCGGGTATGTTAAACTTGCCGGCGAAAACCGCGCCGAACTTAAAGGCGCCGATAACGAATTTTTTTCCCAACCCGCCTCCACGCGGATAAAAATAGTTTTTGCCGGGCCATTGTTTAATTATATTCTGGCGTTTATGCTGTTCTGGCTTATCGCCATGCTGGGTTTTCCTTATCACGATAATGTCGTGGGCAAAGTTCTGGATGGATATCCGGCTAAAGAAGCGGGCGTTAAAGAAAATGACCGGATTGTCGAAGTCAACGGCAAAAAAGTAGCCGATTGGTATGACCTTACTTCAATTGTTTATAAAAGCAGGGAAAAGGTAAATTTGAAAATAGAGCGGGATGGGAAAACATTAGCTCTCGAAGTCCCCGTAAAAAAATCGGAAACCGGCGATGAATTCGGCAGAAAAAAACAGGTTTCGATGATGGGGATAGCCTCGAAAATAAGAGTCGTAAAATACAACTTTTTCGAGGCGTTTGTAAAAGCGGGTAATTTTCTTTTTGAGTTTACGGTTCTTACGGTAAAAGGGATAGCTCTTATGGTCGCCGGGACCGTTCCGGCAAGGGATATCGCCGGGCCGTTGGGTATTTACCAGATTACTTCCGATGCCGTAAAAATCGGAGTGGTTGCCGTTTTGTATCTTATGGCCGTGCTGAACATCAATCTGGCGATTATCAATCTTCTTCCTATTCCGGTGCTGGACGGCGGGCATATTTTCCTTTTTCTCCTGGAAAAATTGCGTAAAAAGCCGTTGAGCGAAAAAACCGAAAATCGCATTACCAGGGTAGGGTTGACGGTAATCTCACTTTTATTTGTATTCCTTATGTATAATGATTTATCGCGGATTGTCGATCGGGTGATCCATAAAAAAACAAGCAACGCGGAACAACACGCGCCGTTGCCGAATAATACTGGCAATAGAAAATGAAAAAATATGAGGTAACCAGTTGAATACGGCAACAAAACCATAAAGATTTTACCACTAAGGCACCAAGACACCAAAACTAATGGTTAATTAATTTTAAAATATCATTGGGCATTGGATATTTATCATTTTGAAAATTTAAAATGGCAAATGGCCAATGAGTAATTTAAAATGAAATTACGCATTTATAATCTTAGTGTCTTGGTGGTAGAAAAGGGTTTTGTTTTTTCTTAATGTTTTCTTTGTGGCAAAAGTTTCTAAAATTTTTCAGGTAGGAATAATGCCGACACAGGTCATCGCGGACAGGACAAAAACAAAAACGGTTAAAATAGGCAGCCTGGTGGTAGGTTCAAAATATCCTATCAGGATAAAAGGCATGCTGAAGACGCCCACGGGAAATATTTCACGGCTGATTAAGGAAGCGAAATTGCTGGAAGACGAAGGCGCCGAAGCCATACGCATCGCCGTGAAAGAAGAAAAAGACGCCGGTCTCGCGGTAGTGCTTAAGAGGCATGTTAAAACGCCCCTGGTTTCCGATATACATTTTCACTACCGGTTGGCGTTGCGTGCGATCGAACAGGGATTCGACGCGGTCCGCTTAAACCCTTTAAATATTTATAAATCCAGGGAAGTCGGCGAGGTCGCGTCGCTGGCAAAAAGATATAAAGTCTCCATCAGAATCGGCGTTAACTCCGGCGGGTTCAAAAAAAATTTTGCCTCGCCGATAGTGTTCGCGCAGCGCATGGTGAAAGAAGTTGAAAACTATATCCGAATATTAGAAAAGAAAAATTTCTTTGATATAATGGTTTCGTTCAAAGCGGCGGATATCCCGACGACGATATTGGCGAATCGAATTTTTCGAAAAAAATTTGATTATCCGCTGCATCTGGGGATAACGGCTACCGGTTCGTTTCTGGACGGGGTAACCAAGTCTTCGTTGGGGATAGGGATGCTTCTTGGCGAAGGTATCGGGGACATCATAAGAGTTTCCCTTACCGCGCCCTCGTATTGGGAGATCAGGGCGGCGAAAAGTATTTTGCAGGCGCTGGAACTGCGCCGGTTCGGGTTTCAGGTAATTTCCTGCCCCACTTGTTCACGGTGCGAAGTCAACCTCGTAAAGCTCGTGGAAGATTTTACGAAGAAATTAAAAGATTCCGGTTTTAATAAGCCGATTCGTATCGCCCTGATGGGTTGTGTCGTCAACGGCCCGGGAGAAGCCCGGCAGGCCGATATCGGCGTTGCCTTCGGCAAGAAGAAAGCGGCAATTTTTCGCAAAGATAAAATATTAGCCTATAGCGGCGAAAAAAATATCATAACCGATTTAATCAATGAGACTTGGGCGCTTTTTCCGCGAAGCGGGAAAAACGCCCGTAGTCGAATTGCCCCTGAGCGAAGCAAGGGGGTTTGAGACTTGGGCGCTTTTTCCGCGAAGCGGGAAAAACGCCCGTAGTC
>Ga0182021_10003619_pt1 | contig 18191 bp, 9 predicted proteins | sample 612E3MmetaG_FD_120493 | JGI IMG/M metagenome (GOLD analysis project Ga0182021, IMG submission 120493) | Permafrost microbial communities from Stordalen Mire, Sweden - 612E3M metaG (Illumina Assembly) | ecosystem: Environmental > Terrestrial > Soil > Wetlands > Permafrost | place: Sweden... | reverse complement strand
TCGTGGTAAATTTCTCAGGTGAATCACTTCTGCAAACGGAATTATCTCAAATGGATTCACAGGATGTCAACGAGCAGGTGCTGGAACCAGTGTTGATCAATGGGCACCACCCTGCGTCATCCCTGAAAGCGACGAACGGACATTCCGACAATCCCGGGAATCCGGTCGGGTTATCGCTTTTAAAACAGGAAAACCAACTCAATTCGGAAGAGCATGTGATCTATCATGTGGATGAAAGTTATTACTCCATCAACAATGCCGAGGACCTGCTGGTAGGAAGTCAGTATAACCCAACCTTTACACCGGATTACATCCTTGTTGAGCTGCCGCCGTTACTTCATTTTCCATACCCTGCGGGGCTTGTTTCCTCATCGGATCTGTCCATCATGGTTTGCCGTTCGAACCGCTCCTGGTCGGAAGCTGACCAGGGTGCACTCGACACATACATGAAACTCACCCGGCACCATCCGCTGTTCCTGCTCAATGGCGTTGAAATGCATGTGGTAAAATCGGCTATCGGAGAGATCCCGGAGAAGCAAAGCTGGATCCGCCGGTCGATGAAGAAAAAAGTAAGTATATAGAGATTGGTCAATCATAATTCATAGATAATCGCTTGAACGCAACACTCAAAAAGGTCACTACCGAAGCAAACTTCCTGTCACTGGCAGGAAATATGTGCATTTCCTTATTCGGATTTGCCGGTTTTGCCTTACTGGTGCGGAGTTTCCCCCCGGAGGTCTTCGGTCGCTGGGTGCTGTATATTGCTTCTGCCGCACTTATGGATATGTTCCGGTTCGGGATTACCACTACAGCCATCATCCGTTTCCTGTCGGGATCGAAAGATGAGGAGTGGCAAAAACTGGTGGGATCCTTCATCCTGATCGTCCTGGTGGCAACTATCGGAATTGCAATGATCATCTTTACCTGTTACGTTGCTTTCCCGTTGCCCATTGCACATGCAGGTTACGATCTTTTCTTCAGGTGGTGGCCTTTGATGATGTTCATCAACCTTCCATTTAATACGGCCCAGGTAATCCTCCAGGCCGAATTACGGTTTGATAAAATATTGCTCATCAACAGCTTTTACAGTATCGGGTTCTTTTTCGTAATCCTGGTTAATTTTCTCTTTTTCAGGATGGACCTGACGCAACTTGTGTTGGCCCAGCTCGGGATCAACCTCATAACATCGGTTATCTGTCTTGTTTACGGATGGGATGGATTAAAATACCTTCGCAAAGCAACCCGGAGGACCAACAGGGTGCTGCTGGATTTCGGTAAATACACAACCTTTACGCTGATAGGCACCAATTTGTTGCGGAGCGCAGATACACTTATTATCAGCCTGAGCCCGATGGGAACAGCAGCAGTTGCATTGTACAGCATTCCGATGAAACTGATTGAGCTGCAGCAGATCCCCTTGCGGAGTTTTGTGGCAACCGCTTTCCCGAAAATGTCGAAGGCGAGTCTGCTCGGCAGGGTGCAGGAAGTGAGAGATCTTTTCTACACATACTCCGGAGCCATGACTTATCTTTTTGCCTTCATCAGTGTGATCACCTTTGTTTTTGCCGAATACCTGGTTATGATACTGGGTGGGCATCAGTATCTTGGAACCGATCCGGCAACGGGTGCCAGCACGGTGATGATCGTCAGGATATTTTCCATCTACGGGCTGCTGCTGCCGATCGAACGGATGACAGGAATCGGGCTCGATAGTGTTAACCGGCCCGACCGGAATTTTCAAAAGGTTTTATACATGACCATCGCCAATGTGACCGGCGACCTGATCGCAGTTTTTGTCTTTAAATCGATAGCGGGTGTAGCGATCGGTTCGGTGCTGTTTACCGTGTTGGGAGTTTTCATCGGGTCTTATTTTCTGGATAAGCAGATCGGGTTGGATCGTAAAAAAATATTTTCCTCCGGAAACGATTTTTACCGGATGCTCTGGCATTCATTCAGGAGCCTTAGAAAACAAAGTGCATAGTGTAAAATAAAGAATGAAAAGAATTTTTTGAAGAAATGGAAAAGGAAATCAATCAGTTTGACACGTCGACCGGTGCAGAGAAGCTGGGTTCTCCCAAGTATATCCTGTTCCTATTGTCGATTACGGCAATGTCGATTTGGGTGATTACCCATCTTGGCGTTGGCGGAGCATTGACGTTGATTACCCTTCCTTTCATCCTTCTCTATTTCTACTGGCTGTTCCGGAAGCCCATCACAGGGCTCTGGGCTGCCATCATCCTGGGGTTTGTACTGCTGGGGTTTTCCCGGTATATTGATTCGGATATCCAGATCGGGTTGGGAATGGACATCGTTTTGGTGCTGACCTATGTTTCTTTTATTTTAAAAAACTTTTATGAAAAAGGGATCTGGAAACCTGCCAGGAAAGAGGTAACCCTGCTGGCAGCGATCTGGTTAGGGTATTCCATCTTGGAATTTTTTAACCCGGAAGCCCGGAGTCAGGCTGCCTGGTTTTCAGGGATGCGGGGCATTTCACTTTACATGATGCTGATTGTTCCGCTGGTCCTTTTATTTATTGATAATGTCCGCAAACTGGATGTTTTCTTTACCATCTGGGGTGTTTTTTCCATCCTGGCCAGCCTGAAAGGAATTATGCAGGTAACCCTGGGCCCCGACCCCTGGGAACAGCTCTGGCTGAGTACTTCTGCCGGTCAAACGCATATCATCTGGGGCCAGCTGCGTGCCTTCTCCTTTATGAGCGACGCAGGACAGTTTGGAGCGAACCAGGCTTATTCTGCAGTCATGGCAGTGATTGTTGCCTTTGCAGAAAAGAAACGCGGGAGGAGATTGTTCTTCCTGCTGGTTGCTGCTCTGGGATTTGCAGGCATGTTCCTGTCGGGTACCCGCGGGGCCATCAGCATTCCGCTGGCAGGGTTTGCGTTCTTTTTCATCCTTCGCAAGAGTGGCTTCGTAATGATCTCGGGAGCGGTTTTGCTGGTCATTGTATTTGTTTTCTTTAAATTCACTTACATCGGACAGGATAATACCTTTATCCGCAGAATGCGTTCCGCTTTTAACCCCAATGATCCGTCTTTACAGGTACGCATTGAAAATCAGAAAAAACTAAGTACCTATCTTGCCACCCGTCCGTTTGGAGGCGGGATCGGGCATGCAGGAGTCAAGGCAAAAGTATTCCTGCCCGATGCATTTCTTTCCAATGTTGCTACCGACAGCTGGTATGTGCTGATCTGGGCAGAACAGGGTATTGTAGGTCTGGCCCTTCATCTTTTTATACTCCTGTATATATTGATCAAAAGTTCGTACAGGGTCATGTTCAGGATCCGTGACCCGGTATTGAAGCTGAAGATGGCGGCCCTGGCATCGGGAATGTTTGGGGTTATGGTGGCATCCTATGGTAATGCCGTATTGGGAACGATGCCTACAAGCCTGTTGATCTATACCTCGATGGCATTGATGCTCAATACAGAAATACTGGATATTCAGGCAAAGTAAGTGCAAATATTAAAATGAACCTTCACCCGGTAAAATGATTAAATCTTATATAAATAATTAATAAAACGATGACACTCACACATACACTTAATACGACCGGCCTGTATCCTTTATCTTCTTCCCAGAGCAGGATATGGTTCATGGAGTATCTTGATGAAACGATTACTGCATATAACATCCCGCTCGACTTCAGGATTACCGGTAAATTATACCCCGACCTGCTGGAAAGGAGCATCAACCTATTGATCGAACGGCATGAAGCATTGCGGACCATATTTGTTGAGGAGAATGGTTTGCCTTTCCAAAAAATCCTGCCCGAACTAAATGTTCCGCTTGAAGTCATTCCTATCGGGAAGGATACTGAAGTGAATAAAGAAGAGCTCATCCGGAAACATTCGCTGGAACATGCTCAATACAAATTCGACATCCTTCACGGACCGCTTTGTCATTTCAGGTTGCTTGTCACAGGCCACCAGGAATACATTTTTTTCCTGAATTTTCATCACCTGGTTGCGATGCATCATCGGTCGGGATCTTTATGGAGGAATTGGTTTCCGTTTATCAGTCTCTTGTTGACCGGAAACCTGTGGACTTGCCTCCGGTATTGTATAATTATTCGGATTATGCTTTATCAGAGAAACAATGGCTGACCGGAGACGATTACAAACAACAACTGCAATTCTGGAAAAAAGAACTTTCCGGTATTCCCGAGATGCTGAAGCTTCCCATTGATCATCGCCGTCCGAAGATTCAGACCTATCATGGAGCCGAATATCACTTCAGTATCGACCGTGAGTTGAAAGAGAAGCTGGGACTAATCAGCCAGAAAAACGGAACCAGTTTGTTCATCCCGCTCCTGACAGCATTTGGAGTGTTGCTTTCAAGGTATTCCTTGCAGGATGATCTGGTGATAGGCGTTCCCGTTGCAAAACGGAACCATTTTGAACTGGAATCCCTCATCGGTGTTCTGATCAACAGTCTCCCGATCCGGTTCACCTTATCAGAAAACACCACTTTCACGGAAGCCAACCGGATGATCAGGGAAAAATTCTTCTCTGCGTTCGAAAACCAGGAGGTGCCTTTTGAACGCCTGGTTGAAGAATTAAAAGTGAAGCGGAATATGAGTTCTCCTCCGATCTTCCAGGCGCTTTTTAATTACCTCACGGTATACCGGAAAGAGATTCAGCTTCCGGGACTTTCGTTCCAGATGATGGATGGGGAACGTGACACGGCGGCACTGGATCTGACGTTGACGATCCATGATCATAAGACCAGCCTCGACTGCAATTTTGAATACAATACCGACCTTTTCAATAAAGAGACAATCGTCCGCCTGGCAGGGAATTATCTCACCTTCCTGCAGCAAATTCCCACCAGGGAAGACCTGCCAGCCCGGGCGATTTCTTTGCTGACTCCAACTGAATCCAACCTGATGCTGAGGGATTGGAACCAGACCAGGACAGATTATCCCGGTGACAAATGCATCCATCAGCAGTTTGAAGAGCAGGTAAGGAAGGCACCGGATTCCGTTGCACTGGTCTTCGAAAATGAAGAGCTGACCTATGCAGAGTTGAATGGCCGTGCCAATAAACTGGCGCATTACCTGGTGCGGAGAGGTGCAAAGGAAGATACCATTGTGGCGATCTGCCTGGAACGAAGTGTTGACCTGATGGTTGCCATCCTGGCTGTTGCCAAGACAGGAGGCACCTATCTTCCATTGGACCCGATCTTTCCGAAAGCCCGCCTGGGGCTCATCCTGGATGATGCACAGCCGGTTCTCCTTCTCACGCAGACTTCACTGGTAGATAAAATGCCGGAAAATAAAGCCGAAATCATTTTTATTGATGACAGGGATGCTTACCGGAATGAGCCTGTTGACAACCTCGCTTTCGGGAATCCTCAAAAGGGAGCCTATATTATCTATACTTCGGGTTCGACAGGGAAACCGAAAGGGGTCCCGGTAAAGCATAATTCCACGCTTAATGTTGTGAATTCCATCGCCAAAAAAATGAGGGTCACGTCCCGCGATACCTTGCTTGCAGTGACCACCGTTGCTTTTGATGTGGCAGAGATGGATTTTTACCTGCCACTCCTGAACGGGGCAAAGCTGGTAATCGCCAACCAGGAAACCTTTCATGATATTGAACTGCTGAAAAACAAGATCCAAACATCCGGAGCAACCCTGTTCCTTGCCACGCCTGTAACTTTTAAGATGCTGATCCTGAGTTCGTGGAAGGGGAAACCCGATCTCAGGGTTCTGAGTGGCGGAGAGGCGCTATCCAGGGAATTGGCCGGGAAACTGCTGGAACGTTGCGGTGAGGTTTGGAATGGCTATGCACCCACAGAGACGGCAATATATTCGCTTGTGAAAAAAGTCAACCCGGAAGACACAACCGGCGAAGGCTATGTTGAACTCGGACGTCCACTTGATAATACAATACTTTACGTTGTAAACGCGAAAGGTGTGCCTGTTCCCATAGGTATCCCGGGGGAGTTGTACATCGGTGGGGAAGGAGTATCCGATGGTTATCTAAACCTGCCGGAGATGACGAAGGAACGTTTTGTTCAGGACCCCTTTGGCATGGATCCTTTCGTACGATTTTATAAGTCGGGTGACCTGGTTCAGTATTTACCCGACGGGACGGTTGCATTTCTAAACCGCATCGATTTCCAGGTTAAAATCAGGGGATTCAGGATCGAGCTCGGAGAGATCGAATCGGTTCTTTCACAGGTGAAAGGGATCAAGGAAAATGTGGTGATCGTAAGGGAAGATGCTTCGGGAGAGAAGATGCTTGTGGCTTATTATATTACGGAAGGGAAATCTGATATCACTCCAAAAGACCTTCGTCAGCACCTGAAGGAAAGGGTCCCCGATTACATGATCCCGGCAGCATTTGTTGTCCTTGAAAAATTTCCTTTAACGAGCACACTCAAGGTTGACCGGAATGCATTGCCCGACCCCGACCTGGATAGCGCCCGGGAATCAGCCGGTTATGTAGCACCCAAGACACAAACGGAACAAAAACTCGCACGTATCTGGGTTTCATTGCTGAACCAGAAAAAGATCGGGGTCCATGATGATTTTTTCGAGATCGGAGGTCATTCGATGATCGCAGTGGCCCTCATGGTGAAAATTGAAAAAGAGCTGAACATCCGTTTACCGCTGGCTTCGTTGTTTGAACGCAGCACCATCCACCTGCTTGCCGAACTGATCGATCAGAACTCGGAATCGATTGAATGGAGGTCGCTGGTGCCGATCCGGCCGGCCGGGTCTAAAAAACCGTTGTTCCTGGTGCATGGCCTCGGTCTGAATGTATTGCTATATACCACCATCATCAATTACCTCGATCCGGAACAACCGGTATATGGCCTCCAGGCGAGGGGATTGAACGGAGTGGATGAGCCGCTGGACACGATCGAAACGATTGCAGCCTATTACATTTCAGAGATTCAGTCCATCGATAAAGAAGGTCCCTATGCACTGGCAGGATTTTCACTGGGAGGGAGGATCGCTTACGAAATGGCCCGCCAACTGGATGAATTTGGGAAAAAAGTAAGCTTCCTGGGCGTGCTTGATGCCACAGCCGAAGGATCAGTTAACCATCAGCCGTTCCTGAAAAGAAATCAATACCGTATTGGCTATTTGTTGAATTATGTTTCCTGGAACCTCGCAAGTTTCTTCAGGGAACCCAATGAGACCAAGTTTTCAGTGATCCGCAGGAGATGGAAAGGGTTGGGTAAAAAGGTTCGTGGACTGGATATCAAGGTTAATAAGGAAGATCTCGTTTCGAAGGGCAAAAAAAATGAACTTCCGAAATTCCTGCGCAAAGTTCACAGAGCCAACCACCGTGCCAATGGGAATTACATCATCCGGCCTTATAATGGAATCGTCCATCTTTTCAAGGCACAAAAACAAACATTCTATATCCCTGAACCTGAAAATTACGGCTGGGACCGGGTTGCGAAGGGCGGGGTTGTGGTTCATGAGATCCCGGGAGAACACTCAAATACGTTTGCTCCCCCGAACGATAAATATTTTGCAGATATCCTGCAGAAGACGCTGGATCAGAGCATGAATAATTGATAATTGATAATTGAAAAACGAACAATGAATAATGAAATAAGGACAAGGCCCAGAAGAGATCATATTCCGGTAAGGTTCCCGGACCTGACAGAGAAAGAAGCCGGCCGGATTCTGCAGGAATGGAATGATACAGGAACTGAGTATCCTGCCGACAAATGCACTCATCATCTTTTTGAAGAGCAGGTGATGCGGTCACCGGATGCTGTAGCCGTAGTATATGAAAATGAACAGGTTACTTATGCTGAGCTCAATGCCAGGGCGAACAAGCTGGCACATTACCTGGTAAAGCAGGGGGCAGGAGAAGATACGATTGTTGCACTTTGCCTGGAACGCGGAATTGATTTGGTTGCCGGATTGCTGGCCATCTCCAAGACAGGCGCCACCTACCTTCCCCTTGATCCGATCTACCCGAAGGCACGCCAGGAACTGATCCTTGAGGATGCCCGGCCTGTCCTTTTCCTTACCCAGAAATCTTTACTCAACAAGATTCCTCAGTCGGATGCCCGGTTCATCTTCATCGATGAAAAAGAAAAATACAAAGATGAACCGGCAGATAATCCTGGTTTTGGAAATCCAATGAAACCGTTGTATATCCTGTTCACTTCAGGATCAACAGGGAAACCCAAAGGCGTGCCCGTCCTTCAACGGTCAACAGTCAACCTTGTCAATTCATTTTCAAAGCTTCTGAGGGTATCGGCCAGCGACATTATGTTTACCGTGACCACCATTGCCTTCGATCTTGCTGAACTTGACATATACCTCGCGCTCATGTACGGGGCAAAACTCGTACTTGGTTCCCTTGAGGCTGCCATGAGCATGGAATTGCTGATGGATAAACTCGAAACCAGCAGAGCCACAATCTTCCAGGCTACACCGGTTACTTACAAGATGCTGATCCAGTCAGGATGGAAAGGGAAACCGGACCTTAAGATCATAAGCGGGGGAGATGCGATGTCGAGAGAATTGAGCAAGGACCTTCTCAGCCGGACCCGGGAAGTCTGGAATTGCTATGGCCCCACGGAAACTACGATCTATAATACCGCAAAGAAGGTCACGGCAGATGATGCCTTCGGGGAAGGCTGCGTTTCTATTGGCCGGCCCCTGGACAACAACACCATGTTTGTTTTAAATTCTGATATGTTGCCTGTACCCATTGGAGTTCCCGGGGAGCTGTTTATCGGTGGTGACGGACTTTCACCGGGTTACCTCAATCATCCTGAAATGACAGCCGCGAAGTTTGTCCGGAATCCATTCAGCTCAAAGCCAGATGACCTTATTTACAAATCGGGAGATCTTGTAAAATATTTGCCCGACGGAAACCTGGCCTTCATTACCCGTATTGATAACCAGGTCAAGATACGCGGTTTCAGGATCGAACTTGGAGAAATTGAATCTGCCCTTTCCTCTTATCCCGGGATCAAAGAGGCAATTGTCATTGCAAGGGAAAACAATTCCGGTGAAAAAATACTCGCAGCATATTATACAATTAAGACGGAAAATAACCTTAATACAGCTCAAATTCGTGAATTTTTACAATCAAAATTACCCGATTACATGATTCCTTCAGTATTAGCAAAAATGGACAAGATCCCACACACTGCAAACAATAAAATTGACAGGAGAGCCCTCTCTTCAGCAAGCCTTCCGGAAGTTGAGCAAGATGGGAATTTCGTTGCACCAGTATCTGAACATGAAACCCACCTGGCAGCGATCTGGAAAGAAATATTAAAAATTGACAAAGTGGGCATCCACTCTGAATTCTTCGAACTTGGCGGACATTCCCTGACTGCAGCCCAGCTCATTGCAAGGGTGAAGAAGGAATTCAATGTTGAGATCCCTTTCCGGGTGATTTTCGAACGGCTCACCATTTCAGGGTTGCTGAATTACATTGAACAATCCGACGGGAAACAGAAAAAGAAAGAAGATCCGATCCTGCGGTCAGCTCCGGGAAGGGATACATTCCCGCTTTCCTCTTCCCAGAGCCGCATCTGGTTCATGGAAAATTTTGAACCCGGAATGACAGCATACAATCTCCCACTCGATTACAGGATCAGCGGTGAACTTACGATTGATGTTCTGGAAAGAACCCTCAATTATTTAATCGAACGGCATGAATCCTTCAGGACCGTCTTCCCGGAAGTGAATGGCGAACCTGTTCAGAAGGTTTTACCCGGGTTGACTGCGAACCTCCCGGTTATTCATCTTGAAAAGGAACCGAAAGATAAGATTACAAATCTGATCCGGCAGTATTCGCTTGAAAATGCTGGTTATCAATTCAACCTGAAAACAGGCCCGCTTTTCAGGTTTCAGCTATTGATGCTCGGGAAAAAAGATTTTATCTTCCTGATCAATATTCATCATATAATATCCGATGCCATTTCTCTCGGAATATTTCTGGAGGAGATGAAGCAGGTTTACCATTCGTTCATCAATTCGACGCCCATTACCCTTCCTGCTATCCCGGTAACTTATTCGGATTACACCCTGTGGCAGAATCATTGGCTTAAAGGAGAGGAAAGCAGACATCAGCTGGAATTCTGGAAGGAAGAACTTTCAGGAGCGCCGGATTTGTTGCAGCTTCCGCTGGACTTTCACCGTCCTAAAACCACGACCTACCACGGAACCGAATATCATCTTTCCTTTGATCCTGAACTTAAGGAAAAACTGGTCGTCTTAAGCAAGAAAACCGGAACGGGTTTATCGATGCCACTGCTCAGCGCTTTTGCAGTTCTTCTGAACCGCTATTCTTTACAAGATGACTTTGTTTTGGGATTCCCGGTCGCAAACCGGATGCATCCTGAACTTGAATCACTGACAGGCGTTTTTATCAACAGTCTTCCGATTCGCTTTACATTTCCTGATGAGATCAACTTTTCGGAAATTGTCGGAAATACAACTAAAAGATTCCTTTCAGCCTATGAGAACCAGGGAGTACCCATTGAAAGGCTGGTGGAAGAGTTAAAGGTGAAAAGGTCGATGAATACAAGTCCGGTATTCCAGGTCCTGTTTAATTATCTAACCGGATTTCCGGACGAGCTACAATTACCGGGTGTAAAACTTCAATTGCTGAAGGGCGAACGGATTTCATCGCAGTTCGATCTGACAATGACGGTGAGTGACGGGAACAACGGACTCGACATCACATTTGAATACAATACGGATCTGTTCAGGGAAGAATCTATCGCCCGCATGTCAGGACACTACCTCACCATTCTTCGCGCTGTCGTTGAAAATGCGGAACTGAATATCAAGTCCATCCCCCTGCTGACTGAAAAGGAAAACGAACTTATGCTGGCGGAATGGAACGACACCCGAGCGGAATACCCGGTTGAAAAATGCATTCATCATCTTTTCGAGGAGCAGGTTCGCAAGACCCCGGATTCAATAGCCGTTGTTTTTGAGAATGAGCAATTGACCTATGCAATGCTCAATGCCAGGGCCAACCGCCTGGCACATTACCTGGTTGAACAGGGTGCAATGGAAGGAAGTGTTATTGCGATCTGTGTGCACAGGAGCATCGACCTTGTGGCTGGTTTGCTGGCCATTTCGAAAACAGGTGCAACCTATGTGCCGCTCGATCCCATTTATCCCAGGGCACGATTGGCGCTCATCCTCGACGATGCAAAACCACTTCTCCTGATCTCCGAATCTTCAATGACCGGAAACCTGCCGGAAACAGCCGCCAGGATCCTGCTTCTGGATGATAAAGAACTTTTCAGCAGCGGATCTGCGGAGAATCTGCCCTATGGCAATGCGCAAAATTCCGCTTATATCCTCTATACTTCCGGTTCCACCGGGAAACCTAAGGGCGTGCAGATAAAACAACATTCGGTGGTCAACCTTGTTAATTCAATGAGCAAACTGCTGAAGGTTACATCCGATGACATCCTCCTTGCCATAACCACCATTTCCTTCGACATTGCTGAAATGGAAATGTATCTTCCGCTCTTTACCGGCGCAAAACTTGTGATCGCTTCCCAGGATACCACAATGAACATCGAATTGTTGAAGAAAAAGATCGATGAATCCGGTGCCACTTTGTTCCAGGCAACACCGGTAACCTTTAAAATGCTTCTGCTTAGCGGATGGGAAGGAAAACAGGATCTGAGGCTGGTCTGCGGTGGTGAAGCATTTTCAAAAGAACTGGCAAGGGAACTTCTGATCCGCTGCAAGGAAATATGGAATGGTTACGGACCTACCGAAGCTTCCATTTATTCAGTCGTAAAAAAACTTACTCCTGAAGATTGTAATGGGGAAGGCTATGTTCCCATCGGTCGCCCGATCGACAATACCACGCTCTATGTCCTGAATTCAAAACTGATCCCGGTACCGGTTGGAATCAAAGGTGAACTTTACATTGGAGGCGATGGTGTATCGACCGGTTACCTGAACCTCCCGGAAATGACGGCTGAACGGTTTATTCCTGACACCTTTGGCGCAAACCAGGGTTCCCTGCTCTATAAAACCGGCGACCTTGTCCATTATTTCCCCGATGGGAACCTGTTATACCTGAACCGTGTCGATTCTCAGGTAAAGATCCGGGGCTTCCGCATAGAGCTCGGTGAAATTGAATCAGCGATCTCACAGTTTGGAGGCATTAAGGAGAATGTTGTCATTGTGCGTGAGGATGCGCAGGGTGAAAAGATGCTGGTAGCCTATTGTGTCGCTGAAAATATGAGCGGCATAGATGAACCAGGGCTGAAGCAGCATCTGAAAGAGAAGTTACCGGATTATATGATTCCTTCTGCCCTTGTCAGCATGGAAAAACTTCCGCTGACAGCCAACAACAAGGTGGACCGGAAAGCATTGCCCGAGCCTGTGAGTTTCTCCTCTTCCGTTTCAAAGGAATATGTGGAGCCGAAAACGCTTACCGAGAAAAAACTTGTTGGCATCTGGTCTTCCATTCTTAAAATTGAAAAGATCGGATCCCGGGATGATTTTTTTGAGATCGGCGGCCATTCAATGATTGCCGTTACCATGATCATAAAAATAGAAAAGGAATTTGGGATCCGGCTACCCCTGGCAACCTTGTTCGACCAGCGTACCATTCAACAGCTGGCAAAGGTGATCGAAAACGGGATAGAACCCGACAAATGGAGATCCCTTGTCCCGCTCCGCCCCGTTGGATCCAAGAAACCTCTTTTCCTGATACACGGGCTGGGATTAAATGTCCTCCTCTATACCACCATCATCAATCATCTCGACCCGGAGCAACCGGTTTACGGACTTCAGGCCAAAGGACTGAATGGAACGGACAAACCGTTGGAAACGATAGAGGAGATTGCCGCTTATTATATTTCAGAGATTATGACGGTCGACAGTGAAGGACCCTACCGGCTTGCCGGGTATTCCCTCGGAGGCAACATCGCCTATGAAATGGGTCTGCAATTGACCGGGATGGGAAAACAGGTGAGTTTTATCGGCCTCCTGGATACAGTAGCAGAAGGTTCTGTTAGTCACCTTCCCATGAACAGACAGATCGGATCAAATGGACGGTACCTGTTGAATTATCTTTTCTGGAATGTTTCCTATTTTTTCAAAACATCAAAAGAATCCAGGATTTCAATTATCCAGCGCAGGTGGCGCGGCCTCTGGAAAAAATTGCGGGGAATTGATATCAAGGTTAAAAAGGAGGATAGTGTTTCCAGGGGTGAGCAACATGAACTTCCGAAATACCTGCGCAAAGTGCACCGGGCCAACCTCAGAGCTGACAGGAATTATATCATAAAGTCATACAGCGGACAGGTTCATCTTTTTAAAGCGACACACCAGACGTTTTACATTGTCGATCCTGTCAGTTATGGATGGAACAAATATGCGCTCGGCGGAGTGATCATCCATGAAATTCCCGGAGAGCACTCAAGCACGTTTGCTCCCCCGAACGACAAACACTTTGCCTCCATCCTTCAGAAGAGTCTTGATGAATCAACAATTCAGTCATGAATTTGATGAATACAACCCTAAGCCACGAACAGATCCCCGGTACTTCGATTCTGGCATCTGAAAGTATTACTTTCCCGGAATTGAATTCCCCGGTATTGATCATCCTGAAAACGGATGCTGTCCACCCTGATGAACGGGTAAGGCTTGAAAGTTTCTTATCGGAGGAAGAAATTGCAAAAAGCAGGAGGTTCCGGTTTTCCCGCCACAGGGTGAGTTATATCGTCGTGCATGGATTCCTAAGGTGGATGCTGGGAAGATACCTTGGAATTTCCCCTGAAACCGTTGAGATCACTTATAATTCATATGGAAAACCTTCCGTTGCGGGATATTCAAAACATATTTTTTTTAATCTTTCTCATAGTTCCGGTATATCCGTCCTGGCATTTGACCCGGACAACGAGATTGGGGTTGACGTGGAACGAACCGATGAAGAATTTGAATATGAATCCATAGTACAGCATTTCTTTTCAAAGGAAGAAGAAAAACACATTCAGCAAATAAAAACGGAGGCGCGGAAAAGGTTTTATGAGATCTGGACGCGAAAAGAAGCTTATCTGAAAGCCGCTGGAACAGGAATCACGGAAAACCTTCATGTAGATGTTCTTAAAGAAAAAATGACCGGCAATATAAATGGGAAGGACGGATCTGGTTGCAAGGATTTTTTATTCAGTTCGATAATGTTTGAAAATGAATTCAGGATCACCCTTGCGGTGGGCGAAGGATCAGGTTCCATTCGTGCATTTGTTATCGGGAATAATGAAAACGGAACCCCAATAAACGAATCATGATAAATGACCGTGACATCATTGTTACCAGTTTGCAGCCATGGGACATCGAAATCGGCAGCAACTGCAAGAATATTGCCATCGAGTTTGCCCGGCATAATCGTGTACTTTATGTCAATTCCCCGCTTGACCGTTCCACCATCCTGAGGAAAAGAAAAAATCCCCGGGTCAGAAAACGGTTGGATATATTAAAAGGCAAGTCGGATGACCTGGAGCAGATCGGTGATAACCTATGGACCTTATACCCGCGTACAATACTTGAATCCATCAGCAGGATCCCATGGAACTGGTTATTTGACATTGGGAACAAAATCAACAACCGCCGTTTTGCCCGGCAGATAAAATCGGCTACTGATCGCCTTCAGTTTAAGGACCCTATCCTTTTCAACGACAGCAATATGTTCCGCGGATTTTATTTAAAGGAGTTGATCCGGCCTCAATTGTATGTTTATTATTCACGCGATAACCTGCTGTCCATTGATTTCTGGAAGCTCCAGGGTAAAAGGATGGAACCCGCCCTGATGGAAAAATCGGACCTGGTCATTTCGAATTCCACATACCTTGCCGATCTGGCCAGGCGATACAACTCCGGAAGTACCTATGTCGGCCAGGGGTGTGATCTCCTGTTGTATGATAAGAAGAAGATTACCCAGGTACCCGGCGATATTGCTTCCATTCCTTCGCCGGTGATCGGTTATACGGGTGCATTGTTTACGCTGCGCCTGGATCTTGAAATTATCCGTTTCCTGGCGCATCAGTATCCGAAATGGAGTATCGTGCTGATCGGTCCTGAAGATGAAAACTTCCGGAAAAGTGATTTGCATGCTTTGAAAAATGTTTATTTCCTTGGAAATAAAAGTCCGGATCAGCTGCCCGAGTACGTCAACTGCTTCGATGTAGCCATCAATCCCCAGAAATTAAATGAACTGACCATAGGCAATTATCCACGGAAAATTGACGAATACCTCGCCATGGGGAAACCGGTCGTTGCATTGAAGACAGAAGCGATGTCGGTGTTTTCTGGACATACTTACCTGGCCACAAACAAAGTGGAGTTCGTGAAGGAGATCGAAAAAGCATTATTTGAAAATACACCGGAAAGGGAAACGCTCCGGGAAGGATTTGCCCGTAATCATTCGTGGGAAAACAATGTGAAGGAGATCTACAGGGCAATGGAGACGGTCATGGGTAACCGGCAGCATGCATTCGGGTTACCGGAACAAAAGTATGAGCAACCAATAAAATCGTTAATTAATAACCATTAAAACTCAAGTGATATGAATAAAATTCATTATATCCTCTTTACGCTTTTTTTCATCTTCCTGTTTGGTAATCCGGAAGCCGGAGCAAAAAATAAGATCATTGTAAGCCTTTCAACCTGGCTCGTTGACGGAAACGTAAGTCCGTATAACTCAATAAAACCTGGTGATACTGTATACTTCCAACCGGGAACCCGTTCAAATATGAGGATACAGAATTTCAAAGGAAGCCCCAGGGCACAGATTGTCTTTATCAACAATAACGGTGTCGTGACCATCAATACAGATGGGGCTTACGGCATTGATGTAAAGAATTCCCGTTATATAAGATTGACAGGTACGGGGAGTACCAAAAATTTTTACGGATTTATGATCACGGGTGTAAAGAATGGAGCAGGGCTCAGTTTCGGAGGCCTTTCTTCCGATTTTGAATGCGACCATATCTATGTTGCGAACGTTCCGATTGCCGGGGTGTACGCTAAAACAGATCCGGATTGCAGTTTAACATCGACCCGGGCTAACTTTACGCAATACAACACCGTTTTCCATGACAATTATTTTTCGAATACGGGAAATGAAGGCATGTACATAGGCAGCAGCTTTTACTCAGGGGAAACAATGACCTGCGACGGAAAGGAAGTTACTCTATATCCATCGTTGCTTTCGGGTGTCAGGGTTTACAACAATATTGTTAAATACTCCGGTTGGGATGGGATCCAGGTGGGTTCGGCATCAACGGACTGCCTGATCATGAATAACCTTGTGATGTTCGACAGCCAGGCAGCAGTGAACTATCAAATGTCGGGTATTCTCATTGGGGGTGGTTCCAATTGTGATTGTTATAATAATTATATTTATAAAGGGAAAGGTGATGGCATTGAAAGCCTGGGACTTGCCGGTTACAGGATTTATAACAATGTAATTGTTGATGCCGGCCGGAACTATTTTCCTGCGGACCCTTCAAAAATGAAATACGGGATCTATGTAAACGATAACTCATGCCAGGATGGCAAGTCTTTTTCGATCCTTTTCAATGACATTATCAATCCAAAAACCAATGGAATCAGGTTTTCAAGCATCAAAAGCAAGAAAAACCTGATCGCTTCCAACGCCATCATCAATCCGGGTGCTGGGAGTAGCGGGTATATCGTAGTTACGAGTCCTTCCTGCGAGGTTGCACTGAAGAATAACTACCTTTCGATGACACAGGATGGAGCCGGGTTTGCAGATACCACATACAGCCTGGTTAAAACCTCCCCGCTGATCGATGCAGGATATGTTGATAACAAGCAGATCACGTTCGATTATTATTATCATCCAAGACCTTATGGAAAAGCATTTGACATCGGGATCAATGAATACAACCCTAAATATCCCCCCAAGGGGAAGGTAAAGGAAGAACAACGGGAACACGACACGTTGATCTCCCTGGACAAGAAAAGTTCATTGAGGATTGAACAGCTTCCGTTTCCGAATCCTGTTGAATCCAAACTTACCATGATCTATGCAATCGATAGTGCATATGATATTTTCCTGGATATCTATGATTTTTCAGGAACCCAGATTTATCATTATGAAGTGGATGGGATGGGTCCCGGATCCCATGAGATCGATCTGGATGTAGCGGATTATCCGGAAGGAGTCTGCCTGTTCACCTTGCGGGGCGGAAAGGAAGCAATTTCAGGGAAATTCATCAAAGTGAAATAGCAGGATAAATTATTCCTGGGTTTTATTTTTAGGAAAAAGGCTGTCTCAAAGGGTAAAAGAGTAACTGTTTGAGACAGTCTTTTTTATTGACATTAACTCATGCCGCTGGTGGTCGGCCCACAACAATGCTGAAATTAAAAAACGGATGCTGCAGTGTGCCCATAATGCGAACCCACAATGGAAGGATCTGCTCGGTTCCGCGCGCAGTGGTTATATCGCCAAGGTCAAAGATATTCTCATCTTTCCATCCGAAGGTGATCAGCAATCCTCTCATTTTTAATTTTGCTTCCACATCATTTCCACTCAGGAAAACAGTATGGTTTCCAGGGACAATTGAAGAATTGACCATCAGGTAAGCATTCATGGTATGCAGGCTCTTTACGACCTTAGTGTCCGGAAATGCCCTCTGGATCTGTTCCCCGAGTGAATCCGTATTGCTGACCCACAAACTGGGAGGCATGCCGTGAGTAAAGTCAAGGGGATTTGAAACATCAAGAAGGATCTTGTTCTTCAGGTTATCATGTCCGGCATGCTCCAATGCATTCAGTGTGCCCATACCGTTTGTGGCGTTGATGACAAATTCCCCGAAAGCGGCTGCATCCGCAAAAGTTGCGACTTTTATGTTTGCATGATTTTTGTGCCATTCGCCAAAAGCCGGCTGGCCATAACTACCGTTTCCCATTGTTGCCAGCGCATTTGCAACATCGCGTGTTCCCATGGTAACATCGTGGCCAAGCGTTGCCAGTTTCTCTGCCAGGGTCTGCCCGACAACACCCGTACCCAATACTGCTATTTTCATATCTCTTATTTTTATATTTGGAAATCTGTGAATTTTTTAATTTTCACAAATTTACCGCTAATGGGAATTTTTGTCAAGGAAAATAGCGATCAGACGGACCGGCGGACAAGAGGACAGGCAGACAAGCGGACAGGCGGACAGTC
>Ga0182021_10003618_pt1 | contig 18193 bp, 18 predicted proteins | sample 612E3MmetaG_FD_120493 | JGI IMG/M metagenome (GOLD analysis project Ga0182021, IMG submission 120493) | Permafrost microbial communities from Stordalen Mire, Sweden - 612E3M metaG (Illumina Assembly) | ecosystem: Environmental > Terrestrial > Soil > Wetlands > Permafrost | place: Sweden... | reverse complement strand
GTTTTCATTTGGCAATTCGTCCATGGAAAAACAATCCAAAATTCCTTTACAAAACTATCGGACCTACCCGCTGACACGGAGGAGTCTATAGCGATGAGTCGAGAACTTAAAAAAAAGAGCTTCAAGTTTGTTGGACCTACAATCTGCTATGCATTCATGCAAGCCGCTGGCTTAGTAAACGATCATTTAGTAGACTGTTTCCGATACACCCAACTTCGACAATGAAAAAAAATAGCTAAAGAAATTGAAGAGCCAAACCACAAAGAAAAAATTTTCCTATAAACTGTTTAATAATTAGAAACCTAGGAGCGTCAAAATTATTAGGACAATTCCCAGGGCAAAAGTGTAAACAGCAAAATAATAGAACTTCTTAGTTAACACAAGTTTCTTCACCAGCACAATTGAAAAGTAGCCTGCAATCACCGTAAACCCCAGCGCAATCAAAAGATTAACTGAGCTAACGCCGACGCCTTGCGAAAAATTTCCCCTTTCATGATAAGCTTCGACGGCTAAATCGCCTATGATTGCTGGGATAGAAAGCAAAAACGAAAATTTGAAAACCATCTCCCGCTTTAAACCTTGAAGTAGCCCGCTTGATATTGTTGAGCCGCTTCTTGAAAGCCCTGGAAAACTCGCGGCTCCCTGAGCCGTACCCATGACGAGTGCTTGGCGGTATGTGATTTCTGTTTTGTTTTCCTTGCCGAATTTTGATGCGTAAAGGATTGTGGCGCCGATTAGGAAGGTTATGCCGATTATTAGGATTGTTTGGTAGTGGTCGCCGAAGTAGAAGTCGTAGAGTAAGCCAATTATGCCTGTTGGTACGGTTGCGACTATGATTAATGGGATGAATCTGCCGTATTCGGAGTGAAAATCCCTGTGAACCAATGTTGTAAGTATGACTTTGATGTCACGTCTAAAATAGAAAATTACTACACCAAGAGTGCCGACGTGTAGGAACACATTGAAGAGCGGTGTTGCAGAGAACCCCAAGAAATGCTCAGCAATTCGCAGGTGCGCAGTGCTTGAAATGGGCAGCCATTCTGCTAAGCCCTGGATTAAGCCAAGAATTATGGTTACGAGAATTTGGTCAAGCAAACGTTGGCACCATGCAAGGGTTAGTTATATTTTCTAAACTTGGGATTATTGTTATTAATAGCTTTTGCAGTGCAGTGGTCGTCAACAGTTTTGTTTTTGAAGGTTGATTGTTGTCTTGTTGCAGTCACATATCTTTAAGAATAATGTGCAGGTTAGAAAATTGGTTTTTTATAGTATTAATTGGAGGTGAAATTTTTGGAATCAAATAAGGACATGGAGAATGAAAATATGGAAAATAAAGAGATGCCTGAACCAGAAAGGACACAGGAAGGCAAATGGAAATGTCGAAAAGATAACATGGAATATGACACCAAAGAAGACTATGAAGCACACTGCAAAGAAGATCATACAAGCGAAAGCGAGTGATAAAGAAAGCGTTATAAAATAAAATAAGTGGGCTTTAGCCCTTTTTTTATTGTTTCTTTTCTTTTTGTTCTTGGAAGAGTTTTTTGATTGCGCCGATTCTTGCTTTCTGTGCTAATACGTCGCTTGTGACAAGTGTTAATGCTTCTTCAGGGCACCATTTGATGCATTGAGGGCCGTCAGCTTTTTCTTTGCACAGGTCGCAAACATAGACTACTTTGGTTTCTGGATGCAGCATTATGGCGCCGTAGTCGCAGGCTTCGATGCACCATCCGCAGCCGTTGCATTTGTCTTTGTCAAGAACGATGTTTCCTGAGTCTTCTGATTGGGTAAGCGCGTCTCGTGGGCAAGCTGCAACGCATGCAGGGTCTTCACAGAGTCTACATGTAACAGCCATATTGGCTACTTGATTAACTCGTACAACGCGAATTCGTGATTTAAGGGGATTGAAGGCTTTCTCTTTGGTGAATGAACAAGAGTACTCGCAAACTTGGCAACCGACGCATTTTTCTGGGTCAACAGAAACAAATTTTCTTTCATGAAGCTTAACCATTTTTACTCTTCCTCTTTTCCCTTAACTATGTCAGCATAATCCTGCAACCCAAGTTTATTCAGGGTTACTTTTGTGGGGACGCCTTCAAGTGTCCAACCGCGAGATGTATAGTAATCATCTAACAGCAAATCAAGCTCGTTTTGAGTTACAATGGCGCCTTTTGCTGGTCCATCATCAGGGATTGGCTGATTCATGACTTTCCAAGGTAGAGTATCGTCTTTGCGGCTTAATCCTTCTCTGATGTTGATTAGCCTTGCAAGAGTGTTTATTCGTTCACCTGCAATACTGAGTTCTTCAGGCGTCACTGCTTCACCAGTCACATAAGTATAGAGTTTCGCTAAGTCAGCTAATTCCCTGTATAAGGTGCCTTTGGCGTTTTTGCAGATAATAAAGGAATCAATCAAAGCGTAAACGTCCTCAGCATCTTTCACGAGTTTTCCGCGGCCTCTTTCAGCTTTCAAACGATCAACTTTACCTGAAATATCTAAAGCGTATGCGCCGCTTCGATTATGGTCTGCCCCGCGGAAGGAAACTGCTTCGCTTAATGCCGCTGTTTTTAGGCATCGTAAATCGTAGCCTGTAACTTCTAAACCTTTAATATTTAAGGCAAGATTTGCGGAGTCTTTGTCGATTTTTTGTGCAGCATCTTTTACACCGTCAGCCAACATATCGCCGATTCCTTCACGTTTACCTATCTTTTCTATAAGTTGTATGAGCGCTTCAGAGTTTCCGAAGTGTGCGTCAATTCCGCCTAGCTCGTCATGCGAGAGGATGCCTCTTTCGTGGCAGTCCATTACGAAACTTACGGTTACTCCTGTGCTTGTTGCGTCTAAGCCGTAGTAGTTGCAGAGTTCAGCGGCTTTTATTATTGCGTCAAGTTTGTCTACGCCGCAGTTTGGTCCAAGTGCCCATATATTATCGTATTCCATGCGTGCCATGGTTCCTTTGTATGGTCCATCGCGAATGACAGCTTCGTGTTCACAGCGCATAGCACATGAGTTGCAAGCAATTATCTTTGTAATGTACCGATCGTTCAATGCTTCCCCGCTAACCTTCTGGGCGTTCTCAAAATGAGCGTTATTGTAGTTGCGTGTGGGCAGGCAGTACAAATCGTTTTGAATCATAATGTTTTCTGCTGAACCTAAAGTGCGGTATTTCCGGGCGGCAGGTCCCTTCATGCGCTCGTGGAATTCCTTGACCATTTCCATGAATTCGTCAGGCTTGGCAACGACGATGTCGTTGGTTCCTCGGACAGCAATGGCCTTAAGATTCTTTGAGCCCATTACTGCGCCTAAACCTGTTCTTCCAGCAGCGCGAGTTTTCTCATTTATTATGCTAGCAATTTTGGATAATTTTTCTCCTGCTAAACCGATAGAGGCTACTCGAACGTAATAGTCGCCAACTTCAGCTTTAATGGCTTCTTCGGTTTCGGAGGGTGATTTGCCCCAGATTTTTTCTGCATCAAGTAACTGGACTGAATCATCATCAATCCAGAGGTAAACTGGCTTCTCTGATTTGCCGATTAAAACAATTGCGTCGTATCCAGCTCTTTTTAATTCTGCTCCAAAGGTGCCGTGGCTTACTGCTTCTCCGACACCGTTTGTTGCTGGTGATTTTGATATGAATGCATGTCCGTTTCCACCTGTTGGAAACATTGTAGCTGACACTGGCCCGACAGCTAAAACTAGTGGGTTTTGAGGGTTGAATGCGTCAATACCTGCTTTGGAATTATCAAGCCAAAGTTTCAGGCCTAAGCCCATTCCGCCAACGTATTTCTTGGCAGTTTCCCCGTCAAGCTTTTCAAAACTAGTCTTGCCTGTGGTTAAGTCAACGCGCAAAACTCTTCCTGCGTAACCGAGCAAACTTTGTTCCTCCAATGTTTTAGACTTATTAGGCAGGTGAAAACTATATTAAGTTAATGGGTTTTTAACTTGGAATTTCATGTCTTAACAAGAGGCTTTAGCAGCCGTCTTGCATAAAAAAACACAACATTTTCGGGATGTTTCAGGCAGAAAACTACGTTGCACCCAGAAAAAACATATGAGAACCCTTCACTTAATCTCTTTTAGAAGCCGCCAATAAGGTCTGGAAATAATGAAAATAAAAGTTCACTACATAAGCTTGGTTAAGAGCTTTACGAAAACAAGCCAGGACGAATTCGACCTAAAAGAACCTGAGACACTATCAGATGCAATGCTCAAAATCGCTGAAAAATACGGAAAACCATTCACCCAAGAAGTTTACGACCCAGACCGAAAAGAAATAAAGCCAACATTCGTAGCAATGGTAAACGGCATCCACATGGATCAACTAAAAGGCTTAAGCACACCACTAAAAGACGGTGACACCATTATTCTGATGTCACTCATGACAGGTGGCTAACTGCTTTGATTTTAACGCTAAATTTCTGCACTAAATTGAGAGGGAAAGTTCTAGTTTTTAATTATTAAAATTGCCCCAACGGGGTAATTAAGCTGACTCAAATAGAAGGCCCATTTTATGTATTCTGTGTTCATAAAGTAATGATTACTTAAGACATAAAGTTAATTGGGTAATTATGTATTTGCGCAAAACTGCAAAAACAATCGGGCTAATTGCAATATTGATTATTGTAGGAGTTGCGATCAGCGTCTTCTCATCGGGCATCCTTCAAAATAATGGCCTATTTCTAATGGGAATGGATCTCAAAACAATGGTCTTGCGACCTACACAGGTTACCTTGTTTCTGGAGGCTCAATAAGGTCTTATCTTGGGAATGGTAATTTACCGCCCCATCTATCAAGCGATGTTATATCATGCAGGTTTGCAGACGGCAGGACATTTATCGCAAATGAAACAATAGCAGAAAGCAATCATGTCGTGGCCAATGCAACTTACACAGTTTACTATAATATTACTGAGCCGACCGTGGCAATAGATATAGTGAAGCTGAATTCAACTCCACAATCTAACCAAACGCCAACTCAGTCACCTTAACAATACATAAATATCAAAGTATTTGGCACATGGATAAGTTAGTTTAAGAACTGCTTCTAAAAGGAACTTAAATTGTTATACGAGAACTGAAAAACATGGTTAAATATGAACACCCAAAAACCGTTTACTGGATCGACAACAGGCTTTACCTAAACATAACCAACAAGTGCTCGAACCGTTGTTTTTTCTGCCTCAAAAATTTTAAACGCGGTGTCGGTGGCTTCAACCTCAAACTAGCTGAAGACCCAAGTTTTGCTCAAATTACGAGTGAGATCATTGATGTTTTGAATATGCGAAGTTGGGATGAGGTGGTTTTCTGCGGTTTCGGGGAGCCGACGGAGCGGCTAGATGTTTTGTTGGAGGTTGCTCGGTGGATAAGGCAGCATTATGGCAGGCCACTGAAGATTCGCGTGAACACAAACGGGCAGGGCTACTTACTTAATGTGGGCAGGGATGTGGCGGCTGAGTTGAAGGCTGCTAACGTAGACAAAGTAAGCGTCAGCTTAAACGCAGGCGATCGCGAAACCTACATGGAAGTTTGTAAGCCAATGTTCACAGGTGCCTACGAGGCAATGATTGATTTTGTAATAAAAGTTAAGCCTGTGCTTGAGCTCGAGGTTACTGCGGTGAGGATGCCGGAGGTGGATTTGGCGAAAGTGCAGTCCGTGGCTGACGGGTTAGGCGTGAAGTTTAGAGTACGGGAGTACATTCCAGGTTTCTACTGAACACAAGCGAGGGGCAAGTTAACGTCAAGCGCCTATAAACAATATATACAGTATATAGGAAACGGATTTTAACTCAAAAGATCATGCCTCTGATGGGTAGAAGAATTGAGAAAAAAATCACTCTTCGAGTTCGATATTCCAATTTATAAAAAGCGTTCAGTCGAACCCGTTGCCAACCTTAAACAATCAAGATAAAATCATTTTGAAGCAAAAAAACGGAAGTTCTTACCCAGTGGTGATCTACGCTGCTGAATAATGCCTTTTTTAGAAATCAAAACTACCGCCAGCATAGCCATCATTAACGCTAAGATTGCCCAAAATGCAAACTCTGGAACTTGGCTTGCATTTGAAAATTCCACCACTAAATCTCCCGGCAGTGGCTTGGAGTATTCAGAGTACTCATGAATGGAAACGACTTGTGTTGTGCCCTCTTGGGTAGTTGTGTAATTTATGGGGATCCATTGGCCGTCTGTTGCTGTTGTGTATGCATGCAGGTTTGTGACGTTTGTTTCCGTGCGTATTGTGTAGTTGCATGTTGAGTTGTTGCTTTGCCGTGTGAGGTATGGGCTGATGTTAAGGTCGTAGAGGAACAAGTAGCTTCCGTTAACGGTTTCGAGTGGGTGTTGGTAGTGGATTTTGAGCACAAAGTTGTCTGAAACATTGTTTAGAACGCAATATATCATGCCACAGTCACCGATGGATGTATGATGCAAGGCGTCAGGTGCGCTTGGGTGTAATTAATCCAGCTAAGCTCCTGCCCGCCTAAATAGACACGGATGTTAATTGTTCCAGGAGGCATAGGGTAAACCATCGGAAGGTCCCCATTGAAGCCGTTAATGATGGAAACGGGATAATAGCCATCAACCGTAGCCCATAACGAGCCGTTAACGCTGGTTACGGTGTAGTTAACGTATTCGATGGGCATTGCGAGAATTGGAAAAGTGTCGTCAGGATTAGCCGACGCCAAATTGATCGCGCCAAATCCAGCCACCAATGAAGTTAAGAGCACCAAGATTAGGGCAAACGCAATTTTAGTCATGAACTTCCAAGCTCCAATACAGTGCATGTTCCCTTTATTTTTTTGCAGAATATAGGCAGTGTTTCGTTTGACCTGAACAGCTTATATTTGCCAGTGTTTTTCTTTTTATAGATATCAATGACTTCTGAAGATGATAAATTCTGCGTTGAGAAGCCAGAGCAGAAAAATGAAGAACATAAAAACAAGCAGGTATTGACTTATTTAGCCTTTTTATTAGGGGTAACTATTCTCATCAGCGGATTACTTGACTTCTTCTTTAAAGGAGTATCCCTTGGCTTCACTATACCAATAATAAATGTAAAAGCAACAATTAGCTATGTTTTGTATTATGTTGTGGTTCTTTTTGCTTCTGCCTATATTGGCATAGTAGGTTTAAAAGAACTGTTTGTTGAAAGGCGGTTTTCTGTCGAGTTTTTGATGGCGATTGCAGCTCTTGGCGCCTTGTATTTGAATGCGCGGTTTGAAGCTGCAACGGTATTGTTTCTTTACTCGATTGCGGAGTATTTTGAGAGGTACATTGAGGATAGAGCTCGCAGAACGGTTGAGAAACTGTCAAAGTTTATTCCAGATAAAGCAAGAATTATCGATGATGGGACAGAAAAAACCGTTAATGTGAAGCAAGTTGAGCCTAACATGGTTTTGCTGGTTAGACCAGGTGAGCGGATACCACTAGATGGCAATGTCGTAGAAGGCTTCTCACATGTAGATCAAGCCATAGTTACAGGTGAATCTGTGCCTGTCACAAGGAAAGTGAATGATTGCGTTTATGCCGGCACTTTAAACATGAGCGGTCCGCTCAAAATAGCGGTTACAAAGAGGGCAAGCGAAACTCTTGTCTCAAGAATAATGGTGTTGGTCTCTGAGTCGGGTAAACGAAAAGCATCCATAGAAAAACTTGTCGACCGATTCGCCAAAGTTTACGTTCCAATAGTTATTTTGTTAGCTGTTTTAACCGTTGGGTTGCCATCCCTCGTCTTTGGCATGTCATTTAACACGTGGTTGTATCGCTCGCTTATTCTTCTCGTGGTTTCTTGTCCCAGCGCGTTTATCATTTCCGTTCCAGCTACGGTCTTTGTAGCTATAACAATCGCAGCTAGAAGAGGTGTGATAATTAAAGGAGGAATCTTTGTAGAAAAATTAGCTAAAGTGAGACGCGTTGTTTTTGATAAAACAGGGACATTAACATTGGGTAGACCTACTGTTCATGAAGTGAGGCTTGTCCATAGAACTGAAGAAGAGGCGTTGGCTTATGCTGCTGCACTTGACCAGTTTTCAAATCATCCTGTCGCTCAAGCCATTGTTAGGAACGCTCAAGAAAGAGGCATCGATCTAAGTAAATTCAAAATAACCGATGTTACAGAGATCCCCGGTAAAGGCATTGTAGGCAACGTTAACGGCGATTTTGTCGCAGTTGGAAACTTGGAGTTGATGAAAGAATTTGAGTGTAACTGCACGGAAGCATTTGCAGTTGATCAAGCTGACACTCACACTTCGGTTTGCGTTTCTGTTGCAAAGGAAGGCTTCGCAGCTGTATGTGTTGTGGACCAAGTTAGAACAGATGCTCTCAAGGCTGTAAGTGATTTAAAGAAAAGCGGCATCAAAACCGCGATGCTAACTGGGGACAGAATACAGATTGCAAAGGAAACGGGAGATATTTTAAAGATTGATGAGGTTTACGCGGAACTGTTTCCTGAAGACAAACTCAAGTGCATTGAGGAGATGAAGGGCAAAGATGGGCTTGTGGCAATGGTCGGCGACGGCGTTAATGATGCGCCTGCACTTGCCGCCTCAGATGTGGGTATTGCGATGGGTGCCGCGGGAGTTGATGTCGCAATGGAATCCGCAGACATAGTCTTGGTGAAAGATGAATTAGCTCAAATTCCGTACCTTATCAAACTCAGCGATAAAACTATGAAAATTGCCAAACAAAACATTGCAGCTTCACTGATTATAAAATTGATTTTGGGGACTTTAGGAGTTATTGGGGTGACAGGGTTGTTGGCAACTGTTATTGCCGGCGATGATGGGGTTACGATGCTGCTTTTGCTGAATTCTCTGAGGCTTGAAAAAATTAAGTAGTTTTTATGAAATATTAATAAGGCGATAAATCAGGTAAGTACCTTCATGCCTAAAACAGTAAAGGCAAAGCCTAAGACTTATCCAAAAAAAAAGTTTACAAAAACTAACGCCAAAACGCCTGTTCAGCCTGTAAACATAACGAAAAGTAAATTCTATTGGATAGCACTCTCAATAGTCACTGTTGTTTGCATAGTAATCTTAGGCGTGACAACAAATATTCCAATTCAACAAACGGCATTGATAATAGTTACTGTTTTGTCGGTGCTGGGATTAGCAGGCTACATCAGAGTTAAGCCGTCGAATTTGACTATTAAATCAAGAGCAACCTACCTTTTTGTGGGAGCAACCGTTATTGGTTATGGCGTCTGGGCTATAATAATGATTTTGCTGGCGGTGACGGGGCTTGGAGCGCAAGTGGCTAATCCTCTTGGCAACCAACGTTTTATTATATCAAGTCAAATAATCTTAATGGTGATGGGAGCCTTCGTTGGAGACTTTTTGAGCAAAAACATAACTTTCCATTCTTTCGCAGGCAAAATTAAGGACAAATTGCCTTAATACCAGTTTATTTTGGCATCGTACAAGCTGTAATCTTTAATGTTGCATTTTGCCCAGAAACTTTAAGAGTATAATCGATAAGCATTTTAAAAGACTAATCAAGGGTAGATTGCATTGAAATTTGGAATAATGACGCGTAACATGGAAGCATGGAGCAGCACACAAGTTCGGGAAGCTCTAACTAAACGGGGCATCCCATACGAATGCTTCACTTTCCCAAAAATCGTCGCAAGACTCGCATACAAACCCTACTTCAAAGTTAACGGCACCAGCATCCTAGACGATTTAGATGCACTTATCATCCGCCCAATCGGACGCGGTTCTCTTGAGGAGCTAGTTTTCCGAATGGACATGCTCTACAAGCTTGAACGTCAAGGCTTCTATATGGTGAATCCGCCAACAGCCATCGAGCACTGCGTTGACAAATATGATATTTTAGCGCTCCTTGAAGATGTCGGCGTCCCTGTACCAAGGACATTAGCCACGGAAAGCGTAAACGAAGCGCTAAAAGCTTTTTCTGAGTTGGGCGGAGACGTTGTAGTTAAACCAATTTTTGGTTCCAGAGGACAAGGCGCAACACGCATAGTTGACGCAGACATCGCTGACACAGTTTTCAAAGCCATAACCTTCCACCACGGCGTAATCTATATGCAAGAATTTGTACCGCACGGACATTCAGACATACGCGCGTTTGTTATTGACGACCGAGTTGTTGCATCAATGCGCCGCGTCGCAGAAAGCTGGAAAACCAATTACAGCCGAGGAGCCAAACCAGCACCAACAACAATCAACAAAGAATTCGAAGAACTAGCCATAAAATCAGCCAAGGCAGTAGGCGCCAAAGTTGCAGGAGTAGACATCCTCGAAGGACCCAAAGGACCACGCATCGTAGATGTAAACAGCCAGCCAGGATGGAAAGGCTTGCAGGTAGTAACGAAAGTTAACATTGCCGAAGAAATAGTTGATTTTGTGCTAGCTGAACTCAAAAAATAAGGCTAGCTAAAAAAGAAAAACCAAACCGCTAACGTATCCCTATTTTTGGGCGAGAATCAAAGGGTAAGGGTCATCAGCAACTTGTGGAAAAAGCATCTCTTTCCCTATTTTTATTAAAACGCGTTCCTTATTTTCAGTGAATTCACCCAAAAAATATGCCGTGAGCCCAATCTGCCTAAGTGCCGCCGTCACCTTTTCGGTAGCTTGTGCATCAACTGCTGCCAAAACCGTTCCAGTTGAAGACATGGAAAGCACCTGTTCATCACTTAAATTAAAGTAGTTTTGCAAAGCCAAAACTTCTCGTGATATGGGGATTTTTTCCCAATCCACCTTAAAACCAACTCCTGATGCTTCTGCTAACTCGTTTAACCCTGCAACAAAGCCGCCCTCGGTCGCATCATGCATGGCGTGAACAACGTCGGTCTTCGCCAGATGCTGTGCTTCCCGAACGCAGCTTTGCATTCGAACTTGCCTGGAAAGCTTTTCCTGCTGTGTTGCCCCGAACAGTTCCTCGGCGAGCTTTTGGTGAATCAAGGCAAAGTTAGTTACTGTTTCTAAACCAAGCGGCTTAGTGCATAAAATTAGGTCACCTGGCTTAGCGTTTGCGGGCGTAATCAGCTTTTCCAGTTGTACAGCTCCATAAACCGTGGCTACGCCAAGCAACCCTGAAATGACGTCATACATGCCTGTATGTCCTCTAACGATGGCTACATCTAACTCATCAGCGGCCATGCAGGTTTGATTCATTATTTTTTGGAAAGTTTCTGGCTTAGTTGATTTTGGCGCCAACAAGTTGATAGTGCAAAATTCAGGTTTGGCTCCAGAAAGCGCTACATCTGAAGCTGCATAATTAACAAGTAGCCAACCGAACCACTCTTCCGGGACCCCAATGCATGGGTCTGAAGCGACTATGATGTATTTACCGTCGAAGAGGTGGACTCCTGAATCATACCCAACAGTAGGAGGAATGATTACTCTGGAATCCTTCTTTATGCAGCTCAACAGTTTCTTAAGTTCTTCAGGCGATAGTTTTCCCATGTTTTTGCCCTTAAAGGTAAATGTTTAGTGTTTTGCTTCTTTGTAGCAGGAATATTGCGATTGAAGAGATAACTATACTTGGTATCATATATGTTGCATTATATATTGCTGAGTATAGGATTGGGCTCATGCCTGTTGGTGCGTACTGTGGAAAATAGATGACGCCTGAAACGAAGTGGGATAGGAAACGGCCTGTTCCGCCGACAACTACGCCGATGATTGGACCTACAACTGCTGGTTTTCTGAAGAATCCAGCGAGCCCAAGGCAAGCAAACGCCAATGGATAATCAAGTAAGAATTGGGCAGGATTAACAACGAAAGGTTCAATCGCGAGGTCAACTACGCCAAGCACGGCGCCTGCAAATATCCCGATTTTTGGTCCTCTCCGCAGCGCAAGCCAAAAAATCGGCACCATCCCAAGGTTAATTGACCCTCCTTGCGGAAGGCCAAAGAATGAGTGGCTGATAAGAGCCAAGGCCCCTGCCATGGCGACAAATACTATTATTTCTGCAAGTATCTTGGTGGAAAATATATTATTATTTTTAGTTTCTAGAGTTTGTGGTTTCACGTTTTTTCCCTCCGCCAGTATTACCTGGTTCAGGTTCATTGGGTCGATGGCAACAGAGCCTTCCTCTCAGCCGGGTCTTTCCCAGCTCCCCGAATTACCTTAATAAAATACAACGTTAACATCGTTTTATTTTAGGTTTACGAAAACTTGTATTTAGAAACCACTGCATTCACCTTATCGTTATAGGGTAATGTTTTTAGGTGATTTTCTTGTTTTTCCTAAACCATCATAATAACGAGGAAAAAACATGCAGCCTATGCCTAAAGAATACAATTTCACAGAGATTGAGCGTAAGTGGCAGCAGAAATGGGAAGAAATGGGCATTTACCATTACGACTGGAACGACAAAGTGCGGGTTCCTTTCAGCATAGACACTCCGCCGCCTTACCCGTCGGGCGAGTTGCACATGGGCAACGTTTTGAACTGGACCTATTTTGACATGGTTGCCCGTTACAAACGCATGCAAGGCTTCAACGTTCTCTTCCCACAAGGCTGGGACTGCCATGGCTTGGGCATAGAAATTCAAGTTGAAAAAGCAAGAAACATCCGCAAACGCGACGTCCCGCCAGACCTATTCCGAGCATGGTGCATCGAGCTAGTAGAGAAATACATTGCCATGATGAAGGAAGGCATCCTAAAAATGGGTGCAAGTATAGACTGGACCACCGAATACAAAACGATGGATCCAAACTATTGGCGCAGAACCCAACTCAGCTTCATCATACTTCACAAAAAAGACTACATGTATCGGGGCACTCACCCAGTAAATTGGTGTCCAAGAGACGAAACCGCCATCGCCGACGCAGAAGTTGACCACATCAAAAAAGAAGGTACCCTCCACTACATACGCTTCCAACTGGAAGGCAGCAGCGAATGCTTACTAATCGCGACGTCACGTCCCGAGTTCATACCAGCATGCGTCGCCGTGGAAGTTAACCCAAAAGATGAACGCTACAACAAGTACATTGGCAGAAAAATCGCTGTGCCCCTCATGAACCGCGAAGTAACCATCATTAGTGAAGAATCTGTAGACCCCTGTTTTGGCACGGGTGTTGTTCAAATTTGCACTTACGGCGACAAAGAGGATGTTAAAACAGTCATAAAACATAAACTTCCAGTTATCAGGCTCTTAACGGAAAGCGGCAAAATAAGCGAAGCTGGATGCAAATACGCTGGCTTATACGTTAACCAAGCACGCTCAGCCATTGTTGCAGACCTAACTGCGGCAGGCTTACTAGAAAAGAGTGAGAAGATTCAGCAGGAAGTCGGTGTTTGCGACCGCTGCAAAGCCCAAGTCGAAATCTTAGAGGTTAAGCAATGGTTTATGAAAACCATGCCACTTTCTGAGGCAGTGGAGAAGAACGCGAACGAGATTCCATGGTACCCAGATTACATGAAAAACCGTTTGATCGACTGGACGCGGGCGCTGGATTGGGACTGGGTTGTTAGTCGCCAAAGGTTGTTTGCGACCCCAATTCCAGTTTGGTACTGCAAGAGTTGCGGCGAAGTCATAGTTGCCGAGGAAAGTTGGGTGCCAATTGATCCCAGAATGGAAAAACCAAGAATAAACAAGTGCCCTAAATGTGGTGGAACCGAATTTATGGGTGAAGCTGATGTTTTGGATACTTGGATGGATTCCTCAATAACCTGCGCTGTCCATGCTGGCTGGCCTGATCGAGCTGACTGGAAACACTTGTTCCCCGCAAGCATGCATCCTTCAGGCACTGACATCATCCGCACCTGGGCTTACTACCTAATGGTACGCCACTTAGCGCTATTTGATGAACGACCGTTCAACAGTGTCCTCATAAACGGTATGGTGCTGGGTGCAGACGGCAGAAAAATGAGCAAATCATTGAAAAATTATGCTGCTGCCCCTGAAGTGTTAAACAAAAGTGGGGCAGATGCAACTAGACAATGGGCTGCAGGCGGAGGAACAACAGGCTCAGATATTCCTTATCGAGCGCAAGATGTCGAGTATGGCAGACGTTTTCTAAATAAGCTTTGGAACGTTTCAAGCTTTACTATAAAACTCTTAGAAGATTACAAGCCAGTTGAAGCCAAGCAGTTAGAGCTTCAGCCGCTTGACAAATGGATAATTAGCAAAGCCGAAAACCTCACAAAAAAAGTCACCGAAGCTTTTGAAAAATGCCAATTTAACGTAGCAATTGAAGATGTACGTAATTTCACCTGGCACGTTTTCTGCGACTACTACATTGAAGCAGTAAAAGACAAACTCTACAACGTAGATCCACAACATCAAGCGAAAAAGGTAGCAGCGCAACAAACGCTCTATGAAGTTCTCTACCGCATACTACAATTGCTTGCTCCAGTAACACCTCACGTAACGGAAGAGATTTACCAGCACATGTTCGCCGAAAACAAAGGCTTTGAAAGCTTGCAGATTTCACAGTGGCCCAAATTTAATGCGGCGTTTGTGGATGAAGAAGCAGAAAAGAAAGGTGACTTAATAATCGCTGTCATTAGTCAGGGACGACAAACAAAGGCAGAGCACAAATTGCCACTTAATTTGCCTCTTAAAAACATGGTAATCCGCACGGCTAATAGCGCAAACGCTAAAGCCATTATGGAAGGAAGGCCAGATATCGCAGGAACTTTGAAGGTTGAAGATTTCAATAATATTACAGTTGAATACGACGGTAAAAGTGAGAGCGGACAAATTAATCCCGCTGATATTGTAGTCACAATTGCTTGGGATTCTGAGTATGATAAACAGTGACTTAAACAAAGTGAAGGTTGGTTTGATAGGCTGTGGTGCAATTGGCACTGTACTAGCCGAAGCCTTCGAGCAAAAAATTGTTGTGTGCGACGAGCTGGTCGTTTACGATTTTGATGCTTCGCAGGCGCAGAAACTCAAAAGCGCACTCGAATTTCCAGTAACAATCGTTGAAAGCGTTGATGAATTACTTGCTTTAAAGCCCAAGGTAATTGTGGAAGCGGCGTCACAGCAAGCGGCAAAAGATTATGTTCCAAAAATCGTTGCCTCTGGAGTCAAGCTGATTGTCATGAGCACGGGCGCTCTGCTTGGTTTAAAAGTTGATTTAAGCAAAGTTCATGTCCCATCTGGCGCAATCGGCGGCTTAGATGCGCTTTCAAGTGCTGCTTTAGCGGGAATTGACGAGGTCACTTTGACTTCGCGCAAGAACCCCAAAGCACTCGGAAAAGACAACACAAAAGAAACCGTGATCTACGAAGGCGACGCCGAAGAAGCAGCTAAGCTATTTCCAAGAGAAATGAATGTCGCCGCCACATTGGCGTTAACTGTTAAACCAGCCAAAGTAAAAGTGAAAGTTGTTTCTGACCCCTCAGTTAACCGCAACACACACGAAATCCAGGTCAAATGGCGTTACGGCAAAATGTTTCTGCGGTTCGCAAACGACCCCCACCCAGACAACACACACACAAGCGCATTAGCAGCGTGGGCAGCCATCAAACTTCTGCAATCAATCTTGAAAACCTAAACTACCGATTCTTTTCGGTACGTTTCAAACCTTTTCTAACCCTTTTTCATCTTTTTCCATCGTTTCTGTACGTTTCTTCACGTAACCTGCAAACACCTCAAACCCAAATCAAAAAAAGCAGCCCAACACAAAGAACAAAAATGGTGCGAAAAAACAAAAATGCCCTAAAAGAATTTAACTGAAATTATTGAAAGTTAATTAAAACAAAAAAGAAAAGAAAATAAGAATACGATTATTCGGTTTTATCTTCACTGGAGTCTTCTGCTTCTGTTGCGGTTGCGGCTTCTGCGTTTGTTGCTGCTTCCATTTCGTTCTGCGCCACGTGTGGCGCTTCCAAAGGGTGGGCCGGAATAGTAGTCTCCTCAACCATGACTGGATCAACAATCGTTTCTATTGGTGACGACATTACTTTTTCAAGGGTAGTTTCTATTTGGGCTGGCTCGGATACTTGAAAATCTTGCAGTGGAACTTCTTCAATTGTTGGCTCAGCAACTACTTCAATGGGTGTAACGTTTGCTGATTCTTCAATCATTGGCTGCTCAATTATTGGCGCTACTTCAACTGGAGCGGTTTCGATTGGAGCGGACACTACTACAGTTTCTATTGGCGCTGATTCTACTGGGGCTTCTTCTATGGTTATAATTGTTTCTTGTGGAGTAGGCTCAGCTAATGCTGCCTCTTGTTGAGCAATTTCGACTGCCGGTTCATTGATTATTTGTACTTCTGGTTCTGCTGGAGCGATTGGAGCTTCTTCAACTGGAGTTGCTTCGATAATTGGAGCTTCAACTGGTGTTTCAATTGGAGCAGTTTCAATGCGGGCTGCTTCGATAACTGGAGTTTCAATTGGGGTTTCTATTGGCGCTGCTTCCACAAGTGGGGTTGTCTCTACTGGAGCGGCTTCGACTGGAGCTGTTTCAACAATTAGAGTTTCAACTGGAGCTACTTCAATGACTGGAGCTTCAACGGGTGTTTCGATTGGCGCTTCAAGAACTGGAGTTGCGACTGGGGCTACTTCAATAATTGGAGCTATCTCGACTGGAGCTGCTTCGACTGCAACTGTCTCGATTATTGGGGTTTCAACTGGTATAACTTCAACTGAAGCTTCAACAACTGGAACAACTTCTGAAACTGCATCAACTATAGCGACTTCTATTGGCGCTGTTTCAACTGGAGCAGTTTCAATTGGAGCTTGAACAGTTTCTACTGGCGCTGGTTCTACGGGCGCTGTCTCTATTGGAGCGCTTTCCGCTGGAGCCGCTTCTGCTTTTACAGTTTCAATTGGGATTTCAGCTGGGACAGTTTCAATTGGGGCTGCGATTACTGCAACTTCTAAAGGGGTTGGTTCTGCAATTGCTGGTTGCGCAACTTCAGCTTCTATAACTGGAGCCGCTATTACTTCGGGAGCTACTGGCGTTGCCATTGCCGGAGCCGATGGAGAAAGTTGGGTTGTGACTTGCTTTATGACGTTTAACTCGTTTTTAGTAGTTTCCAGACCCGTTGTAAGTAGGCTTATCTCTCTTTGATAAACATCCTCTTCAATTTCTCCTACGACATGTTGAATCTCATAGTTAGCAAGAAGAGTTTCTAACATTTTTATCTGGTTTTCTAGTTCCTCAGTTTTTCCAGCCATGCTGTCAATTAATTCTTTTTGCTGCTTTTCAATTGTTGCAATTGCTGCATTGATTTCGCCATTGAAAGATTCACGTGTTGACTGCGAAATTCTACCGGAGGCAAAAAGGTTGTCTAACGCTATCTTCTTTTTCTTAGCAATTTCGTATTCTTCATTTAACCGTTTAAATGTATATTTCCATGAAATCAATTTAAAGGCACCGTGCTTTCTTTAAGTCAAAAGAAGAGATAACGTTTCTTAACATGCACATATATCGGTGGCTAGTAAAAACAGCTACCAAGAGAGCATAAAAGAAATTTTACATTAAAATTCCATCATTAATGATCTAGTTTATGTATATGAAAATTGTAAATTTTTTGATTCCTCCAGGAAGTCTATGACATTTCTATGTCAAATACTGACCCTCGTCCTCATCGCGATGTAACAATATATGAAAATTTATAGACCTTTTCGCAAATGTTGGAAGGCCAAGATAGTTGCTTTTTTGTTTAAACTTTTGATTCTTGTTATAACAAGTTATTCCAAATCAGAATAAATCTTATAAATCTAAACACGAATAATCAATAGCGAGCGTGTAAAAATGATAGCATTAACAATAGCAGTCAACGGAGAAAAATCCGAAGCGAGAATAATCAAAAAAATGAATGAAAGAGTAATAAAAAGCTTCATGGACACAATAATAATGGCTCAGCTCCAAAACGGACCAATAAGCGGTTACGACGTTATATCCTTTATCCACAACAAGTTCGGCTTTTTAGTAAGCTCAGGCACAGTCTACTCACTACTCTACTCACTAGAACGAAACGGCTTAGTTGAAGGTGCATGGATCGAGCGAAAAAGAGTATACAAACTAACTGAAAAAAGGGCTCAAACCATCGAAACCATCATCAACTCACAAGACAAAATCAAAGGCTTCTTAACAACAATCCTGAAAGCGCCAATAGCCCATTAACTATTTCTTTTTATCATCTTTTAATAGAAACGCTAAAAAACCCCTTCTTGTTTTCCTATAGCCGCAACAAATCAAAGCGGGTCCGTAGCTCAGTCAGGCTAGAGCACCGGACTTTTAATCCGGGGGTCGCGGGTTCAATTCC
>Ga0182021_10003615_pt1 | contig 18196 bp, 13 predicted proteins | sample 612E3MmetaG_FD_120493 | JGI IMG/M metagenome (GOLD analysis project Ga0182021, IMG submission 120493) | Permafrost microbial communities from Stordalen Mire, Sweden - 612E3M metaG (Illumina Assembly) | ecosystem: Environmental > Terrestrial > Soil > Wetlands > Permafrost | place: Sweden... | reverse complement strand
TTAAGTCCTGCGTAGGCAGACGGATTATTCAAAAAGTAAAATGCTACCATCAGTAAGACAATAACCAGTATGAGGGTAAGCACAAATCTTCCAAACCTGCTTCTGCTTTTTTTCTTTTTTTTTAATAATTTTTCTTGATTCCTCAATTATCCCAGTCCCACAATTTATAACTTTTACTCATACCCAATTATTTTAGCCCCATAATGGATTTTAAATTATCATAAGCCTTTATGGCATCTTCATATTTGGGATATATGGCAAGAGCTGCCTCAAGTTCTTTTTTTGCTTCTTCGTAGCGGGTTTCATACTCAAGCTGCATGGCGTTGCCAAAATGAACAAGGGCAGTCGCTACAATGGTTTGAGATTTATTATACTTGTCATTGAAAGAATCTTTAAGCTCTTGTTTGGCCCCGTCAGACAAATCTGAAGCATCTATTGCTATTGTGGCCTTCCTGTATGTGCTCTTTGAAAGCCCGTACTGGCCGGAAGAATAATATCCGTCAGCCTTTTTTATAAGAGCTGTAATATCGGATGGTATTGCCTCGGTTGATTCTGTTGCGCTTTCCGTGGCTGTTTCTGCTACTATTTGTTTGGCGGTCGTTGCTACAGTTGTGCTTGCAGAAGTTATAGCCGATGCCGTTGATTCAGCCACAGTGGATGCCGAAACTGAAGCTGCCTGCTTTTTACAACCCGAGATTAACAACAGTGCTGAAAAACTCAATATAAAAATCAACAGCAAGCAAGTGATCTTAAGCAAGGGATTATAAAGTTTTTTAACTGACTTAATGCCAGATCTGCCGGGATTTCCGGTTTTCTTTTCGCTGCTTAATGATTTCATTTCTTTCTTCTTTCCTTTCAAATAGTTTGTTTGCCAAGGCTTACATTTTAAAATACTATTAGGGATTATCCCATATAAAAAAATACCCGTTAAGTGCCTGTTTTCCTTATGATAATATTTTTAGTAATATCAATACTATATTGGCCATAATTCCTATGGGGTTTGATTTAGAGCCTTTCTAATTTCTCTGTAAAAAAACCTTGATAACAGTAGCTTCAGGCGGACAGTAGAACCTGAATGGTGAAAATCTTCCCTCTCCCAGGCCCCTTGATACGTAAAGAACAAACTTTTTAAAATAAAAAAGGCCGGAAGCGTACTTAACCTTTATGTTACAGCCCGAAATGATTGCACCAATCCCGGGCAGCCTTACCTGGCCGCCATGCGTGTGGCCAGCCAAAACGATATCCACCCCATATTTAGAAAGGCGGCCAAAAAGGTCCATATCTGGAGTATGGGTCAGGCATATCTCTATTTTATTGGAATCATTGAGATCGTGGGAATCTTCTTCATTTAATGCAAACAAGCCTTTGTTTATTGTCCCATTTTGACAATAGCATGATTTGTTCAATAAGTCTTCTTCTGGGTCTTCTTTACCATATTTTTTAAATGCTTTGGTAATGTCCGTTTTGTCTATTATAGAATCTTCAAGACCGGTGATATTTATACTGAAATCAGGGCTTAATGCATGGGATATTCTTTCATTTCTAAGGACTTTAATGCCTATGCCGCCAAGTTTGTTTATAAGGCCGGAAACATCATTTTTAAGCCGGTATGCTTTTTGCCTTTTAAACATATTTTTCATAAATTCTTTCGGGGTCTTATTGTAATAATCATGCACCCCAAATACTGCATATTTCCCTACCCTTGCACTTAAACCTTCAAGCATTTTTATAAGATAATCAAAATATATACCTTTCTCCACAAGATCCCCGGTGATAAATATAAAGTCCGGATTGCAGTTTGAAAGAGAGCGGACAAATTCATAAAGCTTCTCCCCTTTCCTGTCTTTTCTTAAGTGAAAATCTGACAAATGCAGTATTGTAAAATCAGGGGCCGCGGCATTATCAGCGCCGCCTTTGAGACCAGCCGGCTTATCTGCAGTTTTGTAAATATAGCCTGCAGATTTATCTTTGGCATCTGCTGAATTATCAGTTATGCTTTCATATTTGCCGGTTTTGTTTGGAGCATTATCAATTATGCCGGCATTATTGTCAGTTCCGGAAGCATTTTTATTAAGGTTGATTTTCATATTTGAGACCTTAAAATTAACCGGTTCAAACCTGAAGGCATACCTGTATAAAAGCGCACAAAGCGCTGCGATAAATACTGCGCATACTGATATTATGGCTGTTAATATTACTGCTGACATCTTTTTTTTATTTGGTAACTTTAATACTTAAGTTCATATTTGTGGCCCTGCCCCTATTTACTGCCTCATTTCCTATTTCATCCGTTAATAAAACTTATTAATTCATAATACTTAAAACCGCATAAAAATCCAATAATTCTCCAATTCTATTGCGTTATCTGGTTCTCTTATTGCTAAAGCGCCAAATTATTTTTCCGGGGCAAAAGACTTAAGTAAAATAGTGCTGGAAAGATATGAGCGCATTATCCAGAAATAGGCAAGCGGGAAAAGATGGAGCATGTAGCGCTCAGTTGACCAGGCAAATTCTGCAATAAAGCCAAGAGATATAAAAAGGGCAATAAATCCTGCAGACAGAAATACTAAAAAAATCCAGTTAAATGCCTTAAAAAGTTTTTTAAAATTAAATACGGCCATTGCAACGAGCACAATCCATGCAATACCATAAGAAGAACCCAGAAATGCCCTTGCCGAATCAAATTTTGAAAAAAGAAATTCCCCCAAAAAAGCGCCTGATGCATTCTTGAAACTAAATAAGCTTGAAATTTCACTTAAACCGCCTGTTGCGGTGCCATTTAAGATATTCTTTAAACTGTCCGGTACAAACATGCTGCCTGCAGTGCTTTTATTAAAGATTTCCTTTAAGCCACCCGACACAAACATACTGCCTTTTAAAATATTTTTAAAGATGTCCTTTAAACTCTCAATTACCGGCGCCCATTCAGTGCTTGCACCGCTGATATTTAGTTTTGCCTGCAAAATTGTCCAGGGGGCCATAAGTATAAAAATCAGCGTTGCGGGCAAGAATATGGAAACTGCCGTATTTAAAATTATATTACTTCTTTTGGAGGAAAAACTTCCGGGCAAAACCGCAAGATTATACACCGTATTGATTAATAAAAATATTGCAAGAAATAATATGCCTTCTGAACGTATATAAACTAAGATGGCAAAAAAAACAGCTGAGATTATAAGGTTCTTAAGATTATCCCAAACATTTTTCCCGTCACTTGGGGTTTGAACATGTCTATTTTGATTTTGGCTTTCCCTGCTCTTTAAAATAAAAAAATATAAATAATAAACCCCTAATAGCAGGATTACAGAAAATATCAGGTTGGTGTATTCAAGGTATCCATGGTCCATAATAACCGGTAGGGTGGAAAGTATAAATGCTGAAATGATGGCATACAATCTTGTGACTTCTTTTCGCAACAGATAATAAACAATAAATATAAGCGACATATAAAAAAGCGGAAATATTGCTTTAACCAGGGTTTCATTTATTTCACCAAGCCATATATAAACCCATGTCTGGGAAAGGCTTATATAAAGTGGGTAAGTAAGGTGAGTAAAGGCATATTGGTGCTGGGTGTAAAATGCATTCACACTTCCGTCAAGAAAAAAGGCGCGGCCTTTGAAGCTCCAGCATGAAATAGCATCCCAGAATCTTATAGGGAAAAGAAAAGTAAAAAACGCCACCACACAGAAATTTATGAAGATAAGAAAAACAAAAATTACCTGAAAGATTAAAGATGTCTTGCCGGTTTTTTCTTTTTGGGCACCCTTAGTCTCTTCTTGATTGATTTTATAATCTATTTGAGGGAGTCCGCTTACTTTTTGATTCTCATCATGCTCTTTTCGGTTATTCTCATTCCCTTTTTGATTGTCCCAGCGCCCTTTTTCTCCGATCAGTTTTGCTTTTTTAAACTTTAGAATCTGGATAAAAATAAAGGCGGCACAAAAAACAAGGCTAAATACTGCAGCATTCAAAAAGCTGAATTTGATCTTAAGCAGCGACAGCATAATCAGATAATTTGATATTATAAAAAACCCGAAATATATGCTTATAAAGAAAATGAAGATCTGTTTTGATATATTATGCCTATCATTAAATCCGTCATTACAGCAAAAACCTGAGAAGCCTGTCGCCCTATCGGGCTGGCCGGGATCTATGATGCCGTGCCCGGCATTATCCCAGGTGTTACTATTTTTCTTGTAGTCTTTTTGACACCCTTTTTTATATTCAAACAAAAAATATACCGGCACATAACCGATAAAAAATATTGTCAGCAAAGCTAATAAAGCTTTGAAAATTAAAAAATTTTCCATATAGTATTATTTAAAAAGTTCAAACATTTCTTGTTTGTAATTTTGCCAATTTTGAATTTTAATTACAACTGTTATGAAATTTTTAATTATTGGAGCTACAAGTTTTATTGGACCGTTTGTTTTGGAGAAAATTCTTCCGGTGTTTTCCGGGCAGGAAGATATAATGACCTGCCTGGTAAGGACCGGCACTGATGTAGAAAAGCTTTTAAAACTTGAAAACCTTGCCCTCTCGTATAATAGAAAAATCAATTTTACTACCGGCAATCTTCTCAGCAGCGACTCAATCTATAACTGCATCAAAGGTGCTGATTGCCTCATTTATCTTGTCGATCTTAGAAATACGACCTTCATAAAAAACCTTCTTTCAGCTATTTCCAGAACAGGCATAAAGAGGGCAGTTTTTGTAAGTTCTACATCAGTTCTTGTACCTTTTGAATATAAATGAAAAAAGCAAAGCTTAAGTCTGAAAAACTTATAGAGGATTTCGGCAGGCGCGCAGGCTTTGATTACACTATCCTTAGGCCGACAATGATATATGGCTGCACAGATGACAGGAATTATTCAAAAATGCTTAACTTTATAAAAAAACGGGGTTTTTTTGTGATGTTTGGAAATGGTGAAAACCTCATCCAGCCGGTATTTATAGAAGATGTAGCCGGCGCGGTTGCGGCAGTAATCAGTCATAACAGTACTTTTAATAAAATTTATACGCTCTGTGGGAAAGAACCCATAAAGTATAAGGATATGCTAATCACAGTAAAAAGCCTTGTAAAAAAACCTTTTAAAATAGTGAGACTGCCACTTCTGGCCAGCAAGTTCCTGGTCGCAGCCTACAGTAAAATTTTCCCCAAATCTAACTTAAAACCTGACATGATTGAGAGGATGCAGGTGGATAAGGCTTATTCTTATGAAGATGCGCAAAAAGACTTCGGTTTTTCGCCAGTACCATTCAGGCAAGGCATTGAAGTCCTTATAAGAAAAATGGGGTTATAATAACTCCAAATTAAAGAATGCTTACTTAAAACAAATCGGGGTTAAAAAATAATTTAAGTTATGAGAATAGCAAAAAAGGTATTAAAACAGGCGATTTAAACAATATTAAAAAAACAATAGATGCCGTCTTGCTAAAAGATTATCTCTAAAAATAGTTTTTTAAAGCGAAAATCATGAAGAGAGATATATTAAAACTTGTGCTTTTAATAATTACAGCCCTGGGCCTGTTTACCCTTTACTTGCTGATTTGTTTCCCGCTGTTAAATACCACAGTTTTCAGGTGGGAGAAGAATAGGGGCGGGCAGGAAATTGAATCACAAAGCCCAGGCAGTAAGAACAGCGGCGAAAATATCAGTGATGGTGGCAACAATATTACTATTATTAGCAATGACGGCAGCGTTGGTGGCAGCATCATCGCTAATGGCAGCAGCAACAGTATAAATAATAAAAGCAATGGTGGTGCAGATGATAGCGCTGATATCAGTAAAGGCAAAAACGGTATCCTCACTTTCGATTTTGAAAATCCGGTAAATCCTGAAATTTCTGATTACATCCTTATAAGTATTACTGCAAAAAATTCCGGACTGGCCAAATATCCTTATGGAAGCATTGCAATAAATCTCTCCGAGGAAAAGATTGACCCATTAAACAGCGCCGCTCCCGGCAGTGAGGTTGACAGTGTTAGGGATGGTGAGATTGACAGTGTTAAGGATGACAAGGCTCTGGGTGAAAATATCGCAGCCGACAGCGATGCAGAGATAAATAGTACCACCAGCCCGGGAACATACAAAATACAGGAGAGGGCAAGGATATTTGTTGACGGTATACGGCATAATTATTATATAGCGGTCGGTGAAAATAAATATTGGCGGTATGATTGGAATTTGGACGGACCCACATTGAAAGGACAAATAGGCAACCTTGAAATTGAAATTCCAGAAATAGAAGGGGTAGATATACAACTAAATGGCGTGTCCTTAAATCAAAGGCCTGTTTTTGCCGCAGATTCTCATATAAATTACCTTTTTAAAGATTATTTTCAATTAAGTTATATTGACCGTTACCTGACCCCGGCTTATATTTTTCTAATCCTTTTTACTATTGGTTTTTTTCCATTTAGTTTTTTTCTGAAAAGGACCAGGAGCAGGGATGAGGGTACAAAGACAAATGATTTAGAATCAGTATATTTAAATTCACTAGATTTAAAAGATAGAAATTCAAGAATTAAAGCTGCGAAGGCAAATAATATATATACATGTAATTTGAACTCAAATATCAGAAGAAATGTCGGAAGCGCCCTCAAAAGCAATGAGCTTACTGGTACCAGAATCAGTTTTAAAACTTTGGCCCTGTTGATTCCCCTGCTTCTTCTTATCTTTTTCTCCTTTTATTTTATCAGCAATTATATTTTTACTGTAAAAGGCTATTGGGATTCCTATAAGCAATACATTATGAGCGGGCGGCTTGACGAGACATACTACGGGTTTTCAGACTTTGAAAAATTTGTAACCTGGGTTGGAGAAAAAGTACCGCAAGGCCAAAATGTTATCGTTCTTGTAAAGGGCGAACCTGTATATATAATGGCACAGATGGCATATGGACTTTATCCAAGGGATATAAAGTTTGTAAATATCAGCAGTATGTCTTCTGAAGAAATCACTGATAGAATAACAAGTTTTAATTCCGTTTATAAATATATAGTTGTTCTTTCTGAAACTGATAAAGAATTTCTCAAATCTGTCAAAGTAAAGCTCGAATATAGTTACCGGGAAAATGCAGGATTTATTTACAAACTAATTGGAAGCGACCACCATTATAAAGACAGATAGTATAATTATCTTTACAAATATTTCTTTTGAAGTAATTTTTTACATAAAGCAAAAATACCACATGTATAAAGCTATATAAAGTTTAATTGTTGAGTTTAGATTGAATTAATTGTCTTCTTTTAAAGTTAGCAGAAATGTTGATTTAATTGGCTCCTTTACCGCCAAGCGCTGCAAAACCTGTAATAAAAAGTATTTTCATGTCATAAAGAAATGACGCTTTTTTTACATATTCGCTGTCGTACTGAACTTTTTGGGGAATTGACAATGCGTCGCGTCCGCTTATCTGGGCAAGCCCTGTAACTCCCGGTTTGACCCTGTCTACTCCCTGTTCTTTCCGAAGATTTATCAGCAACTCCTGGTTATAAAGCGCCGGACGCGGGCCGACAAAGCTCATCTGGCCTTTTAAAATATTATAAAGCTGTGGGATTTCATCAATGCTAACCCGCCTTATAAATGTGCCGAACTTTGTGTTTAGCTGCTCCTGGTTTTTAACCTCATCTGTGGGTATATCGGGTGTTCCCTCCCTCATTGAACGAAACTTGTATATCGTGAAATAGCCGCTGTAAAGCCCCACCCTTTTCTGGGTGTAAATAACTCGCCCCGGTGAGTCGATTTTTATTAAAACAGGGATCACGACCCATAACGGGATAAACAGGATAAACAGCAGGATTGAAAATATAATATCGAAACTTCTCTTTAAAAACTTATACAGCATGGGGAAATTATAAAACAAAAACTGTCTGAATCAAAATCATTTTATAACTAAAAGAAATATTATTTGGGTATAATTTCACATAAGATCAGAATATGCAACTACAAATATTTTTAAAAAAAATTCTGTATATGCTAATCCATGGATCACCATTCGGGATAATGCCAACTACTACAATTTCATGCAGGATTTGTTGGCTAATCCCATCTGTACCAGACTTCATTTTCATCAAAATCCGGGATCACTCTTCGCATATCCTTAAAAAGATTGCTGTAATCATAAGTCTGTATTTCTCTTTCGATGCTAAAAAGGATGTTAATGAGTTCCTCTTTTGTAATATCATGGGCCATACCGTTGTTTTTAGCTTCAAAAATATATGCAAATTCTGTTTTTACCATTACTTCATTGTCTGCAACAAGCTCTTCGTTTAACTTTTCACCGTGTTTGGGACCGGTAAATACTATTTCTATATCTTTTCCAGGCACCATTCCGTAAAGCTCTATCATATTATTTGCGAGGTCAAGAATGCTTAGTTGTTCACCCATATCCAATACATAGATTTCACCGCCGCTGCCCATTACACAAGACTGTATAACAAGCTGTGCAGCTTCTGGAATTGTCATGAAATAGCGCTTCATGTCCGGGTGGGTGATCTTTATAGGACCTCCGGCTCTTATCTGCTCCTTAAACAGCGGTACAACGCTTCCCCTGCTGCCAAGCACATTGCCAAACCTGACTATCATAAATTTAGTGCCATCGACCCTGGAAAGCCCCTGCAGATATTTCTCCGCTAAAAGCTTTGATGCGCCCATGATACTTTTAGGATTTACTGCCTTATCTGTTGAAAGCATTACAAAACGGCTGACATTATTATCTATGGCAAGCTTTGCAATGGTCTTTGTCCCCATGAAGTTATTCTGGATAGCTGCCTCCGGATTTAACTGCATAAGAGCAACATGCTTGTAGGCAGCCGCATGAAATACTATAAACGGCTTGTATTTTTTAAAGATGCTTTTCATCGCCTCCTTATCCCTTATATCAGCAACACAGGGGACAATAGATGAAAACCCAAACTCATTGGCAAGTTCCTGTTCAATTAGAAAAAGGTTGTTTTCCGTATTGTCGACCAACACCATTTTACCGGGATTAAACCTGATAACCTGCCTGCATATTTCCGAGCCTATTGAGCCGCCTGCCCCGGTTATTAGGATAACCTTGTCTTTGATTTCGGATAACACTGCCGGTGTCTGGATGTGTATCGGGATACGGCCCAGTATGTCTTCGATATCAATATCCCTGACCTGGTAAAGATAGACCTTGCCGTCGATTACTTCATAGAGACTTGGCAGTGTTTTGCAAGCAACTCCTATTTCTTTGGCCCTGAAAGCTATTTCTTTTCTCAGTTTTCCCGGAGCAGAGGGGATAGCAATGATTATTTCATCAATTGAGTACTTCTGCGCCACTTCCTCAAGTTGTGATATTTTGTCAAGTACTCTTACGCCGTGAATCTGATGCTTCAATTTCGTGACATCATCATCCAAAAATCCTACCGGTATGTACTCGCTGTTTCTCTGCCTTATCATCTCCCTGACTATCATCTCCCCGGCATCGCCTGCGCCGCAGATGAGAACCCTTTTTCTGATTCCGGGACGGCCGAATTTTAATTCATTAAATAATCTTTCAGAAAACCTGGAAATTATTATCAGCAGAAGAGAGATTAAAAAATCTATAACCAAAATACTTCTTGGAAAATATGGCAGGGAAAATGTGCTGCCAAACCATGGGACAGGCTGGCTTAACCCATAAAATACTACCCCCATAATAATATTGCCAAGAGCCGACACCTCCACAATGACAACCATGTCCTTGACGGAAGCATACTTCCACACCCTCCTGTACATCCCGAAAATAGCAAACAGGGGAAGCTTTATTATAAAGATTACAATCACATAAAAGACTATGAAGTTTGCATATCTGGAAAACACCTCAGTATCAGCAGAAACATTGATAACACCCCTTAGGAAAAAGGATATTATAAACGATGAAAAGACAATCAATATGTCAAATATAAATAGCCTGATTATTTTTAATGCTGAACTTTTTCTCATAGGGCAATTATAACACAGTTTACTTAATCGGTTGAATTTTAAAGAAAACACGCCTTAAAAGAGAGTAAACGCTGTAAATAATACAAACAGTTAATTAGCTTCTACTGAATAATTAGCTAAAAGAGCCAAGATTAAAAAGTTTTCAAGCTTACCCTTAACAATTAATTTAACAAAATTCTCATTATTCAGCAACAACTAATTAATGACACAACTAATTAATAAAGACAATTATAATACGCCTTTAATAGCGATTTGAAACCATCCCGTCAGAGGCATTACTGCCATTTCATATTTTCCTCTGCATCCTTGCCAAGCACTACAATAATATCAGCTCCGGAGTTGTAGGCCGACCAAGCCTGGCTGTACTCCTCCAGCTGATAACTGTTAAGTATCATTGCAAGCTGTTTTGCATTTAATATTTTATCCGGTTTGTAGATTATAAGGGTCTTTTCAAAATCATATTTTTTTGCATTCGCCTTTCCGTTAATCTTAAAACCGTATTTTGAAAGATAGTCGGCAAATTCTGTTGCAACGCCTTTAATACCGCTTCCGTTATAAACAAAAACATTTGTCTTTTTTACGAGTGATGTGTCGAGGGTAAATCCAACATCTATATTTATTTCCATTGGAATAACACTCTGCTGGGAAAACCACGTGACAGTTTCGTGTACAAGATCATATGCAAGCACGTATCTTCCGGGTTTGGAGGGCGCCGTAATTGTTATATTTACAGTTGCCGACTCTCCATGATTTACATTATTTGGCAGCTCCCCGCTGTCTGCATCATAAATGACTACTTCCCTTGTATCCCTGTTATACCAGTGTACTCCCAAATCAACCCTGTCCTTTGCCTTGTTTATCCACTCCATAAACCCGTTATTTGTAACTTTAACCTGTGTTTTAAATTGCTGTCCGGGTGAAACCTTATTCGGAGTGGTGCCCAAGTCATCATAAGCTGCTGCATAATCAATATTTACGGCCACATACTTTTCAAGTGGCGGAACTCCCTGGTATGAAAACCAGGTCAGCCCCTCATGTACCATATCCACCTGCAAAATATAATTGCCGGGCTTGTCAGGTGCCTTGATTTTTAAATCCATGCCAACTTCTTCACCTGGGGAGACTTTATCCTTCGGCAGAAGGGTCCTATCACCGTCAAATACAATTGTTTTCTTGGTGTCAAAGTCAAGCCAGTGGTAGCTTAAGTAAAATGGTGCCTTACCTGTTCCTTCCCATGCTGTTGCACCGGTATTTTTCACTTTGATTTTTGCTATGTAAACCTTATCCTTGCTCATGGATTCCGGAATATTTTCTGTACCGCCGGTATACTCAATGCCATAGGTGCTGGTAGGCTGGTTAAATATTATCCTCTGCCACATTGCCCTGGCCTCAACTATATCGGGAATCTGGACGCTTTTTGTCCCGTTTTCTATCCAGTCAGGATGGGATGGTATTATTGCAGAGCTTATATTATCGGTCCCGAAGGCAAGCGCCGATTTGGCATAAGACATTATTGTCATCAGGTCCATGTCTGTGCGTATGTTATCTACGAGGATGTTAAGATAACTGTTTATATTGGAAATATATTTTATATCCATTTTTTGCTTTACGAGCTCTTTAAAAATAAGCTGCTGGCGCTGAATCCTTCCTATATCTCCAAATTCTGTTGACCTGCTCCTGGTGTAGGAAAGCGCCTGCTCACCGGTAAAATGGTGATTTCCCGCAGCAATATAGGCATTGGTCTTGGGATCAATTATTGGCCGGTCAATCATTACATCTACACCACCAAGCTCATCTACAAGCTTGACAAAACCATCAAAATCTATTGTCGCATAATGGTTTATTACTGCATCCAGAAAAATTGATACAGTCTTTATCGTCAGTTCTTCCCCGCCATAAGCATATGCGGCATTTATTTTATCCTGGCCATGTCCGGGAATATCAACCAGGGTATCCCTTGGAATGGAAAGCAGGGCGGCACTTTTAGTTGCCGGGTCAATATGAAGGAGCATTATGGTGTCTGCCCTTCCCTGCTCAGTCTCTACATCCCTGGTGTCCCTGCCAAGCAGCAATATAGTGACTGGGGCATCTATGGTTTTACCAGCCACAACGGGCGCAAGAACGTTCTGTATCTGGGTGGTGGTGCCTGAGCTTAAAGTCCTGTTGAGAGAGTTCAGATAATAATAGAAGCCGCCTGTTCCGCAGGCTGCAAGAAAGAATATGGCTGAAAAAAATATTATAAGGAATTTCTGGTATGTCCTTAGCCTTGTCCACCTGTTGTTTTTCGGTGGTTTGGGAGAACCTGGTTTGGAAGAACCGGTTTTGGGTTCAGCTGGTTTTAATTCAGTTGTTTTGGGTCTTCCAGATTTAAGTTCAGCCGTCTTTGGAGAACCTGATTCGGGTTCAGATGTTTTTGGAGAATCGGTTTTGGGCTCAACTGGTTTGCCAGCGCCAAGCTTTATTTTACCGGGTTTTTTTTCTTTTTTTATTTTTTTTACAGAAGTGCTGCGGTCAATTTCAGGAAATACTTCTGAGGAATGTTCGATTCTTTCTGACATTTTAAATTACGATTATAAATTTCATATTTTTGCTTTTTTACCGGTAATACCAGGAAATTGATACACTGAATGCTTAAACCCACAACTGGAAAGTTATTTCTATCCCAGCCTATTTAAACCCATACCTGTAGAGTAATCATAATGCCAGGCTTATTCAAACTTATAAATAGAAAGCTATTTCCTGCCCGGATTATATAAATCCATACATGGAAAGCCATTTTTCTGCCTCAACTTATTAGAATTGGCAGAACTTGTTATTATATATTCATTATCCATTAAAATACAATACCGAGATACTTTTCTGACTTTAATACTACCATTGTATCCTGCTCCGGAAATTCCCGCACGGTAATACCCTTGTCCGGGAATTTTTGCCGGTTTTTATACAACCGATATATCCGCACCCAGCACTCTTAGTTTTGAATGGAAATTTTCATACCCTCTCTGTATATGTTGGATATCATATACTTCAGTCGTTCCTTCTGCAACAAGGCCGGCAAGCACCATAGCGGCGCCTGCCCGTAAATCAAACGCTTTTACTGGAGCCCCCGAAAGCATTTTTACTCCGTTAATCACGGCATGATGGCCATCGATTTTAATATTTGCCCCCATCCTGTTAAGCTCCTCTACATACATGAACCTGTTTTCAAAAACATTTTCAGTAATTATTGATAACCCTGGTACAACTGAAAGCAAAACTGCAATCACCGGCTGCAAGTCTGTGGGAAAACCGGGATAAGGAAGGGTGCTTATATTCACAGGTTTTAAGACTTTTTTAGGCCGGCTTACAACAACTGTCCTGCCGCCGGCAGGTGAAATATCAATACCGATCTCTTTTATCTTCTGGCAGAAAATCTCTATATTATTCCAGACTGCATCCTGCACCTCTACCTTTTTACCGCACAATGCCGCAGCTGCAATAAATGTGCCTGCCTCTATGCTGTCCGGCATAATCGTGTAATCTGTTGAGCCTGAACCCAATTTAGAGACCCCGGTTATCTTAATGCTGTCTGTACCGCCACCTTCGATTTCTGCGCCCAATGTGCTTAAAAAATTTGCCAGATCAACGATCTCTTTTTCACAAGCTGCATTATTTATTACAGTGTGTCCCTCGGCCATCACTGCCGCCATCATAAGGTTTTCAGTTGCGCCTCTTGAAGGAAAATCAAGGTTAATAATGGCCCCCTTCAGATTAGCTTTACCGGAAGTTTTTATCTTTTTAATGTCTGCACTGCAGTTTATATAGCCATGCTCAATATAGTTTTTAGCACCCAGTTCTTCAAAGCCTTTAAGGTGAATATCTATCTGCCTTGCCCCTATATTACATCCGCCGGGAATTGCAACTTTTACCTTGCCAAATTTTGTGAGCAGAGGTCCGGCAACAAGTACTGAGGCCCTCATTTTCCTGACCAGTTCATAAGGAGCTTCATAACTGTTTATCATGGACGGGTCTATTTCAAGGATATTGTTGTTCTTGTCAAAATCAAGGCGAACATTTAGGGTCCTTAATACCTCAACCATGGTATTTACATCTTCAATATCCGGCACATTGCGAAGAGTAACCAACCCATCAGCCAATATGGCCGCAGCCATAATCTTGAGCGCTGAATTTTTAGCGCCGCTGATTTTTACCCTGCCCGTAAGCGTCTTACGGCCGTTAATAACGTATCCCGGCATAGTTTCCCTAAATAATAATTTTACAATAATTTTATAATGATAAGAGTAATTATAGCAAAAGGGGGAAAAAAATAAACTTCGTATCAAATGATGAGTATCCTCAATGCCTTAAAGCCTTAAACCCTGCAATTGCTTCAACAACTTTTTTTGTCTCTTCGGTTATCTCACTGGTTATATCATGCTTTTTCTTTAAATCTGCAATAACTGCATCCTTATTTTCATGATCTGTTAAAATTGCGCTCTCAGTCAAAACATATGCCCTGCTGTCAAGCAACTCAAAATATCCCCTGCAGACCCCAATATAGATTGACTTGCCCTCATTGACAAGCTTTAAAGTGCCGGTCTTGAGCTGGGCTATGATGGGAACGTGCCTGGGAAGAATGCCCATGCTGCCGCTTTTGGCGGGAACGCTTATAAAATCAACATCCCCTTCAAAAACTTTTCCTTCAGGAGTTACAACTGTTATCTTTATTTTATTTTTATTTTCTTTTGCTTCCATAAAAACCCGGGAACTTTAAAACTGATAAATTCAAGCTTTATGAGTGGTTTTTTAAGCCGCTACACGGCCTGCATCCTGGAGGCTCTTTCCTCAACTTCCTCTATACTGCCTGCCATGTAGAATGCCTGTTCCGGGATGCTGTCGTACTTTCCTTCAGCTATTGCCTTGAATCCCTTTATGGTATCCTCCACCTTTACATATTTGCCTTCCCGGCCGGTAAATTTCGCCGCAACAAAAAATGGCTGGGATAAAAACTTTTCTATTTTTCTTGCGCGCTGGACTATTGTCTTGTCCTCTTCAGAGAGTTCATCGATTCCAAGAATGGCTATTATATCCTGGAGCTCCTTGTTTCTTTGCAGTACTTCCTGAACTCTCCTTGCAACCTGGTAGTGCTCATCCCCGACATATTGCGGGTCAAGTATACGCGAAGACGAATCAAGGGGGTCAACAGCAGGATAAATGCCCCGCTCCGAAATCTGCCTTGACAAAACTACTGTTGAATCAAGATGTGTAAAAGTCGTAGCCGGAGCCGGATCTGTAAGGTCATCTGCGGGAACATATATAGCCTGTACAGAAGTTATCGAGCCTTTTTTTGTGGAGGTTATCCTTTCCTGGAGCTCGCCCATTTCAGTTGACAGTGTCGGCTGGTACCCGACTGCAGAAGGCATCCTGCCGAGAAGTGTTGAAACCTCCTGCCCTGCCTGGACGAACCTGAAAATATTATCAATAAATAAAAGCAGGTCCTTTCCTTCAAAATCCCTGAAATATTCAGCCATTGTAAGGCCTGTTAAACCTACCCTGAACCTGGCACCGGGCGGTTCGTTCATCTGGCCAAACACCATTGCCGTCTTCTCAATAACTCCTGACTCTTTCATATCAAGCCAGAGGTCATTGCCTTCCCTTGTCCTTTCGCCAACACCTGCAAATACGGAAAACCCGCCATGCTCGGTTGCTACATTATGTATAAGCTCCATTATTATTACGGTCTTTCCTACCCCTGCGCCGCCGAACATCCCGATTTTTCCGCCTCTTACAAATGGGCACAAAAGATCAATGACTTTAACACCTGTTTCAAACAGCTCAGTAGTAGGCTCGATATCCTCAATGTCGGGAGCCTCTCTGTGAATAGGCATGCGCATTACACTCTTTACTTCTTTTTCAATCAAGTCAATCGGCTCACCAAGGACATTAAACAGCCTTCCAAGCGTGTCCCTGCCGACAGGCACATCTATGGATTTTCCGGTGTCAGCCACTTCCATACCTCTTTGAAGGCCATCTGTTGAGGACATTGCAACCGCCCTGACCTGGTTATTGCCTATTGACTGCTGTACTTCCAAAACAATTTTTTCCCCGGACTGGGTTGACTTGTTTTGCAGGTTGACTATTTCAAGGGCGTTATAGATATCAGGCAGTTTACCCGGAGGAAATTCGATATCCAAAACCGGGCCCCTTATGCTGATTACCCTGCCCTTATTTACCGGCATTTCAATCTTACCTGAAATATTTTCAACCATTTATATCCCGCCTTTTTAATTTAAAAAATTTGACTATTATCAACTGACTATTCTTTGAAAATCATCATATATTTAAACTTTAATTATTTAACTATTTCTCATTTCAATATTCTAAAATGCCGGAAGCAGGAACGGCTTTTAAAGCGGATCTGTCCTACACCACGCCTTCACTTAAAGCATTTGCGCCCGACACTATTTCAGATATCTCCATTGTGATCTGCTGCTGCCTTGCCCTGTGATACAGCAGTACCAGTTCCTTTATCATCTCCTCCGCATTATCGCTAGCGCTCTTCATCGCTGTCATCCTTGCCCCGGTTTCGCTAGCAGTCGACTCAAGAAGAGCTCCGTAGACAATTGTATATATATACTCTGGAAGGATAGCGCTTAAAACATCATCCTTGGAAGGATCATATAAAAATTCCGTACCCGCTTTTGAAATCTCTGTGCCCACCTCATCTGTTTTTTCATATAGCCGTGGCTCATCCTCAAGTAGATGGATGCCTTTCCTGATAAACTCTATTGGCAGCAGCTGCAGCCTTGAAGGTATCTGTTCTGCAGGGTTTTTAAATTTTGTATAACATATGATCACCTTGTCAACTTCACCAGAAACATACCTTCTGATAATCTCCCTGGATATTTCCCTGGTATCCAGGAACCTTGGATAATCAGATAGGTTTTCATAGACATTGTCAATTTTGTAACCCATGTACCTGAAATAATTCCTGCCGCGTGTACCGGTGATGTCAATCTTTACATCCTTGCCTTTATCCTGGTTTTGTTTTATCGTCTTCTCAGTCAGCCTTATAATATTTGAGTTATAGCCCCCGCAAAGTCCCCTGTCTGCTGTAATGCCAATAACAAGCACAGTATTGTTCTTGTTATGCACAGTCAGGAGAGGATCTGTTATAGTCTTCGAATGTTGCGCAATATCTATTATCACTCCTTCAATACCAGCTATAAATGCCCTTGCTTCAAGGATCCTCTTCTGGGCCTTCCTGATTTTGGACGAGGCAATCATTTCCATTGCCTTGGTTATTTTTCTTGTGCCGCTTATACTTTTTATCCGGCTTCTTATTTCCTGGGATTTTTCCATAAGATATTTAAGTTACTGATATCTCCTTAACTAAAAGATTTTTTAAAACGTTCGGTAATTGAAACTATCTTTTCCTCAAGTTCCTTGCTTATGTCTTTTGTCTTTTTCAATTCTTCCAGAATATCTGTGCCTGTGCTATGTATGAATTCAAGGTATTCTTTTTCAAATCTTTTCAGTTTGTTTATCTCTATGTCGTCAAGAAAGCCCCTTGTCAGCGTATAAAGGATGAGGACCTGGTCCTCAACATCCATTGGTGCATACTGCCCCTGTTTAAGCACCTCAACTGTACGCTCCCCTCTTGATAGCTGCTTTCTTGTCTCCTTGTCAAGCTCGGTACCGAATTTTGCAAAAGTCTCAAGCTCCCTGTATTGTGCAAGGTCAAGCCTCAGCATGCCGGCTACTTTTTTCATTGCGGCTATCTGTGCATTTCCGCCTACCCTTGATACTGAAACTCCCGGATTAACTGCAGGGCGTATGCCTGCATTGAACAGGTCCGTCTCAAGATAAATCTGCCCATCTGTTATTGAAATAACGTTTGTAGGTATATATGCTGAAATATCCCCTGCTTTAGTCTCAATTACAGGAATAGCTGTCAGCGAACCTCCGCCCTTTTCATCAGAAAGTTTTGCTGCCCTTTCAAGCAGTCGTGAATGCAGGTAAAAAATATCTCCAGGGTATGCTTCTCTGCCGGGCGGGCGCCTGAGAAGCAGTGAGATCTGCCTGTAGGCAACTGCATGTTTTGAAAGGTCGTCATATACAACGAGCGCATGTTTGCCGCTATACATGAAATATTCACCAACTGCGCATCCGGCATAGGGAGCAATATACTGCAGCGATGCCGGAGTCCGCGCAGTTGCACTTACAATAATCGTATAATCCATTGCCCCGTGTTCTTCCAGT
>Ga0182021_10003613_pt1 | contig 18201 bp, 10 predicted proteins | sample 612E3MmetaG_FD_120493 | JGI IMG/M metagenome (GOLD analysis project Ga0182021, IMG submission 120493) | Permafrost microbial communities from Stordalen Mire, Sweden - 612E3M metaG (Illumina Assembly) | ecosystem: Environmental > Terrestrial > Soil > Wetlands > Permafrost | place: Sweden... | reverse complement strand
ATTACAAACTGATATAGTCCAAAGGGTTGATTTCCGGGGACTTGTCCGGGCAGGGGCCTGTTTTCTCTCTGACACCTGGAACCCGGCGATCGCATCTTGCCCTTTTCATGCGCCGCCGGAATCCTGACCGCCGGCCTCCGATCGGTCGAAGTGGTGCGTCATCTCATACTCCAGTTCGGGATCGATCTTCTGCTTCTCGATCTTTCTTGCCCGTTCCATCAGTTCCTCATGATGGGCCTGAAGGTACGCAAGCTCCTTTTTGCCGTACGAAAGCCTTGTCACGATGACGAAAAGAACCGGGACGATCAGTATGGCGAGCGTGGAAGCCGCGAGCATTCCCCCGAGAACCGTGAACCCGATCGTATTCCGGGCAACCGCGCCCGCCCCTGTGGCGAATGCAAGCGGCAGGACCCCCAGTATGAACGCAAGCGAGGTCATGATGATCGGCCGGAGCCTGAGCTTGACCGCCTCCAGCGTGGACTGTATCAGTTCCTCGCCCCGGTCGACCCGCACTTTTGCGAACTCCACGATGAGTATGGCATTCTTGGCCGACAGCCCGATAAGCGTGATGAGCCCGATCTGTGCGTACACGTTGTTTGTGAGACGCGGTATGCAGACGAGCATCAATATGGCGCCGAACGCGCTGATCGGCACCGGAAGCATGACCGAGAACGGCACCGACCAGCTTTCGTACAGCGCGGCGAGAAAGAGAAACACGAACGTGATGGAGAATATGAATATGTATACCGTCGTCGATCCCGCCTTTATTTCCTCGTAGCTCAGCCCCGAGAATTCGTACGTATAGCCCCGGGGCAATGCCCTGTCCGCCGTCGCTCTCAGCGCGTCGATTCCTTCCCCCGTGCTGTACCCGGGCGGCGTGGATCCATCCACCTCCGCGGAACGGAATATATTGAAGTGTGTCACGAGCGGCGGGGCTTCGGTCGCCTTATAGCTGATCAATGTGCTGAGCGGGACCATGGTTCCCGCCTGGTTGCGCACGTAATACCTGTCCATGTCCGATATTAGGGCGCGGAATGTCGTGTCCGCCTGCACGACGACATGGTACGTGCGGTCGTACAGCGTGAAGTTATTCACGAACAGGCTCCCCATGAACGCCTGCATCGTCGTGAACACGTCTGCCACGTTCACCCCCAGCTTCGCGCACTTGTCGCGGTCCAGCGTCAGCTCGTAGCTGGGCGTGTGCGCGCCGTAATAGCTGAACGCCGTCGAAATGGCCGGGGTCTTGTGCGCTTCGGCGACGAAGTTCTTCACGACCCGCTCAAAGGCATGCACGTCGTCGCTCGTGCTCCCCTGCTCTATCTGCATGCTGAACCCGGCGGCCTGCCCGATGCCCCGTATCGGCGGCGGCGGAATGACGACGATATTGGCGTTGTTGATGCCGGCGGCGGCGATCCGTTTCCTGAGAACGTCCATGATCCCCGGGATCTGTTCTTCCGGTCTGGTCCTCTGTTCCCACGGTTTGAGCATGCAGAATATCGAGCCGGAATTGGACGTCGTGCCGAAATTGAGGATGTTCAGCCCGGACAGGGCGGCATAGTGATTCATGCCGGGGGTGGACCCGACGATCTGCATGAGCTTGGTGATGACCTCGACAGACTGCGTCGTCGAAGAGCCTTCGACGAGCTGGTACGTGACGTAGAGACGCCCGTCGTCCTCCGCCGGAATGAACCCGGAGGGCTTGTATTTGAACAGCAAAAAGGCGCCGGCGCAGATGCAGACGAGCAGTATGACGATATACTTCGACCCCCTGATGCTCCGCGCGACGACGCGGACATACCTCCCCGTCATCCGTTCGAACCAGCGGTTGAACCAGGCGAACAGCCTTCCCGGCCAGTGGGATTTCTTGCTGATATGTGACGGTTTCAGAAGGAGCGTGCACAGCGCGGGCGTCAGCGAAAGCGCGACGAACGCGGAGATCATGACGGAGATGGCGATGGTGATGGCGAACTGCTGGTACAACCGCCCCACGATCCCGGGTATGAATCCCACGGGGACGAAGACAGCCGCGAGTATGAGAGCGATGGCGACGACGGGAGCCGAAATGTCCTTCATTGCCCGGTATGTCGCTTCCTTGGCGGAGAGATGTTGATCGTCGATATAATGCTGGACTGCCTCCACGACGATGATCGCATCGTCCACGACGATCCCGATGGCGAGCACGAACCCGAACATGGTGAGCGTGTTGATCGTAAACCCCAGCGGAATGAAAAAGCAGAACGTTCCGAGGATGGAGACCGGGATGGCGAGTATCGGGATGAGCGTGGAGCGGAGGTTCTGGAGAAACACGAAGACCACGAGCGCGACAAGCCCCAGGGCCTTCAACAGTGTGTTCAGGACTTCCGACATCGAGACTTTGATGATCGTGATGGACTCGAAAGGGACGGCATAGTCGACGTCGTCGGGAAACGACTTCTTCAGTTGCTCGAGCGTGGCGTAGACGTTGTTTGCCGTTTCAAGCGCGTTCCCCCCCGGCGACTGGTAAATGAAGAGTATGGATGCCCGCTTGCCGTCGACGAACGAGTTGCTCGAAAATGTGAACTTGCCGAGTTCGACTCGTGCCACGTCTTTGAGGTAGACGAGCTCTCCCGTGGACGGGAGCGTTTTCACGACGACCTTCTCGAAATCGGAAGCCGTCTTCAGCCTGCCGTTCACGAGTATCCCCAGCTCGAGCGGCTGCGCATCCTGCTGCGGCGGAGCCCCTGCCGCGCCCGCCGCGACCTGGACGTTCTGGGCGTTCAGTGCGGCAATGATATCCTGCGGCGTGAGGTCGTGCGACGCCATCTTTTCGGGGTTCATCCAGACGCGCATGCTGAAGTTGTCTGTGCGCGTGTTGATGTCCCCCACGCCCGGGACCCGGAGCAGAGCATCCTCGATGAAGACGTTCGTATAATTATCGAGGAACGTGATGTTATGTGTCCCTTTCGGCGAGAAGATCGCAATCTGCATGAGCATGCTGGGGTTGCGGGCGCGCACCGTGAGTCCGAGCCGGCTCACGACGGAGGGGAGAAGCGGCGTCGCGATCCCCACCCTGTTCTGGACGTTCAACGCGGCGATATGGACGTTTGTCCCGATATTGAACGTCACGTTGACGCTCATGTTCCCGGTGTTGGTGTTGGTGCTCTGCATGTACTCCATCCCCGGGGTCCCGTTCACCTGCTCCTCGATCGGTGTGGCGACGGTTTGTTCCACCGTCTGGGCATCGGCACCGGTGTATTGTCCTGAGACCGAGACGGCGGGCGGCGTGATGTTCGGATACTGATCGACGGCCAGATTCGCGATGCACAGAACGCCCGAAATCATCAACACGAGCGAGATGACAATCGCGGTCACCGGTCTCTTGATGAACGTGTTAGCGATCATTCCTTGACGGGGGTGTTGAGCTCACGGGACTTCTGCAGGTCATATTCCAGCTCGGGATCGATGTTCTGCTGCTCGACTTTCCTCCCCTTTTCCATCAATTCTTCGTGATGGGTCTTCAGGTAGTCGAGCGCTTTCTGGCCGTACGACACGCGGGTGATGATCACGAAGAGCACGGGCACGATGAAGATCGCGATTGTCGAAGCTGCAAGCATGCCGCCGAGGACCGTAAACCCGATCGTCCTCCGCGCAACCGCGCCCGCTCCCGTTGCGAAAACCAGCGGGAGGACGCCCAGGAGAAATGCCAGGGACGTCATGACGATGGGCCGCAGGCGGAGCCGCACTGCTTCCATCGTGGATGCGATGAGCTCTTCCCCCCGGTCGACGCGCACCTTGGCGAATTCCACGATCAGGATGGCGTTTTTGGCGGCAAGCCCGATGAGCGTGATAAGCCCGATCTGCGCGTACACGTTGTTGGAAATGCCCGGGAGGCACGTCAGCGTGAGTATTGCCCCGAACGCGCCGATGGGTACGGCAAGAAGGACGGAGAAGGGGACGGACCAGCTTTCATAGAGGGCCGCGAGGAAGAGAAAGACAAACGTGATGGAGAAGACGAAGATATACACGGTCGTCGAGCCTTCCTTGATCTCCTCGTAACTCAATCCCGAATATTCGTAATCATACCCCTCCGGGAGCACGTTTGCGGCGACGCTCTTGAGTGCGTCCAGTGTCTGCGTGCTGCTGTATCCCGCGGGGGAGGAGCCGTCGATCTCGGCGGAACGGAAAATGTTGAAATGCGAGATCAACGGGGCGGCCTCCGTGGGCTGGTAGCTGATCAATGTTCCTAGCGGCACCATCGCGCCCGCCTGGTTGCGCACGAAGTACTTGTCCATGTTCGAGACCGTCTCGCGGGACATGGTATCCGCCTGGATCACCACGTGAAACGTGCGGTTATAGGTCGTGAAATCGTTGATGTACATGCTCCCCATGTACGCCTGTATTGTCGTGAAGACGTCCGCGACATTCACGCCGAGCTTCTCGCATTTGTCCCGGTTGACCGTGAGATTGTAATTCGGCGTGTGGGCGGAATAGAAGCTGTTCGCATTGGCAATCGCCGGATTGTTGTTGGCCTCGCTGATGAACCGGTTGACGACCCTCTCGAACGCGTGCACGTCGTCGTTGGTGTTCCGCTGCTCGATCTGGAAGCTGAAGCCGACGATGGACCCCACCCCGGGGATGGGGGAGGGTTGAATTACCTGGGCGTTCGCGTTGTTGACGCCTGCCGCGGCGATCCGTTCCTCGAGTACGTGCATGATGCCCGGCACCTGTTCGCGCGAATCGGAACGGTCGTCCCAGGGCTTGAGCTGGATGTAAATCGTGCCGCCATTTGAATTTGTCGCGTTTGTCACGACGTTCAGTCCGGAGAGGGCCGCGTAGTGGCCGACGCCGGGGGTGGATCCGACGACGTTCATGAGCCGCTCCATCACCGCGACGGTCTGGGCGGTCGAAGATGCGGGAGGGAGTTGAAACGTCACGTAGAGCGTTCCGTCGTCTTCGGAGGGGATGAAGCTCGTGGCTTTGTTCTCGAAGAGGAACGCGGCGCCGGCGCAAATGCAGACGAGAAGGATCACGACGTACCTCGATGCCTTGATGCTGCGCCGGACCCCATCGGAGTACCTGTCGGTCACCCTTTCGAACCAGGCGTTGAACCGGGAGAACAAACGGGCCGCCCATCCCTGGGGGCCGCCGGTGTTCGAGGGCTTCAGGAGAAGTGTGCAGAGGGCGGGAGTCAGCGACAGGGCGATGAATGCGGAGAGCATCACCGAGATGGCGATGGTGATGGCGAATTGCTGGTACAGCCGCCCGACGATCCCCGGAATGAACCCTACGGGGACGAAAACCGCGGCGAGTATGAGCGCGATGGCGACGACGGGCGCCGAGATGTCCTTCATGGCCTGGTAGGTCGCCTCTTTCGCGGACATATGGTTCTCGTCGATGTAGTGTTGCACGGCCTCCACGACGATGATGGCGTCGTCCACCACGATCCCGATGGCAAGCACAAAGCCGAACATGGTGAGCGTGTTGATCGTGAACCCCAGCGGGATGAAGAAGCAGAACGTACCGAGAATCGACACGGGAATCGCGAGCACGGGGATGAGCGTGGAACGGACGCTCTGAAGGAAGAGAAACACCACAACGGCGACGAGACCCAGCGCCTTCAACAGCGTCCAGACGACGTCGTTCATCGACACCTTCACGACGGTCACCGATTCGAACGGGACTTCATAGTCCACGTCGGTGGGGAACGATTTCTTGAGCTGACCCAGTACTCTGTAGATCCCGTTTGCCGTTTCAAGCGCGTTGCTCCCGGGCGCCTGGTACACGAGGAGACATGAAGCCCGCTTCCCGTCGACGAACGAATTGCTGGAAAACGTAAACTTCCCCAGTTCCACCCGGGCGACGTCTTTCAGGTACACCAGGTCGCCGGTGGAGGGGGTCGTCTTGACGATCACGTTTTCAAAGTCCGCGACCTTGCTCAGCCGGCCGTTGACGAGTATCCCCAGCTCAAACGTCTGTGTCGTCAGCTGGGGAGGGACCCCCGCCGAGCCCGCCGCCACCTGGACGTTCTGCGCGTTCAGCGCGGCGATGACGTCCTGCGGTGTCAGGCTGTACGACGCCATCTTCTCCGGGTTCATCCAGATCCGCATGCTGAAATCATCCGTGAACCTGCTGATGCTCCCGACGCCGGGGACGCGGAGCAGGGCGTCCTGTACAAAGATATTGGTGTAGTTGTCGAGGAACGTGATGTCGTGCGACCCTTCCGGCGCATAGATGGCCACCATCATCAATATGCTGGGGTTGAGTGCCCGCACGGTGAGCCCGAGGCGGCTCACGGCCGCCGGCAGGAGCGGCGTGGCGATGCTGACGCGGTTTTGAACGTCAAGCGTGGCAATGTCGATGTCGGTCCCGATGTTGAACGTCACGTTCATCGACATCAGCCCGTTGTTTGTATTGTTGCTTTGCATGTATTCCATGCCGGGAGTGCCATTGACCTGCTGTTCGATCGGCGTGGCGACCGTCTGCTCGACCGTGAGCGCGTCTGCTCCGGTAAACTGGCCGTTCACCTGGACGACGGGAGGGGTGATCTTGGGGTATTGCTCGACCGGCGAGTTGAGTATGCAGATGATGCCGGTGATCACGAGGACGATGGAGATGACGATCGCCGTGACGGGCCGTTTGATGAACGTGTTGGCGACCATGTTTCAGCGCCTGCCCTGCGGAATATTCTGCCCGGCCCCGCCGTCCGCCTCGGCCCGGGCGGCGCTGCGGTCAGCCGCGGGTGCGATCGAAGAGCCGTTGTGGAGCGATTGCACGCCGTCGGAGACGATTCTGTCCCCCCCCGCGATCCCGTTTCGTACGATGACGTTCGGCCCGAGCGTCGCTCCAAGGAAAACCTTCTTTTGATAGGCGAACGTCCCGCCGCGTTGCCCGCCGGGCGCGTGCTGCCTTGTCGTATCTCCCGTGCCGCCCGGTGCGCTGTCTCTGGCAACATAGACAAAGTACTCACCCATCTCCTCCACGACCGCCCTGTTCGGTATCAGCAGTTGGGGGGCGGGATCCTGGTTGTGTACCCTCACAACGCAGCTCATGCCTGCCCTCAATTCGGACTTGGGATTGGGAAAATGAAGCCGGATTCTGATCGAGCCTGTCTGGGGATTGACCGCCCGATCGATGACGGCAATCGTCCCGGTGTATGCGTACATGGCGCTGCTGGGCAGTATGAGCGTGAACAGGGAATCGATAGGGGCATGCCGGGTTTTCTCGAGGTTGTCGAACGCCGGGAGCTGTTTTTCGTTTATGAGGAAATCGACTCCCATGGGATTGTCGGATGAGATGGTTGCGAGCACCGTCTGTCCTACCGTCATAAGGTCGCCGAGCTTGACCTGGCTGAATCCCACAGTTCCGTCGAAGGGAGCTGAGATGACGGAGTACGTCAGATTGGTGTTTGCGTTCTTCAGTGCTTCCTGGGCGGATTTAGAGGCATTCCGTGAATTCTCCAGCGTGATCATCGCGTGGTCATAGAGCTGCTTTGCGACTGCCTTATTATTATACAGGTACTCATATCGGTCTGCGTCCTGCTGCGCCTGCTTGAGATTCCCCTCCGCGACTTTGAGATTTGCGGCGGCGGTGTTGTAGTTGGCCTGGTAGATGCGTCTGTCTATTTCATACAGTTTTTGCCCTTTCTTCACGGACGTCCCCTCTGTGAAGAATATCCCGGTAATGTATCCCTGCACCTCGGGGAGAAGGTTCACCTGGCTCAGGGCGACGGTTGTTGCTGTGTATCTGTCGTAGTACACGACCGGCTGGGCAGTCACCGTGTACAGGTTTACGGGAATGGCGGGAGGGGGGGGCGGCTGTTTCTGGCCGCACGAGAAAAGGAAAATGCTGCACAGCGTTGCAACTGCAACTGATCTTCTGTTCATAATGCCGTTCATCTCATTCCGTTAGTGATTGTAAGGGATATCGCCCATTGCCTTTTCCAGGTCCACCTTGCTTGAAAGCAGCTGGAACAATGCGTCGATATACCCGATTTCCGCATTGATCAGGTTGGATTCGGCGACGATGATGTTGAGATAACCGACGATTCCCTGGTTGTACTGGAGCGACACAATCCGGTACACGTTTGTCGCCCGGGTTTTGTTGTCTCGCATCAGATTCATCGCGTACAGGTTGCTCTTGTAACTGGCGAGCGCCGAAGCGTACTCGGCGGAGATCTGTGACTTCAGGTTGACTTCGGCCCAGTCAAGCTCATGTTCCTGGAGCTGGGCTCTGTGGATGTTCTCGATGCGTGAAAACCCCGTAAAGATCGGAAGACTGATCGAGAGTCCGAAGAGTGAATAGGGGTAGGCTTTCTTGAAAAGCTGCGAGGAAGAATTGCTTTCGTATTCGTAGGCGTAATTATAGAAGACGGATACCGAAGGCAGGAACGAAAGCTCGTACAACCCCGTAAGATGTTGCTGTAATTGCCTGGCGGTCTGGAGTTCCTGGTACTCGATCCGTTTCCCGTACTGTAACGTGAGCGTCGTATCAAAGGCAATCTCCTGCATCATTGCCAGGGTATCGTATGTCACGTTGAATTGCCGGTCCGGCGGATACCCCATGAGGTGTTTCAGGTTGGCGTAGCCCGGCGTGATATTTTCAAACTGCTGCTGGAGTTGTGCCCTCGAATTATTCAGCGTGATCACCGCCTGTTCATAATCGGTTTCGTCGACCAATCCGCCGATGTACTGGTGGTACGTATCCTGGACGTCGGTGCCCAGGCGCGCGGTGTCCTCCTTCAATACGTTGACCTGCTCGAGCGTGAGAAGCAGGTTGTAGAACGATTTGCTTACCGTCGAGACGATGGATATCCTGGTGCTGTCCGAAAACTCCTCTGCCTGTTCAACAAAAAGATGCGCGCTCGTGGCGGAATAGAGAAGCTGGGGATCGAATATTGCCTGCGTTGCGGATAACTCCGGGATTGCCGTGTTGATGACGCCGGTGCGTGTTGCTACGGGCGGCCCTCCCGGGGTGACGATCAACGTTGTGGGCAGTTGGTTGTAGTGTATCAGGTTGCCTGAAACGCTCACCTGCGGCAGCCAGCCCGACAGATTGATGGCATTCGTGGTCTTTGCAACGGAGATGTTGAGAAGGGATTGGTTCAATCCTGGCTGGTGACTGAGGGCATATGCGACGCAATCGTTCAGCGTGAAGGTTTGAATTGCATCCGTCGAATCATCATGGGTCTGGGAAAGAACACATTCGGGAGTACCTCCGGCGAGGGCAAGGACAAAAAGTACCAGGTGTCGTACCCGACCGGTTGTCGCAGTGAAATTCATCATAGACCCTTATGTTCCTGCCCTGAAAAAGCGTGGCTGGTTTTCTGTGCCGTCTCTCGGAATGGCAGCATTACTCCCCCGGGGACTATCGACTTCAGTGAAGCCCTGCAACACACGCAGTTCCTTGTCCGCCGACAGGCTTCCGGTTCTCCTGTCAGGTCGATGTGTTCCCCGTCAGTACTTGGAATGGTCTCAGGATTCCCTTCTGGCGGGGTAAAGCGTTCGGTAGTGCATTGTTAGACACCTCAGCGGTGCTGGAGGTTTATCGGGGAATGGGTCGTCTGTTCACTGATTTGCGCCTGCTTTTCGAGCATTCTTGTACCTGTGCCCCCCTTTGTTGGCGGATGACCTCCGGTCATTCCCCGCTCACAGCCCCGAAAGCACTCCCCACCCCGAGCAAGCGTCCCATCCCGGCCCTGCCCTGTATCCCTCGTTCGTGGATGTCGTGATATTGTCCCCCTGCGTGATGTCGCGGCAGAGCTTCGCGTTCGCGTACAGAGTGGGATTGATGAAACCAACTGATTTTGCTTTCGATTGATTTACACGGGCGATGAGCCCGGCCATGAGAGGGGCGACGGCGCTCGTTCCTCCGATCACCATCTCCTGCCCGTCGACGAGGACGTTGTACCCTGTCCGGGGGTCGGCGTCTGCCGCGACGTCCGGCAGCCCGCGCCCCTTGAATCCCGTGCTCGCTGATGGGGGGACGCCGGCTCTCTTCTGGTAGTCGGGGAGGGGGAAGACGTCGCTTACGCCGCCGCCGGTTGCGGAATCGCTCGACTCGTGCCAGACGACCTCCGACTTGATCGTGGTACCCTTCACCGTGAGCTTCGTCCCGCCGCAGGCCAGGACAAACGGGCTGGAGGCCGGAAAATCCGCATGAGCCTTGCCGTCCGCCTGGCTGTCGGCGGACCCCTGGTCGCCTGCCGCAGCGCAGATCGTCACGCCCACCGTCGCCGCGGCGCTGAATGCATCATTGAAACTTTGGAGAGCCTGGGCGGTCCACTGGTTTTCGGCCGAGCCCCAGCTTATGGATATGACGCTCGGGCTGTTGTTCGCGTCATGGACCGCCGCGGTAATCGCATCAAGAAATCCCTTGTCGGTATTCGGTGCAAAGTAGACGACGATCGATGCGCCGGGGGACACCGCCCCCGCGACCTCGATATCGAGCATCACTTCCCCGTCTGCACTGTCCGAAGTTGATGGACTGTTGATTGCGCCCCCAATGGACACCGCCTTCACGACGGGGAGCGGAATCTTGAGCGACTTGAAATACGCCGCAAGATCGTTCGACCGGTACCCTCCGCCGAGTTCGATGATGCCGATGCACTCTCCCTTTCCCGTGCGGCCTTTGGGGAAACCATAGATTCCGGCGAGCGCGTCCGGCCGGAAGCTCCCGGGGGAGGCCTTGTGGTTGATGAACTGTCCATTCTCTGTCGCGACGTGGAACATCGGCCGCGTGAGAGGCCTTGTGTCGAGCCCGAAGACCCCTTCGATCACCCCTTCGAGCGGTTTCGGTATTGAGATCTCGCCCGTCCTGCATCTGAAGATCGTTCCCCGATCGTCACTGTAGTGTGCCAGGCTCACCATGAACGCTTCTTCAAAGCTGCTCACCTTCCCTCTGAGCATCACGCTCTTCCGGGAGCTGCTTGATTCGACGATGGAAAGATGATGCTCATGCGCGAATTGCTCGACGGCCGCGATGTCCCTCTCCGTGGAACCGAACTGACTCTCGAATGCCGCCGGCGACAGCCTCTTTGCCGGCTTCGAGCGCGGGCTGAGCGCCCTCCTCCCGCGCACTCGCACCGTGATCTCTGCGATCTCGTTTCCGATGAGCGTTTCCGACCTGTTCCATATCGGGGCCTCCTTGTTGCTCCCGGCGAGCTTTACGTAGCCAGTTCCCATTTTTGCCATGTCGCTTTCCTCCCCTCGATGGACGTGTCAATGAATGCGCCGCTCCGCACGCGGCATGAGAAACTCAGATTTCAAGCGTCTTCCCCTTTGTCTCGGGGAACATCCATATCCATGATCCCGTAAGAAGCGCGAAGAGCGCGGCAAGGAATATCCCTCCCGACATCCCGTAGGATTGCGCAATCCAGACGATGATGACCGGCGTGAGAAATTGCACTCCCCGCGCGAGGTTGAATGCCGAGCCCATCGCCGTGTTCCGTATTTCCGTGGGGAAGAGCTCGGAGAACAGGGGGCCGTACCCGCCGAACATTCCTGTCCCGAACCCGACGAGGAACATGAAGACGAGTATGACTGCGGGGTATTCGGCGATCGCTCCCCAGAAGAGCGTCACCATCGCGAGTCCGAGCGCGCGGACCACCGCATACAGAGAATATGCGGGACGCCTTCCCATGCTGTCCGCTGCAAACCCGAACGTGAAATATCCCAGGAAACCGCCCGCCTGCGTCACGAGCACCCACACGGCCGACTTCACCATCGAAAAATGCCTCTCCTCATGCAGGTATCCCGGGAGCCAGGAGTATGTGAACCAGTACGCCGACATGTCGAATATGGCGAGTATCAGGGAGAGGATGAATATGCGCCTGTAGGAGTCCGAGAAAAGGAGGCGGATTTTGCCGGCGATTTCCGCGGCGCCCGAACGGACCTTCTCCCCGCTCCGGGCACGCCGTTCACGGTTGAGAAGCCAGACATCGGATTCCGGAAGTTTCTTCCGGATGAATATCACGAGCACCGCGGGGAGGAACGACAGGAAGAACGCTCCCCGCCATCCGATGACGGGAGCGACGATCCCCCCGACGACCGAAGCGAGCGCCACCCCGATGGGGGCGCCTGTCTGCATGAATGCGCCGTACCTCCCGCGGACGTGCGCCGGAAATGTCTCCCCGACGTATGTCTGTCCGGTCGCCCATTCCCCGCCGACCCCCAGTCCCGTAATCACCCGGAACACGAGGAGCACACTCAGATTCGGCGAGAGCCCGCTCAGAAATGTCCCGATGCTGTAGCAGAGTATCGTCCATTGCAGGACGGTCCTCCTCCCGAATCTGTCCGAGAGGAGGCCGAAGACGACTCCCCCGGCCGCCGTGGCGGCGAGCGAAGAGCCGAGGACGAAAGAGAGCTGGACATTGGACAGTCCGAGTTCTTCCCCGATCGGGATAAGGAGAAACGTGTAGAGTATGAGATCGTAAAAATCGAACACCCATCCCGCCCAGCTCATGAGCAGGATCCGGTGGTGTTCCCCCGTCAGTGTCTTCGCCTCGTTGAGAAGGGGTCGTTCCATGCTCAGGTCACTGTGAGAGTCGATTCCCGGACAGGTTGAGGTCAGTTTTCCCGGGCTACGCTGATCCCGTTCACTTCACAAGTCCCAGCTTCCTCAGTTCTTTTGCGAACCTTGTCTGCGCCCGTTTCGCCTTCGTGACGTCCCGCTTCAGCTCCTCTCCGGTCTTCCTGCGGAGTACGTCCGCCCTCGCGCTTATGCGCCTGAGAGCGGAACCCCGGATCCTGGCCAGCTCCCGGACCGGCGCGGTTTGCCATGCGAGAAGTGTTCCGACGTTCTCCTGGACGATCGCCTTGTACCGGACGAAATGCTTCCGGAGGGTCTCCTCGTGCGCGCCGAACGCCGACACAAGTTCGATGCATACTTCCGTCCGTTCCGCGTCGCCGAGAGAGCAGGCGGGGTCGAGAAGCGCCGAGCGCGCCCTCAGGAGCTCCGCCAGGTGGTTGAGGACGTGTTTCTTCTGCAAAAAGAGGCGGACGGCCGCCTCGCCGGGCCAGAGAACGCTCTGGAGGAATGAGATCCCCCTCAGTGCCGCGTCAATCTCCCCGGATTCGGCGCGTATGTCGGCCTCGCACAGGGCGAAGTACTCCCGCATCGATTCTCTCCCGAGTACGTAGGCGTTCTTTCGTTTCGATTCCAGTCGCTGTGTCAGCAGTTCCAGCTCCCGGATTTTTTTCAGCCCGGCGGTTCCCAGGACCGACTGCTCCTTTGCAAGGAGCGTCTCGAGCGTGTCCATGGCTTCCCGCGTCACGTCTAGGACCCTCTGCTGGAATTCCAGCATTTTCTTTTCGTAATCGCCCCGTGCGGTTTCGGCCTGCGCGAATTTTATCTTGTTGCTGATCTTCCGCCCCGCGAATGCGCCGCTGATTCCCCCGATGATCGCGCCGACGACGCTTCCCATCCCCGGGGCGACGGCGGTCCCGATTGTCGCGCCCGCCTTCGCTCCGGCGAAGCTTCCGATCCCGGTTCCTGCAGCGTCGAGCCCGATATTCTTTACCGACGTCAGGAGGGTTGTATGTTTCTTCTTCAGGAGCCGGATCTCACGCAGCGTCGAAAGCCCCAGCGTCAGGAACGGGTTCTGGAATTCGACGTCGCCCATGGATGCAAGCACCGGTGTGTGCGATGAAGCCAGTGCCGCGTCCCCTGCCGAGGCCAGCACCGGGGCGTGGGGCGTCGCACCCGTGATGTCCCCGGCAAGCGCCTTGTTCGATCCGAATGCCGCGTCCAGTCCCGCGGTCCCGAGTATGCTCAGTTTGTACGACCCGGGGGTGTGATCGATCGTGAAGAGCCCTTCCTCCGTCCGGAAAAAGTCCTCCGGCGTCAGTATGCTGGTCCCGGGAAACTCGCTGAAGTGATTCCGAAGATCGAACGCGAGCGGCTCCCCGATGTCGATCGTCCTGCCGTCCACGACCATGTGATGGGTTCTGCCGTCCGGACCCGAAGTAAACGTGGCGTTATGTGCCCGCCCTTTCAGGCTGCCTGAGACGATCCGTTCCGCGAAGAGCCTGTCGTATGTCTCGGGGTCCCGCAGCGCCTCGCCCGAATCGGCGCCCCGGTGCGGAGGCTTACGCATGTCGGCGAATGCCTCGAGACGTCTGTGGATGAGGTGGGAGAGCGATTCCGCGACGTTTCCGTCCGTCTCGTAGAGTCTGTGAAGTGTAAGCGCCCCCGTCCACCCCGACTCTCCCGACTTGCTGATGATCGAGAGCTTCCCGAGGTTCTGTCTGTGTATCCATTCGGTCCAGGGAGGTCCTCCGCCGTCGATTCCGAAACGGCGGAGCTGGTCGCTTTCTTTCGGTGAGAGGTGCGCATCGGGGAAAACGTCTCTCAGGATTACGGCGAGGGGAACGGGTTCTCTCTTCGGGCGGTAGTAGAACTGCGCGCTCAGCCTTCGCACCCTGACTTCTCTTGCCGCGGCATAAACAATCACCCCGATGAGAACCAGTCCGGCCAGGGTCCCTATCAGTGCCGTGGTATCCAGTTTGTCCCCGTCGTGATTCCGCGCGTGGAGAGATAATCGCAAAAATTCAACTAATTGTGCCTAAAACGAATGCAAAAGTCAAAGGTGAATGTCGACTTTTGCGTCCCTTCAGAACCCATTCATGCTATTTCTACGCTCTTAACAATAACTGCACCCCCGGCAACGGAAATGCGCATTGCCCGGCCCCCCGCAGCAACGCCCGCCAGGACGCGTTTCAGCGCACTTTCCGCCTCTTTTTTCCGCCCGAACCAGTATCCCACTACAACGTACTTAAGGAGGTCCCATGATAAACCGGAAGGGAGCACTGCATGCAGGCATGAACTCCGGGAGGTAACCGTCGGGGAAATAACTACGTCCTGAGAAGGTACTGCAGCTTGAGGAGTGACAGGACGCTCAGCGCGCGACGGCGGCGAAATTCTCCGCCAGCCATTCGGCGCTCTTCTCGGCAATGCCCAGGAGCGTGATCTGGGGATTCACGCCGAGCGATGTGGGTGTGACGCTTCCGTCGATGACGAAGAGACCCGGCACGTCATGCGTCTGACAGTGGGGATCGACGACGGAATTCTGCGGGTCGTTCCCCATTCTGCACGTCCCGAGCGGATGTGCGCTGAAGAGCGCGAGCGAATTTCTCTCCCACGAAGCGGCGCGGATTTTTCTCTCGATCTCTCCCTCCGAGCGGATTATTGTCGGCCTCGCGTGGAGCGTCATCACTTCCTTCGCGCCCGCCGCGAAATGAATCCTGGCAGCCGCGGCGACCCCCTGCTTGAGGTACTCGATGTCCTTCGGTCCCGGGTCATAGCTTATGGACGCGCGCCCGTGATCGTTCACCGTCACGCGCCCGACGGAGTCGATCTCTTTGACGAGTGTGATCGACGCCCCCGTATGGGGGAACTCCCGCATCCGTTCCCTGTGCGCCCTTCCGAACCCCGGGAATGCGAGCGCGGCGAGCGCGGGGTAGACGGGGACCGCTTCGACCCAGAATCCTCCGTTGTCCCCGTTCTTGTTGAGAAACTCGTCACACATTGCCGACTGGGGGATCCCGCCCGAAGGATAGATGATCCGCTCGAACCTTCCTGCAACCGCGGTTGTGAGGTGGAAGGTCAGGTTCTTTCCCAGCTGACGGCTCGAATTGCAGACGCCTGACTTGAGGAGGAGGACAGGCGAGTGTATCGCGCTTGCCGAGACGATTACAACGGGGGCCTCGATCACGAAATCCGTCTTTGTCGTTCGTCGCTCGTTGTCGAGAACGTATCCCGCTACCCTCTTCGTTTTTCCGCTCCCTTCGATCTTCTCTGCGCGGCAGTCTGCGTACACGGTCGCCCCGGATTTGACCGCATCCGGAACGTACGTCAGTGCGACGGAGAGCTTGGCGTCGAACGGACAACCGAGCCCGCAGGCCCCGGAGCGGACGCACCCGCGCGCATTTCTCCCGTTGGCTTTTGTGCTGTACCCGAGCGCACGGGCCCCGTCAAGTATGATCCGGTTGTTCGGATTGTGGTTCTCGTCCGGTTCGGCCTTGACATTCAGGTAGCGTTCGACCCGCTCGAAATACGGATCCAGGTCTTTTGCGCTGAGCCCTTCGATGCCGAACCTGTGCCGCCAGTCGTCGAGCGTGAACTCCGGCGTGCGGAGCGAGGTCATCCAGTTCACGGTCGTGCTTCCTCCGACGCAGCGCCCCTGGAGAACGGTCACCGACAGGTCCTCCGTTGACTGGCCGGCACGCCGCTGGTACATAGTCTGGTACGCAAATCCCTCCGTCCCGTCGAAATCGCGGGACGTGAAATAGCCCCCCTCTTCAAGGAGTATGACTTTCTTCCCGGCCTCCGCGAGTATCTTCGCGCTCGCTCCGCCGCCGCATCCCGATCCGATGATACACACGTCGGCGGATTCTCTGAGCGGCCCCGTGATATCCTTGCCGCGGACGATCATCGCGCGCCTCCCGGTGCTTCAATGCCGTGGTATCCGATTTCTCCGAAGGAGCGCTGGTCGGTGTACACCATGCTCATGCTGAGCCGCTTGAGTGCCTGGAACCCGGTCCGGCGGAACCCGAGCGAGCTTGTCATCCACCCTTCGAAATATCCGTCCTGCGCTTTGTCGTCCATGCTCGTAAACCTCGAAAACTCAAAACTGAAAAACAGTGCGGCGATCGGAGAGTTGAATATCGTCAGCAGGAGATGAATCTGGTCCTGTATCTCGGGATCTTCGGTGCTCAGGAATTTGTCGGCGCGGAGGGCCGCATCGATCGTGTCTCTCGAATCCGGGGCTCCGGCGGGGAAACCGGTCAAGCGTGCGGCGGCGGCGGACATGACGGCATATTCCTCCTGTGTGAAAAAGAGGAGTGCGGGGGCGGTGTTCCGGGCGGTTTGCTTGCGCAGGATCTTGGCCGGTATGAATGGCGCGACAAAAAGCGCCGCCGAACCGAACAGCGTCTGGCGCAGGAATCTCCGCCGGCCGGTTGATTCCGCGTGGAGTGAATCCATGTGTGTCATGTGTGCCGGTAGAATGGGCTATATTGCCGGATAGACTCTCAAGGGAGCACGACCCCGGATATACGTGCACACTCGGCAATGTACTGCTCCTGGACGCCGGTATCCGACGCAGCCGGGTTGAATTTCCGAAGTTTCCTGTGATAGAAGTATTTCCCCGACACCATGGCGTCTTTGTCGTTGCTTGTCGCGAGCCAGACCTGCGTCTTCGGTCCCTCCTCGAGGCTGTCAGGGGCGCCCGGCCCCCCCATCTTGGTTGCGACCCAGCCCGGTTCCAGCGCATTCGACAGAACGTCCGGCCATTTCCGCGCGACCGCAAACGCGAGCAAGACGTTGTGGAGCTTCGAATCCGCATAGGCGCTCATCCCGTTCCACGGGCGGGCAGCCCAGACCAAATCCTTCAGGCTGGTATCGCCGCTCTGGTGCAGCCCGGAGCTCACGTATATCAATCGCGCAGGTTTCGCGATCAGGCACGTCAGGATGTATGGGGCAAGAGAGTTCACTGCAAACACTTGAGGCAGACCGTCGGCGGTAAGCGCCTTATTCGGTTCCCTGTAGCCGACCGCTGCGTTATGGATCACCGCATCAAACTTCCCGAGCGCGTTCACCTGCTCGGCAACCTGCGTCGTTCCGGTTATTGTGGAGAGATCGCCGGTAACGAGAGATTCGGCGCCGGGAACGCGGGACATCGCGTCTTTCCCCCTGGCCCGATTGCGTGCGTGCAAAACCACCCGGTGCCCGTCTGCGGCAATCAGCCGCGCGGCCATCATTCCCAGCCCGTCCGCGGAGCCAGTGATGAACACTCTGGCCATTTTCTCTCCAGAAAGGATGTTTCAGAATTGCCGGGGCTTTTTGTCAAGCCTTGGCTTTCAGTTCGGGTTACTGTTCTTCCTCGGCCCGATTTCATAGAACGGGATGTTCTTGAACCCGGGGATCTCTTTATACACCTCCGAGTCGTTTCTCAGCGCAAAAATCATCCGGGCGGCGTCCACGAATCCCGGATCTTTGTGCGTTATGAAGTTTCTGCTGTAATCGCACTGCGCGTATTCACTAACCAGGCGGAACGTCTCGTCGTAATTGAAGACGACATTCCCTTCGATCACGTTCCCTCTCGGTCTCATCCCCGCGTACGTATTCCCGTCAGGGAGGAGGCCGAGCCAGTCCTTCAGCAGCGGGTACTTCGTGCTGTACGGGGGCTTCTTGATATCGACCGATTCGGTCAGCCTCTTCGTGTAT
>Ga0182021_10003611_pt1 | contig 18203 bp, 17 predicted proteins | sample 612E3MmetaG_FD_120493 | JGI IMG/M metagenome (GOLD analysis project Ga0182021, IMG submission 120493) | Permafrost microbial communities from Stordalen Mire, Sweden - 612E3M metaG (Illumina Assembly) | ecosystem: Environmental > Terrestrial > Soil > Wetlands > Permafrost | place: Sweden... | reverse complement strand
CTGCTCGTCCTGTTCCTGCTCCTGCGCGCGGAGACGATGATCCGTCGCGTGGTCTGCGGCGCACTGCTGGCCGTGGTCCTGTTCGTGCTCTTCGCCACGGTCACCAAGGGGGCCGTGATCGCGCTGGCTGCCGGGACGGTCTATCTCATCTGGATCTCGCGGCGGCGGCTCAGCTTCGTCACGCTGGTGACGGTGGTGGTGGTGCTGATCGCGGGCTTCCAGGGCATGAACTACTACGTTGCCCATTTCACGCGCTCCGGGAACCTCGTCACCCGCTTCGCCGATTCGAGCGGGTTCGTGGGCTACATGCCCGAATCACGGGCGGCGACCTGGACGGGCGCGTGGAATCGCATCTTCGAGCACCCCTTGCTCGGTCACGGTCCCTACTACTCGATCATGAGCGGCACGCATATCTACGCCTGGCCGCACAGCTTGTACCTGTTCGTCGCGAACAACGTGGGGTTCATCGGCCTCGGCATCTTCCTGTGGCTGCTCTGGACTCTCTTGCGGATCTCGCGCCCTCGGACGGACGACCTCCGGCATGGCGATTTCATGCACAGCTACCTGATCATCGCGCAGGTCCAGATGGTCGCGTTCCTGATTGACGAGACCAAGATCGAGTTCATGCGCAACGAGAACTACGAGTTCCAGGTCTGGCTGATGTTCGCCCTGACCACGGCCGCCTACCAGATCACCCACGCGCCCCCGGCGCCGGCCGTCGTGCCGGCCGGCGGCCCCCCGGGCATCCGCAGATGACGTGCGCGTCCCTGGCCACCGCGCCCGCGAGCGAGGACCGGCCCGCGCGCGGGTGGATGTGGGCCGCGCGGCTGGCCCTCTCCCGGCTGCGCCGCACGCCCGCGCTCTGGTCCATGGTGGGCGGCATCGTGACCTTCGCCTTCGCCAACGCGGTCGTCTTCTTCACGGTGACGCGCCACCGCAGGGCATTCGAGCCGTGCCTGCCGTGGATGGCGGGACTGGGCCGGGCGACGACGCTGCGGCGCCTGAGCCTCAGTCCGTGAAGCGATACCGGAGCAGCGTGAGGAGCGCCTCGAAACCGTCGCGCCAGCCGATCTTCTTACCCTGGGCCCGGGTGCGGTAGTGATACGAGATCGGCAACTCGAGGATGCGCTCCCCTCGCCGCGCGACAAGTGCCGTCACCTCGGGACAGAATTCGAAGCGCTCGCAGCGCAGGGGGAGCGCCTTGAGGAGATTGGCGCGGAACACCTTGTAGCAGGTCGCCTCGTCGGTCAGCCGCAGGCCGAAAAGGAGGTTGGTCACGAGGTTGAGGACGAGCACGCCCACCTTGTAGTGCGTCAGCGGCAGGGCATTGCCGGGGGCGAGGTAGCGCGAGCCATAGACGACGTTCGTTTCACCCCGCTGGATGGGGGCAATGAGCATCGGATACTCCCGGGGGTCATATTCGAGGTCGGCGTCCTGGATGATGACGATGTCCCCGCGGACCTCGGCGAGGGCGGTGCGGATGGCCGCGCCCTTGCCCCGGTTCGCGGGGTGGAACATGGCCCGGATCGGCAGCCGCTCGGCCAGACTCTTCAGCAGGTCGCGCGTGCCGTCCGTGGAACCGTCGTCCACCACGATGACCTCCTTGTCCACGGGGACGGCCAGGACGCGCTTCAGCAGGGTCTCGAGCGTGGCGGGCTCGTTGTAGACGGGGACGAGAACCGAGAGCAGGGGAGGCAGGGTGTTCTTCCTTAGGAGGGGGTGGGAGATGGGAACGGGATCCCGTGCGCCAGACCGCCGTATCGTAGCAGGGGACGCGCACCGCGCGGAAGTCCGGCGCGCCCGCTCGGGGGGGACGCGCTGATGTGCGGCTTCGCGGCCTGGTTCGATCCGACCGGCGGCCCGCCCGAGCGCGAGTGGCTGAGCGCCGCGGCGGGACTCCTGGCGCATCGCGGGCCCGATGACGCGGGCTTCCTCGTCGAACCGGGCGTAGGTCTCGCCTTCCGGCGCCTCTCGATCGTGGACCTCGCCGGCGGGCACCAGCCCCTCGCCAACGAGGATGGCACGATGTGGATCGTCTACAACGGCGAGGTCTACAACCACGAGGAGCTGCGCCGTGAGCTGGAGACGCTCGGGCACCGCTTCCGGACTCGCTGCGACACCGAGGCCATCCTGCACGCCTACGAGCAGTGGGGCGAGGGCTGCGTCGAGCGGCTGCGCGGCATGTTCGCCCTGGCCATCTGGGACCGGAAGCGCCGCCGCCTGTTCGTGGCACGCGACCGGCTGGGCATCAAACCCCTCTACTGGGCACGCGCCGGGCGGGCCTTCGTGTTCGCCTCGGAGGCCAAGGCCCTGTTCGCCTTCCCGGGAGTGCGCCGCAGCGTGCACCTGCCGGGTCTGGTCGAGCACCTCACGCTGCGCTACGCGGCCTCGCCGGCCACACTGTTCGAGGGCATCGAGAAGCTGCCTCCGGCCCACCACCTGACCGTGGACGAGGGCGGGCCCGTCGTGCGCCGCTACTGGGACCTGGACTGGGAACCCACGATCACGCTCGGGGACGACGAGGCCCTCGAGGAGGTCGAGCGGCGACTCACCGAGTCCGTGCGCCTGCGCCTGATGAGCGAAGTGCCGCTCGGCGCCCTGCTCTCGGGCGGCGTGGACTCGAGCCTGGTCGTGGCGCTGGCCGCGCGTCTCATCCCGCGGCCGGTGCAGACCTTCTCGGTGGGCTTCGACGCACCCGGCCCGTACAGCGAGCTGCCCTTCGCGCGCATGGTCGCGGAGCGCTTCGGCACCGAGCACCGCGAGATCGTGGTGGGCGCGGCGGACGTGGCCCGCGAGCTGCCGCGTCTGGCCTGGCACCAGGACGAGCCGGTCTCCGAGCCGGCCGCCATCCCGACCTTCCTGGTGGCGCGGCTGGCGCGAGAGACCGTCACCGTCGTGCTCACGGGCGAGGGCGGCGACGAGCTCTTCGCCGGCTACCCCAAGTACGCCTTCGACCCGCTCGCGCGCCGGCTGGCGGCCCTGCCCGGCCCGCTGCGCGGCCTGTTGTTCGATCACCTCGCGAACCGGCTGCCGTTCCGTTTCCGCAAGTTCCAGGTGGTGGCGCGCAGCGCGCGCTTCCGCGACGAGGCCGAGCGGCTCGCGGCCTGGTTCGCCGGCTTCGCGGGAGCGGAGCGCGTCCGACTCCTCTCCCCCGCCCTGCGGGCGCACGACCACGTCGCGGCCGCCGCCTTCGCGCGAGCCCTGGAGACGACACGCGCGCGGCGTCCGCTGGACCGCATGCTCGACGTGGACCGGCGGTTGTGGCTGCCCGACGACCTGCTGATGAAGATGGACAAGATGAGCATGGCCGCCTCGATCGAGGCGCGCGTGCCGCTCCTCGACCACCCGCTGGTGGAGTGGGCGGCGCGCCTGCCGGAGCGCTTCAAGGTGCAGGGCGGCGAGGGCAAGGTGCTGCTCAAGCGGCTGGCGCGACGGCTCCTGCCGCGCGAGGTCGTGGACCGGCCGAAGGTGGGCTTCACGGTGCCGCTGGCGCCGTGGTTCCGTGGTCCCCTGCGCGGGCTGCTCACCGACACGCTGCTCTCGTCCACCGCGCTGGGGCGCGGCTACTTCGACGAACAGGTGCTGCGCGGCTACGTGGCCGACCACGTCGAGGGCCGACGCGACCGCAGCCGCGAGCTGTGGACGCTGCTCACGCTGGAACTCTGGCACCGGGCCTACATCGACCAGGTGCCGCATCCGCCGGTCGCCTACGAGCCGCCGCCCCGCGCGAACCCCACACCCGAAGCGACCTGGAACGGGCAGGCCGGCGGCAGCTAGCCGGGGGCCCGGGAGGCGCGTCCCGTGTGCGGGGCTTCCCGCGCGAGCGGGACGGCGGGGCCGTCCCCGGCGGGGAGCGGCACCGGCGTCCGGGATGAACGGCTGCGCGCGGATGGGTTAGAATCGCGGGGTGGATGCTACGCTCCCGGGCAGCGTCCGCGGGTGCGCCCTCGCACCATTGGCGCACCGATCGCGCGCGACCGCAGGTCCGGATCCCCGGGACCGGACGATGGAGGACTCCCGACATGAGGTCACCGCGTGCCCGACGCCAGCCTGCTGATGCGCCCGGATCGCCGCCCGTGAATCCCCGATGACCGGCCCTCTCCGGCCAGGCCCCGCCACGCCGCGCGAGACCGTCGCGGGAGCCGCCGGGCCCGGCCTTGCCGCCGATGACGGCGGGGCGCGCTGGATCTGGCTGGCGATCCTCGCCGTCGCCCTGATCGCACGGCTCGCCTTCGTCGCCGTCTTGCCAGGGGTCATCGTCTGGCCGGACGGACGGGAGTACGAGCAGGTGGCGCGTCTCCTCGTCGAGCGCGGCACCTACGGCCTCCAGACGCTGCGCGCCCCCGGATATCCGACCTTCATCGCCGCCGTGTACTTCGTGTTCGGAGAGAACCTGCTGGCGCTGAGGCTCGTGGAGGCGGCGCTCGGAACGATCACCGTGGGACTCCTCGGGTTCGTCGGGCACAGACTGTTCGGGCGCGGCGCGGGGCTCACCACCGCGCTCCTGGCCGCGTTCCACCCCGTCCTCGCCTTCCTGCCCTCCACCCAGTATTCCGAGAACACGCTCGCCCTCGTGATCGTCCTCGCCCTCGCGGCGGCCGGGGCGGCGATCCGCACCGGCCGCCTGCGATGGTGGGCCGCGATGGGCGCGCTGCTCGGGGCGGCGACACTGATCCGCCCGAACGTCATCGTCCTGTTCCCGGGCCTGGCCCTTGGGCTCGCCCTGCTCCTCCTGCGCGACCACCGCCGGTGGCTCGTCCCCGTGCTGGTCGCCGCGACCATGCTGGTGCTGGCGATCACGCCCTGGGTGGTGCGCAACCACCAGCTACACGGTCGCTGGTTCTTCATCTCGACCGGCGGGGGCCGCCAACTGTGGATGGGGAACAACCCCCGGACCGACTGCGCCTCGTGGAAGCAGACGCGCCCGGATTCGGCAATGCGAGCCGAGATGAGCCGGCTCCCGAACGAGATCGCGCAGGATCGCTACCTCACCAGCAAAGCGGTGGCGTTCATGCGCCGCTGTCCCGGTCGGGCCGCTCAGCTCTACCTGGTGAAGCTCGGGAATCTCTTCGCGCTCTATCCCGAGACGCACTCGCAGCTGTACGTCAACCGCTGGAGTCGGCTGGCGCAGGGTCTCGCGAGCGTCGTCATCTTCGCCGGGGTGCTCATCGCGCTGCGACTTTGGCGGACCGAGCCATGGCTGTGGCCGCTGACCGCGGGCGTGGTGTGCTTCGCCCTGCCCAACGCGCTGGTCCTGACGGGCATGCGTTACCGGATCGCGATCGAGCCCTGCCTGCTACTGATGGCCGGACTGGGCTGGTCCAGCCTGCTGGGCTGGCGTGCCGGCTGGCGGCAGGCGTCTCCCGGATCGCCTCGACCGGCTGCCGGCGGGGGCATGTCGGGCCCGGCGTGAGCGCGGCCGGCGCGGGCCGTAGCCGGTGGCGTCAGGGATTCCCGGTGGCCGGGCGCCCGTCCGGCCCAGCGGCCTCCAGCCGGCAGAAGCGAAAGCGGAGGATCGCCGAGATCCAGTTCAGCGGGTCGCTGAAGAGCAGCGTCTTCTTGCCCTCGTCGAATCCGCGAGAGCAGTAGGAGATCGGCACCTCCAGGGGGATGAACCCCCGGCGCACGAGCTTCGCGACGATCTCCCAGTCCAGGTCGAAGCGGTCCGAGACCAGCGTGATGTGGGCCAGGCAGTCCCGGCGGAACACCTTGAACATCGTGGTGGGGTCCGTCAGACGCTGCTGATACATCAGGTTGAAGAAGGCGTGGAAGAGCACGCCGCCGATGTTGAGATACCACTCCTTCACCGGCGCTCCGGGGAACTTGCGGATCTTCCAGGTCCCGAGGCCCATGACCCGGCTGCCGAGGACGAACGCCGCCTTCCCCTCCGCGATGGGACGCAGCAGGGCGGGGTAGTCCTGCGCGCTGTACTCGAGGTCGCCGTCCTGGATCAGGATGATGTCGCCCGTAGAGGCGGCGATCCCCTCGCGGACGGCGCTCCCCTTCCCCTGCGCCCGGTCCTGGAGCACCAGGCGGATGCCGTCTGGCCGGAGCGCGCGCTTCTCGTCGCAGAACCGCTGCACCCGCTCGCGGGTCCCGTCCCGCGAGTTGCTCTCGATGATGACGAGCTCCTTCTCGATCCCCGCAGTGGGCGCATCCCAGGTGTTCTCGAGGAGGGTGAGGACCGTCTGCGCCTCGTCGTACACCGGGATGATGATCGAGACCTTCATCGCATCGATTCCCACTTCGTCGGGCGCGTCTTCAGGACCGGATGGCTGACCAGCAGGTGCCAGAGGACCGCGCAGAAGCCCTCGGTGTGCGGCGTGATCCGCTCCGGGGCGACCACGGGAATCACCACGCAGGCATCCGCCACCTGCCGGGCGTAGCCGCCGTCCTTCCCGACGATCGCAAACACCTTCGCCCCGGCGGACCTCGCCAGCTCCATCGCCCGCACCAGATTGGTCGAGACGTTCCGCTCGCGGTCGCCACCGCCGACGGAGAACACCAGCACGGCGTCGCCGGCCCGGATCCGCGAGCCTTCGAGCCACTGTGCGTAGCAACTCTCCCAGCCTTCGTCGTTGATGCGCGCCGTGAGTTCCGAGACGTTGTCGGTCGGGGCGTAGGCCTCGAAGCCGCAGATCTTGCGGAAGTCGTTGACCGCGTGGCTCGCGTGTCCTGCGGAGCCGCCCACGCCCAGGATGAACAGCCGGCCGCCGGCGTCCCGCGCGCCGGCCAGGCCGCGGGCCACGTCCTCGAGGGACTGGACGTCGAGCCGCTCGATCAGCCGAACGCTCTCGTCGAGGTAGGTGCGACTGAAGCTCTCCATGCCCTGTCTCTCCGATGGGCCCGGTGCGTCCGTCCGCTCACGGCGCGGAATCGGAGGCCAGAACCGCACTCAACTCCATCAGGTCCCGGACCCAGACCGTGGGATCCAGCGACCGGTCTTCGAAGACCCTGAGATACTCGCTCTTGCGCGGCCCCAGGAAGGCGGTGCGCAGAGAGAGAGCCTGCCCGGCCTGGATGTCGTGAACGCCGTCCCCGACCATCCAGGACGACCGGCGATCATAGCAGGGATTCGCCGCAAACGCCTGTTCCAGCAGCCCGGTGCGCGGCTTGCGGCAGGCACAGCCGTCCTCCTGCGTGTGGAAACAGAAGTGCGAACTCAGGATCACTGCTCCCTCCGACTGCGCCAGCTCGAGGACCCGGGCATGCACTTCGGCCAGCCGTTGTCGCGTGGTCTTCCCCTTGGCCGCGGCCGGCTGGTTGCTGGCGATCGCCAGACCGTATCCCCGCTCCGCCAGCCGCGCCAGCGCCCGCGGGACCCAGGGGAAGACCTCGACCTCCGCCGGGTGGAGCGGGCTGTCGATGGTCCCCTGCTCGGGGTCCACGACCAGGGCGTTCAGCACGCCGTCCCGGTCGAGGATGAGGAGGCCGCGCTGCGGACTCACGATCGGGCCCACGGCCGCGTCAGAGGGAGAACCCCGCTTGCGCGGCGTCCCGGTGGAACATCTTCACCGTGTCCAGGGAACGCTCGGACAGGGGCTTTCCGTGAAGCGGGAGCTTGCTCAGCAGGTCCTCCGTGCAGGTGATGATGTGGCAGCCGCACGCGTCCGCCTGGTAGATGTTCAGGGCCTCGCGCGGGCTCGCCCAGAGGATCTTCGCACCGGCGTGGGGCGCGAAATCGCGCACGGCCTTCCTCATGATCGGCATGGGATCGGTGCCGGTATCGGCGATCCGGCCCGCGAAGATGGATACGATGACGTCGTCTCCGGAGCGGAAGAGCTGGCGCAGGCTTCCCAGTTGCTCCTCGGTGAAGACGGCCGTGATGTTGAGCTTGACCCCCTGGTCGAGCAGGTGGCGGATCAGCCCCAGGCTCGATTCGCCGCGCGTGTTCGTGATCGGGATCTTCACGTTCACGTTCGCGCCCCACGACTGGATCCGCTTCGCCTGGCGCTCCATCTCGTCGAAATCGTCCGAGAATACCTCGAAGGAGATCGGCAGGTCCTTGATCACGGCGAGGACGTCCCGGGCGAAGCCCGCATAGTCGCGGACCCCGGCCTTGGCCATCAGCGTGGGATTGGTCGTGAAGCCTCTGACGCTGCCCTCGTGATAGCGCTTGATCATCTGGTCTCGGTCCGCGCCGTCGGCGAAGAGTGCGATCTTGAGCATGATGGGACCTTGTAGTTGGGTGGGATGGGTCAGGAGTGGTGCCTCAGGAACTCCTCGAAGTCCCTGATGCCCTGCAGGGAACCGACTTCGTAGAACCGGCGGTCGACCTCGTAACCAGCCAGGTCGCCCCGGACGCTGAGGCGATGGAGGAGTCCCGCCAGGTCCGCCCTTGCGCCGGACGGAAGTTCGTCCAGGATCACGGACCGGCGGAATGCGGACAGTCCGTAGTCGATGAAGTGCATCCCCGGCGGCCGGGGAGACGCGACCTGCTTGTCGTACAGCGTCACCTTCTCCCCGTCGAAGCACGCATTGCTGGCGTCCCAGCGATCCCGGTTGTCGTGGACGGTCATGAGCGCGGGCTCCGCGCGCGTCAGGAAGTGCCGCCAGACCGCGACGAAATCGATCGGCAGGAACGAGTCCCCATAAGTCACCAGGAAGCGCTCCTGGAGGGCCCCCCGGTCGGCAGCCAGTCGGAGCGCGCCCCCGGTGCCGCGCAACTCGTCACCCTCGTCGACGTAGACCACCTCGAGCCCCCAGCGGCGGCCGTCCCCCACGAAGTCCTGGATCAGGTCGGAGCGGTAACCGACGGACAGGACGACCTCGCGCACGCCGCCGCGCGCGAGCCACTCCAGCAGATACTCGATGAAGGGGCGGCCGGCGATCTCGACCAGCGCCTTGGGGACCTTCTCGGTGATGGGACGGAGCCGGGTTCCAAGTCCACCGGTCAGGATGACGGTCTGCATCTTCGGCTATGGGTTCAGGACCTTCGTCCCCTCAAAATCGAAACGGAACCGCACCTCCTTGAGGCCCTTCTCGCGCATGGCGAGGCGCAGCCGGACATTGTCCTCCGCGTAGAACATCAGGAACCCGCCGCCACCGGCACCGATCAGCTTGCCGCCAATCGCGCCGTTCGCGATGGCGGTGTCGTACCAGGCGTTGATCTCGGCGTCGGTCATGCCCTCCGAGCGCTCGCGCTTGCGCTGCCAGTGGACGTCCATGAGACGCGCGAACTCGCGGATGTCACCGTTCTCGAGGGCCTTCTGACTGTCCTTGGCGACGTCCTTGATGAAATGGAGGTTCTCGATCATCGCCTTGTCCCGGGCGCGGCTCTGCTGGTCCTGGCTGCGGAGGATCCGCGACGCCGAGCGCGTCCGGCCGGTGTAGAAGAGCAGCAGGTTGTCCTCGAGGTTCGAGAGCGTGTCCTCGGAGATCCTGAGCGGCATGACCTCCACGCGCCCGTCCGGAAAGAAGCGGAAGCAGTTCACCCCGCCGAAGGCGGCGATGTACTGGTCCTGCTTGCTGATGGGCTCATGAAGCCGGTTGATCTCGATGTCGCAGGCCTGCTCGGCGAGCTCGCCCGGGAGCACGAAGCTCTTGCGGTAGGTGTGCAGGGCCTTCAGGAGCGCCGTCGTGAAGCTCCCGGAGGAGCCCAGCCCGGTGCCCGCGGGGATGTCGGCCATCGAGGTAATCTCGAGGTACGGAGTCTCGAAGCCGAGCAGCTTCAGGGCCTCGCGCACGATCGGGTGCTCCACCTGCTCGATCGTCTGCGTCCGCTCCATGCGGGAGTACTTGATGATCAGCTCCTGCCGGAACGTCTGGTGCAGTGTGATGTAGACGTACTTGTCGATCGCTGCGGCGATGAGGAACCCGGAATGTTCCTGGTAGTAGGACGGAAGGTCCGTCCCACCGCCTCCGAGGGTGATGCGGAGCGGAGAGCGGGTGATGATCATGGGATCGGTGCTCCGGAAGGAGGTTGGCACGGGCCCGGCACGCGGCCCCCCCGCTCATCCGCGGTGCCCCGCCGGGCGGAATCACCCTCGTGAGGGCGGCTCCCGGTGGCGCCGGCGCCCGATGTCGGTGCCGGACCGCTCCCCGAACGGATGGGGGCGGCGACGATCTGCCTTGCGGCCGCATGGCCGGGACTGCTCTGCGTCGTGGACAAGGTCGAGGCCCCCTTTCGATTCGCAGAGTCTACCAGCCACCGTGCATCCCGGTACAGCACCCACCGCCACGGGGTGTGTGTGCCCGTGTTTGTGCCGGGAAGCAGGAAGGGGGGACTCCGGGGGTTCGCGAGAACCACCCGAGAGGCACGCCTCTGCGGCAAGTCGCTGCGGTGCGCAGTGTGAGGCAGGCGGTGCGGATGCTCGAGGTGATGGAGATGCAGGGCTCGAGCCGCGCGAGTGCCGGCAGGCGAGCGAGAGTGCGCCACGTGGATCATCACGGAGTCGGACTCGGCGATGCAGCTCGAGATGAGTCGGCTGCTGGACGAGTTCGCGCGGGGAGGCTACTTCCACCGCGAGGGAGTGGAGTTCGTCCGTGATCATCCAGCGCGGGCCGCGACTGCCCGCGGGGCGCCTCCGGGGCCCGCAGCGGGCGACCGGTCCCTAGGCGGCGCGACGCCGGGCCGCGGCCGAGTGCCGCCAGGCCCAGAGCGCGCTGACGAGCGAGAACCCCAGGCACACCAGCGAGTAGAAGAGTTGCGGCCACATCCAGATCTCGGGACGCACGATGTTTGCCACCCGCCTGGGTCCCAGCATCCGCTCCAACACGTCGTGGATCGCCGGGAGGATCACCGGGATCTTCCGCCAGTTGAGGAGCGTCGTCGAGTCGTAGTTTTATTCGGGGTGGTACCCCGGGACGGTGTCGACCTGGGCGTGGAAGAACGCCGTGTCCGTGGCCAGGTACTCGGCGGTCGCGGGTCTGCCGTCCCGCTGCCGGAACGCGATCCCGAAGGCGGCGTCGCCGATCACCCAACGTCCGTCCGCCAGGCATTCGACTACCGTGTGAATGGACTTGCCCGACTCGTCGAGGAGGAGACGGACCCGGCTGGGCACCCCGCGGGATTCGAGCATCGCGATGACCACGCGGGAGTGAGAGCCACAGGGGCCACGGTGGTGGGAGCCCCAGCGCACGACATCCCCGGGACCCGGATGCAGGGGATTGAACCGATAGTAGAAACGGACCAGACCGGACTGGATCTCGTCGTAGCTCGGGTCACGCAGCTCGCGATGGGCGAAGCCGACGTACAGCGCGAACCGCTGGTCTTTCGTGAGGGTCCGTCCCCCATCGACGCGCTCGGCGAGTTCTGCGATGAGACGCCGGTCACCCTTGTAGGCGGCCAAAAGCACGCCACTCAAGAGGAACAGGAGGACGGCTCCGAACCAGGCGAATTGAAGAGTCCTTCGGCTTCCTCTCAACCCTGTGCTCCTGAGGATGAGATCTGAGGGTCGCTCGGGAGGGGAGCACCATGCACCTTGACCGGGCGCCGAGATCGTGTCAAGCGCAAGTCGGCGGTGGAGGGACACCTTGGCCCCGCGGAGCAAGCGGGCCGGCCGCTGGAGCGAGCCTCCGGGGAGGTTGCCACGGGCCCTCCCGGCCTGCACGTGCGGGAGCCGTGGGCCAGGGGGGCGCAGGGACCGTCGCGTCCGGTGGCGGCGACGAGGGGGGCAGCCCGGAGACAGCCGACCTACGAGCAGGCCTGGGTGGCACTGAAGCGGGTGCGCCACGACCTGGCGCCAGCGATCTCGAGCGCCGCGGCTTCCAGGCGTGCGCCATCCCGCATCACGGTGGCGCGCGGGGCCGGCTTCGTCGCACTGGCGAACGAGGTGCCGCGCCGGCGGCTCGACTTCCGCTTCGCACGCGGCTGCCGCGCGGTGGCGCGCCGGGCGCGCACTGGGCGCGTTGACGCCCCCGGGCGCTGCGGGTAACGTCCGCGGGCCATGTCCGATTCCATGCCGCCCCGCCCGGACGAGGGCTGGATCGAGGTGATCGTGGGCAGCACATGCGGCGCCAGGACGGAGGAGTTGATCCGCCGCCTGCGCCGCGCCTAGATGTGGAGCCTCAGGAGGTTAGCGTGGCGATCCGCTGCGACCGCGACCTGCCGGACGGCCCGCGGCCGCCTGCCGCGATCGGCAAACCGGTCCGCACATTGGGTGAGCGCGCTTCCCACGCGCTCTACCAGTCCCGCAACGGCCACCTGCCGCTGGGCGGCCGGTGCGGCGTGGACCAGTGGAGCCCGGACGAGGTCGTGAGCCACTCCGCCTGGATCGAGATTCCGCTCGCGGCCGCTCCCGGCTGCTGGCAGGTGGAAGTCCGCATGACACGGCAGCCGCACAACCCCAACCTGCACCCGAGCGACGGTCTCTCCGATCGCGATCTCTACGCCGGCGTGCCGGCCGGAACTCTCGAGGTCGTGGCGCGCACGGCATCCGCCACCGCGGCGCCCGACGAAGGAGGACCCCCTGTGCGGCATTAGCGGCGCGTTCTACTACGGCGGAGGCGTTCCCGACTTGCGCCTCGTCGAGCGCCAGCGCGACTGCATGACCCATCGCGGGCCCGACGGGTGCGGACTCTGGTCGGAGGGGCCGGTCGCGCTCGCCCATCGCCGGCTCGCCGTGGTCGATCTCTCGCCCGGCGGGCATCAGCCGATGGCGAACGAGGACGAGAGCGTGTGGGTCACCTTCAACGGGGAGATCTACGGCTGGCCGGCGCTGCGCTCGGCGCTCGCGACCCGGGGGCACCGGTTCCGCGGGACCAGCGACACCGAGGCCCTGCTCCATCTCTACGAGGAGCACGGCCTCGACATGATGCCCCAGGTGCGCGGGATGTTCGCTTTCGCGCTGTTCGACCGGCCACGGCGCCGGCTGCTGCTCGGCCGCGACCGCTTCGGCGTCAAGCCGCTCTACTACCACGACGACGGCCAGCGCATCGTGTTCGCCTCCGAGCTGAAGGCGCTGATGCTCGACCCCTCGGTGCCGCGCGAGATCGACGAGGCCGCGATCGCGGAGTACCTGACGTTCCAGTACGTGCCCGCCCCGCGCACGCCGTGGCGGGGCGTGCGCAAGCTGCCGCCGGCCCACGTTCTGGTGTGCGACACGGGCGGGGTGCGGCTCCAGCGCTACTGGTCGCTGCCGTCCGAGCCGATCGTCGGGCCCTCGCTCGACGACTACCGCGAGCGCCTGCTCGGCCTGCTGCGCGAGGCGGTCCGCGTGCGGCTGCTGTCGGACGTGCCACTCGGGGCGTTCCTCTCGGGCGGGGTGGATTCGAGCGCGGTCGTCGCGATGATGCAGCAGGTCATGAGCGAGCCGGTCAAGACCTTCACGATCGGCTTCGACGAGACCGACTTCAGCGAGGTCGAGAGCGCGCGCGCCGTGGCGCACCACTTCGGCACCGACCACCACGAGCTCATCGTGCGTCCCAACGCCCTCGACCTGCTGCCGCGGCTGATCTGGACCCTGGACGAGCCCTTCGCCGACCCCTCGATGATCCCGAGCTACTACCTGAGCCAGATGGCCCGCCGCTTCGTCACGGTGGCGCTCTCCGGCGACGGGGGGGATGAGACGTTCGGCGGCTACGAGACGTACTCCTTCGGCCTGCAGTACGCCTCGCTCGACCTGATCCCGCACGGGCTGCGGCAGCTGGCGGGCCACGTCGGGAGCAGGCTCCATCCCGACCATCCGCTCGGGCGCAAGCTGCGGCGCCTGCCGATGTCGGTGGCCGACCGCCACCTCCACGCGATGTCGTTCTTCCCGCGCGGCGAGATGCGCGCGGTGCTCGGCCCGGGGTTGCGCGAAGGCGCGCGCGTCCACGATCCGAACCGCGCCATGCTGGAGATCCACGCCGCGGCGGCCCGCGGCCTGGGCGAGGTGGCGGCGCTCTGCCAGCTCGACGCCCAGACCTACATGATCGACGACGTCATGGTGAAGGTGGACCGCACCTCGATGGCGCACGGGCTCGAGGTGCGCGAGCCAATGCTCGACTACCAGCTGCAGGAGTTCGTGGCCGGGATCCCGTTCGAGTTCAAGCTCCGGGGGGCGACCAGCAAGTGGATCCTGCGCGAGAGCCTCCAGGGACTGCTCCCCCCGCGGATCCTCGAGCGCTCCAAGCAGGGGTTCGGGGTCCCGCTCGCCCGCTGGTTCGGCGGCGGGTTCGACCGCCTCGCGCGCGAGGTGCTGCTCGATCGCCGCGCACGCGACCGCGGCTGGCTCGACATGGCCGCGGTCGAGCGGCAGCTGAAGGACACCGGGTCCCGCGGCGACCGGCGCACCAAGCAGACCTGGGCGCTCCTGTGCCTGGAGCTGTGGGCGCAGACGTTCGTCGACCGCCCGCGTGAGGCGCTCGACGGGCCACTCGGGGCGTGGAACACGAGAGGGGCCGCGTGAACCTCGTGATTCTGGTCGGACGCTTCCCGCCGGGACCGCAGGGTGGGGCTGAGCGCCAGGCGGAGTGCTGGGCGCGCCGGCTGACGGCGCGGCATCGAGTCACGGTGGTGACCCGGCGGGAACCGCCGCATCCGCCCGGGCGCGAGACACGCGACGGCTTCGAGGTGATGCGGCTGCCCCTCTCGCGGGTGCCGATCTGGAAGACCTGGCGAGACGCGGTCGGCATCGAGCGGACGGTGCGGTCGCTCGACCCGCGTCCGGACCTGCTGCTGTGTTTCCAGTCGTTCATCAGCGGATGGGCCGGCGTGCGCGTGCAGCAGCGCCTCGGGATCCCCGCGGTGGTGTGGATCCGCGGCGAGGGGGAGTACCTGCTCGGCGAGCGCTCGATCGAGTCGCTGTTCAACCCGGGGACCTGGAAGGTGGCGCGCGGGGTGCTCGTGCAGAGCGAGCAGGGGCGCCAGGCGCTGCTCGACGCGCTCGATCGCCATGCGCGGCCGGCCCACGCCGCGGTGGCCGCGCACCTCGAGGTGGTGCCGAACGGCATCGAACTGCCCGACGCGCCGCCCGCGGGGCCGGCGTCGTCCGACGCGCGCGTGCTCACGGTCGGGCGCCTGATCCCCGAGAAGGGGATGGACACGGTGATCGAGGCGGTCGCCGCGCTCCCGGGCCGGCTCACCATCGCGGGGACCGGGACCGAGCGCGCCAGGCTCGAAGCGCTGGCCGCCCAGCGGGGCGCCGACGTGCGCTTCGCCGGGTTCGTCGCCCGGGACGGGCTGAGCGCGCTCTACCGGGACGCGTCGTGCGTGGTGCTCGCTTCGCGTCGCGGCGAGGGACTCCCAAACGTGATGCTCGAGGCGATGGCGTGGGCGCGGCCGGTGATCGCCACGCCGGTGGCAGGCGTGCAGGGGCTGGTCGTGGACGAGGTCAACGGGTTGCTGGTGCCGCCCGACGAACCGGGCGCGCTGCGCGACGCGCTGGGGCGGCTGGCGCGCGAGCCCGGGCTGGCCGCGCGCCTCGGTGCGGAGGCGCGCCGGACCGCCGAGACGTACGCGTGGGAGCGCGTGCAGCCTCGGCTCGAGCGTGTGCTCGAGCGCTGGAGGACCGCCGCATGAACCGTCGCGGCCGCGTGTGCTTCTACAGCGAGCGCGCCTATCCCGTGCTCGACCCGAGCGGCGGCGAGTTCGCGGGCGGGGGCGAGGTGCTCGCAGTGCTCTACGCGCGCGGACTGGTCGAGCGCGGCTACGACGTGCACCTGGTGACGGCGGACTTCGGCCAACCGGAACGGGTCGTGATTGACGGCATCACCGTCCACCGGACGTTCGATCTCAAGCGCGGGATTCCGATACTGCGGTTCTTCCATCCCCGGCTCACGCTCGCCATCCGCGCCCTGATGCGCGCCGACGCCGAGGTCTACTACGTGATCGGCGCGGGGATGGCGGCCGGCCTGGTGCACGACGTGGCGCGAGCCCGGCGCGCGGGCTTCATCCTGCACGCGATGAGTGACTACGACGTGCGGAAGGACCTCTCGCGCTACAGGCTGCGGGACCGCCTCTGGTACCGCTGGGCGCTGCGGGACACCGACCGGTTGTTCGCGCAGTCCGAGTACCAGCGCGACGCGTTCCGCGAAAATCACCAGGTCGAGAGCCTGGTGCTGCCCAATGTGATCACGGTGCCGGACGGCGTGGTCGACGCAGGCCAGGATGGCCACGTCATGTGGCTCGGGACCTACAAGGCGATCAAGCGGCCGGAGTGGTTCATCAAGCTGGCGCGCGCGCTGCCACACCGCCGCTTCCTGATGACCGGCGTGGTGCCACCACCCCCGCTCACCCGCGAGCACTGGGACACTGCGGTCGAGGCCGCGCGGACCTGCCCGAACCTCGAGGTGCGCGGGTTCCAGCCCGCCGAGGAGCTCGGGCGGCTCATGCGCGGCGCCTCCCTGATCGTGCACAACTCGCCGCTCGAGGGGTTCTCGAACGTGATGCTCGAGGCGTGGGCGCTCGGGTTGCCCACCGTGTCGTCGGTGAACCCGGACGGACTGGTCACGCGGCTGAAGCTGGGTGCGGTCGCGACCGACTTTCCGTTCTTGGTCGAATCGGTCGAGCGCTTCATGTCGGACCCGCAGGATCGCCGCGCGGCCGGCGCCCGGGCGCGGCGCTACGTGGTCGAGCATCACGGACCCGGCCCGGTGTTCGCGACCCTCACCCACGAGCTGGACGGCCTGCTCGCGGAGGTGCGGCGGAGGCGCGGCAGCTGATCTGCCGCCGCGCGCCGATGCTATACTCGCGCGCCGTGTCGTAGGACGAGATCGTCGGGAGGACGCATGATCCAGGAGTTGAAGGGCCGGGTGGTGCTGGTCACCGGCGCCGGCGGATTCATCGGCAGCCATCTGACCGAGGCGCTGGTGGAGACGGGCGCACGCGTGCGCGCCCTGGTGCGCTACAACTCGCGCAATGACTGGGGGCAGCTCGAGCGCCTCGAGCCCGCCACGCGCGCCGCGCTCGAGGTGGTGGCGGGCGACCTGCGCGACCCGTTCCTGGTCGATCGTGTGGTCGCGGGGGTGGACTGCGTGTTCCACCTCGGCGCGCTGATCCCCATCCCGTACTCGTACCTCGCGCCGGCCGAGTACGTCGACGCCAACATCCGCGGCACGCTCCACGTGCTCGAGGCGGTGCGTCGCCACGGCGTGCGGCGCATGCTCCACACGTCCACCAGCGAGACCTACGGCACCGCGCAGTACACGCCGATCGACGAGCGCCATCCGCTCCAGGGGCAGTCCCCCTATTCGGCCAGCAAGATCGGGGCGGACAAGCTGGCGGAGTCCTACTGGTGCTCGTTCGAGACCCCGGTGGTGACGGTGCGCCCGTTCAATACGTACGGGCCGCGCCAGTCGGCGCGCGCGTTCCTGCCCGCCGTGCTCATCCAGGCGCTCACCTCGGAGGTGGTGCGCGTGGGCGCGCTCGACCCGGTGCGCGACATGAACTACGTCGGCGACACGGTGGCCGGGTTCCTCGCCGCCGCCACCGCGCCCGAAGTCGAGGGACTGACGATCAACCTCGGCAGCGGGCGCGGCGTCACGATGCGCGAGCTGCTCGACCTCGCGCTCGCGGCGACCGGCCGACGGCCGCGGGTCGAGACCGAGGCGCAGCGCGTGCGGCCCGGTCGCAGCGAGATCATGGCGCTGATCGCGGACGCGTCGCTCGCGCGGGAACGCCTGGGCTGGACCAGCCGGGTGAGCCTCGAGGACGGCGTGAAGCGCACGGCGGAGTGGATCGGTCGCCACCTCGGCGACTACAAGCCCGGTCTCTACAACGTGTGAGGGAGCGACCACGATGCGCGCGGTGATCCTGGCGGGCGGCAAGGGGACGCGGCTGCGTCCGTACACCACCATCTTCCCGAAGCCGCTGATGCCGATCGGCGAGATGCCTATCCTCGAGATCGTGCTGCGGCAGCTGGAGGTCAGCGGCTTCCACCGCATCACGCTCGCGGTCTCGTACCTCGCCGAGTTGATCGAGACCTTCTTCGGCGACGGCTCGCGACTCGGGTTGAGCCTGGACTACTCACGCGAGGACCGCCCGCTCTCGACCGCGGGCCCACTCAAGCTCATCCCGGGCCTCGACGAGACCTTTCTGGTCATGAACGGCGACATCCTCACCACGCTCGACTACCGCGCGATGGTCGAGCACCACCGGCGGAGCGGCGCCACCGCGACCATCGGCCTGCATCGCCGCAGCGTGCAAATCGACTACGGCGTGGTCGAGACCGACCCGACCGGCGCGCTCGCGCGCTACATCGAGAAGCCCACCATGCACTACGCGGTCAGCATGGGCATCTACATCCTCGAACCGCGGGCGTTGGACCCGATCGGCATGAGCG
>Ga0182021_10003610_pt1 | contig 18203 bp, 14 predicted proteins | sample 612E3MmetaG_FD_120493 | JGI IMG/M metagenome (GOLD analysis project Ga0182021, IMG submission 120493) | Permafrost microbial communities from Stordalen Mire, Sweden - 612E3M metaG (Illumina Assembly) | ecosystem: Environmental > Terrestrial > Soil > Wetlands > Permafrost | place: Sweden... | reverse complement strand
GATGTAAACGATAAACAAGATTTTACTCTCGTGGCAGTCATTGCAGGGATCATAATCGTGTTTATCGTTTTCATCGTATGGATGAAATCACGAGGAAGACGCCGGGTGGTCAATGCAATTATTCCGGTACAGGAAGCATTGAAACTCATACCTTATATTGGTGGCCATCCTCAATTAGATACCGTTTGGCATGCAGTTCGAGGTCAGCTTTCCGGACTTCCGATTAAGATCTTCGGAGGGAAATCTCGCGGAAGTCGAAATACTGGGTCGTTCAGAGGAACAGGTGCAATACCAACAGCCGTCGATTCGGCACATGTCATGATCGTTGTATCCATGCCTCATGCGATCCCATTTCATATTAGTATCCAGCGAAAATCTGCTCTTTCATCTCCAAGCTTCGGTACAAGCTATCCGGAGTTTGACCGCATGGTTCAGGTTGTAACAGACAGTGAAAAGAAAGCTCTTACACTGCTGAACAACGAACAATTGCGTGCTGCTATCATTTCATTCATGAAAATATCGACCGCACAAGCATTTATTACCAGTTCAGAAGTAATGATCAAAATATTCGACGGGAAACAAGTACTCCCCGCTGCCCACGAAGCAGTAAACATTGTCAATCTTCTTGGACAGCAAATAGGACGGATCCACTAATAGAATAAAAGGTAATGTTGGAATGACCTCAGAGGGTATACTGGTTCTGGCGGAGGTTCGTGTATATGTAGATACAAATTTGCTTGATAGCAAACCTGTTGTATGATTTAACTTTTATTGAGCTTGAAAGTATTCTTCCCCGTTGAAAGTGTAAATCTTAATAAATTTTCCTTGCAGCAATTGATCGAGCGATCCCACGATCTCTTCCTTCTTCATCTCCAACGAAACAGTCATTTGATCGACAGTCATTGCACGGCGCTTGAGAAGCGCAAGAATCGCCTGCCCGTCGGTACTATGCGCTTGTGTTGCATGCGTTTCTTTGAAGATACCGACAATTTCGCTTCGCTCACCCAATATTTTTTGGATTTCCCTTAGGCGTTCTTGACTTGTCGGTTTTGCAAATGAATACGCCGGCGGACGAATAACCGTGTTAAGGTGAACTTTCTCCGGCTGAATCTCATCGATCACCTGCTTCATTTTGTAGACTTCATCGTCTTGATCATTAATACCGGCGACAAAGAGAATTTCCATCCACATTCTGCCGCGGTATTCCTGCCGGAATTTTTTCATGCCTTCGATGATGTTGTCGATACGAAGTTTCGGATTGGGCCGGTCGACTTTTTCGAACACTTCCGGTGTCACTGCGTCCATCGATGGTGAAACGATATCGGCATCCATGAGATCACGACGAACAGCAGGATCATCCAGCAATGTTCCGTTCGTGAGCACGGCAACCGGTACGGTCGTCATGTGTTTGATACCGCGAATGATATCGCCAATCTTGGAGTTCAGCGTTGGCTCGCCGGAACCGGAGATGGTGATGTGGTCGAGATTCGGATATTCAGCAATGACTTCCTTCACTTCAGCAAGGATATCCTTCGCAAGAAAATATTCTTTCCTTGCGAGCCCGCGCTTATCGGTCACTCCGACTTCGCAGTACACACAATCGAGCGTACACAGTTTTTTCGGAATAATATCAACTCCGAGCGATAATCCTAATCGCCGCGAAGGGACCGGGCCAAACGTATATTTTCGTTGTGTTGACATTGCACTATTCAAAACACTTTCCTCTCCTTTACAGTTCCATGATGCCTTACGAAGCAATGAACAAAGTTCTTGTTTAAAAATCCAGTACATCTGCAGCCGAGGTCGCGGATACATTATATTTGCTTTTGTAGAGACGTATAGTTTACCCGCCATTTTATTGGGAGGGCTATACGTCCCTATTCCTTAAAACTGTCCCCCTCATAGGGGGCCGGAGGCCTACCATAACACATGCAACGCACGTTTCTTTTTATGAGAGGGGGTTCTTTAAATTATCATAAATTGCCTCAATAATACAATCCGTATTATTTAACACTTCTACAGAATCAAAGTGTAAAATTCGGAATCCTTGCTCCGTGAGGAATTGTGCGTCGAATCGTCGACGTATGTTCTCTGACATCGGGACACCTCCTGACAGAATATACTATCTTTTCTTGGTGTCCGAAATATCGGGGCAAGATCAGATCACGATCTATTCAATAATATTTATTTCTCCCATAACCTGAATTTCGGTTTTGAAGACCTCACCTGAATTTAAAGCATTTTGTGAAGGCTGTCGGCCGCCAACGAAGACTTGTATCCTTCCTGGTTCAATTACTCGCTGGTTCTTATCGTTTATGCAAGAGAACTGCTCTGGCTTTAATGTGAATTCAACTGTTTTCTTTTCTCCGGACTTGAGGAAAACGCGTTTAAAACCTTGAAGAGCATGAATAGGTACCGGTACTTGAGCATTGAGTATCTTCGAATATAATTCAATTACCTCATCGCCATCCATCGTGCCGGTATTCTGGACATCAACCGATATTTTTACTTCCTCCGTTGTCCTCATGGTCGTCGGTGCATGTATGTTGGAATATGCAAATGTTGTATAACTCAATCCATACCCGAATTCATACAGTGGAGTGCCGCTGAAATAGCGATAAGTTCTGCCTTTCATATTATAATCTTCAAATGGAGGAAGATCCTTGACTGATGCATAATACGTCAACGGAAGGCGGCCTGCTGGATTATAATGGCCAAAAATGACGTCGGCGATAGCACTCCCGCCTTCTTCGCCTGGATACCATGCTTCAAGAATGGCATCCACATTTGTATTTGCCCAATTGACGGAAATTGGACTTCCGTTTAACAGTACAAGAATGATTGGCTTGTTGAATGATTTTATTCTCTTAAGGATTTTATCCTGCACAGAAGGCAGGTCAAGTGTCGTGCGGTCACCGCGATGGAATCCTTCTATATCAATCTGCATTTCTTCTCCTTCGAGCGAAGGCGTAATTCCGCCGACATAAATAACAGCATCGGCTTGTTTCATTGCAGCATCGATCTGATCTAAGTATTTTTGGTTTTCCCTAGTCCATTGAAATCTGGCAACAGCACCACCTTCGCCTTGATAATATTCGATTGTGAGATGGTATTTTTTTCCCTTAACCAAATCCATTTTCACCTTTGTTAATGTTGGTGCATGATCAGTCCAATTTTCAAAGAGAAGTGTATCATCAAGAAAGATGCGATACCCGTCGTCTCCGACAAAACCGATGTAATAGGCTTCTGTTTCTGGTGGAACAAGACAGCCGCTCCATCGAACCGAAAATTTCGAATTTTTTTCTGGTGTAGGCGGCTTCATGATGAAATCAAAATCAATCTGCTTATCGATTCTCTTAAGAAATGGAGTTCCTTCCATCCTTACATTTGCAAAATATTCTGCGTTTAAACCTTGTTCATTTCCATTTCCTGTAAAGAATGCATCTTCAGGGATGGCGGAGAGAATCGGAAACTCATCAGCAGGATTGGAACCGGCCTCGAATACTATTTTTGTCGAAGCAGGTACATGCTGTATGATTCCTTCGAGCGGTGTCACAGGATGTGATGATATACCATTATAATTACCATACAACACTTCAACTACGTTGGCATTTGGCCCGATAACCGCAATCGTTTTTATATCCTTCTTTAATGGAAGAATATTTTTGTCGTTCTTGAGCAGGACCATTGATTCACGCGCAGCTTTCAACGCTAACTCTCGATGTTCCGGTTTGTTGTTTTCAGAAACCGGAATTTGTGCATACGGAACTATTTCAGGAGGATCGAACAAGCCAAGTTTGAACCGCGCAGTAAAAAGCCGCTTCACAGAAACATCGATATCAGACTCTTTCAGCAAACCTTTCTGCACTGCACTTTTCAGATACTTATACGTATCACCGCATTCAAGATCGCAGCCAGCAAGGACAGCCAGCGCAGCAGCCTTGTCAGGTGTGGCGACAAATTTATGATTACTATAAATGTCATAAATAGCTCCGCAATCTGAGACAACATACCCTTTGAACTTCCATGTGTCGCGCAGGACCTTCTTCAGCAACAGTTCACTGGCACAGCACGGTGTACCAAGATATCGCTGGTATGCACCCATTACGGAATATGCGCCGCCTTCGGTAATGCATGCCTTAAAGGCGGGAGTATATGTTTCAGCAAAGTCACGATAATCGGTTACTGCATCGAAGTGATGGCGTTCAGATTCAGGGCCGCTGTGAACCGCATAATGTTTTGGTGTCGATATCGTTTTAAAATATTTCGGATTATCGCCTTGCATTCCCCGGACAAATGCAACTCCCATGCGGGAAGTGAGATAAGGATCTTCACCATACGTTTCCTGGCCTCTTCCCCATCGCGGGTCGCGGAAGATGTTGACGTTTGGAGACCAGACGGTCAATCCTTTGAAAATGCCATGGTCGTTCTTCTTCTGGTAGTCATTGAATTTCGCTCTGAACTCAGTCGATATGACATCGGCCACGTCATGGAGCAAACTGTCGTCCCACGTCGCAGCAAGTCCGATGGCTTGGGGAAAAACCGTCGCAATACCGGAGATCGCGACGCCATGGAGGCCTTCGCTCCACCAATTATAATCCGGCACACCCAACCTGCCGATTGAATCGGCGGCATTCATCATCTGACTGATCTTTTCGTCAAGTGTCATTCGGAATACCAAATCGTTTACACGTTCTTCAATAGAGAGAGCGGGATTCCTATATGGAACCTGCTGAGCCTTGTCTCCAGGCGGATTGGAGAGAAGGTGTACATTGAAAACTACTGTGAGGAGAATGATAACTTTAGTCAATTTCATTTTAGATCCTTTCCGAAAATACGAGTTCTCTTATGCTGTCATTGTGTGTCCCACTCACTTTTCTTTTTTGTCATTCCGATTCCAACGTTTATCCTGAGCTCGTCGAAGGATGTCGGAAGAGCCTGCCTGCCGAAGGCACTTCCGCATACATCGTTTCACGGACGTTTTGTTTATCATGTAATTTTAGTATTTGCCGATATTCTTGAGAATTCTCTTTAAATATGCTCTTGTATATTTTATCGGTATAAATTGGATATTTTGCTTTCCCCATATCAACATAATCGCGCAAAGCATCGGTGAATTCCTTACGGTAATCTTCCCCGCGAAGAAAATTGACAACAAAGTCTTCATCCCTTTGATTGATATACTTGGTTCCTCCTCCAGTCTTTTTATTGACCGTATCTATGACAATATCCAAAATTACGCCGCGAAGGGTTTTTGCACGATCACTTTCAGTAAGTATCATCGCTAAGTCTAAAAAAGCACGGAAGTTAAAGACCCCTACTTGAGAGGCCACGCTAACGACATTCATGTCGTTAGCATCCCCTGATTTCAGTGCTAACTTGAACTCCTGCAAACGCTTACCCCGTAAGACCTCGTAACCATTAGTGGATAGTTCCTCTGAATGTGCTTCTAAGTATCTATTAATAGTTCTCACATCTACCTCAAAAAAATCTGTAAGCTGTTCCTTGATGAACTTTAACTCACCCTCAAAAATAATTTCCCTAATTCCAGCAGCAGTACGGATTTCTTCAACGGCATATGGATTGTTCAGTATATTCTGCCGGTCTATCTTCGAAGTTGTTAAATCTTTACCCATATTAAACCTCTTATGATTCTCTGTTCTGATTTGATATTTCCTCAGCCGCCTTCTTCTTCATTTCCATTCTCATTGTCATGCCCGTGTACAGGGGCATCTTACATTGCCCATAATGAGATTCCCGCTCCCCGTTTTCATGGGGACAAGCTTCGCGGGAATGACACGAGGATTACTTGCCGCATTTTTATTTTTCCGGCAATTTGACGAGAAGCGTTTTAATGTGCTTTGGGAATCGTCTATTTTCCTTTTCTTTTTTTACAAGCTCGAGCATGGATTTATCTGTACACACGAACACGATGGTCTCCGGCTTCTCATTAAGGGAAATCGTCCATAGAGTCTTCTCCCGGACATTAGTAAGCGCGCCAGTGTCGAATTGTCCGTCCATCGTTTTCACCGGACTTGTTGAGATAATACAGACAATTTTGCCATCTTCAGAAACAGCATCACATTCAAATTCGCCGCCGGACTGTACGCCTAATTTGCGTTTTGCAAAAGCTTGGTGATATTTCTTGGGAAGGAATTCGTTCCTTATCCAATTTTCAACATCTTTTGTTGCTATCGTTGAGTCTGCCATAATATTATGTTACCTCTTCCTTAACTCGTCAACAGCACTATACACAGTCTGACATACTCCATCGACATTCTTACAAACATCCTCGTTGGTAAAACGGAGAAACCTTATTCCAAATGCCTCAATGTGTTCCTGACGTGCTTTGTCTTGCTCCTGTGCGCCTGGCATAAAGTGCGAATCACCATCAACTTCAATGACAAGCTTCAACCGTGGACAATAGAAATCGAGCACATATTGATTGACACTATATTGTCGAAGAAATCGCTCTCCGAGTATCTGTTTATTCTTTAGTTTAGACCAGAGTATAACTTCCGCTATCGGCATGTTCTTGCGAAGTGATCTTCTTCGTGCTTTTAATTCCTCTTTATTAAACGCTTCAGTCATAATTTTGATAACCCCCTTTTCTCCCCCCTTTCAGAAGGCAATCATATACTTGACTACCCTTAGATTTATAACTATCATGTTGCATCATAATACGCGTTTTTAACTATTTCTTAATCGGCTTGGCTTTTACTATTACAGATAATGCCTCTTCAAATGGCATATCTATATGAAGCGGTTTCTGATATTCCTTCTTCCGCTTCTTAGTTTGCTTTTTAATACGTTTTACTTTTTTCATATATCCTTGAGGTTAATATGAGTAAAGATGATTCAACCGAAACACCAGAACCTTCTACTTCTCCAGCGCCCGATACTTCATCGGATGATAAACCTTCACCGCCACCGGATGATACAGATCCAGAAATTATGATTAAATCTATCACTGAGTTAGATGAATAATCCACATAGCAAGACATAGAATTTCAACTAAAAAAATAAACCACATTGTTCCGGCAACATATCCCTTTTTGTTAATCATTGTTTGATTCTTAATGAAGTGCTTACTTGCCCAATAAAGTGCATATTTTTTAAAACCCCATTCATTTTCTCCTATCCATTTATTATAAACAACTTCGGGGTTTACAAGAATAAGGGAATTCTTTTTTCTAACCTTTGTCCATATTCCCAATAATACGATAATTGCAAGTAATATCATTGCCATATAAAACCAGCAGGAATCAAATCTTAATTGTGCATTATTGATTTTTGCTGAGGTGATTGATACTACTCCCACTGTGACGCTCAATGTCCATGCCATTAGCTTATCGATTCCATCATCTACTGCATCTGATCTTTGTATTGCCCAATCATAAGACTTTAATGCAATATCAAAACTGTTTATGATTGATGGAAATTTCTTTTCTTCTTTTTTAGAATGCGCCATAAACACCTCTACTTGTGAATAAGTGTTGCATACGTCAAGCGTCCTTCGCATTGACTTAAAATTTGTGTAAATCTATCTGCATCATTAGCTTTTCTCGAATTATAACGATATTCAAATTCATTCGTATAACGATGGAGATGTTCGGGACTCACATGATGATAAATACCTACGATACCACGTTTCAGCAAGCTCCAGAATCCTTCGATAGTATTTGTATGGGCATCGTCACGCACGTATTCTTTCTTGCTATGAGTTACAACTTTATGATCTTTGAATTCTTTGTTCAAGTCTTTATATCCGCCGAATTCGTCGCTCATAAGAACTGCATCTTTAGAAACATTCTGTCGAATGATCGGCTTTAAATTCTTTCCATTCGCATATTTTACAACCTGCGTTCTTAATTCTCCGTCACGTTCTGCCATTCCAAATACCGGAGTTTTATTTCCCTGCATATAGCCAGAACCCTTTCCATGTGTCTTTCCGCCAACATAGGTTTCATCGACTTCTACCGTACCGTTTAATTTCTTTTCAAAGGAATTCGACTTCATCAATTCGCGGATTCTTTGAGTCATAAACCATGCTGATTTTTGTGTTACGTGAATATCTTTTGCTAATTGACAAGATGAAATTCCTTTTTTGTGTGCAGTAAGTAAGAATATTGCGAAGAACCACTTTTGCAATGAGAGAGGCGAATCTTCAAATATGGTTCCAATTTTTACTGTAAACTGTTTATCGCAAGCGGGACACTTAAAACGTTTGTTATCTGAATAGCGATATACTTTTTCACTATTGCAACGCGGACATTTTGGCTTACCGTTCCAACGCTTTTGAATCATATATTCAATACAAGTCTTTTCATCAGGGAACACTCTTTCAACGTCTAATAAACTTTGTAATCTTGGTTTTGTTTGTTTTGCAATGGTTTTCATACAATTCCTTTAGGTTATTTAACTACCTAAATATACAACTTATTTTATGGGTTGTCAAGTGCCTAATGTATATTTCTTATCTTTATTTTAGTTTGATTTTACTGCTGTTTCTACCCATATTCTCGTTAGATATCATGCCAATCATCCACCAGTCGAAAGGGAAACATTATGTCGCTAATCCAATGCAGAGAATGCGAAAAAGAAGTAAGTAGTACTGCCTTAACCTGTCCGCATTGTGGATGCGTAACTCCGAACAAAAAAGTAAGCAAGGGTATCTCAATGTATATCATCATTTCTGGTATCATTGCCTTAATCATTTTCCTCATCACTTTAGCAAGATTTGGATAACATCCTCTAAAGGAGAATCTATGGACGAAAATACTCTGCGCATCGTTGCCAGCAACCTAACTGTTGCTTTTTATAGCGTTAATAAACTTGACTCAGAAAAAGTGCCGGATTCGCAAACCAAAGAAATGAATTTACCTGAAAAGGTAATCATTCGGGTTTATCGGTCTTTTCTTTCTCAGTTGGTTTGGGAAGAGAAAGAGATCGAACAGCAATTGATAAAGTTGCGTCAATCTCAATAGCGATATCTCCTGTTGGCATACAATCAGCCATATTGTTTACTATTGGTGCGGCACTTTTAAATTTGAAATCTCTAAGATGAATATTGTTTGCTGGCAATATAATCACCTCTTTCTTATTTAGGGTAGTCAAGTATATGATTGCGTTTCAGAAAGGGGGGATTGGGGGGTTCAAATTCGCCGCCGGACTGCACCCCTAATTTTTGTTTTGAGAATGCCTGATGATATTTCTTGGGAAGAAATTCATTTCTTATCCAATTTTCTACATCTTTAGTTGCTATCGTTGAGTCTGCCATTGAATATCACCACAATTTTTGTTCAGGAAAATATTTATCCGCGCACATCTGTAGCCGACACTCATCTGTACTGTAACCAAAACCATAGACGTTGTTTTATCCTGATTATCGAATAAGAACCATCTTCCGAAGCTGAGTCACTTTATTCATTGGAGTTAGTATAAAGTTCGTGCGAATAAAATAGGAAAAAACGCAAAAATATATCCCGCTTGCAGCGGAAACATTGGCATCGTTTCTTCCATTCCATTCCGCCGTTTTAAATCCATACGATTGATATCCATCGACAAGCGTTTTCACGATTTGACCTGTCATATTATATATTTTGATGGTAATCCTGGAATCTATCGGAAGTTGATAATGTAACTTGGTGGTTGAATTAAAAGGATTGGGATAATTCTGATCAAGAAAATATTCATAGGGCCGCCCCGGTTGAACATGTAATCGAAAAGACTGCCGGGCTATTCCCTGATTCCTATCCTGAGCTATGAGCGTGACATCATAGTCGCCTGCATCATAACCGTTCGGGCGTCCGGTAACAAGTCCTTTAACAGAGTCGATAACAAGAAAGCGAGCATTCGTCACTATCGAGTATACAATTGAATCATGGTCAAAATCAGTAGCGGTTACCTTGTAGGAATATGAATATAGCTCCGTCGTTGCAGTATCCGGATGTGTTACAATAACAGGAGAGTGATTGGAAATATCGAAAAATGACTCGTTTGCAAATGCTGATCCTGCAAAACAGTTGTCAATAGACTGGACACTCCAATAATATCTTCCGCGCTTAAGATTGTTTATATGCCAGGCTGTATCCTGTGAAACATTTCCCATCTGGGATACTCTGCGAGCTCCAGATAACGGATCTGCAAGAGGGCTCTGGATTTCAATTCCCCCCGGCGAAGTTCCTATCCTGATGTTATAAGAGAGTCCCGGCACAGGTGTCTCTGCATCAGAGCCTCTGTTCCAAAACAACCGGACAGATGAACCATCGGTTGAATCATAGAGGTGCACACTGCCGAGAACCGATGGTGCGATCGGAAGCGTGTTTCTATGATTGATTTCGTTGCGATAGATGAGCGACCATTCCGTCGATATGACATCGAGATCACCGTCGTTATCGTAATCGGAGAGAACAAGCGCTACCCATTCCCCCCCGGAAAATCCCGGGTTCAAATCTGTAAACGTGCCATTTCCATTATTATGATAGAGCGTAAAGAGATCGATGGCATTTTCCTGACGTCCCTGAAGAGCGATATCGAGAAGTCCATCGTTGTCAATATCTCCCCAGGCGACAGAGCTATTTACCACGTTGGCAATTGTAGTCGTTATCGGCGTAAAATTTCCTGCACCGTCATTATGATAAATTATCGGTACACTCGTTCCATAATCACTTCCAATACCAGTTATTATGATATCGAGATTGCCGTCTGCATCATAATCTCCCCAGCATGCAGCTCCCCCAAAAACTCCTCTAAGGTTTGCGTGCACATCATGGAACACTAAACCGCCGTCGTTCCGGTAAAGCCGTGTGCTTCCTCCTCTCTGGTCCCACCCTGCAAGGAGGATATCCACATCTCCATCTTTATCATAATCAGCACAGGATACGGACCCCTGGCTGGTCGGCACTATGTCCACTGCACAATAAGTAAATGTTCCACTGCCGTCATTTCTTAATATACCGGTATTATTCGAATAACCGGTAAAAAATAGATCTAGGTCGCCGTCATTATCGAAGTCTGCCCAGCATGCCGAGCCGGCAAGTTCACGAGAAATATACGGCCCATCGGTACTGCTAAAACTCTGGCCACTTTGGTTTGTATAAAAGGCAGATACATTAGTGTACCCGGTTCCGCATCCAAAGATAAAGAAATCCAGCCAGCCGTCATTATTGAAGTCTCCCAATGCAAATCCCCCTTTGCAATTGTTTAACGCTCCGGTGATACCGGCATTCATATCGGTAAACGTTCCGTTTCCGTTATTGCGAAATATTTTAGAATAGGCATCCGACGGCGAACCTCCTGTAATAATTATATCCGGATAATTATCGTTATTGATATCGACGAATTCGATATTGGTGTTCCGTCCAGATGGCAGACCCGTGCTGATTGTGGAAAACGTTTGAGCATGTAAACCACGTATTCCCGCTTCGTAATACAGGACAAGACTCATGAATAGAATTATTTGCTTTCCCATTTTTCTCATTTCTATAATTATGTTTTATTCATTTTGAAAACTGGACTGTAATTGATGCTCATCTGTAAACGTTATCATTTGCCAAAAAGACCAATGGGCAAACCAATCATGGCTTTTACAAACCCCCAGCCTTCGCCTGCCTGCCGGCAGGCAGGGACTCTATGTTTTTTTCTTCAACAACTCCACCCAACACATATCCTGATCTTGTCGAAGGACCACCCATATCAATGTTATGTTTTTGCTTTTGTAGGGACACGTCACATTTATCCGCCGTTTGTTTGGCGGGACGTGCCCGCTTTTGGGCGATTCGTGAATCGCCCCTACGAGGATTTTCCCTTTACCCACCGTCTTACCAGGCGGGCTCCATAATCTTTATCTCCAATTATCATCCCCGCCCATTCAGTCATACCCGCACAAGCGGGTATCTTACCTATTCCATTGAAAGAATTGTTCCATTAGATGACAATAAATCACTCCATTCGGGATTATACGCTTCAATTAATTCAACCTTCCATTTTCTATACCATTTCTTCATCGCTTTTTCCCGACAAATTGCATCATATGGCTTTTCAAATAGTTCGTAATACACTAGTTTCTTTACATGATATGTTTTTGTAAAACCGGAAATGCTTTCACTTCGATGTTCATGCATGCGCCGCTCAAGATCATTCGTCATCCCAATATACAAGACGCCGTTTTTCTTGCTTGCAAGTATGTACACATAATATAATTTGTCGATTGTCATAATAAGATTCCCGTTGTCACGGGAATGACTTTCTCTTTATGTGTTTTTTCTAAAGCCGACGTTAGCTTGTCCGCCGTCATGTTGGACGGATGACGTCGGATTTCCGCCGACCTCGGCATCGTGCATACCGCGATCACCCGCCAAATAGCATGTCGGGTAAACCGATCGCGGCTGGAGCTTTCTATTTATTTTTCTTCGTTAATAAATTCGTAACTACTCGAGCAAGAATTTCTTTGTCCGCAGGATTGCATTCAGCGATAAGAAGGGTCATGGCAACAAGAGCATTTTCAGCAATGCGTTTCGTCCCGTCTGCGCGATAAAGCATTCGATTCTTTTCAAGAAACCAAAGAAATAATGCCGCCGCAATTCGTTTATTACCATCCACGAAAGAATGATTCTTCACAAGGAAATATAACAAATTCGCTGCTTTCTCTTCCATGCTTGGATAGAGTTCTTTTCCTTCAAATGTTTGAAATATATTAGCGAGTGATCCCCGCAGACTTTCGTCTTTCTCGCGACCAAATAATACGGAAGCACCGAATTGTCCGCGCAAATGGCTGATAGTTTTGACCGCTTCATCGTATGTAACTGCTTTTATTTTACGATTCGTTGTATCTGCAAGGACCACTCTCTGGTGGTCATAATCGTCCAACAAGTTCAAGGCGTAGGTGTAGTCTTCCACGACACGCAAGAGTGCTTTTGCTTCGTCGCCTGAAAGATCCCTGTGCCCTGCAATTTCTGTGATTAGATGCACCGCTTGATGAAGTTCTTTCAACCGCCTGTCATTAACCGTAAATCCTTTTACAAGATGCTCACGCAATACACGCGTTGCCCAAATCCTAAATTGAGTACCTCGCTTGGAATTGACACGGTATCCGACTGATAGAACAACATCGAGATTGTAATACTTAACAGGTTTATCGGAAAGTGCAATGTGCATTTTTTGCACATTGCTTTTTTCTTCTAACTCTTTTGTTTTAAAAATGTTATTAAGATGTTTCGTAATAACTGTTCTGTCTCGCTGAAAGAGTTTGGATATTTGATCTTGAGTAAGCCAAATTGTCTCTTCCTGCAATCGTACTTCAAGAGCTGTCTGTCCATCCTCCGCCTTATAGAGGACTATTTCACCTTTTTTCTCTTCCTGCTTCATCATTTCTTCTCTCCACACTCTTTATCTCTCATTGTAATCCCCTCCGCGCCCATCTGTAGCCGACGTCGGCTTGTCCGCCGTCATTGTTGGGCGGATTACATCGGATTTCTGCTGACCTTGGCATCTTGCTCCTGATTGATCTTAGAAGGAATAAAACTTTTATAATGATACTGCTGTGTATAACTCCCTGCTATATAGTCTTTTATGTCCACTTTCATCACCTTTATTAGGGAGATCTCTTAATTAAAGTTGACGCTGGAATTTTAATTAGGAGTACGGCTTAATTAAACTTTGTCGCACAAGCAAAATAGAAGAATACTGCTTAAAATCAATGTATGGTTATTGGATTAATCGTTTTTTGGTGGGGAACCAGGATCGTTTGAATACCTGCAGGCACAGTTTCCCTTGCCGAGCGGGTAATTAAGGCACGGTCGCTGAATACCGTCACTTTTGAGACGGTTGATTTTAGCAAAATGTCCTTTGCAGGGAGAAGAGAAACAGCTAAAATTCCCAGAAGGATTATAAAGAGGACGTTAGAGAACGATCGATGAGTAGTCATGATTATCGCCTTTATCTTGAGATGAAATTCGGTGGATTATTGTAGGGACGTATCGCTATACGCCTTTAAAAAGATTTTATTCCTCAATCTTTATTATTTCATTCTTCGTCCGCGATGATTATTCGGGAGAACCTTTATCCACCATCTTATTTTCACAATTATGCTTAGGTATGCTTACTTCTGCCGCCGCTTTCTTCTTCATCTTCGCAAGTTTCTTTTTAATATCCGCCGATAAGATGACATGATATACTTAATATATTTCGGGAAACGTTTCTTCTTTTTCTCTTGCCTAATAAGCTCAACCATTGATTCATCGGTAAACGTAAACAAGATTTTCTTCGGCTTCTTTTTTAAGGAAATTGCCCAGTATACATCTGCGCGGATTTTGGAAAACTTACCTGCTCCATGTTTTCCGCCAATTGTCTTTCTTGAACTTTGAGATAAAGCATACTATCCTTCCATCTTCAGAAACTGCGTCACATTCAAACTCACCGCCATACAATAACTTCAGTTTTCTTTTTTTGAAGGTCTGGTCATACTTTTTTGAGAGTTTGCCTCTTATCCAATTTTCAACATCTTTTGTAGCGGTAGATGAGTCTGCCATTGAATATTCCTTAGCATTACCCGTAGCCGACGTCGCTGACGTCGGATTTCTGCTGACCTCGGCATCTTGCCTTGGGGATGTAATGCATCGTTAAAACTCATCAAACGGCCCCATACCTTCGACACCATAGAGCTTTTCAACTTCCCATTGAACAGCAAGCTCAATTGCATCGAGACATTCTTCTGACGAATCAAGTAATAACAACTGCGGACGCGGCTGTAAATACTTTGGTGCTGATTGCTGCTTGCGGACAAGTTCACGGCTAAACGTGATAAGATCAGTAGATGGATCAAGTTTTTTTAATACAAGTTCTTTTGCTTCTACCGCACGATTGCCAAGAGTGTCCAAATATGACGCTTGTTCAACACTGGGAATTACAAATGGAGCCATTCGGATATCATTGATTTCATATGCAGCTGTATGTTTGATGAACTTTCTGATTATGTAGCTAAAAATATTACTATTCAGTACTGATAAGAAGGTGTAGGCAGAAACAGAATCGATTATGGGCGTTAGCCTAGAGGCGCCTGCATCAAACACGCAGATAGGCTGCAGTTTTGCTTTTAGTGCAACATGATTTCCTAATAATGTATACGTGACTCCTTCAGTGAAATATAAATGGGCATTGCGGATGACCGGCATATTAGGCTCGGATTTGCCACTATTCCTAAAAAGAAAATCCACGTTATCTTTTTTCCAATCAATATAGATAGGTTCAATATCTGTCCATTTATTACCCTCTGGATCTCCCTTGCGGAATTTTGTCCAAGTTCGCTTTCCAACAAAGCCAGAATAAATAACAGCGATGCGTGGTGCATCCTTTTCATCTGAATAATACTCTCCTGATCTTATACCAGATTCTTGAAGCGGAATTTTTTCTTTACGTACAAATGCATATATACTCTTAAAAACTGAAATAAAATTATCTGGATAGGTTACTTTCAGATCAGCAAATTCATTCTTAAGAGATGGATGTTTTTCCCAAATACCTTCTAATTCTTTCTTCCGATAAGAAAACGCTTCTTTGAAATCATTTTTGTTAGCAATCCATTCTGGTTTAACAACTCTATATATTTCTCCTCGTTTAAGTTTAAGAGTCCGAAGGGGATCGAATTTGCTCTTGAGAGGTTCAACAACTGCATCAAAATTATTGTTTGCTTTTTCCAATTCCGAACAAAACGTAATTTTCAATTCTGATTTTGAATTCCAAAGTATAATTAGTTCTTTACGTCTCGTAAGAATTTCTTTAGCTTGATCACTTCCTTCTAGATAACCCAGGAATCTTCCGTTATTAGCGGTTCGCATTCCTTGGCCGCCATCGGCAATCAGACCAACTAATGTTATATCGTCAGGTCTTAATTTCGTTTGATACTGAAGTATTGCAGTCCGATTCTCGGTGAATTTACTCGAGCTTTCTATTTTCTCCCACCAATTTTCAATTAATGATTGTATGTGAGGATTGTACCGATTATACAACCTTATATTAACTTCTTTCGGTTCAAAGAAAACCTTCTTTGCTGCATTTCGATATGCATTGATTCCAACACGATGCAATCGCAAACAACCTTGTGAACCGTGAAATATCGGGGACTGTTCTTTTCCTTTATCAATCTTCTCGACGCCATTGATCAACTTGGGTGACGATGTCGCCAATTCGGGCAATTCTTTTTCAGGTGCGCTGTGTTCTGTCGCATATCGTGCTTGTATAAAATCAAGTGAATAATTTGCGCTGGTGCTTGTGTTTTCTGCCACAAAAATAGAAGCATCAACCGTGGCATCAAAGGGATCGCACTGGCCGAGGTAATAAAGCCGTTTAGACTGCAATAATTCCCGCATAAGCAGCTTTGTGCTGAGAGTAAAAAATGTATCGGAAACTATATAACCAAACATCCCGCCTGTTCTTAACAAATTGAAACCCTGGAAAGTGAAGTGGACATAGAGATCATCGACAAATCCAAAACGATATGTCAATGCAGGTCGATAATCAAATTCGCTCGAAGTTTGTGTTGAGATATAAGGAGGATTTCCTAATATTGCATCGAAACCTGGATTTTCTCTTCGTTTTCCAGTTTCTTCATAGAACACATCCGGAAATTCCAATTCCCAATGGAACGGATGAACACTTGCATTAATCTGCTCTACTTTGGTTTTATACTTTCCCCACAATTCCTCGAATTTTTTTCCTTCAACACTTTTACCACTTGTAGGTTTTATGAACCCGGAAGCAAGTGCAACATATTCACTTTCATTAAGCTCTAATCCTGTGCTTGCAGATGTCCATAGGTCGGCAATATTTTGAAAGGGCTGCAACCGTTTTAATATTTTATCCCGCCATCGTTCTTCTTTCTTTTTCACGATATCTATTTCACTTGATTCTTCTTGCTCGATGACTTCAATTTCTTTAATCGCTCCCGCAATTGCATCTGTGAGAGAGGTCCCAAAGGCTAAACCAATCTGTTGTTGTTCTTGATGAATAGGCAATGCAGTAAGTTCAAGAACGCGTGCACCGATAAGGGAGTTTCCTCTACGAAGGTGGTGATCTAAGAAATTCAATGGTTCGTTTACGGCAATGCAGGTAAGCCACAGAGACAACTTTGTTAACTCTACTGCCAATGGATTGAAATCAACTCCATAAATACACGCCTCAACAACTCTTCGTCTCCAATAAGATATTTCAGCTTGTTCTTGAGATATCCCCAGTGGCACGGTTTCAATTTGGAACTTGGTCGTCGGATGATAGACAATTTGGTCTGCCAGCCACTCCGTAGCCCGGACAAGGAAGTGGCCGCTTCCCATTGCATTGTCTAGGATATTAAGGTCGAGTAATCGATTGGCAAATGTGTTATCCTTCTTCCCGGTTTGTACATCACTTGACTTGGAAATTTCATCTACAAGTGGTTTCAACGTTTTTTCCACCAAAAAACGTACAACCCAATCGGGTGTATAATAAGTGCCAGATACCTGTAATGCCCCACGCTCATTTCTAGGTTCAAGCACTCCATTCACAACCTCTAAATGTCCGCCAAGAAGCCCCTCGTAAATATCTCCAAGCTGTCGAACTTCGAGATCAGCATAATCAATGGTTCCAAAATCAAAACCTGGTTGCTTCGACCGTTCTTTGTGCCCAGAAGTAAACATCAAGTCCCGCAGCACTTGTGCAAGAGCTTTTTCACCAACCTTCCATACTTCAAGTTTTGGATGATTCTTTGGATTGAATAATCCACCATTGTATCGAGGAACATTACATTCTTTATTCAACGCTGGTTTATCACCGTTTATCAAATGAAAAAGCTTTGCAAGGTCTTCGTATAAATCTGTTAATTCATTTGATTGAAATTCCAATGGACGTTTCAAGCGTGGATTAAATCGTTGAAGAGAAAATCGTTCGCGATAATATTTATTCGATCCTACACCTGATGGTTTTACCGGGAGCAATCCTCGCCCCTCTGCATATAAAATAAAGAGTAGCCGATAGAGGAATATTAAACAATTGTCATAGAGGCTAGGTAATTCTTCTTCGGTGATCTTGTTGTCTTTGAAGTTCCAAAATCCATTTGCCAAATCCGCAATGACTTTGAAAATTCTTTCCCTGAGGTCTTCCTCAAGCTTGGATTGAAATACAATTGCTTGTTCTCGTATTTCGTCAAGAGCGCATTTTCCATCTTTAAGAAT
>Ga0182021_10003609_pt1 | contig 18207 bp, 18 predicted proteins | sample 612E3MmetaG_FD_120493 | JGI IMG/M metagenome (GOLD analysis project Ga0182021, IMG submission 120493) | Permafrost microbial communities from Stordalen Mire, Sweden - 612E3M metaG (Illumina Assembly) | ecosystem: Environmental > Terrestrial > Soil > Wetlands > Permafrost | place: Sweden... | reverse complement strand
ATTTTAGCACAATACCTTTTACTTCCCTGATTTTCTCTCAAGCTGCTTAGTTCTATATTTCAGTGCATACTGTATGCCGGCAACTTTTCTCGCTTCTCTTAATTCCCGTTCTCTTTGCGAGTTAGCCTTCTCGGTAGCAAGCTGCATCCTTAATTTTCGCAGCGCTGAGCTTTTTTGAGCCTCTTCTTGCTGCTCCATAGCCTTCACATTTACCGCTTGGCTTTGCCTATGCGGAACTTTGGATGCGATTTTCTTAAACCAATTCTCTCTATTCTCCGCCGGTTGTTGGGTAATCGGAAATGCCTCTGAGGCAATATCTGTCATAAATCAAAAGTAACACAAACTTTAATCCGGAACAATTAAAATATCAATTCTCGGCTGTTTTTGAACTTATAAAACTCTTTCGAGGCTAATATCTATTTCTGAAAATCCGTTTTCCTTATAAAAATTTATCGCTCCTGCGTTTTTAAAATAAGAATTAACATAAACACGATCAAATCCTTTTTCCTTTGCTTGTTTTATGCACTCCGCAATCAGCCTTGATCCAATTCCTTTTGATCTATAGTCCGGAATGACTCCCATATTTTCAATCTCAAGGTATTTGCTTTTTCTATATCCGAAATCGTTTTTCTTTGCAGCTATATATCCAACTTCACTTCCCTCATCTTCGGCTATTAAACAAACCGATTCAGGATTGTTCAAAAGAGACATGAAGTAGTCTTTACCTTTTTCGGATTTTGCCCAGTCTGTATCAAGATCGTTATCATATTTATAATTATCAAGGAAAACCTCATCGTTTAATCTTTGAAGTTTCTCTACGTCATTAAGGCTTGCGTCTCGAATTTTTATCATTAGAATAGTTTGCCTTGGTTTTCGGGTGATTTTTTCTTTTCCGATTTTCCCTCTTTTTTATATTGGATTTCAAAAAGGCGGCGGATTTCAGCCACGTTCGTTGCATCTTCGGGCTTTTTATCGGCGTTTCTGAAGCGAACAAGTCGCGGGAAACGCAGAGCAAATCCATTTTCAGCTTCAGTTTTACCTGCTGTATGAAGTGGTGAGCGGGTAATTTCGTCAGCCAAAACCTCAATAACAATTTCCGGCTGTATCCAAACGCTTGGAGAAATCAAACTGTTAACTCTGGCCGGTTTGTGATCAAGCTTAATCTTGTCTGCCCTTTTGTGGATTTCCCGCCATTCGGCGTCGGACAGTCCTGTGCCAATTCTGCTGATAGAAACAAATTCGTCTTTTTCCTTGTCATATACACCTACCAGCAGCGCTCCTGCGCCAAAAGCTGTCCTCTTCCCTCTTCCCGTGATATATCCCAAAATTACGCAGTCAATCGTGTCAGTGAGCTCTCCTGCGGAGTGTTTCTTTAATTTCACCCAGTTAAAATTTCTTCCACCAGCCTCGTAGGGTGATTGCAGTTTTTTAATTACGACGCCTTCTAACCCTTTACTGATTGCGTCATCCAGGAGTCCTTGCAAAATTTTTGGATCAGTTACAGTCTGGTTTTTCGTTCGGATCAACGTGTCATCCTCCGGCAAAACTTTGTCTAAAATTTTCATTCTCTCGGTCAAAGGTTTGTCTAAGAGTTGCTGCCCGTCCAAATACAAAATGTCGAAAACAAAAGCCTTAAGAGGTAGGGCTTTTTGCGCCTCTTCGATTCCGTGTTTTCTTCTTCTTTTAGTCGTTTCTTGAAACGGAAGAAACTCTTCGGATTCAGGATTATAAGCAAGCGCTTCCGAATCCAAAATCACCGAATCAGCTTTGACTTGCTTCAGCGTTCCTTCGATTAACTCAGGAAACATATGCGTCATTTCCTCAAGATTTCGGGAAAACATGCGCACTTCCTTCCCATTTTTGTGGATCTGCACACGAAATCCGTCGTATTTGTACTGAACGTCCACTTCTCCCATTTTCTCAATCACTTTTTCGGGGTTTGGAAGCCTCTCACAAAGTTCCGATCTAATAGGCGAACCGACTCTGACTTCAAGTTTTTCAACTGCAGGCAAACCCGATTTCCATAGCGTTTTTGCAATCAAACCAAGGTCCGATGTGCGGTTATACGCTCCTTCAAGAAGTTTTCGGTTAGATTTGTCACCAAGTTTTGCTGTGGCGAGTGCATCTAAAATTGTCGGATCTCCGACTCCAAGTCTTGTATTTCCTAAAGGGATCCTGACAAGATGCTTGGCGGAAGTTGCATCCACTTTCGTTAGCAATCCGGAGAGCAAACTCTGTTTTTTCTCTACGCTTCCCGCACCCGTTGTTCCTGAGATTTGGGTCAAAATTTCGAAAACTTCCGAAACATCAATTCCCGCATTTTTAGATTTTGAAGCTAATTCATATGCCGCTTTGCCCATGTCGCCAAGTTTTGTGTAGAGAGCTAGTACTTTTTCTTTGTCTGAGCCGTATGCGTTGGCAAGCGCGGAAGCTACATTTTTCTCCGCCATTCCGATTTCCGTAGGCGCGAAAAACGGCGCAATTCTTCCCTGAATTAAATATGTAACCTTTTCAATCTCATCTTCCGGGGTTTTGGCAAACAGTTCCGAGAGGATTTCGATGAGAGACAAACGCGAAGAAGTGGCTTCCAATTTATCCAAATACGAGGCAAATTCACTGAATTTCATACCTGCATTATACCCTAATTCATCACATAGCGGGCAGACTTCGTAACTCCGACTTTTTTAATAATTCCGTTTTTCGCGAGTCCTTTTAATTCATTAAGAATCGTATCCTCGGAGACCATGGGAAACAAAGATTCAAACGATCTGTTTTGGAGATACCCAATCTTCTGAATATACTCGATTATCTTGATTTGGCGGTCCGTAAGCATCACGGGTTTGCCTCCCAATTTTTCTTTCAAATGAATATCAATTGAGATATTTTCTACCTTATCTTTTATCTTGGAAAGTTCGATAGACAAACCTTTCGTGAAGTACTCGAGCCAAATAGTTAAATCTCCGTCGTTCTTCTCAACGCTTTTTAAAGCGTCGTAGTAGTCAAGTGCATCAGAATCGAAATATTCCTCCAGCGAGAAGAATTTTCTAATGTCATAACCCTCGAGAAAGAGGATCAAGGTGGAAAGCGCGCGGGCTACCCTACCGTTTCCGTCGACAAAAGGGTGGATCCTAACAAATTCATAATGAACAATTCCTGACTTCAATACTGGGTGAATATCTTGATTTTCTTTCTCATTTATAAATTGCAGTAATTGCTCAATGAATGCTTCGATAGCGCTACTTGGAGGAGGACGAAAACTAACCTCTCCCGTCGAGCTGTTTTTCACAACGACCTGAGTTTCCCGCCATTTCCCTACCCTTTCCGGTGTCAAGATCTTCTCCACTGTCATCTTGTGAAGCTGCAAAATTAAATTCTCATCAATTCTAAATTCGGGATTTTGAGTTGAGATTTGATCTAGAAATTCAATGACCTTGCGGTAATTCAGGACCTCTTGGACATCCCGGTCGCGCGCCAAGACCTCTTTCCCTTCCAAAACCTTTTCGGCCTGCTTTAGATCAAGCTCATTGCCCTCAATATGTGTTCCGTAATGGACAGAGCGCACCAGTGCATCTTTTTGAAATTCTCTCTCGTAATAAGGAAGAAGCGGAGCGTGGTCAATTATCTCGCGGCAGGCTTCGATAGTCCCGATGCTTTTCAAAATTTGGTTCGTTATGTGAAATTTGGGCTCGTACATGTTAAATAATTAACGCATAATTCCCGAACATTGTCAAATCAGCTTCGAATTTGCTATAATCGAGCAATGGCAAAACCAAGCAATAAAAAATTGCACCAAGAGCTCATGAAACAAATGCTAACTCTTGCCACTTCAGGATTTGGCTTAGTAGCAGCGCTTGCGTGGAATTCATTAATTCAGGAGTTTGTGAATAGTTACGTGAAGAAATTTTTACCTAACGGCAGCGGTCTCATTTCCCTTTTAATCTATGCTTTAGTCGTAACGATCCTTGCAGTATTAGTCACTTATCAGCTCTCCAAGCTCTCCGGCAGATTCGAGGAAAATTAAACTAACTCTTTCAAAACTTTCGGGATTTCGTTGACCAAATCCGTAGCGTTAAAGTATAAGCCTACTCGACTAAACAAACTTTCTCCTGATTTTTTATTTATATAGCTTGCAGCGCAAGCCGAGAGAAAAGCGTCATTTTTGGAATAAAGTGAGGCTGTGAGGCCGGCTAAAACATCTCCTGTTCCGCCTTTTGTCATTCCTGCATTCCCGCCTTCAATCTCAACCGTTTGCGAACCGTTCGAAACAGTATCGACCGGACCCTTGAGAAGAACTACAATGTTAAACTTCTTCGCCATTTCAGTTGCAGTTTCATTGTTTCCAGGAACGCCAAATAAAGTCTCGAATTCTTTGTGATGAGGCGTAACAATAGCATTTCTAGGAAGTTTTCCGGGCTCAACCACTTGCAAACTCCCTCCGTCCACTACCCACTTTTTGTCCGGATATTTGGCGAATAAGCTCTCTGTTAACTCTTTGGTGTCGTCGTCTCCCTTCTCTGCTCCTCCCGGACGGGGCAAACCGGGTCCGATCAAAACGGAATCTGCCTCTGTAATATAATCGTCGATTTTATTTCTTGGCACGACAATTCCGTTTTGGAATTTGCTTTTAACTATTTCGTTATTCTCATCCACGGATGAAAAATAGACCATGTCGACAATTTTAGAAGCAACTTCAAGTGGCCAAATCGCGCCGGAGTGGAACAAAACCGAGCCTCCGATGATCATTATCTTGCCATTTTGCCCTTTATGCGAATCCGCCGCAGGAACGTAGAGTTTTTTTAAATCAGAAGGATCAAATTTCATAGTGTCTCACTAAACCACTCAATGACTTTATCTTCAAATTCTTTCTTAAACTTAGGAGTAGCGGAGAGAGAATGAGGAGCACCTTTTTGTATAGATAACTCTTTTTTCGTAGCGGTTATCGCATTCTCGAAGTAAGCTTTTACCACCCAAGACGCTACAACTTCATCTTTTTCAGACTCAACTAAAAGTAGCTTCCCTTTAAATTTTTGAATTTCTTTGTAAGCAATTGATTCAAGCCACTTTTCCTTAGGAAACTTAAGGCCTTCAATGCTGTCAACGTAAGTATCCAATGTTTCATTTGGATAAACTGCGGGCGCTCGCAAGGCCATTGATTTTATGTCATACTCCCCAGCTAATACAGCACCGACAAATCCACCGAAGCTGGAGCCCACGATTCCAATTCTATTTCTGTCTAAATTTTGCTTCAATAAAATTTCTAAACCTGCTCGGGCGTCATCAATTCCCATTCTTTGAGTTCCCTCTTCGAGAACTCCGTCGCTCTTCCCACAGCCCCTAAAATCGAAGTTATGTACTAAAAATCCCATCTCAGCGAGCCGCTGGCTTAATTGGTCATACGATTTTCTACTCGAGCCTCGACCGTGGAATATAACAATTCCAGGGAAAGGACCACTTCCTTTTGGAGTATAAAGTGTACCTCGAAGAGTTAAATTACCTACTTTAAATTCAACTTGTTTTTCCATTTCCCAATTCTATCACTTTCATCTCTTTTTTCACTTTCGCGGGGATGAATTCTTCGTGCGTTGTCGTGACGATTGTTTGCTGGCCTCCAATTTTATCCAAAATCAGGTTAATGTGACCTTCATCAAGCTCAGAGAAAACATCATCCAGAAGTAGAAGCGGATCTTTTTCGGTTTTTTGTCTTACATAGTCTAATTCCAGAAGTTTGAGCTGCAAAACTCCAAGCCTCTGCTGACCTCGGGAACCAAAAAGCTTGAGCTCTTTATCTTGATTTATAAACACGAAGAAATCATCGCGGTGAGGTCCGACAAGCGTCACTCCCGAAGCTCCTTCAGCGTCATAATATTGAAGTAATCTTTCTTTTGAAATCAGACTTTTGTCGTACTCGACTCTTACATCCAAAATGTCTTTTTTCGAAGAATTAAGCCAGTTAATCAGCTCTTCCCTCTTTTTCGTTAATACCGAGCCATTACGAATCACTAATGAATCCCAATATTCAAATTGCTCCGGATTTCTTGGCAAACCGTCCTTGACCATATCCAAAAGCGCATTCCTCTGCTTCAGCGCCTTGGAATAACCGAGCAAAGCGATTCTATAATCGCGATCGGTCTGCTCCAAAACATTATCTAAAAATTCCCGACGAAGTCCCGGAGAACCGATAATAATCTCTAAATCTTGCGGAGAAAATAGTACCGAAGGCAAATTTCCGACAAAATCCGCTCGTCTCTTGGCAACTCCGTTAACAAAAAAGCGTTTAAACTGGCTTCGAACTCCTGCGACCTCGCCAACCGTGACTAAAACCTCAAGCTCCAGATCATCAACCTTGGCTTTGATACGCCCCAATTCTTCTCCAAATTTCACCATTTCCGCGTCCCGGTCCGCCCTGAAACTTTTACCCGATGACATTAGAAAAATAGATTCAATTAAATTGGATTTTCCCGAAGTATTTGGCCCGATGATAATCGTAGAGAGATCAAACTCAAATGAGGTTTTTTTATAGCTTCTAAAGTTTTGGAGATTTACGCTTGAGAGCATTTGGGGCTATTCTATCACAGTACCCTTGAATTCTTCGCCCTTCATGTATTTTCTGACGTTATCCATGTCTTTTCCGTTTAGAACTACTACCTTTATACCTAACTCGTGTGCTTTTTTCGCTGCAATCGGATCAAAAGGCGAATTCATTCCCGGAATCCATTCGTCGCCTACCATTTTTCTAAAATTCTCCCAAGATATTTTATTTAACGGTTTTGCATCCGGATTTTCTTTAGGATCGGCCTCATATACGTTGTCAATATTGGAAAGATTTAATATTTCTTTTACTCCGTAATCTTCACAAACCGTCACTGCACAATAATCCGTCGACCAGCCCGGCTTCCATGCTCCCCCTATAACGACGGGCTCTTCAACTTTTCTAATTATTTCGTAGTGTTTGATTATATATTGATGAGCAATATCGCGGAAAATCGTGCGGATTAAGTGGGCGTTGAGCCTCGAGGAATGGATTCCGAGCCAATCAAGGTCATCTCGGGAGAGTCTGTGCCCTATTACCTCTTGGCCTGCGTCGCGGTAGTGTCTGGCTGTAGCGCCTCCGCCTGCGATCAAAAAAAATTGGCGGTTGTTGTCTTCCGCCAATTGATCTCTTACTAGCTCGTTTAAGCTTTTGAGGAAATCTGTATCAATTCCTCCATTGGGGACGATTAACGATCCCCCAACCGAAATTACAATTTTTTTTGTATAGGTCGAACCCATAAAAAAACTAGCTCGCGCTAGGAGTTAATTTTAGGTGAAACCCCCGGAAACGTCAATATCTCACTTTTGACACACTTCGCAGAAGAAAGTTCCGCGGCCAGCGAGAAAAATCTTTTTAATAACTCCATTTTTATTCGGACATTCTTTCCCCTTTTTTCCGTAGACAAGAGAATGGCGCTGGTATTCTCCTTCCTGTCCTAATGCGTTGACAAAGTTTAATTCAGACGCCCCACCATATTTAAAACTTTTTTTCATTACCTTCAAAACAGAGTCATAAAGTTTTTTAATTTCCGCGTCAGTCAGCGTATTTGCTTTTCTTCTTGGGTCAATTCCGGCGAGAAATAGCCCATCGTTGGCGTAAATATTGCCAATTCCCCCGATTTTTGTCTGATCCATTATGAGTGGCTTTATTACAGTTTGTCTGCCTTTGATAGCAGCTGAAAATTTCTCAAGAGTCAAATCTTTGAATGGTTCAGGCCCAAGGCTTTTAAAAAATGGCATCTCCATAACTTTATCCGTATCGACTAATCTGACCCATGCAAAGCGGCGTCTGTCGTTAAAATAAAGCGTCGCATCTTTATCTAAATGGAAAATAATTCTTGTCGCACTCCCCGGCAGCTCCCCTACTTTTTCGCGGCTTACCTGAATTTTTTCAGTAGATTTATCGCGGTAAATAAATTGCCCGGTTAATTTTATGTGGATTGCCAAAGATTTTTTGCTGTCTAAATCGATTACCAAACCTTTTCCAAATCGACGAATACCAATGACTTTTGCTCCTATTATTTCTTTCGGGTCTCCTTCAAAAGTCCGCCCAGGTTTTACATCAACGTCCAAAATCTTGTGTCCGACAAGATATTTGGTCAGGCCTAAACGAATCGTCTCAACTTCTGGTAGTTCCGGCATTACATGTATCCTAAATGCTCAAAAAGCATAATTGAAGGCTTTGCTAATTTGGTTTTTGTTAGGTCATTTTTATCTATCCATTTGATTTTCGGAAATTCATCGGAATGATTCTCTTTTCCCTCAACCTCAGCCTTAAAAATATTAAATTTATAATGCATCATTTCCTCATTGCCTTGAGTTATATCTTCACATTCAAAAACCATCTCTGAATTAATAACATCTAAACCTACCTCTTCCTTAACTTCTCTTACTAAGGCTTGTTCAAGCGTTTCGCCTTCTTCGACTCCTCCTCCGGGAAGTCTCCAGGTACCAGGATATGGACCTCTACCTGGAGCTTTATTCCCCATTAAAATTTTTCCGTCTTTTTCAATTAATCCTACTGAAACAATTCTTGTTCTCATTTTGAATGTTTCTCTACAAAATCCTTAATTTCCTGCTCAAATCGGACGCGGTTAAACTTTTGGGCGTAATCTGCAATCTTTTTTGAGTCAAATTTGGTTTTTTCGAATTTTCTGATCGCGGAATTCAAGGATTCAATAGTAAACTCATCAAAAAATATTCCTGTCTCTTCTTCGACTATTGTTTCAAGCGGTCCACCCGAGCGCTGAGCGATCACCGGAGTTCCCGCCATCATAGATTCCACCGGTATAATTCCAAAATCTTCGTCTTTTGAGGCAAAAATAAATCCTTTGGCGCCTGCCATCATGACATTTTTCCTCTCATCGCTTATTTCACCCAGGAATTCGATATTCGGATATGCGACGATTTTTTTCTTTATTTCCTCTTCAAATCCGGCAATTCCTCTTCCGAAAATCTTAAGAGGCAGACCGTTTTTAATAAAAGCGTCAATTATTAAATCCGTATGTTTGGCGCGCGCGATTCTTCCTCCGGCAATATAATAATTCCCTTTTCTGACCTTGGTTTTTGGCAAACGGACTTCAACGGGAGGATAAATTACTGTAGAATCTTTGCGGTAAAACTTCTCAATTCTTTTAGCTGTTTCTCTCGAATTCGCAATGAAAAAATCGACATTTTCGCTGGTTTTAAAATCCACCATTCTAAGCCAATGAATCGCCAAAGTTCCAAAAATCTTTGAAACAATATTACTTTTCCAATCCCGCGCAGTTTCATACCCATACAAATATCTTGGCGGCGTGTGGACGTAGGAAATTTGCTTGGCGTTTTTCTTTTTAATTCCGTTCGGACTGTATGCACCTGTAGCCGAAACAATGATGACGTCAAAACCTTTAAAATTGAAGGAAGCAAATAACCAAGGAGCAATTAGTCTAAGTGGACTTATTAATTTGGCCTTAAAAGGCAAAATTTGAGCCCAGGAAGTTTTGATCTTCCAATCTGCGAACCGTTCTTTATGCGGACCCAGAAAATCCGGCAAATAAACAGTGGTAAAAACGGGCGCGTCAGGAAAAACAGAGTGCAAAGATTCCAAAACTCTCTCCGCTCCACCGTATTCCTTTATGTAATCGTGAACTATCGCAACCTTCATGAAAGTAAACCTAATTGTTCGTCGTTATTTTCTTCTTTTTTTACTTTTTTGACTACCGGTTTTTTATCCAGTCGGAAACGAGTGATTAGGCTGTTGAATTGTAAATCTTCAAACTGCTCCAAAAGAGCTTTCCTATCCATTTTTGAGGTTTGGCAATTGGCTGATTCAAGCTTTATCGGCGCGTGTAGCTCGATTGTAGCCAGTTTTTTAGCCATTGCGGACTGCTCTGCGTCCTGAGCCAGTTTTTCCGCTACTCCGGGCTTAATCTCGCCCAAATTTGCATAAATTCCCTCCAGTGTATGAAACTTGTTCAGAAGATTCGCTGCGCCTTTTGGCCCTATGCCATTTACTCCCGGATAATTATCGGAGGCGTCCCCTACCAAAGATTTGTAATCGATAAATTGGTGCGGCTCGAGTCCATATTTCTCCAAAACAGCGTGCTCGTCATAAAGGATCATTTTGGTCACTCCGACGATGGGCGCAAGAACTAGAACATTTGGGTTTACAAGTTGCAACATATCGCGGTCACCGGTCAATATTATCACTTGATCAAATTCCTTATTTTCAATCGCTTGCCTACTCAAAGTCCCGATCAAATCGTCTGCTTCATATCCGTCTAGTTCGAAGACGCAGACTCCAATTTTTTCCAAAACCCCATGGATGATTACAAATTGTGCTGACAAATTATCTTCCATTTTTGGCCTCGTGGCTTGGTATCCAACATACATTTGCTTTCGGAATGTCGGAGCTGCGCGGTCAAAACAGACGACCAAATTTTCAGGATTTAAGTCAGACACAATCTTTAAAATCATGGAAAAGAACCCGTAAACTGCATTCGTGACTTGTCCGTCTTTGGTCCGATGAAGCGGTGGAAGGGCGTGATAGGCGCGGTGAACTATGGCATTTCCGTCGACCAAAACCAACTTTTTCATGAGGCAATTATATCAGGTTCAGGGAGATCAATCCTATTTCGTGTTAGCACAAGAAGTGGCGGCTGCGGTAAGCTCCGACGGAACTTGTTTGGTTTGAGTGTATTTCGTTGAAATATCCTGCAATTGAGCCGTTGTGTAATTTTTCGTCAAATAATTACCCATACAAGTACAAATTGCTTTGCTCGCTCCCCCTTGCGTGCAACTCTGAACAAAAGCTACTTGATATGCTTGCTTCATAACGTCCGATGCACTACCATTTCCGGAACTTGATTTCGCACTATTTAAAACTGACTTAATCTCGGGATTTGAACTAACTGTTTTTACAATTGCTCCGATTATTACGACTGCAAAAATTATTGAGACTGCGGAAAGTAGCACAAACCAAATGAGTTTTACTCCCTTTGTTTTATCAGGAACTGTAGCCTCAGCCTGTTTATACAAAGTGAGTGAATAAGCGATCATGTACCAACTCAAACCAATATTTACTATCGTTCTTAAGATCGTCAAAAGTATATTTACAAAGGGGAGATGGATCGCAAAAATCGACAAGATGCTTGAAAGGATTCCAACCAAAATGAAAAGCCCAATTATTAAAAGCGCTCGGAATAACATTCCGAAGAAATGAGTTTTAATTAGATACGCGCTCCTTCGAAGCGACTGTAAAACCGAGTAATTACCGACTACCAATGCATAAGGAGCGAAATATAAGAAGAAAACTACGAAAAAGAATGGGATTATAAATAGAAAAAATGTCGGAACGGATAAGATAAATGTTATAAACCAAAGACCGATGAGAGGAAGCGCGAAATGAAAGGCTTTCCTAAATATTCCTTCGACGCCTAGTTCCGGTTGAGAAACGGCAAGCATATTCCCACCCTGGCTGACAGTCGCCATCACTACGACGAGAATAATAAATAAAACTAAAAGCACGGCAACACCAGCTCCTAATGTGCCTAAGTTTGCAGAAGAAAAACCACCGTGCGAAACTGCCAGGATACTTCCCCCGATTGTCACTGCTCCAACGATAATCAAAACTATTAATACTAAGAATCCAATCGCAAGCATCACTAAATTAAAAGCCAGAAGTTTTTTCCAGGTCTGTTTTAAAAGTAGCCAGGAATCTGAGAAAAGAGTTTCAATAGGGGGAAGCGAAACTTCTGTTTTTTGTTTTGTTTTAGGATCCATTAAGCTCATTTTCAATCTAAATCAAGTAATTGTCAACAGCGAAGTTTGGCGAGGCCAAAAATGATATATTGACAAGCCTGCAGAAAACGCTTTATTTAGCTTACAATGAATTATCTAAAATCATTCTATTCTGGAAGGCTAAATAGAAGAACTTTTCTTGTTGGATTTATAATCTACTTCGTGGTTTATTTGGTTATTTCCCTTCTTTTTGGAGGAATTGCTTATAGCGGCAGCTACGGCTCTGGTTATTCTCCCATCTCCCTGATTATTATGATAATTCTTTTAGTAATTTTTCTTTCTTTCTTGACCAAAAGATGGCATGATCTTGGAAGAAGCGGATGGTATAGTGCTATTTTCCTCGTAATAGGCGCTCTCACAATAGTCCCGGCCATAGGATTTATTGCGTCTTTAGCTGCGTTTGCACTTTTACTTTATTTATTTCTCGCTCCGGGAAAAGCAGGAAGCAATATGTACGGCTCCCAACCCGGCGACGCACTCGAACTAGGCAAACTCTACAGCTACAAATAACCTCACAAACTTTAACTGAAGTATTCTATTCTACGGGGAGAAGTGCCGGGCTGCTGCCGGGGAGAAGTTTTTTTGGCCCGATTAATTTTTCAAACTGTTCCGATTCTAGTGTTTCAACTTTTAACAACTCTTCCGCGAGTAAATCGAGCTTTTTTCGAAGCTTTTTAAGAACTCTTGTTGCTTGCGAAAAGCCTTCATCGATTAATCTTTTTACTTCCGTATCTACCTTTGACATCATCTCAGGAGAGAGCGCAGTCTCGTCATATGGACTTTCTTTTTGAAGGTCGAGCGTCACCGGCCCCAGATTACTCATGCCAAATCTCATTACCATCGCACGTGCCACTTGAGTAGCTTTTTCAATATCATCAGATGCCCCTGTTGTGATATCGTTAAAAACCAACCTCTCCGCGGCTTGGCCTCCCAGCATCATAGAAATCTGTTCAAGAAGGTGTGATTTAGTCTCGTGAACTCTGTCGATTGGCTCCGTCATTGTGTGTCCTAGACTCATTCCGCGTGACACGATTGAAATTCGATGGATCGGGTCAATATGGGGCATCTCCCAAGCGACTAAAGCGTGCCCGGCTTCGTGATATGCAGTCATTTTTCTGTCTTCATCAGTCTGCAATCTCTTTTTCTCCGGCCCTAACTTCACTTTTGTGGCTGCTTCTTCCAAATCGGACATATCTATTTTCTTTCTATTCATTCTGGCAGTGCGGATCGCAGCCTCGTTAAGCATGTTTTCCAAGTCTGCTCCGGAAAATCCGACTGTTCTTTTAGCTACCCTATCCCAATCGACTTTATCTTCGAACGGTTTGTTTTTAGCATGAATTTTTAGAATCGCTTTTCTGCCTTCTACGTCAGGGAGTTCAAGCGCAACGCGGCGGTCAAAGCGTCCGGGGCGAACTAGCGCAGGATCCAAAACGTCAGGTCTATTCGTTGCAGCCATCACCACAAGCTGTTCGTTTGGAGAAAATCCGTCCATTTCAACAAGAATCTGATTAAGGGTCTGCTCCCTCTCGTCATGTCCGCCCATAAATCCTGCTCCCCTCTGGCGCCCGATTGCGTCAATTTCATCAATAAAAATAATTGCCGGCTGAGCTTTTTTGGCTGTACTAAACAAATCTCGGACGCGAGAAGCTCCAACTCCGACTAACATTTCCATAAATTCCGATCCTGCCATTGAGAAGAACGGGACGCCGGCTTCTCCTGCTGTAGCGCGTGCAAGCAAAGTTTTTCCGGTTCCGGAAGGCCCGATCATAAGAACTCCTTTGGGCGTGCGGGCTCCAATAGCTCTGTATTTTGCCGGATTTTTTAGAAAGTCTACTATCTCCGTTAACTCTTGTTTGGCCTCGTCCACTCCCGCAACATCGTCAAAGCTTATTTTCGGCGTGTCTTTTGAATAGAGTTTGGCTGAAGATTTGCCAAAAGAGAATATGTTTTCCTGCGCTCCTCTTGCCTGGCGGAAAATATAAAGGAAAAATACGACCATAAGTAGGACCGGTGCTACGGTTCCGATCAGTCCTAGCCAATTATTCATTGCTGTTTGGTCATTAATTACGATTTTGGTTTTATTCGTGGGAACGTTTGCGTCCTTAAAAAGCGTGTAAACGTCTGCGGAAGTTTCCTTTGATGCTTCATAAATTCCGGATTTTTCGTGGAGAGTTAACTTATTATCTAAAACCTCAACTTCGGAGACTTTCCCTGCCTTAACATCTGACATCGCTTGGGAAAGAGGGATTTGTTTGCTCTGGGTAGTCGATCCGCCCACATTAAAAGCTGCGAAAATGAATGCTATAAAGAGGAATGCGAGCGCGTAAACGACCAAATTTTTCCAGTTCTTAAACTTAATTTTGGGAACCAATTGTTTCCTGCTTTTCCTGCCGTTTGCCATAAGGATTCAAATTATAACACCGAGCGAGGCTAATATCAATCTAAATCGGCTTTACTTTTTATGGGCATTAAGATAAAATCTCATACTTGTGAAAGATAATGGTCGTCATCTAGGACTCGGCAAAGCAGCACTTCTCTTCGTTGCAGCATCAGTTGCAGCGAGTTGTGGTGCTCCAAAACCATCCGAGCCGCTAGTTTATGGGCCTCAAGCAACTGAGTCCGCTTCCAACGATGAGGCTATCATTTTAGATGCAGCTAAAAATGCCGGGTATGTTAAAAATCAGAAAGAGATTTCGCTATTGGCAAACGGTTTTCAAGCAGACAATACGACAACTTTTGGCCCAAACCAAGAAGACCAAGAGGACGCGTTTTATAATGACAGAATTTTTAACGCGTTCGAATTAATGGAAAACAGTGCAAATCCTAATTTCCGAGAAGCCGCAAGGGAAAGCAGAACATACTTACACGATATGCAGATAATGAATATATACGCCGATCTCCAAGATAATTCCTTACCTAAGGTTTTCTGGAATCCACAAACACAACTGTATGAAGTTGATATACCAAAAGAGATTGTCCGAAGAGACGCTGTAACGCTATCCACAGTACTTACCTACACCACAAAAGCCGTTGATTTTATGCTTACTAACGGTATTGGAGGCGGAACAGATGCCCAGCTTGCCGCGACGCGTGCGACAGCTCTAGGATTTGAGGCTCAAACTTATCTAATTGAAACTGGTGAATTAGGTAGACTTCCTTTTACATCACCTTCTGGAACGAACGGTTTTAGTGAAGTAGTTTTAGAGTGGATTAATGATGGACAAAACCCGTCAAACCAGAATTGGATTAAATTTTCTGACTCAGGACCTGCGCAAAACGAACAAACTTCTACAGTAGGCCCATCTTTTGTTTAGCTTCGTTTAAAGTTTTGCTTGCCACTTCCCTACAGATCTTCGTATGCTCCTCTATCATTTTGTCTAAATCAAAATTCTTTTCAATTTCCGCTCTTTTTTCCTGCATTGGCTTAAGCTCGTTGTGAATAGCTTGAGCTAACTCTTCTTTCACATCGGAGTATTTGATTTTCTTTTCTTTATAATCTTGTGCATATTTTGTGTATAAATCATCTCGATTAACCAGCTTCATCAAGCTAAACAGAGTCGCAACTCCGCCTGTAGTTGGCACTTCTCCGCCCAAAGTTCCGGAATCTGTAGGAACTGCAGCCAGCCTTTGTTTTATGGTGGATAAATCATCGGTTAAATTAATATAGCTACCTTCATGACTCTTCCCCATCTTCCCGACACCTAACAAACTTGGCACATACTCGCCCGGAGTTGTAAATCTTTGCGGCTCAGGGAATGTTTGTCCGAACATTTGATTGAATTTTCTGGCAATCTCACGGGTAACTTCAATATGTGGATCTTGGTCTTTTCCAACAGGCACCAAATCGGCTTTGTAAAGTAAAATGTCTGCCGCCATCAGAACCGGATAATAAAGAAGCCCCATATTTACGTACTTTGGGAATTGTTCTTTTTTATCCTTGTAAGTTGGCAAATCCTCGAGGCGAGAAACAGGGTAAATGGTAGAGAAAAGTAAGGCTAATTCTGCGTGCTCAGGCACTTTTGATTGAACTTCGATAAGACACTTCTCTGGGTCCAGACCAGCAGCTAGGAAATCGAGTAAAACATTGCGCACATTTTCTTTCAATGTCTTTGGGTCATAAGGAGTGGTTATCGCGTGTAAATCTACCACCGAGAACACGCAATCATACTTGTCCTGGAGCTCCAGCATGCCTTTTACGGCACCAAAATAGTTACCCATGTGCAAACGCCCGGTAGCTCGAATTCCAGAATAAACTTTCTTCTTTTCCATAATGCTCATTATATCATTGATTTTAGCCAGGAAACAATGTAAACTATGGGACTTATGTTAGGCGGAACGGAGGGCTATACCCCTCTAGATCAAAGACAAGTATTGGATACAAGAAACTTGCAGGAAGTTCCCTTCCCCGAGGATCCTGATGCGCGTTTTGACGCAGTTTTCGCAGCCATAGGTAACTCCGAAGCAAAGTGTGTTGATTTACTCCTACTCCGAAGATTTCTAATGTCAAGTTATGAGATGCATTCAGAGTTTAATCGAGTCACCAAGGGAGTCTGGAAAACAAATTACTCCACCGAAGCTGGTTGGGCACGAAATTCGTTAGTAAATATTGGTCTCGTCGCAGAAGCGGACACTTTATTTTATGGTTCTTCCGAATTTGTGACAGGATATCGATTAACTGAAGCAGGAGAAAGTTTCGGACAACCCGTTGCGGCATTTCTTCTCCAGAAGTCATTAGAACTTCCTTTTCCTTTAAATAAATTGGGCACTTCTAGTAAGAGATTTAAGGAAAGACCAATAGTAAGCAGAGTAAAAATTTTAGAGTACTTAGTATATACTCCGGAACTTAAACCCAATACTAAAGGCGTAGCTCGAGCGGTTGGTCTAGAAGAACTATCCGTCGGAAGACATCTTAGAGACTTAGCCAGCCTAGGCCTCATCGATTACTCGTTTTTTAGTAACGATCGTCATGGAGATATAAAGTATAAACTCCATACAAAAACTATGCCCGATCAAATTCAAACAGCTGCAAAAATGCCTGTTATAACTTCTTTAGTTAAAGATGTTATTTTCTATATGGAAACGTTGGACAGACATTCTGTCACGGAAGAAATTAAAAAAAGACATCCTGGTCTTGATGTTAACCCAGATGAAATTAGAAAAGTGCTGGCTGACTTATCCAGAAAAGGCCTCATCGTCAAAATTTTTGGTGATCCGAACTCTGGAAGAGTTAGAGACAATTCTTTAGCAGTAATAACCGAATCGGGAATGAACTTTGTATTAAATGTTATAGAACCTATAAGATCTGCTTTAACTCCTGAGGGTAGCGCTCGACTTGATGAGTGGAAACAGCTTCCATGGCAAGATTCTGCATCAGAAGGAGTAAGTAAACACAAAGCAACTTCTAATCACGCTAATAGACTAAGCTTGGAAGAATCTATTTCAGAAGTAATGGATCATATCATAAGGAATCCAGGAATTACACGACGCAAAATTGAGGTGGGTTTAGATAGACACATTGGTTCTTCTATAACCGCATTAAAGAGAGACGGTCGAGTTAAGCAGGTTAAAAATGGGGGCAATAGTAAAATGTTATATTCAGCCGATTATCCTTTTCCAGAAACCTAAATCCAGGACTTTTTAAGGTGGTTAAACTTCTCCGCGAGGATTGATTCGCGGATTTGGGTGGTCAAATTCGTTAGGAAATAAACATTGTGGTAAGTCGCGAGATTGTAGGCCAAGAGTTCCCTACTTCGAAACAGATGGTTAACGTAGGCTCTTGAATAATTTTGGCAAACATAACATTCGCATTTGGGATCGATCGGTTTTTTGTCACCGGCAAACTTTAATTTAGTAATATCGAATCGGAATCTGTTCTTTATCTTGCCAATTGGCGGCGAGATAAACACGTGTCCCATGCGCCCAAGACGGGTCGGAATTACACAATCAAAAGTGTCAATTCCCCGCTCTACAGCCTCGAAAATGTCGTCCACTTCTCCGATTCCTAGCAAATGTCTCGGTTTATCATCGGAAATATTTGGAATCGTCCAATCAATTACTTCATAAAGATTTTTCTTGCTGGCATGCGCTCCGCCTAGTGCAATCGCGTCAAAGTTTTCGTCGACAAATTTTGCAGATTCTTTGCGCAAATCTTCAAACTGCCCACCGTGAGTTACTCCGTAAAGCAGCTGGTCTTTTCTTTTCTGGGATTTCAAACTTCGGATTTCCCACCTTTTTGTGAGCTCGAATGACTTTTTTGTCTCTTTAAAATCAAACGTCGGAGATTCCAAATCGTCAAAAGAGACGATCAAATCTGCCCCCAATTTTTCCTGAATGGCAATCGAACTTTCCGGAGTCAATTTATGCTTACTTCCGTCAATATGAGACTGAAACTCGACT
>Ga0182021_10003607_pt1 | contig 18208 bp, 20 predicted proteins | sample 612E3MmetaG_FD_120493 | JGI IMG/M metagenome (GOLD analysis project Ga0182021, IMG submission 120493) | Permafrost microbial communities from Stordalen Mire, Sweden - 612E3M metaG (Illumina Assembly) | ecosystem: Environmental > Terrestrial > Soil > Wetlands > Permafrost | place: Sweden... | reverse complement strand
GCGCTTCGGATCGGCAGGTCGAGCAGTGCGAGGACTTCGTCGCGGGTCATCGGCTCTCCTCAGAACACGAAACGCTCCAGGTCGGCGAATGGCAGGGTCGTGGGCTCGGTTTCGTCTGCGAAGCAAACGATCGCGCCATCGAGGTGCATTCCAGCGCCAAAGCGACGATAGCCGGCCGGCTCCAGGAAACGGCCCTCGCGGCCGGCATACCGGCCGCTGCGCACACGAATCCAGTCCGGCGGCATCTCGGGCAGGGGCAGGTCGGACCCGTCGAAGACCAGCATCGGTGGGTCCGTGACGATTGCGACATCCGACCCGGCCAGGGCCGCCAGCAGGGCCAGGATCGGGCTGGCGATGGGCCGGCGTTGATAGCCGTCGAGGACGATCAACCCGAACGGGGCCGGCGGCGCCAGGCTCGCCCTCTGGCGCAGCTCCGCGGCCCGCAGGTCGCGCAGGCTATTCTCTCCAGCTGAGGCTGCGATCAGTCCGTGGATCGACATCGCCCTGGCCCGACCGATGGCCTGGGCAGACACACGGCTGCCCGCCACGACGACTCTACCGGCCCGGCTGACGTCCAGGGCCGACGGCGGGAGGTCCCCGTCGGTGAGGCCGGGCAGGTCGAGGCAGCCGCGCGAAGGCTCGCCCGCGGCGACCGCCGCAAGAAGCCCGGTTCCCGAGGCTTCGACGGTCACGCCGACGCCGTTGCGAACTGCCCGGACTACGCCGTGGATCGGCGACACAAGGATGGACTGGTACTCGCCCGCGGCGGCCGTCCACCTGCCGCCCGCCTGGTACAGGAGGGTCCCGGAGGGCGGCCAAGCCACTTTCCGCTCACCGCTCCCGCGCCGCTCGCCGGCGCCCCGCCACCAGTTGCCCGGACATGGAGGCCGGCGGCGTTCGCCGGCCTCTCCTCCAACCGGCCAGGTTGGGCCGCTCAGACGTCCCACGTCCACGAGCCTGGCATCGAGAGTCCGCTCGCAGAGCGGCACGCCCGGAGCCACGGCGTCCCCCTCCGACACGAGGGCTCCGTCTCCGGGGCCCAGGGTGAAGTTGATCAGGGGCGTTCGGACGACGATCCTGCGCCGGGCGATCCACTGCAGGGGTTCCACCGGATCGACGCGCATCTCCGGGGGCCGATCTCTCACTGGCCGAGCTCCGGCCAGGCGGCCCGCAGGAGGGCCTCCCGAGCGGCCCTCCTGGTCTCGGGCGGTCCCTCCAGGCGCAGTGGGACGTCGCGCAGATCGACGATCATCCCGCACAGGCCGCCGGCCACGTCCACCTCGAAGTGGCGACCCCACGAGCCGAGCCGGACGTTGTAGCGAAAGTCGGCGCTGATCCGACCGGATTGCCCGGGCGGCAGGTCGACAACCCGGACGGTGCCCGGACGCAGGTCGATCTCCGCGTCGGCAGTCCCCGAGACAAGGCGGAGCCTGCCGGCCGATCGGCCCGGCTTGATGCCGGAGGGAAGAACCAGGCTGCCGAGCGGCAACAGGAGATCCTCGGCCAGGTCGGCCAGCAGCCCTTGCCGCTCCTCCTCGTCGGTCAACGCGCCGAGTGGTCCGAGGAGGCGGGCCTGGTCACAGGCCAGGACAGTGACGCCCGGCGGGCGCACGGCGTCCGCCAGAGCTAGCGCCACGGCCGCCGGCGGCGAGGAGGCCAGGATGCCGCCGACGGCGACGAGCAGCTCCGGCGCGGGCGAACCTCCCAGCTCGGGCGATCCGTCGACCAGGCGGGAGATTGCCCCCTTCGCAGCCGCCAGTCGGAAGGTCGCGCCGTCACCGTCGGCGTCTCCCCACGGCGCAAGGTCCAGCTCCCGGAGCCTGTCAGCGAGGCGGTGGCGGTCGACCGCCTCGGTCGACCACGCCGCCACGCTGTCGAGCACGTCGTCCGACAGATCCCCGGGCGCGGGGGCGGCATCCGTCAGGCAGGCATGGGGCGGAATCAGGCCGAAGCCGGTCGTGCCGGTCGGCCAGGCCCGGACCCGCAGCCCGGCCCTCGCCCCGACCTCGATCGCCTCGACAGACCGGCCGAGAACGTGGCCCAGCGACGCTACCGATCTCGCGATGCCGAGCCGGCTGTCGTCTGGCAGGCCGCGGAGGCTTTCGAGGACCCCCTGCAAGGACGAGCCCGAGGGTTGGCCTCTCCGAGGGTCTGGGGCGACGATCACCGGCTGCTGTGCGGGCAGGGTCGAGTCCGCGTCCGCGACCCGCCTGTTGGCCGCGTCGCTCCCGCCGAGGAGCTGCGCAGCCTGGGTGTCTCCCGACGCGGCAAAGATGCTCTCGTGAATGGCCGCACCGCCGGCCAGCACCACCATCAACTCGGGTCTGAGGCAGCGCATGGCCGCGCCCAGCGCTGCGAGATCGGACAGACGACGTCGCTCGCCTCGCCCAGGCGAGTTGTCGGCTCCCAGCAGCAGCGCCTGAACGTCTCTCGAGAGCGCCAGGCGAGCGAGGACCAGCAGATCCGACTCCTCGACACTGGCGCCACTCACCAGCCAGCCGGCCTTCCGGGCCGAGGCCGCGAGCCGCAGCCGCTGCTTCCGGGACGCGGCCAGGACCGCGATCCTGCGCGGCGGGCTGCTCCGGGCTTCGAGCCGGACGATGCCGCCCGACGCGTCCGCGTCGATCTCAAGCTCGGCGAGGAGGGAGGAGTCGGACGATCGGACCCGCCTGACCAGGTCCGCGACCAGTCGGTCGGCGTCGACGCCGGCAGGGGCGGAGCGGTGGGCGATGAGTCGCCAGCGGCCGGTGGCGTGACCGATCAGGGCTGCCGAGGTGGTGGCCGAGCCCAGATCTATGGCCACGAACGCTTTGGGCAGGCTCACCGGGCTATGCTACCCGGCCCCTCGTGCCCCGTCCGCCCTCAGGCGTCCCAGGCGACGTCCTCGTCAGGGTCCTGGAGCCGCTCTATGAGTCGCTCGATGCCCAGGTCGTCCGCCAGCAGCTCGCTGGCCAGGGGGACGTCGCCGCCGAAAACCCCGCGCAGCACCGGGTCGAAGAAGACCATCGCGCTGCTGCCGAGCGGCCGGTAGGGGCGGCTGGCCTGTAGGAAGAGCATGGCCGGAACGGTGAGGCCCCGCAGCTGAATCTCGCGGGCGACCTCCTCCACGAGGTCGTCGCGGCGCTCGTCAGACTGGCTCTGCATCTCCATGGGCCGAACCTGCGCTACGTCCTACGTCGTCGGGGCCGTGAACCTGACTATCGGCACGGCGGACCGGGCCACTCTGGGGCCCCGGTCGGATCGTGACGGGACCTCTAGCAACTCTCCTCCGAGGCCAGGGTTCGCACCCCCACGATCCCGGTCGCCGCATGGTACACCCGGGGTAGCCGGCCTGACATTCCGGCTAGTACTTCGTACGAGATCGTGTCGCCCCAGCGCGCCACTTCCGTGGCATCGAGGCGCTCACCGGCCTGCTCGCCCAGCAAGGTGAACTCGTCGTCGATCGTGACCTCCGGCCCGGGCACGTCCGTGACGTCCACCATGATCGCGTCCATGGCGACGGTCCCCACCTGCGGGGCCCGAAAGCCACGGACAAGGACATGGCCCCGGTTCGAGAAGCTGCGCTGGTAGCCGTCGGCGTAGCCGACCGGCAGCGTCGCGATCAGGCTGCGACGCGAAGTCACGAATGACGGTCCGTAGCTCACGCCGGTGCCGGGCGCGAGCCACGCAACCCTGACGGGGCGGGCCCGCAGCGCCATGACCGGCCGCAAACTCGCGACGGAGGCCGCCGCGGCCGCCTGCGGAGTCAGTCCATCGGGCACGATGCCGTAGAGCGACAGCCCAAGCCTGACCGCGTTGCAGTCGCCGGGCTGGCCCGTCAGGACGGCGCCGCTCGCGGCGAGGTGCCGAGCCGGCAGGACCGCGCCCGCAGCCGCAAGCAACGCCGACGCCTCGCCGAAACGGGCCTGCTGCCTTGCCGTGATGTCGGGGTCCCCGGCCATCTGGTGGTGGGACCACAGTCCTGCCGGTCGCGCAAGCGGACAGGCCTCGATGGCGCGGACCAGCTCCACAAGCCCCTCGGGAAGCTCCCCTCCCCGGCCGAGGCCGGTTTCCACCTCCACCTGGACAGCCAGCGGCGGAGTCGCGGCCGCGCCGAGGTGGGAGCCCGCGTTCGCACCTGACGAGCGCTCTGCCTCTGCCAGCGCCGCCAGCGTTCGAGCCAGGTGCTCTGCGTCGCCCACGCTTATCGAGAGGCCCAGCTCTCGAGCGGTCGGAGCAAGCTCGGCCGGGATAGGAAAGAGCACGAGAATCGGGACCCGCAGGCCGGCCAGGCGCAGCTCCAGGGCCTCGTCGAACGTGGCCACGCCGAGATCGTCGATGCCGGCCTCGACCAGGGCCCGCGCCACCGCAACGGCCCCGTGGCCGTAGGCATCGGCCTTCACGACGGCCTGGATCCGGACCCCCGGCGGGAGCAGCCCCTCGATAACTCGGACATTGCCGACCAGCGCCTCGAGGTCGATGTCGAGCCAGGCGCTGCGGGGCAGCGGGGGTGGCGCCTGGCCGGCCCGGACCTCGATCAGGGAGTGGCGGCCCCCGCGGCCCGCTTGAGCGGCCGCGCCGGCGGATCCGGCCTTCACGACATCCTCACCCGGCGTCCACGCCGAGGGCCGCCCCGTCCTTGCCCGCTGAGAGCAGCGCCAGTCTGCGGCGGGCCAGGGGCAGTTCCGGCGTCAGGTCCGAGGCAAGCATGCCGGCATCTCCGATGCGGGCTCTGACGGCCTCCGCGGCGGAGCCATGGAGATAGACGCCGAGCTGGGCAGCCTTGAACGTGTCCAGGCCCTGGGCCAGCAGCGCCCCGATCGTGCCGGCCAGCACATCGCCGGTGCCGCCGCTGGCGAGAGCCGGGTTCTCGAACGGGGAGACGGCCGCGTTGCCGTCCGGGTGGGCGATCACCGTGCGGGCGCCCTTGAGGACCACGACCTGGCCCCATTCCTTGGCCGCGTCCCTGGCCGCGGCCAGACGGCGCCCGTCATCGTTGACGAGGTCGCCGTGCTCCTCGGCAGGGTGACCATCGGCCTCCCGAAGGCGCAGGAACTCGCCGACATGGGGCGTCAGGACGCATTGGGCCGTCACCTCGGCCGCCCAGCTGTCCACCGTGGCCAGCGACCGGAGCGCCTCCGCGTCGACGACGGTCGGGACGTGGTCCTCGTCGGGGCCGAGCAGACCTCGTATCAGGTCGGTCATGGAGAGGCTGGGCTTCAGGCCGGGCCCGATGACCAGGGCATCGTGGTCGTGATCGAGGATGCGGCTGAGGGCCTCGTCCGGATCGACCTCCTCGACGTCGTCCTCGGGCAGGGCCAGGGTCGTCGCCTCGACCACCTTGGCGGCAAACAGCGGCTGGAGTGACTCCGGGATGGCCAGGGTCACCAGCCCCGCCCCGGCTCGGCCGGCAGCGGTGCAGACGAGGAGGGCGGCGCCGGCGTAGTCGACCGATCCGGCAATCACCAGCAGCTTGCCGAAGGTCCCCTTATGGCTCCGGGAGGGTCTGGCCGGCAACAGACCTGCCGCGATGACGTCGTCGAGCCGCACCGGTCTCGGCAGACTATGGCTGGACATCTGCGCGCTCCCCGACTCCTCCGGGCTCACCAGGCCCGATCGACTGCGCCCGCGACTCGTGGCGAGATCGAGCCGGCGTGGCCCCCCGGTCCGGGCGGTCTTCGGTGGCGACTTCCCCGCCGCTCGGCGTGGATGCGTTGAGCCTAACCTGCTCCGAGGCTGCCTCGGCGGCCAATCCGCGCAGGCGCTCGATCCGCCGGAGCAGGGCCCGCTCGCGCTCGTCCAGGCGTTCGTCCAGGTCCGGGGGCAACAGGAAGCGGCCGCCGGCCGTGCGGACCCCGTGCGCAACCGCGACCGCGTAGTCGGACTCGTGGCTTATCGAGATCGCGACGCGGCCCAGTCCGAGCTGGTCTGCCCGACGGCGGGCTCGGCCGTGAAGCCGGACCGCGGGCTGGCCGGTGGGGAGTCGCTCGATCTCGATGTCGCGCCAGCCAACGCCCCGCACGCCCAGGCCGAGAACCTTGCTCACGGCCTCCTTGGCCGCCCAGCGCCCGGCCAGGGTCTCCGGCCGCGATCGCACGTAGGCTGCCTCGGACGGTCTCAGTACCCTGGCGGTGAAACGCTCGCCGAAACGGGCCAGGGCCGCGGCGATCCGCTCCACGCGGACGATGTCGATCCCCAACTCGGTCGTACCGTCTGGCGGCGCGATCTCCTCGGCAGGCCTGGCGTCGGCGAGCGGATGCGCCCCCACCCGGTCCGCAGCGCTCCGGCCAGCCGTGCCGTCACCGCCCCTGGCGGCCATCACTCCACCGTCACCGACTTGGCCAGGTTGCGGGGCTGATCCACGTCGCGTCCCCGTCTCACGGCCGTGTGGTACGCGAAGAGCTGGAGAGGGATGACGGCGAGGATCGTGGCCAGGGGCTCCAGCGTGTCCGGGACCCAGCAGACGTCGGTGGCCAGGCTCTCGATCTGCGTGTCGCCCTCGGTCGCCACCGCTATCACGCGGGCTCCCCGGGACCGGCCCTCCATGAGGTTGTTGATCAGCTTCTCATACACGTTCGAGCGTGTCGCCACGGCCACGAGCGGGACGTGGGGATCCAGGAGGGAGATGGGTCCATGCTTGAGCTCGCCGGCGGCGTAGCCCTCGGCATGCAGGTAGCTGATCTCCTTGATCTTGAGCGCCCCCTCCAGGGCCGCGGGGTACCCGAAGGAGCGGCCGATGTACATGAAACCATCCGCGTCGTCGTAGCGGGCGGCCATTGCCTCGGTCACCGCGGCCAACTCGACGGCTCGTGCGGCCTGCGCCGGCAGGCGCCGCAGGGCGGCAGCGAGCTCGCCCATCCGGACGGCATCGAGGTTTCCGGCCTCTGCGGCGATGTCGGCGGCAAGCATCACCAGGGTCGCCACCTGCGTCACGAACGTCTTGGTCGCGGCCACCGCAACTTCCGGGCCGGCCTGCAGGTAGACCGAGGCTCCGGCCTCGCGGGTTATGGCCGAGCCGACCGTGTTCGTGACCGCCACCACGACCGCGCCCCTTTCGACGGCCAGGCGCGCCGCGGCGATCGTGTCGGCTGTCTCGCCCGACTGGGTGACCGCGATGACCAGGGTGCGCGAATCGATCGGAGGCGGGGCGTAGCGGAACTCCGAGGCAACGTTCGCCCGCGCCGGCTTGCCGAGCCAGTCCTGGAGGAGGGCGGCCCCGGCGAGCGAGGCATAGAAGGCCGAGCCGCAGGCCACCATCTCGACCCGCTCGATCGAAGGCAGGCGCCCCCGGATCGGATCGAGATCCTCGAGACGGACGACTCCGCCCCGAAGCCGGCCGGTCATCGAGGCCGCGAGGGCAGCCGGCTGCTCGTTGATCTCCTTGAGCATGAAGTGGGCATAGCCGCCCTTCTCGACCGATTCTGCCGACCACGAGATGGTGTCAGTGGCTCGGTCCTTGACCAGCCCGTCGCGATCGGTCACCACCGCCGAACCGGGCCGCAGGTCGGCCACGTCGCCGTCTTCAAGGAAGATCACCCTGCGCGTGTGGGCCACGATCGCCGACGCGTCCGAGGCCAGGAAGCTCTCGCCATCTGCCAGCCCCACGATCAGCGGGGCGTTGAGGCGGGCTCCGACCAGGCGATCGGGCTCATCACAGTGCATCACCACGAGGGCGTAGGCACCTTCAAGCCGTCGCAGGGCAGCCCGGACCGCATCCGCCAGGTCGCCGCGGTAGGCCGACTCCACGAGGTGGGCCACGACCTCCGTGTCGGTCTCGGAGCGCAGGACGTGGCCGGCAGCCGCGAGCTCGTCCCGCAGCTCGCGGTAGTTCTCGACGATGCCATTGTGAACGACCGTTATCCGGCCGGTGCAGTCGCCGTGGGGATGGGCGTTCAGGTCGCTGGGACGTCCGTGCGTGGCCCAGCGGGTGTGGCCGAGCCCGACTCCGGCTGTCGGCGTCCGGCCACCGAGCGCTTCCCGGAGGACCGCCACCTTGCCGGCGCGCTTCTCGACGAACAGCTCGCCGTCCCGGGTGACCAGGGCGATGCCGGCAGAGTCGTAGCCTCGGTACTCGAGCCGCCGCAGGCCGTCCAGCAGGATGGGCCCGGCGTCGCGAGGACCCGTATATCCGACGATGCCGCACATGGTCACTCCAGGTCTGGCGGCCCCGCGGCGACGTCCGCCGGATCGCCGATGCGTTGGCTGGGGGCGAAGGCCGCTAGTTTAGTCGCTGACCCGCGAGAGCGGCCAGCGAGTCGGCCAGCTCGGTCACCAGGCCGGGCTCGGGACCCTCGACCATGACCCTTATCGCTGGCTCCGTTCCGGACGGTCGGACGAGGACGCGGCCGCCGGGCCCGAGCCTCTGCACGGCTGAGGCCACGGCGCGGCGCATCGCCGGGTCGCCCTCCCACTGGTCCTTGTGCCGGGCGGGGATGGTCCGCTGTTCCTGAGGCAGCATCGGGATCCGGGCGGCCAGGTCGGCCAGGCTCCGACCCGACGTGGTCATCACGTGCAGCAGTTCGAGCGCGGTGAGGACGCCGTCGCCCGTCATGGCGTGCTCACGGACGATGACGTGGCCGCTCTTCTCGCCCCCCAGACCCGCGCCGCTCACGAGCATCCCCTCGAGGATGTACTTGTCGCCCACCGGCGTGCGCACGATCTGGCCGCCCGCATCCTCCACCGCCTTCTGGAGGCCGCCGTTCGAGAGAACCGATACGACGAGGACCCCGTTCGGCAGCGCATTGCGCGCCATGCGGTCCAGGGCGAGTATCCCCAGGACGGCGTCGCCATCGACGACCCGGCCGGCCGAATCGACCGCGATCAGGCGGTCGGCGTCGCCGTCGAGCGCGAAGCCCACGTCCGCGTGGCGGGCCACCACTTCGCGGGCCAGACCGTCGGGCGCAGTCGCGCCGCAACTGGCGTTGATGTTCGATCCGTCGGGTTGGTTGCAGATGACCTCGACCCTCGCCCCCGTCGCCTCCAGGATCCGGCCGGCGGTGATCCCGCCGGAGCCGTTGGCGCAGTCGACCACGATGTGGAGGTTCGTCGGCCTCGCGGCCGCCAGGGCGAGGCGGTGCTCGAAGTAGCGCTCGAGGAGCCCCGCGTCCTGGATGGCCAGGCCCAGCGCGTCCGGGGCCGCGGACGGCAGCTCCTCGGAGCTCCAGATCAGCTGCTCGAGCTCGTCCTCCACGTCCTCGTCGAGCTTGACGCCGTGCTCGTCCAGGACCTTGAGGCCATTGTCCTCCGCGGGGTTGTGCGAGGCCGAGATCATTATTCCGGCCGCGAACAGGCCCGTCCCCGCGATGTGGGCCAGGGCGGGAGTCGGGACGACGCCGACGAGGTGGACGTCCACGCCCATGCTGGTGGCTCCGGCCACGATCGCCGCGGCGAACATGTCGCCGGAGCGACGCGTGTCCTGGCCCACGACGATCGGCCGGCCCGGGGCGGCCAGGCGATGGGCGGTGGCCCGGCCCAGCGCGTAGGCGAGCGTCGGCTTGAGATCGAGGTTGGCGGTGCCGCGGATTCCATCGGTGCCGAAGAGACGTGGCAAGTTCGGGCTCCTAGGGTGACGGCGAGGGACTTAGGGCCGGCGCCGAGATCGTGACGTTGACCTGGGCCGGGCTGATGGCCTGGACCGTGATACCGGGCGGCACGGTCACGCTGATCACGGCCGAGTAGGTGCCCACGTCGAGGCCGGCCACCGCAACGTGGCCCACCAGGCCCGAGGTGTCGAAGGCGGAAAGGGCGGCCATGGACCCACCCAGCACAACGGTCACGCCCGTGGTCGAGAGCGTATAGATACGGTCGGGGCGGGCGCCGGTCGGGATCAGCCCGACGCTGACACTGCGGGTCACGCCCTGGGAGTCGACGTGCACGACGACGCTGACCTTGGACTGCGTGAGCGACGTCACCCCGGTTGGGAGATCGAGCCCGATCGACGTGGACACGTCGGCGGTGGCGCCGCCGATCGATATCGGCTCGGTGTTGGCGAGTCCCTTCAGGAGCGCGAGGGCGTCCGCCTGACCCTGCACCGGGACGACGGTCGGATTGACCTCTATCGCCGACACAAAGTAGCCGGCAGCCGGGTTGCCGGACAGCACGACGTTGACGGGCACGCTCTGGCTCCGCAGCTGGCTGCCCACCTGGATCGAGACGTGGACGGTCCTCGGATTGAACTGCACGTTGTCCACGGTGGCATTGGCGGCGTCCCTGGCGACGAGATCCACGTCCTGGTCGACGTCCAGGCCCGACGCGTCGACGCGAACGGGCGCCTCCGCGTACGCGACCCGCTTCACGATCGAGGCGGCCCCGAAGACGTCGACGCTGGAGGAGCTGAGCACGGGCGTGCCCGGCTCAAGCCCGGACGGGACGACGCCGAGGCCGGGCTGGACGTTCACCTGCTTGTGGACGATCGGGTCGAGGGCGACACGAATCTGCTGCGGCTGGTAGTCCACTACCTGGATGCGCGGATCCTGGGCGACGAGCTGGACCGAGACCAGCGAGTCCTCGCTCTCGCTGACCTTGGCGCTGGCCAGGTCCACGATTGCCCGGAAGCTATCGCGCGTGATCGGCACATCCCCGGCGGCTATGTAGCGGATGCCCGTGACCTGCGTCAGGGGGTCGGGCTTGATCAGGTACGAGTTGGCCGGCTGGTGAACGACTTCGATGGAGATGGCGCCCGGCCAGACCTGGGTCGACTGAAGGGCGACCATGCCCACGTAGAGCGCCACGGCCAGGAAGACGGCCCCGATCTTCAGGGGCCAGTTGCGCGCGAGGAACCGGAGGACCCTCATCAGGAGGCCCGTTCCGCGCCAGGCGCGTCGGACGGGTCGTCCGCCCCCCCGGATGGGTCGGCCGTGGAAGGTTGGCCGTTCCCCGGCGACCCGGAGCGAGCCCGCAACGCCAGGTGGCGCACGGCCGGCGCCACCCGGCCCGGGCCGTGCTCGGGCCCGAACAGGCTGCCCGCCGTCGGGGGATTGAGCATCGTCATCAGGGACGCCGCCAGCCTGGCTTCGTCGAGGTCGCGGACGATGCGGGCCCGCTCGACGAGACTGACCTGACCGGTCTCCTCGGAGACCACGACGACGATCGCGTCGGTCTGCTCAGTGATGCCGAGCGCGGCCTTGTGCCTGGTCCCGAACCGCTCCAGGGGCACGGTCGTCTCGGCCGAGGGCAGGATCGCGCCGGCGGCGATGATGCGATCGCCCCGGATCACCACGGCTCCGTCGTGGAGGGGCGTCCTGGGCGAGAAGACGGTCACGAGGAGATCCGCCGACACGTCCGCATGAAGCATCACCCCGGTCTCCGCAATCTCCTGCAGCCCGGTTTCGCGCTCGATCACGATGAGGGCGCCGTGTTGTTCCACGGACAGCCGCTGGGCAGCACGCGCCACCTCGGTGACCACGTGCTCGACCGTGGCCTGCTCGGCGGGCACGAGCCACGACAGCGACCCGAGCCGGCCTATCCGGTCCAGCGCGCGTCTCAGCTCGGGCTGGAAGACCACGACCAGCGCGAACAGGCCCACGTAGGCGCCGGTCTGGAGAATGACGGCGAGGAGCCTCAGGTCGAAGGTGACAGCTGCCGCATAGACGAGGATGAGCAGGCCGACCCCGATCACGAGCCTGACCGCACGCGTCCCCCTGATCAGGCTGAAGAGCCAGTAGATCAGCAGGGCAGTGATGGCGACGTCGGCCAGGACGTTCGGGCTGACCTTGTCGAGCGCCGACTGAATAAGTGGCATCGGGCGCCTAGTCTATACCGCCCGACCCGACTCTCCAGCGGACGGCCATCTCGCGATGGTCGACCGGCGTCCGATACCGCGCCCTGTCGGCGCCGCCGAGGGGCCGCGGCCGCGCTGAGCTCGCCCTAGCGCTTCGTGTACTGCGGGGCCTTGCGGGCTCGCTTGAGGCCGTACTTCTTGCGCTCCTTCATCCGCGGGTCGCGGGTGAGAAGACCGGCCTGACGGAGCGGCAGTCGGTTCGTGTCGGGGTCGAGCTGGAGGAGCGCGCGGGCGATGCCGTGACGGATCGCGCCGGCCTGGCCCGTGACCCCGCCGCCCTCGACCTTGATCTGGGCGTTATAGGTGCCCTCCGTGCCGGTGACGCGGAACGGCAGTCGCAGGTCGGTCTCGCTGACGGCGTTGCCGAAGTGCTGCTCGATGGTGCGGTCGTTGACAACGATCTCACCCGAGCCGGGGACCAGGCGAACACGGGCGACGGCGGTCTTTCGGCGGCCGGTCCCGTAGAAGAAAGCGGACGTTGTCATTGGGCTCCTCTTCAGGCCAGCGGCTCGGGCCGCTGGGCCTGGTGCGGGTGCTCGGGCCCGGCATAGATCTTGAGCTTGGTCAGCTGCTGGGCTCCCAGTCGGTTGCGCGGCAGCATCCCCTTCACGGCGCGCCGGATCACTTCTTCCGGCCTGCGCTCGAGGAGGTGGCCCAGGGTTTCGGTCTTGAGGCCGTGGGGGTAGCCGCTGTGGCGGACGTAGAGCTTGGTTTCCTTCTTGTTCGACGTGACCGCGATCCGAGCCGCGTTGACCACGACGACGTGGTCCCCGGAATCGAGCGTGGGGCTGTAGGTGGGCTTGTCCTTGCCTTCGAGCACGCGAGCGATGCGCGACGCGAGGCGGCCGAGGGTCTCGTCCTTGGCGTCCACGACGAACCAACGTCGCTCGATCTCGCTCTCCCGGACCGTAATCGTCTTCGCGGTCATCGTTCTCCGTTCGATCTGCCGATCGTCCTCGCCGGAGCGCCCCCGCGGCTCCCCGAGCCCAGGGCAACTCGCCGGAGGCACAGGCCCTTCGCGGGGGCAACCGCCCCGTTGAATGCCGGCCGCCCCGACCGCAGGGCCGCAGCGACCGCCTCTTCGTCTGTCCTTCCGTGGCCGGCCTCCAGGAGAGCGGCCACCATCCTTCGCACCATCTGGCCGAGGAACGCATCGGCCCTGACGTCGATCGTCACGAGCGATCCGTTCCGCCGGACCCGAACCGAGTGCACGGTCCGGACCGGAGCCCGGTGCGCCACCCCGAAGGCGCTGAAGTCGTGCCGGCCCACCAGGACCGACCCGGCCCGCTCCATCGCGGCGGTGTCGAGCGGATCCCGCACCCCGAGCGCCTGGCGCTCGCGGAGCGGGCTTCGCGGCCCGTTCCAGACGGTGTAGCGATACTCCCGGTATCGCGCCGCGTAGCGCGGGTGGAACCCTGCCGGCACCCGGCGCATCTCCCGGATCGCCACGTCCTCCGGCAGGAGCGCGTCGAGCGCCCTCGCCAGCACGGTGGCCGTCCTGCCCCTGGGATCGGTGAAGGCTATCACCTGCCCGGTTGCGTGGACCCCGGCATCGGTGCGACCGGCGGCTGCGATCCGGATCCTGCTTCCGCCGCAGATCCGGGCCAGCGCCGCTTCGAGCTCACCCTGGACCGTCCGGGACCCCGGCTGCGCCTGGAACCCCGCAAAGTCCGTGCCGTCGTATTCGACCCGTGCCCTGTATCGCACGGGCGTGCCCTCTCGAGCACCTTCGTTGCCGCTCGGCCGCCGCATCGCTGCGTTAGCCTGCCATGGCCCTGTGTCCCTAGACCAGCTCGATCTGGACGATCGGAGCCGCGTCGCCGACCCGCTGACCCACGTGGACGATCCGCGTGAAGCCGGAGGCGCGGTCGGCGTACTTCGGAGCGATCTCGTTGAAAAGCTTGGTAACCACGAGGGGTTCGTTGGGGAACTCGGCCACGACCGCGCGACGGGCGGTGACGTCCCCCTTCTTCGCCAGGGTGATCATCCGCTCGACCCGGCCGCGGACCTCCTTGGCCTTAGCCTCGGTAGTCTGGACCCGCTCGTAGCGGAGGACCGACACGGTCAGGTTCCGGAACAGGGCCAGCCGAGGGCCCTGCTTGCGGCCGAGCTTTCGGCCGTCGATGCGATGGGCCATGGCTCAGACGTCCTCCGGGGGCAGGTCTTCGAACTCGTCTTCCTCGACCTCGTCGAGCTCGTCGCCGAGGACCGCCTCCTCGCTGTCGGGCAGGATGAAGCCCCGCATGCGCAGGCGCTCCTTCATCTCATCCAGCGACTTCTTGCCGAAGTTGCGCATCCGCAGGAGGTCGTCGTCGGACAGCTGGAGCAGCTGGCCGACCTTGACGATGTTGTTGCGCTTGAGCGAGTTGTAGGCCCGCATCGGCAGGTCCAGCTCCTCGATCGGCATGTCGAGCATGTTGGGCGGGAGTTGGGCGACGCCGGACGAAACGTGATCTGCGCCGGCCGTCACCAGGCCGATGTTCGCGAACAGCGAGAACTGGCGCACGAGGATGTCGGCCGAGCGGCTCAGGGCCTCCTCCGGCGAGATGGTGCCGTCGGTCTCGAGCTCGAGGGTCAGCTTGTCGTAGTTGGTCATCTGCCCGACGCGGGTGTTCTCGACGGAGTAGTTGACCTTGCGGACCGGCGTGAAGATGGCATCCACCGGTATGACACCGATCGGGTTCGACTCGGCGCGCTCCGCGGCCAGGTAGCCGACCCCCTTCTCCACCGTCAGGTCCATCTCGATCGTGACATCGTCCGAGTCGAGTGTCATGAGCGGCAGTTCGGGATTGATGATCTCCACGTCCGCCGATTCCTGGATGTCGGCGGCGGTCACCGCGCCTGCTCCGCTCTTGAGGAGCTTGAGCTGGACCGGGTGCGTCGCGAAGCTCTTCAGGCGCAGCTTCTTGACGTTGAGGACGATCTGGGTGACGTCCTCCTTCACGCCCGGGATGCTCGTGAATTCGTGGTAGACATCGCGGATCTGGATCGCGGTCACGGCCGCCCCCTCCAGGGAGGAGAGCAGCACGCGCCGCAGGGCGTTGCCAAGCGTGACGCCGTAGCCAGCCGGCAGCGGACTCGCCTCGTACTTGGCGAAGGAGCCGAGTTCCTCGACCGGCGCGATCTGCGGGATCTCGAGTTCGATCATGGGGTGGCCTTACCTCGAGTAGTACTCGACCACGAGCTGCTCGTTCAGGTCGAGCGGCATCTGGTCGCGGCGTGGAGCCGTTAGGACGGAGCCGGCGAGCTTGGCCGGATCCACGCTCAGCCACTCGGGAAGCTGGCGGGACTTCATGAGGTCCGGAGCCTCCTTGAAAGGCTCGCGGCTCCGATGCGTCTCGCGAACCTCCACCTTGTCGCCGGGGCGGACCTGGAGCGAGGGGATGTTCGAAACGCGGCCGTTGAGCGTGAAGTGGGCGTGGCCGACCATCTGGCGGGCCTCCGCCCGGGACGCCGCGAAGCCCATGCGATAGACGACGTTGTCGAGCCGAAGCTCGAGCATCCGGAGCAGGTTCTCGCCGGTGACGCCGGGAGTCGAGGTGGCCTTCTCCACGTAGCCCTGGAACTGGCGCTCCAGGACGCTGTAGATGCGGCGGATCTTCTGCTTCTCACGCAGCTGCATGCCGTAGTCGCCGACCTTGCGACGGCGAACGCCGTGCTGCCCTGGGGGAGCCTGGCGGCGCTCCCACGCGCACTTCTTGGAGTAGCAGCGCGTGCCCTTGAGGAAGAGCTTGGCTCCCTCGCGGCGGCAGAGGCGACAGACGGGATCGGTGTAGCGAGCCATTGGGCGTCCCTCCTAGACGCGGCGCCGCTTGGGCGGGCGGCAGCCGTTGTGAGGGATGGGGGTGACGTCGGTGATGGCGCTGACCTCGAGGCCGGCCGCCTGCAGCGAACGGATCGCCTGCTCACGGCCGGCGCCGGGTCCCTTGACGTAGACCTCGACCTGGCGCATGCCGTGCTCCATCGCCTTCTTGGCCGCCTGGTCGGCCGACAGGGCCGCGGCGTAGGGCGTGCTCTTGCGGGAGCCCTTGAAGCCGGCCACGCCGGCGGAGCCCCAGCTGATCACGTTCCCGTTCGGGTCGGTGATGGTGATGATGGTGTTGTTGAAGCTCGCCAGGACGTGGGCGTGCCCCTGGGGCACGTTCTTGTGTTCCCGGCGGCGCTGCTTCGTAGCGCGCTTGCGTTCGGCCATGCCTGCGTCCGGCTCCTCTTTACTTCGTCGTCGCCTTGCGCCGGACGCCGACCGTCTTCTTCGGTCCGCGCCGCTGCCGAGCGTTGGTCTTGGTTCGCTGGCCCCTGGCCGGCAGGTTGCGCCGGTGGCGCGTGCCGCGGTAGGAGCCGATCTCGACAAGTCGCTTGATGTTCAGCGCCACCTCGCGCCGAAGGTCGCCCTCGACCTTGTGGCGGCGGTCGATGAGCTCGCGCAGGCGGTTCACCTGCTCTTCGGTCAGGTCCCGGACGCGCGTGTCGGGGTTGACGTTGGCCGAGGCGAGGATCTTCTGACTGGTGGGCAGCCCGATCCCGAAGATGTAGGTCAGCGAAACCTCGACCCGCTTCTCGCGGGGGATGTCGACGCCTGCGATTCGTGCCATGCCCTACCCCTGGCGCTGCTTGTGCTTGGGATTGGTGCAGATCACCATCACGGTCCCATGACGGCGAATCACTTTGCAGTTGTCGCAGCGGGCCTTGACGGAAGCTCTGACTTTCAACTGGTCCTCGACGTCTGGCTGTAGTTCACTTGAGCCGGTAGGTGATGCGGCCGCGAGTCAGGTCGTAGGGCGACAGCTCAACCCTGACCCGGTCGCCCGGCAGGATGCGAATGAAGTTCATCCGCAGCTTGCCGGATATGTGGGCCAGAACGCGGTGCCCGTTCTCGAGCTCAACTGCGAACATGGTGTTGGGCAAAGGCTCCAGCACCGTTCCTTCGACCTCGATCGCGTCTCTCTTCGCCACGCTCTGTATGCTGACCCTCTCTCGCACGAATGCCGGCCTCCAGGCCGACACACGAACGAATAGGTTACCAAAGACACCGGCTGCAGGCAAGGGTCCTGCATCCGCCGACCGGCTCGTGCCGCCGGATCGATCTCCGCCACGCCATCGGGCCGAGTTCGAGCTGCCTCATGCCGATGTCAGGATCACAGGTCCGGTCTCCGTCACCGCGACCGTATGCTCGAAGTGGGCGGCCAGGGAATGGTCCGTCGTTACGACCGTCCAGCCGTCGGCCAGGGTCTCGACCTCGGCGCTGCCGAGCGCGAGCATCGGTTCGATCGCGATGCAGACGCCCGGGACCAGCTCGGCCGAGGCCCTGCCCGTGCGGTAGTTGGGCACCTGCAAGTCCTCGTGCATCTTGGTGCCGATCCCATGGCCAACGAACTGGCGGACGATGTCGCAGCGACCGGCCGTGGCGACATCCTCCACGGCTCCGGCCACGTCCTCGACCGTGGCACCGGGGACGGCCGCGTTGATGCCGGCCATCAGAGCCAGCCTTGTCGTACTGATGAGGCGAGCCACGTCGGCCGGCGGATTGCCCAGGTAGAACGTGCGCGCCCCGTCACCGTGGTAGCCCTTCCAGATGGCTCCGGCGTCGATCGAGACGACCTGGCCCTCCTCGACGAGGCGCGGGCCCGGGATTCCGTGCACCACCTCATCGTCGATCGAGACGCAGATGCTGGCGGGATAGCCGCGATAGCCCTTGAACGAGGGAGTGGCCCCGGCCTTGCGAATGTAGGCCTCCGCGACCGAGTCGAGATAGGCGGTGGTCACGCCGGGTCTCAGCTCCTCTTCGACCAGGGCGAGGACCTCGGCCACGATGCGGCCGGCCTGGCGCATCAGGTCGATCTCACGCTTGGTGCGGCGGGGCGGGGTCGCCATCAGGGCCGGACCTCGACCGAAGGGGCGGCGGCAATCGCGGCGGACGAGGCGGCCAGGATGGCCGACTCCAGGTCGCGGCTGACCGCCTCGATGTCGCGCAGGCCGTCCACGGTTCGAAGCACGCCTCGATCGCGGTAGTAGGCGGCCACGGCCGCCAGCGCCCCGAGCTGCCCGCGCAGGCGAGCCTGCACCGTGGCCGGCCGATCGTCGTCTCGCTGGTACAGCTCCGAGCCATCGATGTCGCAGATCCCTGGCACCACGGGTCGGCTCGTCACCTCGTGATAGGGATGACCCTGCTCACGGCAGATCCAGCGGCCACCGAGCCGGGCGACCAGCTCGGGCTCGGGGACCTCTATGTACGGGGCCACGTCCACGCGGCCGCCCTTCGCGGCCAGGGCCGAGTGGAGCACCTTGGCCTGGGCCACGTTGCGCGGGAAGCCGTCGAGCAGGATGCCCGCCCGGGCGTCGGGCTGGGCCAGGCGCTCGAGGAGCATGTCGATGGTCACCGAGTCGGGCACGAGTTCGCCGCGATCCATGTAGCCCTTCGCAAGCACGCCCAACGGCGTCCCCGCTCGCACG
>Ga0182021_10003606_pt1 | contig 18218 bp, 19 predicted proteins | sample 612E3MmetaG_FD_120493 | JGI IMG/M metagenome (GOLD analysis project Ga0182021, IMG submission 120493) | Permafrost microbial communities from Stordalen Mire, Sweden - 612E3M metaG (Illumina Assembly) | ecosystem: Environmental > Terrestrial > Soil > Wetlands > Permafrost | place: Sweden... | reverse complement strand
GGTACGGCTGGAGGTCGCGCTCGAGGTCGTACGGGTAGGCGAACGGGAAGCGCTCCGCGTACTCCTCGACGAAGAAGTCGAACGGGTTCACGACCGTCATGTCCGCGACGAGGTCGACGACGACTTTCAGCTCCGACGCCGGCTCCGGGAAGACGACCCGAGCCATGTAGTTGCCGAACGGGTCCTGCTGCCAGTTGAGGAAGTGGTTCTCGGGCGTGATGGTGAGCGAGTACGCGGAGATCGGCGTCCGGGAGTGCGGCGCGGGCCGCAGCCGGATCGTGTGCGGACTGATCGTCACCGGGCGCGCGAACGTATACATCGTCTCGTGCCGCAACGCCACCTTGATGGTCACGGTCCCGACCGTACTGGGGGGACGTTTCCGCCAGGTAACGCCTGCGTCACGCGGGCATGCGCAGATACGGAGGTCTTGATGAGGCGTTGGACCAGGCGGAACAGCATTTGTTCGTTTCCGCGACTAATGCGTCTCCGCCGGCCCCGGAGGACTACTCTGGCCGCCAAGAGTCAGGGGGAAACGTGCGCAAGGGCACCAGCGAGGACGTACGCCGGGAGAATCTGACGGCGGTTCTGCGGGCACTGATGGTCGGCGGAGATATGTCGCGGGCTGACCTCGGACGGCTCACCGGGCGGAACCGCTCCACGGTCGCGAGTCTGGTATCCGACCTTGCCGGACTGGGTTTGGTGGACGAGCAGGACCCTGTGACGGACGGTACGGTCGGGCGGCCGAGCCATGGAGTGGCCCTCAGCTCGTCAGTCGCGGCCTTCGCCGTACATCCCGAGGTCGACGCGCTCACCGTTGCGATCGTGGGGCTCGACGCCCAGGTGCGTCGCAAGGTGAGGCATGAATTCGACCGGATTCCGACCATGGCCGAGGTGGTACACCTCGCGAGCACCGTCATGGCCGCCATGGGCGCCGAGGAGTCGGGATTTCGCATGACGGGGATCGGTGTCGCCGTACCCGGACTCGTACGAACTGTCGACGGCCTCGTCCGCAACGCGCCGCATCTTCAGTGGCGCGAGGAGCCGCTGGGCGCTTCACTCGCGGAGGCGACGTCTTTGCCCGTGCATGTCGCCAACGACGCCCAGCTCGGAGCCCTGGCCGAACGCGACTACGGCGCCGGCCGTGGCGTCTCCCACTTCGTCTACATCAACGGCGGCGCGAGCGGCATCGGCGGGGCGATCGTCGCGGGAGGCGACCTGTTGGGCGGGGCTCATGGGTACGCGGGGGAGCTGGGCCACACGCCGGTCAGCGGATCCGACCGCGTGGATAACGTCGGCATCCCCGGCTCGCTGGAGGCCGAGGTGACCCGGGAAGAGCTGCTCTCCCTGCTGGGGCCGGACCACATGGATCCCGAGTCGTTCGACTCCGCGCTGCTCGCCGACCGCTCGGACGCTGTAGCCGCAGCGGTGGCTCGCCACCAAAGACACCTGGCGATCGCGCTCGGGACCGTCGTCAATGTCCTGAACCCCGAACGGATCCTGCTCGGCGGTTTCCTCGCGTCCCTGCTGGCGTACAACCCCCAGGGCCTGCGCACCGCGCTGGAAGCCCGAGCGCTTGCTCCCGCCATGGAGGGCGTCGACATTGTCAGCGCGCAGCTCGGCGCGAACCTGCTCCTGGTCGGCGCGGCTCATAGGGCGCTCGAGCCGCTGGTCGACGATCCGGCGAGCATGTCCGGGGCGCGTACGGACTGAGGCGTTCGCCAGCAGAATCAGCGCAGGGCGTCGATGACCTTCTCGATGCGGCGTTGACGGGTCGTCTCCGCTTTCGCGTCGGTGACCGACCGTACGTGCTCTTTGCGGTGCGAGGGGGCGAGCGCAGCGAACGCCTCGCGCAGCCCGGCGGCCTCGATGGCTGCCGCGAGGTCGTCCGGTACGGGTGTGTCGCGGGGCGATGTGTCGTGGGTCAGTGTGACCTCGTGGGTCTCGCCACCTGCGACGCCGGCCGCGATCCGGTGCTCGGCGGCGACCGGCAGGAGGTATCGGCCGCCCATGACCGCGATTGTCGACGGGTAGCTGTGGCCGGCGATCGTGACGATCACGGGCACCCGCTTCCCGGCCCCGAAGCTGAGTACGACATCCTCGGGAACCTCGATCCCGACGTTGTTCCCGTTGAGCACCAAGGTGGTGGTGAAACTCGGCATGGGTCCCCTATCGCTGTGGGTGCAGGTCAGACTAGGCAGGCTCAGCCCAGCACGTCCAGGGCCTCGGACCAGGTGTCGACGCAGTGGATCGCGGTCGCCATGCCATGACCGGCGGCGAGCGCGGTCAGGAGCGGCCACGCCGGCAGAGTCTCGGTCCAGTAGTCGCGGCCGACGAGCACGAGGGGAGGGATGCGGGTGCCCTCGGGGGCGTAGAACGCGGGCGTCGCGGCCTGGAAGATCTCCTGGACGGTGCCGGCGGCTCCCGGCAGGTACAGCACGCCACCGCCACAGAGCTGGAGCAACGTATCCTCGCGCAGCGCGTTGGAGAAGTACTTCGCGATCGCTGCCGGGAACACGTTCGGCGGTTCGTGGCCGTAGAACCAGGTGGGGACGCCGTACCCGCCGCCTTCCGGGTACCGCTCGCGGACCTCGAGCGCCACGCGTGCCCAGGCATCGACGCTGGGCAGGAACCCCGGCACCGCCGCAACGGTCGCCAGCACGTCGTCGAGGTCGTCCGGCGCGGACGCCATCCTCGCCCCGAGGTTGACCGCTTCCATGGCGCCGGGGCCGCCGCCCGTGAGCACCGTCATCCCGAACCGGGTCAAAGCGAGGCCGAGCTTCGCCGCATCCGCGTACATCTCGCAGCCACGGACGACGCCGTGCCCGCCCATGACGCCGACGACACGCGATCGGGCGACCTGGTTCACGGCGTCCATGAGCGCGTCGCCGATAGAGTGGTCGTGCAGGCTCATCGCGAGGGTCGCGCCGACATCCGGGGGAGTGCCCTGGGCCAGCCGCCACGCATTGCTCAACGCATCAGGGGACTCGGCGTACGCGCCGCCGCCCGCCACGTTCCCGTACAGCTCGGCGGCTGTGTACAGGCGGGCCCGGTACGGGTCGAACGGGAGCCCGACGATCTCCGGGAACACCCTCGCCCCGCGATCTCGGAGCGAGTCCTCCACCGCCGTCTCCATCTCGCAACCGAGGAAGACGGCGCCATGCGGGTCGGCGGTCAGCAACGACGTGGAGCGGTCCCTCAGGTCGAGATCCTGTACGAACCAGCCGGCCATCGACCGGCTCCGAGATCGCAGCCGGTCGAACTGCTCCAGCGACTCGACCTCCACGGTGCCGACTGTGTGTGTCACCCCTCCACTGTGGCGCATCGGCAAACCCCGTGCGGGGAGTGTGAGTGTCCTCACGTGCGCTGCAGGTGTTTGCGAGTGCCGATAGCGTGGGGGGACCGCAGGGGGTGTCTTGAGACACCGTTCGAGACGCGAGGAGCACCCAAGCCCATGTTGGACGTCGATCCTTCCCAGTTGGAGCGCGCGGTCGTCGACCTCCAGTCGCAGCTGCGCGACGGCCTGGTCGCGGCCGACATCCTCGACCTCACCACCGGGATCAGCCTCGTCGGGTTCAACGCGAATCCGCAGTCGTCGGCGCTGTTCACCCTCATGACCGAGCAGATCAACAAGATGCTCGAAGGGATCATGTACCCGGGCCTCAACCGCTACTTCCTGCTCGACCTGCACTCCGACCACAGCGCCGTCGTCGTACGGGCGGGTGATGACATGCTGCTCGTGATGCTCATCGACAACACGAAGACCACATTGGGCATCCTGCTCAGCGTCGCGATCCCCAAAGCGCTCTCGACGCTGGAAGGCGCACGGCGCTAGCGTTGACGAACGTGCGTGAAGTCGTCCTTCTCGGGGCCACAGGTTCCATCGGTACACAGACCCTCGACGTCGTCTCCCGTAACAGGGACAGGTTCGCGATCAAGGCGCTCTCGGCCGCCGGGAGCCGGATCGACCTGCTGGCTCAGCAGGTCCGCGACTTCTCGCCCGCGATCGTTGCGCTGCCCACCAGCACGGCTGCGGATGCGCTGCGCACGGCGCTGGGTTCGGACTGCCCCGAGCTTCGGATCGGCCCCGACGCATCGACCGAACTCGCCGAGCTCGACTGCGATGTCGTCCTCAACGCGATCACCGGGGCGGCGGGTCTGCGCCCCACCATGGCGACACTCGCTCGCGGGACGACTCTGGCGCTCGCGAACAAGGAGTCGCTCGTCATCGGTGGCCGGCTCGTCACGTCCGCCGCGGCACACGGACAGCTCGTCGCCGTCGACTCCGAGCATTCGGCGTTCGCACAGGCACTGCGGGCGGGACGCGCCGACGAGGTGCGCCGGCTCATCCTCACCGCCTCGGGTGGGCCCTTCCGAGGCCGTACCGTCGACCAGCTTCGCGACGTCACCGTCGCCCAGGCGCTCGCTCATCCCAACTGGTCCATGGGTCGCGTCATCACGATCAACTCGTCCACGCTCGTGAACAAGGGCCTCGAGCTGCTCGAAGCCCATCTTCTGTACGACGTCGCCCTGGACGACATCACGGTCGTCGTCCACCCGCAGTCGATCGTGCACTCGATGGTCGAGTTCGTGGACGGGTCGACCATCGCCCAGTGCTCCCCACCGGACATGCGACTGCCGATCGGGCTCGCGCTGGCCTGGCCGGACCGTCTTCCCGACGTCGCCGCGCCGTGCTCGTGGACCGATCCCACCTCCTGGACGTTCGAGCCGCTCGACTCCGAGACGTTCCCCGCCGTCGACCTGGCCAGGGCTGCCGGCGCTGCCGCGGGTACGGCCCCGGCCGTCTACAACGCCGCCAACGAAGCGGCGGTGGATGCGTTCTGCGAAGGCAGGATCGGATTCCTCGACATCACCGCGACCGTCCGTACAGTCCTTGACGAGCATCTCGTACAACCTTCTGACCTACCATCGACTCCAGGAGCAGTCTGGGTTGCCGACGGCGACCTGAGCATCGAGGCCGTCCTGGCCGCGGACTCGTGGGGCCGGCATCGCGCCGAGGCTCTCACGCGAAAGGAGACGTCGTGACCATCGTCTGGGCCATCCTGGCCGGGCTGGGTTTCTTCGCGCTCATGATGGCGTCCATCGCGCTGCACGAGGTGGGGCACCTCGTGCCCGCGAAGCTGTTCGGCGTCAAGGTGCCGATGTACTTCGTGGGGTTCGGCAAGCGCATCTGGTCGTTCCGACGCGGCGAGACCGAGTACGGGATCAAGTGGCTGCTGCTCGGTGGCTACGTACGGCTCGTCGGGATGTACCCGCCCGGCAGGCCCGGCCGGAAGGGGCGCCTCGCGGAGCTCGCCGACAGCGCCCGTGAAGCAGAGGCCGACGACATCACCGAGACCGATATCCGCACCGGCCGACTCTTCTACCAGAAGAAAACCTGGCAGAAGCTGATCATCATGGTCGGTGGCCCGGCCATGAACATCCTGCTGGCGTTCTTCATCTTCCTCGGCATCAACCTGGCGTACGGGCAGCAGCAGCAGACCCTCGGTATCGCGAGCGTGTCGGACTGCATCGACCCGGCCCCCGCCGCCTGCGTCGCGCCGCCGGCGAAGCAGGCAGGCGTCCAGGTGGGCGACACGATCGTCGCGCTCAACGGCACCACCGTCACGACGTGGCGCGAGCTCGTCGTCCTCGTACGCGCCCAGGGCGACGGGACACTCGCGTTCACGGTCAACAGGCCCGGACAGGGTCAGGTGACGCTGCCGACCGTCCATGGTGTGCTGCACCAGGTGGCCGACCTCAATGACCCGTCGAAGACCGTGACCGCCGGATTCGCCGGCATGTCGAGCGGCATCACCACCGTGCACGTCGGACCGGTCGGCACCGTCCAGGGCATGTGGACGATGACCACGCAGAGCGTGACGGCGCTGGCGAGCTTCCCCCAGAAGGTCTTCACGACCGGCTACAACCTCGTCACCGGCAAGCCCCGCGACGCCAACGGCCCGCTCAGCGTGGTGGGCGCCTCGGTCGCGGCCAGTGAGATCGCCACGACGAACCAGCTGACCCTCGGGAGCCGGATCGCCTCGTACTTCTCGCTGCTCGGCTCCGTGAACCTTTTCGTCGCCATCCTCAACCTCGTACCGCTCCTGCCGTTCGACGGCGGTCATATCGCCGGGGCCTTGTGGGAGGCGTTGCGCCGGGGGCTGGCGCGTCTGTTCAAGCGTCCCGCGTACGGCTTCTTCGATACTGCGCGCCTTTTACCGGTGGCGTATGTTGTGGGGGCGTTCCTTGCGATCGCCGGCCTCGTCCTCGTGGTGGCCGACATCGTGAGTCCCATTCGCATCTTCTGACTGAGGAGCTCACTCCGTGCCCGTGAACCTGGGGATGCCCAAGCCCGTCGTACCCGTGCTCGCGACGCGGCACCCGACCCGCCAGATCAAGGTCGGCAAGGTGCTCGTGGGCGGCGACGCACCGATCTCGGTGCAGTCCATGTGCACGACCAAGACCACGGACATCAACGCGACGCTCCAGCAGATCGCGGAGCTGACGGCCGCGGGCTGCGACATCGTCCGCGTGGCGGTGCCGAGCCAGGACGACGCCGACGCGTTGCCGATCATCGCGAAGAAGTCGCAGATCCCGGTCATCGCCGACATCCACTTCCAGCCGAAGTACGTGTTCGCGGCCATCGACGCCGGCTGTGCGGCCGTTCGCGTCAACCCCGGCAACATCAAGGCGTTCGACGACAAGGTCGGCGAGATCGCCCGCTACGCCAAGGACGCGGGAGTGTCGCTGCGGATCGGCGTCAACGCCGGGTCGCTGGACAAGCGGATCATGGACAAGTACGGCTCCGCGACGCCCGAGGCGCTCGTCGAGTCGGCGCTGTGGGAGGCCTCGCTGTTCGAGGAGTACGACTTCCGCGACTTCAAGATCTCCGTGAAGCACCATGACCCGGTGATCATGATCAAGGCGTACGAGCTCCTCAGCGAGCGCTGTGACTACCCGCTCCACCTCGGCGTCACCGAGGCCGGACCCGCGTTCCAGGGCACGATCAAGTCCGCCACTGCGTTCGGCGCGTTGCTGAGCGAGGGGATCGGCGACACGATCCGGGTCTCGCTGTCCGCACCGCCCGTCGAAGAGGTCAAGGTCGGCGTCAAGATCCTCGAGTCGCTCAACCTGCGGCCGCGCCACCTCGAGATCGTCTCGTGCCCGTCGTGCGGGCGCGCGCAGGTCGACGTGTACAAGCTCGCCGATGAGGTGACGGCCGGACTGACCGGCATGACCGTACCGCTGCGGGTTGCCGTCATGGGCTGCGTCGTCAACGGTCCTGGTGAGGCACGCGAAGCCGATCTCGGTGTCGCGTCCGGCAACGGCAAGGGCCAGATCTTCGTCCGTGGCGAGGTCGTACGGACCGTGCCCGAGGACCAGATCGTCGAGAACCTCATCGCTGAGGCGCAGCGCCTTGCTGAGGAGATGGGCGAGACGTCTGGAGCGCCGATCGTCACGGTGGGCTGAATGCCCGCCAGCGTCCGGACGCTCACGAACCAGGACTTGCCGAAGGTCACCGAGCTGCTGAGCCGGAAACCGTTCGAGAACGTCTTCGTCGCCTCCCGAATCCGTACCGGCGGCCTCGAGGCGTTCATGCTGGGCTGCGACGTCTGGGGCTACGAGGAGGACGGCGAGCTCGTCTCGATCCTCCATCACGGCGCCAACATGGTGCCGGTCAACGGCACGCCGGAGGCGCTCGACGCGTACGTGGCGCGCATCGGCCCGATCCGTACCTGCGCCTCGATCCTCGGCGTCGCCGACGAGGCGCTCAGCCTGTACGAGAAGCTGTGCCGCAAGTGGCCCGGCGCCTGGCAGCGGCCCCGCGAGATCCGTGCCTGCCAGCCGCTCATGGTCATCTCGGCACCCCCGACCGTCGACCCCGATCCGCGCGTACGTCGGGTAGGGCCGGCTGACGCCGAGAGCTACTTCGCGGCGGCCGTCGCCATGTACACCGAAGAGGTCGGCGTCTCGCCGCTCGACGGGACGAACGGCTACCGCTGGTACGTCGACCGCCTGCTCGAGACCGGCTGCGCCATGGGGATCGTCGAGAACGACGAGGTCATCTTCAAGTCCGACGTCGGCTCGGCAACCTCCAACACCTGCCAGGTGGCGGGCGTCTGGTTGCGCCGTGATCTGCGCGGCCGCGGCCTCTCCACACCGGCGATGGCGGCCGTCGTCGACCTGTGCCGCGAGCAGTGGCAGAACGTGACGCTGTACGTGAACGACTTCAACACGACCGCCCGCGCCCTGTACCGCCGGGTCGGTTTCGACGAGGTCGGCGCGCTCGCGACGGTGCTGTACTGACAGCCCTCAGGGGTTGATGACGACGAACACCAGGAACGCTGATCCGAGCACCAGCGCCGCCATGACGATCACGGCGATCCAGGCAGGCCGGTTCATGCCCAGAAGCTGAAGGAGATCGCCGCGACGAAGATGAGCGCCAGGATGGCCATGAGGACCACGAAGAAGGCACGGCCCTTCCGTGACTGCTTCGTGAAACCCATCGAGCCCGTCGTGAACTGGTTCAAGGGCGAGGCGTAGAAGACGTCGACCGTCTGGCCCGGGTAGACCGCGACATCGAGCGCGGCCTGTCCGTACTGACGCATCCACTGCGTGTAAGCACTGACGCGGTACGTGCCGGCTGGAAGGATGTAGTTGTTCGGACCGTACGAGGCCCTTACCACCTGGTTGTTGATGAGCAGCGTCGGAGTGATCATGCTGCTGGTCATCATGCTGCCCTGGAGGTGTACGCGGAGCTGCCCCGAGGCGACCTGCTGCGGGTACGCGCCGGTCGGAGGCATCTGCTGCATCCCGAGGTAGTTCCCGTTCGGCTCCGGGTACCCCTGCGTGGGCGCCGGGGTCGGATTCTGCCACTGCTGCGGCTGGTGGTTCGGCTGATACGGCTGTCCGGGCTGCGTCACGGACACGAGGGTACGCGCCCGGAGGCTCCCCACCTGTCACCCGTCGCACAGACGACTCTCACGCTCCGCACAGGCTCCGAACAATGACTGTTCGCACTCTGGGCACCGTGAATACGAAGAAGTGGTTGATTGCCGGCGCGGCCGCAGTAGTCGTCGTCGGTGGGCTCATCGCGGGTGTGGTGAGCGTCGCAACGGCGAGGCCCGCCTCAACGGCAGCGGCTGGTGCCGGTACGAGCGGCACTCCTCAGGCGAGGCCCTCGGGCGGGAGCCGTGGTGGCGGCACGGTGGTGACGGGTGACGAAGCGACCAAGGTGTCTGCGGCCGTGACGGCGAAGGACTCGGCGGTGACGGTGAGCTCGGTTCGGAAGAATGCCGACGGTTCCTACCTCGTGCTCGGCACCAAGGCCGGCCAGAACGTCTTCTACCGGGTCAGTGCGGACCTGGCCACGGTCACCCAGGCCCAAGGCGGTGGCTTCGGTGCGTCGGGTGGGCCGTCGAGCACCGCCGTGACCGGCGACGAGGAGACAAAGGTTACTGCGGCGGTCACGGCCCAGGACTCGACAGTCACGGTGACCGCGGTCCGCAAGAACGCCGACGGCTCCTACACGGTGCGTGGTACCAAGGCCGGCCAGAACGTGGTCTACACCGTGAGCGCCGACCTGGGGACGGTGACGCTGCGCGGCTGACGTGCGCAGGTGTCGTCGCCCGGACTGTGGGGGTCCGGGCGACGACCATGTCCGGACGATGCCGGCCCCAGGTCGCTAGGCTTCGGCACTGAAATCCCTTTTCACCTGCTCAGGAGTGTCCGTGGCCGTCCAGAAGATGTCGCAGCTGTTCGTCCGCACGTTGCGGGAGGACCCGGCCGACGCCGAGGTGCCGAGCCACCGCTGGCTCGTACGCGCCGGCTACATCCGTCGCGCCGCGCCCGGCATCTACTCCTGGTTGCCGCTGGGCCTCAAGGTGCTGGCGAAGGTCGAGCAGATCGTGCGCGAGGAGATGGTCGCGATCGGCGCCCAGGAGGTGCGGTTCCCCGCGCTGCTGCCCAGGGAGCCCTACGAGACGACGCACCGTTGGACCGAGTACGGACCGAACCTGTTCCGGCTCAAGGACCGCAAGGGCGGTGACTACCTCCTCGGCCCCACGCACGAAGAGATGTTCACGCTGATGGTCAAGGACCTGTACAGCTCGTACAAGGACCTGCCGCTCACGCTGTTCCAGATCCAGACCAAGTACCGCGACGAGGCCCGTCCGCGCGCCGGGCTGCTGCGCGGCCGCGAGTTCATCATGAAGGACTCGTACACGTTCGACATGGATGCCGAGGGCTTGCAGGCGTCGTACGAGACCCACCGGGGCGCCTACATCAACGTCATGGACCGCCTCGGGCTCGACTACGTCATCGTCAAGGCCATGTCCGGGGCCATGGGCGGGTCGGCGTCGGAGGAGTTCCTCGCGATCGCGCCGAATGGTGAGGACACGTTCGTACGGTCTCCTGGCGGGTACGCGGCGAACGTCGAGGCGGTCACGGTCGTGCCGCCGGCTGCCGTCGATGCCTCGGCGACCCCGGCGCCACTCGTCATCCACACGCCCGGCGCCGGCACGATCGACACGCTCGTCGCCGCGGTCAACGACACTGCGCCGCGCGCTGACCGCGCGTGGACGGGTGCGGACACGTTGAAGAACGTCGTCTTCATGCTGGCGAACCCCGACGGCACCAAGGAGGCCCTCATCGTCGGACTCCCCGGCGATCGCGACGTGGACGTCAAGCGACTCGAAGCGGCGATCGCTCCCGCGGAGGCGGTCGCGTTCGGCGACGCCGACTTCGCGGCGTACCCGGCTCTCGTGAAGGGCTACATCGGTCCCGCCAAGGACCGGCAGGCGATGCTGGGCAAAGAGTCGGTCAGCGGCATGCGGTACCTGGTCGACCCGCGGGTCGTCGACGGTACGGCGTGGGTGACCGGCGCGAACGTCGCCGACCACCACGTCGTCAACCTCGTCATGGGCCGCGACTTCAGTGCCGACGGCGTGATCGACGTCGCCGAGGTGCGCGCGGGGGACCCCGCGCCCGACGGGTCCGGTCCGTTGGAGCTCGCGCGCGGCGTCGAGATGGGCCACATCTTCCAGCTCGGCACCAAGTACGCCGAGTCGCTCGGCCTCAAGGTGCTCGACGCGAACGGCAAGCTCGCGACGGTCACGATGGGCTCGTACGGGATCGGCATCTCGCGTGCGGTCGCCATGGTCGCCGAGACCACGTGCGACGAGCGCGGCCTCGCGTGGCCGCGCAACCTCGCCCCGTACGACGTCATCGTGATCGCCACGGGCAAGGACGAGGCGCTCGCGGTCGAGGCCGAGCGCATCGCGCTGGAGCTGTCCGTGTCAGGGCTGGATGTCCTGCTGGATGACCGCAAGGCCTCGCCGGGCGTGAAGTTCACCGACGCCGAGGTGCTGGGCATCCCGACGGTCGTCGTCGTGGGCCGTGGCCTGGCGAACGGTGTCGTCGAGGTACGGGACCGTACGGCGGGCACCAAGGACGAGGTGGCGGTCGACGACGTGGTCTCGCGGGTCATCGCGGACGTGCGCGGAGAGTGATCCTCGGTCTGCCGCTGGCCACGATGGTGCTGCTCGTCGTGGCGGCCTTCGCTGCCGGCTGGGTGGACTCGGTCGTGGGCGGCGGCGGCCTCATCCAGCTGCCGAGCCTGCTCATCGGGCTGCCGACCGATACGGCCGTCGCCACGGTGTCCGGCACCAACAAGCTGTCGAGCGCCGCCGGCACGGCCGTGGCGACCGGTACGTACCTCAGCAAGGTACGCGTCGAGTGGAAGGTGGCTCTGCCGCTCATGGCAGCCGCGTACGCGGGGTCGACGGCCGGTGCCCAGCTCGTACGGTTCTTCCCGCGGGCGCTGTTCACGCCTCTCGTGCTCCTGACCGTGATCGTCGTGGGCGTGTACACGCTCCGGCGGCCGGCGATGGGCATGGAGACCCATCTCAAGCACGAGGGCCGGGCACGGATCCTGCGCGTCGTAGCGATCGGGCTGGGCGTCGGTCTCTGGGACGGGCTTGTCGGGCCTGGCACCGGGACCTTCTTCGTCATCCTGCTGGTTGCCGTCATCGGTTACGGCTTCCTCGCCGCGACCGTTCTCACGAAGCTGGCGAACCTCACGACCAACGTGGCGGCCCTCGTCGTACTGGGGGTCAGCGGTCACGTGCTGTGGGGGATCGGCGCTGTCATGGCCGTCGCGAACCTCTCCGGAGGTGCGATCGGCGCACGCATGGCGATCCGCCACGGCAACGGCTTCGTCCGGAAGGTGTTCCTCGTCGCCATCAGCGTCCTCGCGCTGAAGCTCGGGTGGGACACGATCCAGCTTCTCCTGTGATGGCTCAGGCGGCCGCGGCCCGCGGGATCTCTCGGCTGCCGTGCATCGTGACGACGTGGACGCCGAGGAGCCGGTAGCCGTCGGCAGCCGCGACGGCAGTCCTGGCCCACAGCTCGTCGTCGGGCGTGAGGGTCAGGCCATCAGCCCGTGCGACGGCGAGCAGCACCGAGCCGTACGGCATGAGTTCGCGGGCGACAAGGAACATGTTGCTCAGCATCTGGAGGCGCTCATCGGCGCTGGGGTGGCCGATCTCGCCGATCACCATCGGCTGCGCGAGTCGGTCCTCGTCGTCGCAGAGAAGGACGCAGAGGGCACCGGTTTCCCGATCCGGGAACGGCACGCAGAGGTCGAGGACATCGGCGACGAGCCGAGCATCCGTGAGCGGGCGTAGGGCAAGGTCGCGGGGTACATCGTGAAAGGTCATGGGGGAAGCCTTGCCCGTTCAGGACCGGCGTGGGGAAGTTATGTACAGGGGCCGAGCGACGTCAGGAGTCGGGCCAGCCGGGGTACTCAGCCATCCCCATTCCGAGCGGGAGGCCGAGGATCGACGCGTCGACGAGGTCGCCCACCGCGGTGGTGACGTCCGTCGCGGCACTGGCGACCGCCACGGCGGCAGCCTGCGAGATCGCGGCCAACAACGTGGCGACGAGCGCGAGCGCCGCATCGTCCGAGGTCGTGGTCGGGATGGAGTACGCGGCCGCGCCCGGCACGGGGGTCTGGGACGCGGCCCTGCCGCGCGCCGTGAGCGCGTCGCGCTGCGACTTGACCGCGAGGACGATGCCGTCCAGGGCGGTACGTGCGGGGCTGGCCGTCGTGAGTCGGCCCAAGGCCGACTCGATCCCGTACACCGCCTCGTGGTAGCGGTCGAGCAGGTCGTCGGTGGCCGTGGCCGGTGCGATGACGGCCACCTCGCGCAGCGGGACGGCCTTGGTCGCCCCGGACACGGCGGTCGTCAGCGCGGTGCGCGACTGTACGGCTGAGGCGGCCTGTGAGGCCCAGAACGCCGCGAGCTCTCCGGTGGTCTGCGCGGCGAGGGCGGCGTGCGCCTGTTGGAGGGTCGTCAACGTACCGGCGGCAGTGGACAGCGCCTGCTCCCGCGTGGCGGGTGCCGCGATCGTCGCGGGATCGACGGCCACCGGCTGACGACGGAGCGGTTCGGCCGAGGCGAGGACCGCGTGGTGGAGCTGATGGATGCCGGCGAGCAGCTGGTACCGGGCGGCGTCAGACCCCGCCCACGGAGCACCGGCCATTGCCGTCAGCAGGGCCGCCGCGCCCGCCTCGAGGCCGGCCAGGTGTTCGGCGCCGACGGGAGGTACAGGGGCAGGGGGCGTGTAGATGGGCTGCGGCGTTCCCGTGATCCGAGGATCGCTCACCGAGCAACCAGCGGCGCCGAGACCCACGATGCCCAGCAGCAGGGTCCGACGATCCATGCCTCCAACCTAGTGTCCCGGCTATGCTGGCCTGCACAACAGCTCGACCCAATCGGAGGACCGAACATGAATGTCGCTGCGTTGCGCGCGCTGCTGGAACCGGTCCTCTCGGACCGTGGCCTGGAGCTCGACGATCTCGTGGTGGTCGGGGCTGGCTCACGATCGGTGCTGAGGATCACGGTCGACGGTGACGGCCCCAAGGGGCGGGGCCCGTTGCTCGACGACGTGGCCGATGCGACCAGGGCTGTGTCCGACGCGCTGGACGAGTCCGATCTGACCGGGACGCAGCCGTACGTGCTCGAGGTGGGCTCACGCGGCGTCGGGACTCCCTTGGTCAAGCCTGCCCACTGGCGGCGCAACACCGGCCGGCTCGTAGCCGTGACCCGTACAGACGGCACCAAGGTCACCGGCCGGATCGCCGGCGCGACCGACGCCGACGCCACGCTCACCGTGGACGGTGAGCCGGTCGCCGTCGCGTTCGGCGACGTGAAGCGGGCCGTGGTCCAGGTAGAGCTGAACAGAGCCCCCGACCTCGAGCTCGACGACGACATCGCAGACGAGGAGTGACATGGACATCGACATGGCCGCACTGCGGCAGCTTGAGGCTGACAAGGACATCCCTATCTCGGTCGTCATCGACGCGCTCGAGGACGCCCTGCTCAACGCGTACGAGAAGACCGAGAACCACACGAAGGGCGCGCGGGTAACGATCGACCGCAAGTCGGGTGCGGTTCACGTCTTCGCGCCGGAGCTCAACTCCGACGGGGAGTCGGTCGGCGAGTTCGAGGACACCCCGACCGACTTCGGACGGATCGCCGCCGCGACCGCGCGGCAGATCGTCATGCAGCGGCTGCGCGAGGCGGAGGACGACCAGAAGTACGGCCATTTCGCTGCTTCCGAGGGGGACATCCTGCTCGGCGTGGTCCAGCAGGACCACCACAGCTCGACGGTGCGCGTCGACCTGGGCAAGGTCGAGGCGATCCTCCCGCTGGCCGAGCAGACCCCGGGCGAGGACTACAGCCACGGCCGTCGGCTCCGCGTGTACGTGGTGGCTGTACGTCGCGAGCTGCGCGGCCTCCAGGTCGTCGTGTCCCGCACGCATCCGGGGCTGGTCGAGAAGCTGTTCAAGCTCGAGGTGCCGGAGATCGAGCAGGGCATCGTCGAGATCAAGTCGATCGCGCGTGAGGCCGGGCACCGGACGAAGCTGGCTGTACGGACGACCAACCCCGACGTGTCCGCGAAGGGTGCCTGCATCGGTCCGATGGGCCAGCGTGTACGGGCGGTCATGCACGAGCTGAGCGACGAGAAGATCGACATCGTCGACTGGTCCGAGGATCCGGCGAAGTTCGTCGCCTCCGCGCTGTCACCGGCGCGCGTGTCGAGCGTCGAGATCGTGGACGCGTTGGCCAAGTCAGCCCGCGTCATCGTCCCGGACTATCAGCTGAGCCTCGCCATCGGTCGCGAAGGTCAGAACGCGCGCCTCGCTGCGCGCCTGACCGGCTGGCGCATCGACATCAGGCCTGACGTCACGGCTGCGGAGAAGTAGCCCGGACACACCAAGACCCGGCATCGGGAGGATGCCGGGTCCAGCGGTGGAAGGGTATTCATTCGCTCTGCGAATAGCTGCCTCCGTTTCCCGGATTCGTTTTCCTCCGACACGACTCATCACAGACCCGATGTCTGGGTAAGGGCTGTGTGCCGCCTGAGTTGTTCGTACGAGTGGGCACGTCGGCTACGGTGAGCGCGTGGCCCTCCCCGAACGGACCTGCGTCGGCTGCCGGACCCGCGCACCCATCGCCGAACTCGTACGCGTGGTCGCCGATGCTGGTGAGATCGCCCTCGACGGGCACCGCCGACTCCCAGGTCGAGGCGCCTGGGTCCATCCGTCGCGCACCTGCATCGAGACGGCCACGCGCCGCAAGGCGTGGGCCCGGGCACTGAAGTCGCCCGGGATCGTGGTGGACGCGGCCGATCTCTGTACCCGCGTCGGATTTCAGGCAGGCGAGGAGTAGGCCCTAGACTTAGCGGCTGACTGCCCGATCGGGCAAGTGACGACCAGAAAGTGGGCTCACGCTCATGACCACTCGATGAGTACGCCGCAATGAGCAACACCACCAACTAACTGGTCCGACAGCACTGAGCTCCGGACCTGAAGGAGATCATGGCCAAGGTCCGTGTCTGGGAGCTCGCCAAGGAGCTCGGACTCGAAAGCAAGGATTTACTCACCACACTGAATGACATGGGCGAATTCGTCCGGTCCGCCTCGTCGACGCTTGAGGCCCCTGTGGTGCGCAAGGTCCGCGAGAAGTCGGTGACCGCCGGTGCACCTGCACCCCAGGCGACTGCCGCTCCCGCCCCCGTAGCACGCGAGAGTCATCCTGCTCCCGCCGCCGCGGCGTCCGCTGCACCCTCTACATCTACCGCGTCTGCTGCACCCGTGACGCCGACCGCACCCGCTGCACGGCCCAGGCCGGCTGCTGCTGCGACTCCTGCGCCCGCTGCCGCTGCGACTCCTGCGCCCGCTCCCGTGACGCAGGTGGCTGCGGCAGCGCCGACGGCCCCGCCGTCGCCGACGGCCCCGCCGTCCACGCCGCGCTCTGCTCCCGCTGCCCCCAGCTCGCGCCCGTCCGTGCCTTCCGCCTCACCGCGTCCGGCACCCGCGTCGGCGCCTCGCCCCGGCACTCCGCGCCCGGCTGCGGCTCCGTCGCCGAGCACCGTCAACCGCCGTCCTGGTGCGCCCAGGCCCGGCAACAACCCGTACGCCTCGTCGCAGGGCATGGGCGTGCGTCGCCCCGGTCCCCGTCCTGACGCGGCAGCACCGACCCGCCCGGGTGGCCCTGGCGCGGGCAGTGACTCGCGCATGCCGCGTCCGGGTGGCTCGGCAGGTCCGCGTCCAGGCGGGATGCCTCGTCCGAACCCCGGCATGATGCCGAAGCAGGCCTCCGGCAACCTCGGTGGCGGTCCGTCGACGCGTGCGCGCGCCGGTGGCGGTCCCGGAGGTCCCAGCCGTGGCCGCGGTGGCGTCGGTACAGGTGGAGCTCCGGGTAGTCGTCCCGGTGGCGCGCCAGGTGGTGCACCCGCAGGTGCGGGTCGCGGCGGCCGTGGTGGCCGTGGTGGCTCGGGCACGCAGGGCGCCTTCGGGCGGAACGGTGCTCCGGGTCGTCGTGGTCGCAAGTCGAGGAAGCAGCGTCGTCAAGAGTTCGACCAGATGGAGGCGCCGACGATCGGTGGCGTACGGATCCGTCAAGGTGACGGTTCCACCCTCCGCCTCGCTCGTGGCGCATCGCTGACCGACCTCGCCGAGAAGATCGGTGTGGAGGCGGCAACTCTCGTACAGGTGTTGTTCAACCTGGGCGAGATGGTCACCGCCACCCAGTCCGTGGCGGATGACACGCTGCAGGTCCTGGGCGCCGAGCTCAACTACGACATCCAGGTCGTCTCGCCCGAGGACGAGGATCGCGAGCTCCTCGAGAGCTTCGACATCGACTTCGGCGAGAACGAAGGCGACGAGGATGACCTCGTAGCCCGTCCCCCGATCGTCACCGTCATGGGTCACGTCGACCATGGCAAGACGAAGCTCCTCGACGCGCTCCGGCACGCCAACGTCGTGGCGGGCGAGGCCGGCGGCATCACGCAGGCCATCGGCGCCTACCAGGTCGAGACGGAAGTCGATGGCGTCGAGCGCAAGGTGACCTTCATCGACACCCCGGGCCACGAGGCGTTCACCGCCATGCGTGCCCGTGGCGCGAAGTCGACCGACATCGCGGTGCTCGTCGTGGCCGCCGATGACGGTGTGATGCCGCAGACGATCGAGGCGTTGAACCACGCCAGGGCGGCAGAAGTGCCGATCGTGGTCGCGATCAACAAGATGGACAAGCCGGCCGCCGACGCCGTGAAGGTCCGTGGCCAGCTCACCGAGTTCGGTCTGATCCCCGAGGAGTACGGCGGCGACACGATGTTCGTCGAGGTCTCCGCGACGGCGAAGACCGGCCTGGCCGAGCTGCTCGAGGCCATCATCCTGACCGCAGACGCCGAGCTCGACCTTCGGGCGAACCCGGAGATGCCGGCTCAGGGCGTGGCGATCGAGGCTCATCTCGACAGGGGTCGTGGCCCCGTGGCCACCGTCCTCGTCCACCGTGGGACCCTGCACGTGGGCGACTCGATCGTGGCGGGCTCCGCCTACGGCCGAGTGCGCGCCATGATCAACGATCAGGGCGACACGATCATGGAGGCTCCGCCGTCCACGCCTGTCCAGGTGCTCGGTCTGACGTCGGTCTCCGGCGCGGGCGACAACTTCCTGGTCGTCGAGGACGATCGCAAGGCTCGTCAGATCGCCGAGAGGCGTGAGGCGAGGATGCGTGCCGCGATGTTGGCCAAGGGCACCCGCCGCAAGACGCTCGACCAGCTGTTCGAGCAGCTTGCCAAGGGCGAGGTCCAGGAGCTCAAGCTCATCCTCAAGGGCGACACCGCAGGTTCTGTGGAGGCGCTGGAGG
>Ga0182021_10003605_pt1 | contig 18219 bp, 15 predicted proteins | sample 612E3MmetaG_FD_120493 | JGI IMG/M metagenome (GOLD analysis project Ga0182021, IMG submission 120493) | Permafrost microbial communities from Stordalen Mire, Sweden - 612E3M metaG (Illumina Assembly) | ecosystem: Environmental > Terrestrial > Soil > Wetlands > Permafrost | place: Sweden... | reverse complement strand
TGAATTCGGTAAAGACGATCGGTTTTACAAGAAGTAATTTGAATAATCTTTTCAAAAATATTGATTTTTCCAAAGTATCTTTCTACGGTTCCAGCAAAGAAGAACCGTTGTTTAAAAACGAATTTGATATCAGAAAGAGTGACTGGCTTACGGTAGTAGCAGAGAGATAATAAGATTGATATGCGCAAAATCGGTTTTTTGGTTTTTTGTGCCTCGCTTTTCTTATTAGGTTTTAATTTCTTTACTCCGGAAGCCCGTGCCGCGGATTTGTCTGCCTCCTCCGGTTCTGCTTCCGAGATTAATTACGAACTGCCTTATCCGGGACTTTTACCGGATAATCCTTTGTATTTTTTAAGAGTTATAAGAGACAGGATTGTCGGCTTTTTAATTTCGGATCCTTTGAAAAAATCGGGATTTGATCTTCTTCAGGCCGATAAAAGACTTAATGCCGGCATCTATCTTTTTAATAAAGGAAAAATTTCCTTAGCTTTTTCAACAATTTCAAAAGCTGAAAATTATTTTGAAGAAGCAATAGATAAAATTAAAGAAGCAAAAACCCAAAGGGAAGATATAAACGGCACGCAAGGAAATCTGGAAAATGCCTTAAAAAAACATGAGCAAGAGTTGAGTATATTGTCGGAAAAATCAAATGCAAATTATAAAGCAAGTTTTCAAAATGAACTGAAAAGAGTTACCGGTTTTGAGGAAAGGCTAAATCAATAATCTCAAGAGAATAGAAAATAAGCGGTTTATTGAGAACATTTTTTCTCCAGTTAGCTGCCTGAAGTTTTTTCCGGAAAAAACTGAAGCTAAAAAAATTCTGCAATACTCTGATATAGAAATTTATAGTTGACACAACAGATTTAGCGTTCTATATTGGTTATTGACACTAGTTGTAGTGTTTGAACGTTTAAAAACAAGCAGATTATGAAGTGTCCATATTGCGGATCTACAGAGTCGGAAGTTGTCGAAACAAGGGCGTCGGAAGACGTAGATACCATCAGAAGAAGAAGGGAATGTCTTAAATGCAAGAAAAGATTTACTACTTACGAGAGAATAGAAAATGTTAATCTGGTTGTTATAAAAAAAGACGGAAAAAGAGAACAGTTTGACCGGGACAAATTAAAAAGAGGAATAATCCGGAGTTCCGAAAAAACAGCGGTGACGGCGGAAGACATCGAAAGAATCGTAACGGAAATAGAGCGGGAATTAAGAGGAGCGGACAGCGTTGAAATAGAAAGCAAAAAAATAGGGCAAATGGTAGCAACAAGACTTAAGAAAATAGACAAAGTAGCCTATATCCGTTTTTCCAGCGTTTTCAGAAGATTCGTAGACGTAGAAGATTTTCAGGAGGAAGTAAAAAGGCTGATTAAATAATTCTGCAAAACAAAACAAGATTATGAAATTTGACGGAATAAGGGAGAAAGTATTTTTGGACAGGTATGCTCTCAAAGATAAAGAGGGAAAACTTTTGGAGCATAAGCCGGAAGACATGTGGAAAAGAGTTGCCAACGGCATCGCGCAAAATGAAAAGCCGGCCAAAAGAAAATTCTGGGCCAAAAAATTTTATGAAGTCATAGATGGCTTTAAGTTCGTTCCCGGAGGAAGAATTCTGTCGGGGGCGGGAACTGATTATCAGGTTACCTACTTTAATTGCTTTGTTATTCCGTCTCCCAAAGATTCAAGAGAGGGAATTGTCGACTCCCTCAAACAACTGATTGAAATTCAGTCCCGCTCCGGCGGTGTAGGCCTTAATCTTTCATCTCTAAGGCCCCGTGGGGCCCGCGTAAAGAAGGTCAACGGCACATCTTCAGGTCCGGTTACCTGGGCCGGCCTGTTTTCTTATGCTACCCATGATGTAGTTCAGCAGGGGGGAACCAGGAGGGGTGCGACCATGCTCATGCTTTGGGACTGGCATCCGGATATCGAAGAATTTATTACCGTCAAACAGGACTTGTCCAAAATTAACGGAGCAAATTTATCGGTTTGTATCTCGGATGATTTCATGGAAGCGGTTAAAAAAGACAAGGATTGGGATTTGATTTATCCCGACCTGGATGATCCCCGTTATGATGCAAAATGGACAGGGGACATGGCGGCTTGGAAGAAAATGAAAGGAAAAATAAAAGTTTATAAAACCATAAAAGCCAAATATCTTTGGGACTTGATCTGCACCGCGGCATGGAGGTCTGCGGAACCGGGATTACATTTCCTGGAGAGATCCAACAAAAGATCAAACACCTATTATTTTGAAACATTAGTTGCCACAAATCCTTGCGGGGAACAACCTTTGGGGCCATGGGCCGTTTGCAACCTGGGAGCAATGAATTTGGCGGCATATGTCAAAAAAGGTAAATTCGATTATAAAAATTTTGGCCTGGATGTAAGGGTTGCATTGCGATTATTGGACAATGTTATTGATCAGACATATTATTTTTTCAAAGAGAATGAAAAATGCGCCAAAGATATCCGCCGGACGGGTTTGGGAATAATGGGTATCGGAGATTGCTTAATCAAAATGAAAATCCGTTACGGATCCAAAGAATCATTGCCCGTAATCAGAAAAATCTTTGAAACACTGCGTAACAGCGCTTATGATGAATCCTCAGATTTGGCAAAAGAAAAAGGAGTATTTCCGAAATTCAACAAAGCAAAATATCTGGAAGCGTATCATATTAAAAACTTACCTCAAGAACTGCGGAAGAAAATTGCCAAAAACGGAATCAGGAATGCAGTTTTGCTGACCGTTGCTCCGACAGGAACTACCAGTTTGATTTCAGGCGTCAGTTCGGGAATAGAGCCGGTCTATGAATTCGTTTTCAAAAGAAAAGACAGGATGGGAGAACACATGATGTATCATCCGTTGTATGAGGAATGGAAAAAGGCAAATCAAAATACAGAAAAGCCCGCATATTTCGTTTCGGCAAACGACTTAACCCCGCTGGAACATGCTCAGGTGCAGGCAGTTGCTCAGGAATATATAGACTCTTCAATCTCAAAAACGGTTAATGCGCCAAATTCCCATACGGTTAATGACGTTAAAAATCTCTATATGGTAGCCTATGATTTGGGTCTTAAAGGCGTGACTTATATGAGGGACGGATCGCGCGAAGGAGTTCTGGAAAGAGTAGTTGAGAAAAAAGAAGAGCCAAAAACGGAAACACCTGTCAAATGGCAGCCGAAGCCCGTAGTTCCCCGCCCGATGTCCCTGTCGGGCGTAACATACAAAATGGAAACTCCGGTCGGTCATACGTATATAACAATTAATCACAACGAACAGGAAGAGCCTTTTGAAATATTTATGACCATCGGAAAAGTCGGTTCCGATGTGGCGGCGATGGCGGATGCCTTGGGCAGGATGATTTCTTTGAATCTTCGCTTGACCGACGGCTTGTCTCCGCGGGAAAGAATAAGACAGGTTGTGGCACAGATGATCGGAATCGGCGGAGCAAGGAGTGTCGGATTCGGAAAAGATAGGGTCAGATCACTTCCGGATGCAATAGCCAAAGTATTGTCAATGCATTATGGCTTTGCCTTAAACGGTAAGGTAGAGGATAAGCCTTTAACCAATGGTCATTCGGATAATGGCTTATCCAATGGCCATTCAAACGGAAATACGCCTCAAATTAAAGAAGAAAAACCGGAAGTAGTAACAATGCAGCAATTGGCAATAGACGGAAAATCCGCAGCGGTTTTGGATACGTCAACCAGTCTTTATGATCTTTGTCCCGAATGCGGAGGAGGCAGCTTGGCTTATGAAGAAGGTTGTAAAAAATGCTATGCATGCGGATATTCCGAATGCTAGATAGATAAAAGAATTTATTAAAATAAAGTATAGGTAATCATGGTGTAAATCCATGACTGTGCCGCAACTGTTATAGTCAGAAAACTATACTTTAGTAAATTTTCCCGAGCAGGAATTTTTCATCTTATTCCTTCTCGAGAGAGAAGGATTTTTTTCGCAAACTCAGGAATTTTCAATATGGTAATTTATACTCGGACAGGAGATAAAGGACAGACATCTTTATTATCGGGAATTAGAGTTTCTAAGGCCGACTTAAGAGTGGAAACCTACGGAACGATTGACGAGCTTAATTCGCTTATAGGAGGTGTATTGAGTATGAAGTATTTAGTATCAAGTATTAAAAAAGAGTTAATTAGAATCCAAAAAGACTTATTAAGTATTGGATCTACGCTGGCAAATCCCGATCCGAAATACTCAATACAAAATACCAAATACTTTTCAACTCGGATAATAGACTTTGAAAATTTCATCGATGAAATGACGGAAAAATTGCCTCCTTTGAAAAATTTCGTTCTTCCCGGAGGGGGGAAGGCAGGCTCGATGCTACATTTGTCAAGAACCGTCTGCCGGAGAGCAGAAAGAAGAATTGTAGCCTTAAACAATAAAGAAAAAATAGATACAAACATTATTATCTATTTCAACAGGCTTTCCGATCTGCTTTTTACTATGGCCAGATTTACTAATTTCAAAGAAAAGAAAAAAGAAATTATTTGGCCCGCCTAAGCTTACCGTTCGCCTTTTCAATTCTATTCGAATACGGCTTACGGAGCGCTTCTTGAATGGCGGATAAAAAAGGAAATATGATTACAGAAAGATTACGGGCAAAGACATATGAGCCGGAATTTGACCGAAGAAAAGATTTAAGCTTTAACTATCTTTCGAAACAGATAGACACTTTCATCGGGGAAAGATTGAATGTGCGTTTAAGCAAAAATAGGTATGAGATGAAAAACGGCTTGATTTACGGCCAAGATATGAATGAGCCATTTATTGAAGTAATGAAGAGGGGAGTTGATTATAGAAGAAAGACCGAAGGAGAAAATAGAGCCGATAAAGAAAGAGAAGAAGCTGAAGTCGAGGGATTCCTGAAAACACAGGAGCTGATGTGTGATCCGAATACATCCATTGGTACAATGATGCTTTCCGTTTCTCCCCAAGGCGGCAGGGATTCATCGTACGGTCATAATTTTTATGACATTTTTACTTTAAAAGAAGAAAACGGAAAAAGATTTGTCGAAGCCAGGCGTTATAGCAGCGCCCTAAAAATTGAAGAATATAAGGATAAACTTAGCCCTTTTGCTTTCACTGAAAATATTTCAAGCGATGCGGATTTCTTGAAGAATCCAATTAAAATTGACGATGTATTTTTTGAGAATGCGGAGCAGATCCACAGCTATCTTCATAAAGATCATCAGGTTACCGAAGATAAAAAATTCAAAGAAATTACACAGTCTTACCGAGATTTAAAAATAGAATATTTTGAAAAAAGAGATCCTTTAACCCTGCAGGCAATCATGAACAAGGCCGACGAAAAAGCAGGGCTTACAAAGAATGAGATCGACATTTTTATTAATCCCGGTAAACCGTTAACCGTTGAACAGGAGATTAATTATTACGGACGTCAAGAGGTTAGGGTAGTGGCTACGGGATGCGGATCTTCGGGTAGTCTTTTGAAAAACATTCTTGATAATAAATCATCTCCTTTCAGTGTTTCGGAGTTCGGATTAAATAATGAGAATATAGATTATGATTTTGATCAGGATGGACCGTGTAAAAAATGTAACGCTGATACAAAATGCGGGCCGTGCGGTATTTGTAAAGCTTGTGATTTATCAATAAGGGCAAGTTCAAAAACAGGGGTAAATTAGTTGATTGGGCTATTTGCCTATTTGATGATTTGTTTATTTGAGAATTTGTTTATTTTTTACGGTGCCAGTTCCTGCCAGGCTCGGGGGATCTGTTTGACAAAAGAAGGATAATTAAGCATAAAGTCTGGTCTTTCAGTAAAGCTTACGGAAGGACCGGTAGAATTGTCGGTACAAAGGGATCTGTTGTTTTCAAAAGCTCCTCCCCCTCTTCCGGCATTGGCAATCACCGAACCGGCAACATTCAGTCTTTTGTCTCCCGTCGTAGGACATTTATTACCTTTTTCTCCGTCCGCAATAAAGCTATGATCGGCAGAATAGAGCCCTTCAATATCGCATCCTCCTTCATGGGTTGAAGCGTCGCAGAGGGTTCCGGCAAGTTCCCCGACATTCTCATCAACCGTGATGTCTTTTTTGACCGAGAAGACTGCGGTTGAACCGATGGGAACGGTAATCTTGGCCTTGATAATAAGGTCTCCGTTAACCAGGATAACAAAGTTTCCGGTTCCGAAATTTCCGAAATTAACAGGGGAGGCTATAGTCATATCTCCGCTTGTATATATCCCGGGACGAGTGATGCCGTTAATGGAGGAAATGGTTGTCGGCTTAATATTCAAAGCCTGTGCGGCACTAACCAGGAAGGTGTAAGAGGTCGGAATATTACCGTGGGTATCGGTAAAGAATTCGGGGAATTGAGGTGATCCGACAGACCAGTTGGCAGGGCTTGCCTGTCCGGAAGAGCCGTAAAAAGGAGTGCTATTCCCCGTGAATACCACACCGGGAGGCATTCCTGTTACAAAAGGAACAGAGGTATAGGTTGCGGGAGGAAGAAGATTAGCAAAGCTACCCTTATCCAATCTTAGGTCTGCCCCCGTTGTCTGTATCCAGGCACTTCCGTTAACTATACCGACTCCGGCATTAAGACCGGCAATATTACCGGAAGAACAAGATGCCTCACTGGTTGGGGGGTATGAACATGTTGCTCCTACATCTACGGTTAAAGATGAGGAAGGATAGGTAAATGAATGAGTTGCGTCCAGCCCTCCGAAGGTAATAGTGTATTCCCCCTCGGGAAGATTTGGAATTTGGTAAGTTCCGGTTCCCGGAGGAGAATTTACACCGGCTGCCGGAAATGAAGAGACATTAAAGACTCCCGTAGTATAATTGGTGTCATTGTCTATTATACTTTTTCCGTTTCCGTTAGGATCATTAAATAACTTTCCCGAGATGCTATGAAGAGTACCGCTGCAAGTTGTTGTAGCGACATTGCCGGATTGTCCGAAGGCAGAATCAGAACAGGTTCCCCTGGCCCAAATTCTAGAGTAATAGGTCCCGGCAGGCAAGGGTGTTTGCCACTGGCACATTCCTCCGCTTGCGCAGCCAAAACCGGAGGCGGGCAGGAAGGTACCGTTATTGGTGCCCTTAACCAATGCTCCGGTTGAATTGTAGATGCCTATTTCATAATTTGATGCATATATTCCGGGCCCGGCATCGGTATCCAAAACCGCATTCCATTGCCAGGTGATCATACTGGTACCGCCGACAGGAGTACAGAGAAATGTAGGTGGGTCATGCGGTATCGTCGGTACGGGGCAGTGGGTAGGGGCAGGAACGGTAATGTCACAATCCGTACTTCCCGTAGACTGGCAGATTCTATTGTCGGACAGTATGGCGGTTGCCCAAATAGCGCTTGTTCCCGATGAAAGTCCGGTAACGGTTGTAGAGTAAGGAGAGACATAATCTACATTGGGATTGACAGTTGCCACATTGGGAGTATACGAACCGAAGGCCATTTGGGAGACTGTTGCCGATCCCAATCCCGAGGTAACATTGGCTGTAACTAAAGCTGTTCCTCCCACAGTCAGGGTATTTGAAGAAGGAAAGCATGTTGTCTGACAGGGTACGGGAGGGGTAGGGGAAGGACCAAGACCCGACCAGGTATATTTGAACCAGATATCGGCGTAATTTCCGCTGTTCGGCAGACTTACGGAAACACTGTTACCCGGTTGGTAGTTACTGTTAGGTGAATTGGCATTTACACCGTAAGAATAGGATACGGAATAATTGGTCGGGACCGTTGCGGTTACGGTATATGTTCCGGTCGGAATTGAGCTGAAATCCCAAGACCCAAGATATGCCAATCCTCCCCTGGTTCTTCCGCTGCTTAATGTTATATTTTGTCCGATAGATGTGGTTAATGAGTTACCGCCGGCGTCAACATTACGCCCCTGGATTGTAACGGCCGAAAGCGGAGGAGGCGGCGGAAGGGTGACGGGGGGCGGCAGCGGATTCCCGCAGGACAGGCCGGAAACATTGCAGGATAAAGGATCAACGCAAATATTTGAATTGGCGGTATTCACCCAGGCTGTTCCCGAACTGTTGCATTGTTGTTCCTGGGCTTTGAATCCGCAAGTCGGGGGGGTGGGGGTAATAACAGGTCCACCGCAATTAGAGTTTGCGCTGCAAATTCCCGATTCACAGCATTTTGTAGGAATTTTGATAGTACCAGTTGTATCGGTAGTGTATTGGCAGACATATCCATCCGGCTGCCCGACAGGATTGCAATATCCAGAACAGATATCGCAATGTTCACTCTTGGTGCAAATAGTAGCATTCATCCAACATTCAGTGTCGCTTTTACATCCCCAGCTGGGAGGAGGAGCAACGCAGGGACCAGTGGGCGTAGGGGTTAGAGTAGGGGTAGGGGTAGGACATGAAAACCAATCCCAATTAGTTCCTGAACATGAGGAATTATCCGGACCAGAAACCGTTCCATGACTACATTGGCTTGAATTTGCGCACCAACCGCAATTAGAGGCTCCGACACAAGCTGAACAAGAGGAATATTGACAGGGCGGAGTGGGAGTAGGAGTAGGAGTGGGAGTAACAGCAGGAAGGCATGCATATGCAGTATAAAGTATCGAGGGAGGATTTGTCCACGCTGATGTTATAGCACATGAATAACACTCTCGTTTTGGAGTCATGAGTAAAACACATGAATTTCCACTAATATTGGTTTTACCATTAATGGGGCCCTGATCGCAATTAGCAGAGTTAGGAGAGAAATAATTTTGGGAACAGGGATCGTTAGATTTTACGTCAAGTTGATAAATTGCAGTGCAATTATGGTCTGCCTGGTAAGTATCGCTACAAGTATCAATATTTCCTAATAGAGCAAGGGCAGTATTTCTTTGCGAAAAAAACCAACCCAAAAGCAAAAGGATAATCAGAAAAAATTTAAGATTAATGATGCTCTGCAAAATTTTTCTCATAAAATTACCGATCTGCTGCTATGACTGTTGCTTGTTTGCCAGTTTTTGGATCAGGAATAGATATTAAATTTATATTGGTTGGATGTGATCCGTCTGCAGATGTCAGACTTTGTTGAGCTGTTGCTTCCATAAATACGTCTCCTAACTGAAGGGTTTTAGCTATCGGTTGGCCTCTTTTAACTTGTATATAAATTACATCACTCGACTCATTATTGCCCGTAAAAGGCGTTATTGTGTCAATCAAAGGGGTTAGGAACTGATCGTAATCAGCTAAAGAAATTATTACTTCTGTTCCGTCAGGAGCTTTAAAAAAAATCTCTAATCCATTAATGGCTCCGTCTGGAGCATTTATATCATTATAACGAAGCGTTCCGTCAATTGGAGCAAGAAGAATAGAATCTTTAGGAATGTTTTTTAATAACAACATGTTCCTGACGTTGTTTTTTATTGCCTCTTGTCTATATTTTTCCTGAAAGATAGGGTTAATGTCACTTTTTCCCTCAAGGTCCATTCCGTATTGAACTGAATTCACGACGTTAAGATTCTCAACTGGTTGAAGCAAATAAATATCATTTTTTAAGGTAGGGGTTGCGGGAAGGGGAGATATATCTTTAATAGCGTTTAAATCTGTAATAACAATTGAGTTAGCAGCATTTAAGGTCCCTTTATCCGGAAAGTTATATATGCCTTCCGGTTGCTTTTCAAGAATTTTTTGTATATCTGCGGTTGCCGATTTGCCAAGATTCCAGGGCCAGGCCAGGTCGGCTTTTATAGTTTCTCCGGTCATGGGAACATTGTTAGTTAATTCGGTAGCCACAGCCCCTGCTCCTTCTATTGCCGTGGCGATTGCCAGGGTAGTAAGACCAATATTTCTTAATTTTCTTCCAATACCTTTTGAAACTTTTTTGTTTATATTTTCTTCCTGTGAAGGATTTGGTTTATTTTCCGGTTTCATATTTGTTTCGTTCATCTTATTTTAATACTTTTTCTTTAAAAACACTAAGGACATTTAGTCCCGGAACAGATATATTGAATCGAACCGGGTGTGCATATCTGGGATACGCTGACGCAGGCAGCAGAATAACACAGGCTTGAGGGGTTGGAAGTTTCACCGCAGTTGGAGCCGCTATGATTCTGCAATGAACTTTGCCCGTCATCACACCAGGCATCTCCTATCCAAGAGGAATAAAGCGAACTCCCGCATGTCCAGCATGCCGGAGCGCTGGGTCCCTGGGTTGGGGTTGGCGTCGGAGTCGGAGCCGATGCGGATTTGCAGCAAATCTCGCTACCTCCTGCACAAGTATGTAGGGTTACGGTTTCACCTGTTAAACAGTTGGGTCCGCTTTTACAATATTCACCGCTGGTATTTCCGCAGGTGGAGGTCGGTGTGGTCGGAGTCGGTGTTGGCGGCAAGGCTGTGCAGCATACCTGACCACCGGAACAGGTATAGCTTGAATTGTATTGATAACCGCTGGGACAATTCATCGGACTTGAGGCGCAAGTTCCTCCATTGCTATAACACGTGGAGACCGGTGTGGTCGGAGTCGGTGTTGGCCGTGCTCCGCAACAAAAATAGAAAGAAGAACCATCCCAGTTTGGACAATAGGGCTGACTGGCGGCATATTTAGTCCCTCCGCTGGTGCATGGGTCAGAGAGAAGACTATGTCCTCCTTCGCAGCTTGCGCCGGGATAATTAGTTGAGCAGGTATTACCTGGGGTTGAGGTCGGACCAGAGCCGCATGTAGGTGCTCCGCTAACCAGACTACAAGTGCCGGATAAGCAGGTATTTGTAGAACTGTAATAACAGCCAGAACCACCACAGAGTGCGTACCGATAAGAAGTGGAGCTAGCGCATTGGTCGCTGATAGGTCCACCGGTACCTGTACACGTATGATAATTGTTGGTAAAAGTACAAGGATTGGGTGGAGACGTAGGCGCCGGGGTATCTGTCGGTCCTACACCGCAAGATGAATCGGGAACACAACTTGCTCCACAGACGTCCTCTTGTACACTACAACTCCAATTAGAATTGTAAGAACTACAACCTACAGATGTGCTTAAACCAAGACAAGTACAGTCAGTGGTACACTTATACTGGGCATTTGCCAAAGAAGCGATTTTAAAAGAAAAAATAAATAACGCAAAAATAAAAATTAACAGTTTTGTTTTCATATGCTAATCGGTGTCCTGTATATTGCTCTGGTGCCGTCAGCAGGAATCTGTATCCGTATGGATGTTGCTTCTTTTCCGCCTTGAAGAGTAATTGGTTTATTAAGCACGATTTCAATGATCCAAGCTGAAGTTTTAGGAATTGCTATCTTTTGGCGCTCCAGGGTTTTGACGAGAGCCGGTTCAAGCTGTAATGGACCGAATCCGATCTTAATTGGCTTACCCTGAGTATCGGCAAGAGCAATTTCTACCGCTTTCTGGCAGGTTATCTTTACAGAATTATTGAAAGAAGAAAACGTTCTGCAGAAATCAGTATTTCCCTGGGATGCCGTGGTATTTTTTGATTGCGTTTGTCGTCCCGAAAGAATATGGAAATAATAAAATATTCCAGTCAACAACAAAAGAACGATTACTGCAAAAATAATTTTGAATAATCTTGTTTTCAAAAACGCCGGTTTTTCCGACTTATTCTGCTTAGGAGAATAAGGATATTCTTCCATAATTTTATGGTAAGGCAAACAAATGCTTATGTCAAGGAAAAATGTTAAAATGAGAAAAAGGACCCCGCACATTATGAAGAAATTAATTTTGATTGACGGAAACGCGATTTTGCACCGGGCATTCCATGCCTTGCCTCCATTGACCAACAAAGACGGAATTATAGTCAATGCGGTTTATGGCTTTTTCTCGATGTTTCTGAAAATCCTTGAAGATCAGAAGCCTGATTTTATTATTGTCTGTTTTGATAAAAAAACGCCGACCTTCAGGAAAGAATTATTTGTCGGTTATCAGGCCAAGCGTCCCAAGATGTCGGAGGATTTGGTTCCTCAGATAAAATTTGTCCATGAAATCTTAAGACATGCAAAAGTTGAAATCTTTGAGGTGGACGGATATGAAGCGGACGACCTGATCGGAACGATTTCGGTCCAAGCGGTTGAGGGAAAACTTGACGGGGGAATAGATGTATATATAGTGTCGGGAGACCGCGATTTGCTGCAGCTTGTAAATCAGCATGTCAAGATGATTGCTCCTGTTACCGGTTTAACCAATATGCTTGTCTTTGATGCGACTGCAGTCGTGCAAAAATACGGCATCAAACCTTCGCAACTAGTTGATTACAAAGCTCTGGTCGGGGATTCGTCTGACAATTATCCCGGAGTAGCCGGAATAGGTCCCAAAACCGCGTCAAATTTGATTAAGGAATACGAAAGCTTGGAAAATATTTACAAAAATCTGGAGAAAATTAAAGCTAAAAATGCGAATTTGGCTTTAAAATTAGCAACGGATGCCGAGGCGGCCGGGCTGGCGCAAAAACTGGCCCAAGTTGTTCTGAACGCGCCGATTACTTTGGATATTGAGAAGTCCGGCATAAAATATCTGAACAAAGAAGGGATGATTAAAGAGTTTAAAAAATATGGTTTTAAAAGTTTGTTAAACCGTTTAAATAATAAACAACAAGCAATAAACAATGAGAAGAGAAAAGAGCCAAAGTCGGAAAATAAACAGATGACTCTTTTGTAGTATTTAAACATTTGGATTTGATTAGAAATTAGAAATTAAGAATTAGAAATTATGAAAATTGCTCTGGTCCACGACTACATCAAGGAATACGGGGGAGCGGAGAGGGTCTTAGAAGCGTTGACGGAGATATATCCTTCGGCGCCGATTTATACCGCTTTTTATGACAAAAAAGGCACGGCTTATGAACATTTCAAGAATAAGAAAATTATTTCCTCCTGGGCCCAGGACGTTCCGTTTTTTGTCAGCAAACTGCATAGTCCTTTGCGTTTTCTGGCACCGCTTATTTGGGAAAGTTTTGATTTATCGGGATATGACGTGGTTATTTCCTCGGCCAGTTGGTACATAACCAAAGGATTTAGAAAACGTTTTGAGCACAATGATCACTTTGTGGAAGTTTGTTATTGCCATACGCCTCCGCGCTGGCTTTACGGTTATAATACCTCGGTTAATTTTCAAAAATATCCGTTGATTAAAGCTTATGCCGCAGTTGTCGGCCATTTCATGAGGCTTTATGATTTTGAGGCTTCCCAAAAAGTGGATTATTTTGTGGCTAACTCCCGGGAGGTGGCCGGAAGAATTGCCAAATTTTACAGGAGAGATTCGACCGTAATCTATCCGCCCGCAACGCTCTCGCTTGCGAGGCGGGCAAGCCCACCTGATATAAAAAGGAGCGATTATTACCTGATTGTTTCAAGAATTGTCGGGGGTAAAGGTTTGGACATGGCAATCGAGGCGGCTTTAAAGGGCGGATTCAAATTGAAAATCGCCGGTTCAAAAGCCGGATATTTTTCCCTAAATCATCCTAAATCAAATCAAATAGAATTCTTGGGACAAGTTACGGACAAAGAACTTATCGAATTATATAAAGGCGCAAAAGGCTTTTTGGCCCTATCCCGCGATGAAGATTTCGGCATAACTCCGGTTGAAGCAATGAGTGTGGGTACACCGGTAATTGCTTTTAACGGGGGAGGGTACAAAGAAACGGTTTTAAACAGGAAAACAGGCTTATTATTTGATAATTATTCCGTTGACGGATTAATATCGGCAATTAAGCAATTTAACAATTTAATAATTGACCCTAAAGATTGCATTGAACAATCTCTGAAATTTTCCAAAGAAAGATTCAAAAAAGAAATTAAAGAGTTTGTCGAAAAGGCGATAAAAGAAAGTGGAAAGAAATAAGAGAAAAATTATTTGGTTGACAGGAGTTGCGACCTTCTTCTTTGGTTTTGGGGCTGCTGCCGTTTTGAATCTTTATTTGTATGCCGTCAGGTCTCCTTTGGTTTTGAATTTCCGGTCGTCCCTTAATTTCATTTCCTCAATTTTTGGAGACGGCTTGATTTTGCCTGTCGTAAACATGCTGGTCGTTTCACATATCTTAAATTGTACAAAATATGTAAATAAATTAAGATTTACAATTGGAACGATAATAGGACTATTGATTACAATTTATTTTCATGTGATACAGGCCGTTAAAGGGCTTGTAAACTGGTCAATGCCTACTCCCTGGCGCTGGAATTTGTTAGGTCTTTGGCATTTCTTTTACATGCTCTCGGTCACAAGCCTACTTTCATTTTATTTTATTGTTTCCGTTTCGGAAATAATACAAACCAAAAAACTTCCCAAAAATTTCATCTTTGTTATTTTAGGGATAATGCTTTTCCTTACTTTGCTTAAGCTTGATTATGCCAATGTTAGGCTTTAGAATACGTTTATGCCTGAGTTACCGGAAGTTGAAACATTAAAATTAGGACTGCGGAAATATCTTGTCGGACACAAGATCGAAGGTATTGAAGTTCGGGTTCCCAAAATATTTTCCGGAGACAAGAAAGATGTTCTGGGAGCCAAAATTACCGGTCTGAAAAGAATCGGGAAGGGGTTAATAATAGAACTTGATAATAATTTTGTCTTGACTGTTCATCTCAAAATGACGGGCCAGCTTGTCTATCGGGATCAAAAAACCCGAAATTTAATTTTATCCGCGAAAGTCGGGGGAACAACCTTGCCTTCCAAATATACTCACGTTATTTTTACCTTAAATAACAATGCATTCCTGTATTACAACGACCTCAGAAGATTCGGCTGGATCAAGATTGTAAGAAAAGATGAACTCCAAAATACTCCTTTTTTCAAAGACATGGGGCCGGAACCGAAAGTAGGTCCGGATTTGACGGGAAAAGAATTGACTTTTGATTATTTTAAAGAGGTAGTTAAGAAAGGCAATTTGCCGATAAAATTAATTTTGATGGATCAAAAGAAAATCGGCGGAATCGGCAATATTTACGCCAACGACGCCTTGTTTAAGGCCAAAATTGACCCGAGAAGAAAAGGCAAAACCCTGACGGATGAGGAAATTAAGAAGCTCTATGCTGCAATTTTTTCTGTTTTGAAAAAGAGCCTTGAATACGGCGGTTCCTCGGACGAAAATTACGTCAATGCTTTGGGGCAGGAAGGAAATTACCAAAATCACACCTTAATTTACGGCAAAGAGGGGGAGAAGTGTCATCTTTGTCCGGGAATTATTCAGAAAATAAAACTCGGCGGCCGGGGTACCTATTTTTGTTCCACCTGCCAAAAATAAGTAAATGATTGTGTTTTGATTTTCAGTATGTTACCATTGGAGAAACTGAAATTGAGTCCTGCCTTTAGTTTAAGAGACTTATGGAAGGTAGCCGTAAAGAAAAAATTGTTATTTCGGTCGGAGGCTCCTTAATTGTTCCTGATGGCGGAACTAATACGGATTTCCTCATTAAACTCAATAAATTTGTAAGAACCAGACTGGCGGAAAATAAGAACCGCCAGTTTTTTTTGATTGTAGGGGGTGGAGAAATATCCAGGCATTATAGAGATACGGGTAAAAAAGTCATTGGCCATGAATTGTCCAATGATGACTTGGATTGGTTAGGAATTCATGCAACCAGATTAAATGCTCATCTGGTCAGAACGATTTTCAGAGATATCGCTCATCCGGCTATCATTGATGACTATAGTTTTATAAGGAAAGCGGGCGAAGCCGTGGTGGTAGGCGCAGGATGGAAACCGGGTTGGTCTACAGACTATGATGCCGTATTGGTATGCGAGGATTATGGTCCGAGAACAATTATTAATTTGAGCAATATTACTAAAGTTTATGATAAAGACCCGAATAAAAATAAAGACGCCAAGCCCTTTGATAAAATTTCCTGGACAGAGTTCAGAAAGTTGGTCGGCGATAAATGGATTCCCGGAATGCATGTTCCGTTTGACCTAATTGCCGCTAAAAAAGCCCAAGAATTGAATGTTAAGGTCGTCGTAATAAATGGAAATAATTTTGAAAATCTGGAAAAATATTTCGACGGAAAAAAATTTGTCGGAACAGTGATCGGATAATCTCAAAATTCAAATCGCAAAACTCAAAACCAAAACTTAAATCTAAAATATAGATAATTTTTAAGATTTAAGATTCAGATTTGACATTTGAGATCTAATATTTGAGATTTTCATGCATTTAAAACAAATAAGCCTTCAAAATTTCCGCAGTTATGCAAAAGAAACTTTTAACTTTTCTCAGAACATAAATCTAATTATCGGTCCGAATACGGCAGGAAAAAGTAATCTGATTGAGGCTATTTTCTTTCTCGCGACAGGTAGAAGCTTCAGAATAGACAAGGATGATCAACTAATAAAATTTGGCAAAGAAGTGGGAAGGATTGGGGGTAAAATTGATGAAAAGGACCTAGAAGTAATTATCGCCAAGGGTGGATTGGGGGGCAGCCTTCGATCTTTTAAAAAGTATCTGGTGAACGGGGTTAACAAACGGAAAGTGGATTTTGTAGGCAATTTTTTTGCCGTTCTTTTTGCTCCGAACGATCTGGAAATTATAATACTCGGGCCGGCCAAAAGACGCGATTTTATAGACAATATTTTGATTCAAACGGACCGCGATTACCGCCTGGCAAGCGGGTTTTATGAAAAAGGCCTTCGAATCAGAAATGCACTTTTGCATAAAGCCAAGGAAACCGGCAGAAGGCAGGATAAAGAATTTGTTTATTGGGATACCCTTCTAATCGCTCAGGGACAAAAAATCACCAAAAAAAGAGAAGATTTTATTAAATATTTAAATGATTCAAAAAAAGACATTTTGGATTTTAAAATATTTTATGACAAAAGCCCTATTTCCCAAGAAAGACTTTTGCAATACAAAGAAGCGGAAGTCGGAGCCGGATTGACCCTTGTCGGTCCTCACAGAGATGATTTTGTCATAAATTTAATCGAAAAAAATGGAGACCACGATATTAAATTTTTCGGCTCCAGAGGGCAGCAAAGATTGGCGATTTTACAGCTCAAAATTTTGGAACTTGATTATATTGAACTTAAAACGGCTATCAGGCCGACGCTCCTTTTGGACGATATCTTCTCTGAGCTTGACGAAGGACACATACATCTGGTTTTGAATATGATTGGCGGACAACAAACGATTATGACAACAACTCACGAAGAATTTGTCCCCAAAAGACTTTTGAATCAGGTTAATATGATAGAATTGAAGAAATGAATTCCTGTACCTTTTATGTTAAAAGGCGCAGGATAAATATGCAGGAATTTAATAAGAACGAACTTAAAAAACTATATGTTTCCCCGAGTGATTCTCATAAAGGGCAGAACGGCAAATTGTTTTTGATTTCCGGATCAAAACTATTCCACAGCTCGTCTTTGTGGGCTTTAAAAGTAGCCTCCCGTATTGTCGATATGGTTTTCTATTCATCCGTACCCGAGAATAATCGGATTGTATCTGAAGCCAAGAAAGAGTTCAGGGACGGAATAATTGTCCCGAGAAATAAAATTGAAAATTATATTCGGGAAGCGGATTGTATTTTGATCGGGCCCGGTTTGCCCAGAGAAGACGGGATAGAAGAGGGGGACGATGATACCCTGGAATTAACGGAAAAGTTGCTGAAAAAATATCCCGAAAAAAAATGGGTCATCGACGGGGGGAGTTTGCAAGTTATTAAGCCGGAAATTATTCCTTCTCAGGCGATTGTTACCCCTCATTCAAGGGAATTTGAAACCCTCTTCGGTCTTAAGGTTTCCGGTGAAAATATTGAAAATATGTCCAAAGAATATGGAATAATAATACTGACAAAAGGACCGACGGACTTTGTTTGTTCGCCCCAAGAATGCGTTAGTATTCAAGGCGGAAACGCAGGCATGACCAAGGGCGGAACGGGAGATGTTTTGGCCGGATTAATCGCCGCGCTTTATTGTAAAAACGATGATCCATTTTTGGTTGCAAGCGCGGGAAGCTATATCAATAAAAAAGCCGGAGAAAGTTTGTTTGAAAAAGTCGGCTATTATTTCAACTCTTCGGATTTGGTAGGGGAAATACCCCGAACAATGAGAAAATTATTTATCTGATTCAAGTCTCTGGAGTATTTTTGAAAGCTGCAAAGTTACAACAACCGCCAAGGCCGTTACGACTACGGCGTAAATAAGAAGTGACAGAAGACTGCTCCCTTGGGGAAACCATTTCTTGACGTAATTATTGACCAAATCCTGAATAAGACTGTTCCAGGCCAGGGCCGCCACTAAACCGAAACCGCTGGTTGCC
>Ga0182021_10003604_pt1 | contig 18227 bp, 18 predicted proteins | sample 612E3MmetaG_FD_120493 | JGI IMG/M metagenome (GOLD analysis project Ga0182021, IMG submission 120493) | Permafrost microbial communities from Stordalen Mire, Sweden - 612E3M metaG (Illumina Assembly) | ecosystem: Environmental > Terrestrial > Soil > Wetlands > Permafrost | place: Sweden... | reverse complement strand
GTATCACTTGGCGTGGATAGCTGCCCGCCCGTGCCCGCAGGCTGGTTCGCCTTTCCTCCCCCGCAGGATGCAACGAGACCCACCAGAGAAGACGCCAGGACCATCGACAGCGGCAACCTATGCATCGCTTGCCCTTTCGAGTTCAGGCTCCGGCGCGATTACGTCCACCAGTCTACTCCAACCGCCGAGAAAGGTTCGGGAGTTTCGCGTGCGTCAAAGTGGCATGAGCCAAACCTGAACCAACGTAGGATATGTCGTAGAATAGGGGCAGGTACGCAATCGTCAAATCCCTAGGTAGTGCCATGAAAACCAAGCTGACTGCCTCGCTCTGTTTCCTGCTTTTGGGCTTCGGCGTCGCTCGGGCCCAGAATGTAGGCGTCACAGGCAATTCGACCAGCCAGGTGTCGTCCGCTGGCTCTGCACCACAAGTGGCGCAGCCGCCAACGCCGGCGCCCGATTTGCAGCCACCGGCGCCGCCGCAACAGCCGCCAGCACCACCGGTTGAGGCTCAGGGCCAGGCGCAGCCCGAGGTCCAGCAGCCCGTGGCGGCCGGTCAGCCGGCAGCTGGGGGCCAGTGGGTGTACACGAATGACTATGGCTGGATCTGGATGCCCTACGGAAACCAGTACGTCTACGAAGGCTCTGCAACCGACGCCTATCCCTATTCTTATGTGTACTACCCCAGCTACGGATGGATGTGGCTGGCAGCGCCCTGGATTTGGGGCTGGGGCGCCTATCCCTACTTTGGCGCTCTCGGTCCCAGAGGCTTTGGCTGGTATCGCGGCCTGTACCGGGCTGGCTATGGTTGGGGCGGATACCGCGGCGGATACGGCGGCGGCTTCCGTGGTGGTTATCGCGGCGGAGCTGGTTGGGGCGCTGGCTATCGCGGTGTAGGTGGCTATCACGCTGGATTCCGCGGCGGCGGCGCGGCCGGCTATCGGAGCGGCTTCGGTGGCGGCTATCGCGGTGCTGCTGGCAGCGGCTATCACTCCTATAGTAGCGGATTCCGCGGCAGCAGCGGCGGCGGATTCCGCGGCGGCGGCGGTGGATTCCACGGCGGCGGCGGTGGATTCCACGGCGGCGGTGGTGGATTCCACGGCGGCGGTCACGGCGGCGGACGTCGCTGACAAAGTTGCCGTCCGCGTGTAGCGTCGAATGGCAGCCAGGCGCTTGCGTGCGGATATCGCCCTTGCAAAAGGCCTGTCCCCTTCTGTCTTGCACGCGGGTCAAATGCATGGTAAATGACCCACATGCTGGTTCGAACAATCGAACAGCGTTTGCGCGCCTCGAAGAAGAGCGTCTTGCTGCTAGGGGCTCGCCAAGTGGGCAAGTCCACGCTCACACGTACGCTGCGGCCAGACTGGATCGTCAATCTGGCTGACCAAGCCTCGTATCTTGGCTACGCCAAGGATCCGGGCCGCTTGCGGCGGGAACTGGCTGCGTTGGACCGGCCGTCGTTGGTGGTACTGGACGAGATCCAACGCATTCCAGCGCTGCTCAACACGATCCAAGCTGAGATGGACGAGGGCAGCCGCCACCGATTCATCCTGACGGGATCCAGCGCGCGCAAGCTCAAGCGCGGAGGCGCCAATCTACTTCCGGGCCGGATCGTGCTCGAGCATCTGGATCCGCTATCCTTCTGGGAGTTGGGCGACGCGTTCGATCTGGATCGGGCATTGCAAGTCGGCACCCTTCCGGGCATCTATTTGGACCGGGAAGCTGGCGTTGACGTTCTCGACAGCTACACCACCGTCTATCTGCGCGAGGAGGTGCAGGCCGAATCCATCATCCGCGACGTGGGAACCTACGCCCGGTTTTTGGACATCGCAGCCGTGGGAAGTGGAGACTGGATCAACTATTCCAAGCTGGCGAGCGATGCCGAGATCGCCAAAGAAACCATTCGTCGCTTCTTTCAGATCCTCGAAGACACCTTGCTCGCGTTCCGCATTCCACCGTTTGAAAGCCGCCACCCATCCCGGCGCGTGAGTCAGAGAGACCGAATCCTGCTCTTCGACGTGGGGGTTCGCAATGCGCTGCTGGGTTTGCACCGTCACCCGCCGGCCGCCACCGACAAGGGCAAGCTGTTCGAGCAGTGGCTGATCCTGCAATGTCTCTACTTCATTCGCGCCCATCACCTCCCCTGGCGCGTCTATGGCTACCGAACCGATGGCGGGGCCGAAGTAGACCTGGTGCTGGATACCGGCAAGATTCTCGTTGCCATCGAGTGCAAGTTGGGACGTACCGCGGCGGCGGCGCAGCTCGGCGGTCTGCGTTCCTTTGCGAGCGTGACCAAGCGACCGGTCAAATCCTACGTGGTCTTCCAGGGGGAACACCCCCAGCGTTTCGACGACAACATCCTCGCGGTCCCTTTCGTGACCTTCCTGCAAGATACCCTCCCCGGTTTCCTCGAATGAACGGGGAGAAGTTGTAGGGGCAGTAACTCGCGAATCTCACGACGAGAAGGTCAATGTTGCTGAAATCTGATCGACATCGAGCCCTCCGGCGACGAAGGCCGGGAATGGCCTAGACACAAAACGGTGCGCCTAAATTGCAATGCTGCCTGCCCTTAGGTGATCTAGAATGCCGTCATGGAAGATCCCCCTTCCGTCATCGCGGCTGCCGCCGAACCTCCAACTGATGCAGGTCCGCCGACCTATCGTCGAAAATGGCATCCGGGCCTATACGAAGAGCTCTCACTCATCTTTCAGTTGCTGACCCTATTGGCGATAGTCCTATACACGTGGTTCTCCTACAAACAGTCCTCCATCATGGAACTGCAATTGCATGCAATGGCTGGACGCCTGGCTATCACAGGCTTCCAACCCTATCCGCTGACAGTCGGCAAGATGGGGAAGATCAGCTTCAATGTCGAAAACCCGAGGCCGACGCCAGCCCGGATCGTGGCCATAAGGATGACGATCCTGACGAGACCCGCTGCCGAGTCGCCCCCGGAAATCGACACGCTCACCGTGCCTACGGAATCAAGTGGCGGTACTGTCGTTCACTCACTCTACATCAATGCCGAGCCTCAACTAACACTTACAGAGAATGATCTTCAGCTCATCCGGGCCGACACAGTTCGCCTCTATTTCGTCGGCAAACTAGAATACGAGGATGGATTTGGTCGATGGCTCCCGCTTCCATTCTGCAAGGTCTATCACGTGGGATCGGAGTGGCAGGACTGTTCAATACCTATTCCTGCGAGCAGGTGAAAGCGGTTGGGCTCCTTCGTGGAGCCCGATGGCTGCCGGATGTCGCCCAACCAGGGTATCGCCACACCAAGATATCACCCGCACCAAAGTCGCCTTTGTGGACGCAGGGCTGGTGACCCGAATCTCCCCGGGGGCGAGCCCGACGAAGGTTGACGATTCTCGGGGGAAGGTTTACGTTTATGGGCAGGAGGTTTACGATTCCTCAGCCCGCCGAATCCGATCGCCGTACCCAGGTCCTGGCTCTTGTGGCCGGGGGCGAGCCCGTGTCTGCGGGGATGGTGGGACGCAGCCTCGGGGTGTCGCGGCAGATGGCGCACCGGATCCTGTCCCGGCTGGTCGATGACGGCATCCTGGTCCGCAGCGGAGCGGGACGATCCGTCGGCTACCGCGACAGCGGCGGCCTGCCCTTCGTGCGGCGCTACCCGCGCGCGGTCATCGCAGAGGATCGCGTGTGGAGCGAGGTGTCCAGCGCGTGCCGTGCCGTGGGCGCGCTGTCGAGAACAGTGCGCTCGATCTTGCAGTACGCATTCACCAAGATGCTGAACAACGCCATCGAGCACTCAAGTAGCCGCGAGATCGAGGTACGCTTCGAGGGCGCGCCGGACGGTCTCGCCTTGATAATCACGGACGACGGCGTGGGCGTGTTCGCGAATCTGCGCAAGATGCTCCACCTGGAATCCGATCTTGTGGCTCTGCAAGAGCTGTCCAAAGGCAAGCTGACAACCTTGCCCGCCGGGCATACCGGCGAGGGGATATTTTTCACCTCCAAGGCAGCCCGGGTCTTCGAGATGTCAAGCCATGGACTTCGCTGGACTGTCGACAACGCTGTCCACGACATGGCCGTGGGTTCGTCCCCTGTGCGGCGTGGAACCGTCGTCCGTGTCGAGATCGCCCACAAACCGCGCCAGACGCTAGCCAAACTGTTCGCGGAGTACACCGACGACTTCGCATTCACCAGGACCCGCATCGTGGTCAAGTTGTTCACCATCGGCACGCGCTTCATCTCTCGCTCCGAGGCCAGGCGCGTACTGGCCAACCTGGAGAAGTTCCGCAGCGTCGTCCTGGACTTCTCCGGCGTCAAGGAAATAGGCCAAGGCTTCGCCGACGAAGTCTTCCGCGTCTGGAAGGCATCGCACCCGGCCATCAAACTCGAAGCCGTGTCCATGTCCGCGCCTGTGGCATTCCTAGTGCGACGAGCGCAGGGCGCGTGAGTCTCGCAGCCCGATACCGCCAATACCGCACCAGGTTGCCTTTACAGGCATGGCGCTGGTGACCCCGATCTGCCGAAGGCCAGGGTGCTGTTAACCGCGGCGGGCGTTTCGGGTCTGTTACGGCTTTCTCGCCCGAATGAAGGCGCTCATGATGGCACCGTCTAGCGCCGTCAGCGTTTCGCTCATGTCTCCGCCGCCGCACGATGAGGCCATCTCGGCGGCATCATCCTTGTCGTAGATTCTGGTGGGCTCGACGGTGACGTCGCGAAACCCGGCGCTGCGAAGCTTGCCGATGTATTCGCTCTCCACCAGGGCTCCTGCGACACACCCGGTCCATAGAGTCATGGACTTGCGTGCCGACGCGGGCAACTCGCGGCGAAGAACGATGTCGGACACCGCGAAACGGCCGCCCGGCTTGAGCACGCGGAACGCTTCGCGCAGAACCTTTTCCTTGTCTCCCGACAGGTTGATCACGCAATTGGAAATGATCACATCCACCGTGGCATCGGGCAGCGGGATCTCCTCAATGGTTCCTTTCAGAAACTCGACGTTGCTGGCGCGAGCCTTGAGCTTGTTCCTCTCGGCCAGAGCAAGCATCTCGTCCGTCATGTCCAGGCCGTATGCCTTGCCGGTTGGACCAACCCGCCTCGCCGAAAGCAGCACGTCGATGCCGCCACCAGAGCCGAGATCAAGCACGGTCTCGCCGGGCTGAAGCTCGGCCAGTGCGGTGGGATTGCCACAGCCGAACGAGGCCGCGAGGGCCTGCTCGGGAAGTCCGGAGGTTTGCTCGGCAGCGTAAAGATTGCGCGTGATAGGATCGGTTCCGCCCATGCCGGTCGCGGCCGAGCCACAACACGAGGGTTTCGCGCCCCGGACGACCGCCTGCACGGCCTGGCCGTAGCGCTGTTTGACTACCTCGCGGATATCGTCTCCACCAGAGCAGCAGGACGATTTGGGGTCAGCGTCTTTGACAACGAGCAGCTTGGACATAATGGTCTCCTCGGACAATGGACAAAGAAACTCACTCATCGAACAGGTCGACAAATTCGCCAAGGCGCGCGCGGATCGACTTGTCGACGGCGTAGTAGATCCATGTGCCACGACGCTCGGCCGTGACCAGGCCCGCCTCGCGAAGTTGGCGCAAGTGGTGCGAGATGGTGGGTTGGGACAGAAGCTTGACGTGGTCCTCGATCTCGCACACGCAAATGGCGTCGCCTGCCGCTGCCAGAAATCCCAAAATGTCGATCCGGGTTTCGTCGGCGAGCGCCTGGAACAGGGCCGCGTAAGGGGTGACATCCTTGGCTCGCAGCTTTGCGCGCGGCGCACAGCAAACTGCAGCTCGCTTCGGCGGTTCTGCGATAGCAAGACGCTTGGGCACGCAACCAGCGTGGACCATACATCGACAGTTGTCAATATAGAAAGATATCGATACAAAAGATCGTGTCCAACCCAGGGGCCCAGCCGGGGAACACTTCCATGGCCCGCGGCATCTAACAGTTGACTACAAGAGGACTAGGCGCAGTAGGTGACGCGCGAGCGGAAGCCGGCATGCGGCTAGCGTGCGCGCATGTGCAGAACGACCGAATGACTCAATTTGCTAGGGAGGACGTCATGGAAAAGAGGATCATCGCGGTGATAGGGGCGACGGGAGCTCAGGGCGGGGGCTTGGTTCGTGCCATCCTTGCCGACAAGAGCGGCGAGTTCGGCGTTCGGGCCATTACCCGCAAACCTACCGGCGACAAGGCACAGGCGCTGGCCAAGTTGGGGGCGGAGGTGGTGGCGGGCGATCTGGACGACGTGGCAAGCCTGACCAAAGCCTTCAAGGGCGCGTATGGCGCCTACTGTGTGACCAACTTCTGGGAGCACTTTTCTGGCGACAAGGAGACTGCCCAGGGGCACGCCCTGGCCCAGGCGGCCAAGAACGCAGGCGTGAAGCACGCCATCTGGTCCACTTTCGAGGACACGCGCAAAGCATTCCCGCTCAATGACACGCGCATGCCGACGCTGAAAGGCAAATACAAGGTGCCGCACTTCGACGCCAAGGCCGAGGCAGATCATTTCTTCAGGGATCTGGGCGTGCCGACGACGTTCATGGTGACGTCGTTCTATTGGGACAATCTGATTGGCTTTGGCATGGGTCCCAAGAAGGGGCCCGATGACAAGCTGGCGTTCGTGCTGCCCATGGGAGACAAGAAGTTGCCCGGCATTGCAGTGGAAGACATCGGCAAGTGTGCGTTTGGGATCTTCAAGCGTCCTGACCTGATTGGAAAGACCGTGGGCGTGGCGGGCGAGCATCTCACCGGCAGCGAGATGGCCGCCGCGCTCAGCTATGCGCTGGAACAGCCGGTTGCCTACAACCCAGTCTCGCCCGACGTCTACCGCAGCTTCGGTTTCCCCGGGGCCGACGACCTTGGAAACATGTTCCAGTTTAAGGCAGAAACCGAGAGTGCCTACTGCGGGGCTCGGGACCTTTCGTTCTGCCGCTCACTCAATCCGGAGTTGCAGACGTTCGCCAAGTGGTTGTCCCGCAACAAGTCGCGGATTCCGCTCAAGTAGACGATAGAGGCGGCGGAAAACGAGTTACGCATGATTTGCGCGCTTTCGTACCGCCGCCCGGCTCGCGCTTGGCGCCGCGCTTGCTAGAATTTGAAGCGGGAGAGGTGAAAACATGTTGCGGACAAAGACGACAGGAAAGGTTGTGGGCAGAATCGCGCTGGTGGTAGCGATTTTGCTGTCTGCCGGCCCGGCCCAGGGCTTCCCTGGGCAACCTTCGCCGGCGGTTCAACTGGTCGTCGCCCATGATGCCCGATCGGAGAAACTGGTGTGCTTGGCGACCTACACTGCGCCGCCTTCTGGCAGGGGCCAACTCACCGTCCAGATCAAAGTGCCGACCGATACCACGTTGAATTCCGCTCTGCTGAAAACGACATCGGGTGAACTGGCACTGGATGTGGTAGACGCTGCGGCGTTGGTGGGCGAGTACGCAACCATCATTGACAGCGAAAGAGCCAACTGCGCACCCTCCGGAGTCTTGGTTCTGGACGTGGAGGGGGAGTTTGGGACCAGCACCACGAGCTGTCCCGAGATCCCGCTGTTCGACCCCCACGCCTGCGACGCATCTTCCTCCGCGAACCGGTAGGATCCTGCCGGCGATCGAAGTCCTCTGGTCAGGCCCGGGGGAGCCGGACGACGATGCGCGTGCTGTGATCGATGACCGACGATAGCTCGCAGGTTCCCCCAAGCGCTCGTGTCGTGCGATCGACGATGGCGAGGCCAAGGCCGTGACCGGGGAGTTCGCGGTCCATCTGGCCTCGGTAGAATGGCTCGAACGCGTGCCGGGCGCTCTCGGAGTCCATCCCGAGGCCGTTGTCCTCGATCGCGAGTTCGACCATCGGCCCGACCTCCCGGGTCTCGATCGTGATACGCAGCGGCCGGGAGTGCGCGCGAAACTTGATGGCATTGCCAATCAAATTCCGCAGAATCTGGGCGAGGACCTCCTCGGCGCAGGCAACCCGACCGGCAGCCAACTTGGTCACCAGATCGACCCCTTGCAGCTCCGGTCCCATCTCCTCGATCGTCCGCTCGACAACCAGAGTGGACGATGAATGTCCCGGCGGTGGACGCCCGGAAACCGACAGCGCCAGCATGTTGTCGACGACGCCCGTCATGCGGTCGACGGCCCGACGGATCCGATGCGCCATCCCGGCGACGTCCTCTGACAATCCCGGGGACTCGAGGATAAGGTCCGTGTATCCGCGGATCGGATTCATCGGGCTGCGCAGATCGTGGGCCGCGCGCCCAGCAAAGGCTTCCAGCTCTCGGTTCTTTTCGTCGAGAAACTGCACGCGTTCGACAATCAGGCGGCGTTGACGACCGAGCAGACGAAGCAGCCAGATCGAGATGATGGTGACGGTGACAAGCACGATTCCGCCGACCACCGCGTCGCTCCAGACCGCCTGGCGATGCGCGGCGCGGATGGAGGCCACGTTGTCGCTTCCCTCGGCGAAGTTGATCGACACGAGCTTGTTGATGGAGTCGTCGATCTCCTCTTCCATGACGGAAGCGGGCCGTCGCCGGCTCGCTGGATTTTCGGATAGTTCGCGCAGCAAACCCTGAAGGTGCAGCCACTCCGCGCGTTCTCCCTGGTAGGTCGCCAGTGGGTCGTAGTCGCGGGCGACCGCCGCGATGGCCTTGGTAGACTGGTCGTTTTCGTGCTCGTCGTTCGTCGCAACCTGACGCTTGGCATGGGTACGGATTTCGTTCAGGAGGATGATCGAACGCTGCACGTTCTCGACGATATCGGCAGTCGTGCGCGCATCAATCTGTGAGAAGAACACGTCGAGCCCGATCATCCCGGCAACGAGCAGCGTCACCAGGCCAAGCGCGACAACCACAGGCCAGTTGGACAGCACTGCAGGCTTCGGATTTTCGCTACTCAACGATCCTCTCCTTCGAAACCAGATCGGCCTCACTGGATCTCCATGATAATCTTACCCGCGTGGCTTCGCCTGGCAGGATTTTGATCGCAGAGGACGATGACCTGACTCTTGAGCTTCTGGCCACCGTCCTTCGACGTGACAACTACGAAGTGGTGACCGTGACCGACGGTCAAGATGCGCTTGACCGACTGGCCGAAGACCCGTTCGACCTGGTGTTGAGCGACGTCCAGATGGCCCGTGCCAGCGGCCTGGAGGTTCTTGCCGCGGTCACCAAGCAGTTTCCTGACACGCCCGTTGTTCTCATCACCGCCTACGCCGAGCCAGGTGCCGCGATGGACGCCATCGCCAGCGGAGCCGCCGACTACCTTGCCAAGCCGGTGGACATCGTGGCGCTTCGTGCAACCGTGGCTCGCGCCCTGGAGCGGCGACGCCTGGCCAAGGAGAACCGTTCGCTGCGTGCCGCGATTGCCGGGCGCAATGTGCTGGTAGGCACCAGCGCTCCCATGCTCGATCTCTACAAGCAGATCGCCCACGTGGCGCCCACCGACGCCACGGTGTCGATCACGGGCGAGAGCGGCTCGGGCAAGGAGTTGGTCGCGCGCACCATCCATGAGCGGAGCCGCCGCGCGGAGCGTCCCTTTGTCGCGTTCAACTGCGCCGCCCTGGCGGACGGTATTCTGGAGAGCGAGCTGTTCGGGCACGAGCGGGGCTCGTTCACGGGTGCCAGCGCTCTTCACAAGGGTTTGTTTGAAACCGCCGAGGGGGGCACAATCTTCCTGGATGAAATCGGGGACGTGCCGACCAGGATGCAGGGAGAGCTTCTCCGGGTCATCCAGGAAAGCGAGGTCCGGCGCGTCGGGGGTTCCGCGGTTATCAAAGTCAACGTCCGCGTGATCTCGGCAACCAACCGCGATCTGGGCGCCGAAGTGAGCGCGGGACGGATGCGCCAGGATCTGGTCTATCGCCTCAACGTGGTCTCGTTGCGGGTACCGTCCCTGCGCGAACGGGGCGATGATGTCATCGTCCTGACCCTGCACCTGGCCGCGCGACATGCCGCGCTCCTCGGTCGTGCCGAACCGCACATCAGTGAAGAGGCCATGTACCGGATCCGGACCTACTCGTGGCCCGGCAACGTCAGGGAGTTGGACAACGCCCTCGCGCGCGCGGTCGCCATGTCTCAGCACGGCGTGATCTTGCCCGGCGATTTGCCCGCGCTCGCCGAGGGCGCCGCACCTGCCGTCCTGTCTGCCATCCACAGCGACTGGCCAACGCTGGAGGAGCTGCAGCGCCGCTACATCGAACGAGTGCTCGAGCACACTGGTCACAACAAGACCTCGGCGGCCAGCATCCTTGGCATCGATCGCCGCACCATCCAGCGCCTCGCCTCACGCGAAGCAGGAGAAGACGACAAGTCGCGATAGCGACGACCGGCTGCCGCGCGGGCCGCGGGTGATCATGCCGCGAGTTGCCTCGCCATCAGGTCAGCGACCGCCGCGCGCAACTCCGGAATTCCGAACGGCTTGCGCAGAAGTTTCGCGTTGCCCAGGCGAGCGACCTTGGCCTGCAGATCGGTCCCTTCAAGCCCGGTAATCACCAGGACGGGCGCGCTGACTTCCGCTGCTCGCGCGGAGTGCAACACCTGGAGTCCTTCCATCCACGGCATGTGGATGTCGGTGATGACCAGATCGAACGGGCCGTCCTCGGCCAGGAGCTGCACCAGTTCCGCCCCGTTGGTTGCCTCGCAGATTTCGATCAAAGGGTTCCCCAGGGCCCGTCGCAGCAGATCCAGACTTTCGGGATCGTCATCAGCGATGGCAATCCGCGAGACCGTCATCCGTTCTTGCGCCCCAAGCGCCAACTCTCGCAATGTGAAGACGCGCTTGACGTGGTCGTTGGTCATATGACACCTCGTTTGGCCTGTACGGATCGGAACGGTGCATCGACTGTGCCACGACGGGGCGACGCTCTCTTCCTGCTTCGCGCGGAGGCTTGCGGCCAGCACAGCGACTCTCTGCCACATGGCCATCGTTGGCCGCGACAAACTGCCGCGGCTTCGTTGCTGTTCGTGCTCGAAGCATGCACAGGCCAAGCCGAACCAAGGTGCCGTGCCCCGCTCGATCCTGGCACCGGCCTTGCTTTATGTTCTGTTGTGCCCCGAAAGGAGGCTTCCCATGAAGACCCAATACACCGAGACTGCGAGCCTCTCCTCGTGGCGGTTGCGCACGCCACTGGCCGGGAGCGACAAGATTGCCAATTCCAACGCGCTTCCTGTGGCCGTGGACAGGACGGGCCGACCGCTGGGCTGGATAGGACGAACCCTCGTCGCCGTGGACACCGATCGGGTATTCATCGAAGCGTCTGATCCAGGCCTGCGCGAAGAGCTGGTGGCCATGTACGAGGACGAAGGCTGCGATGTGATTGCCACCAGCAACAGCAAGACGCTGCTGGCATTCATGGAGCAACTGCCAGTTCCAGACGATTTCGGCGATGACGTCGTGATAGCGGAAGATGACTTCCCCGGGACAAATGCCACCGACCTGCACAGGCAGCTCTTGGCGCGCGGCTGGTCGATCCCGGTGTTCACTGTTTCGACACGAGGACCTTCCGACAGGACGGGGGTGGCGTCATGAAAATCCAACTGACTGTCTCTATCTGTTCCCTGATTGTCAGACTTGGCGTTGCTCAAGCTCAGGGCATGAGCCCGGTTGAGTCGACCAGCCAGGCTTCAACCCCTGGTGCTGCGCCACAAGCGGTGGAGCCGCCCACGCCAGCGCCCGATCTGCAGCCACCTTCGCCGCCCCAGCAGCCGCCAGCGCCACCGGTTCAGGCCCAAGCGCAGCCCGAGACTCAACAGCCCGCGCCGGCAGGTGAGCCGGCGGCCGGGGGCCAGTGGGTGTACACGAGCGAGTACGGCTGGATCTGGATGCCTTACGGCAACCAGTACACTTATGAAGGTTCAGCCAACGACGCCAATCCCTATTCCTACGTGTACTACCCCAGCTATGGCTGGATGTGGCTGGCGGCGCCCTGGGTCTGGGGCTGGGGCGCCTATCCCTACTTTGGCCCGCGCGGTCCCCGGGGCTTTGGCTGGTACGCCGGCCTGTACCGGGCCGGGTATGGCTGGGGCGGATACCGCGGCGGCGGTCGCGGCGGATGGGGCTCGGGCGGCGGCTCGCGCGGCAGCGTCGGCGGCGGCACTCACAGCGGTGGAGGGTTTCGCGGTGGAGGCGGTGGCAGCTCTCACGCCGGGTTCAGCGGTCACGGTGGCTTTGGTGGCGGCCACGGCGGTGGACACGGGGGCGGTCACCGCTGATCAGTCTCGATCGGGTGATGGTGTAGACTTCCCCAGAATGATCGATACAGCGTTGTCAGCGGCAGGCCACCCGCTGTAAAGGAGCGCCGCTGTGTTCGAGGCCCTCTTTGTTCTCGGACTTCTGGGCTACCTGGTCTTGCTTGCGTTGCCAGGGGTCATCTCGCAACTCCTGCTTGGCGCCCTTTTCGCACTGGTCGGGCTGGTCGGCGGAGGTGGGGCAGGCATCGTGTACCATCTGGCCTTGCGCAAAGCCCTCGTGCGTCTGGGATCGGATGTGCGTGGGTGGTTGTGGTCGCCGGTTTCGCTTCACCACCTGCTCGACGAGCAGGGCCGCCGTGACGTTCTTCCCTGGTTTCGCGCGGGCGCGGTGGGCTTCGTCGTCTGCCTGGCGGGCATCGGGATGGTGGCCATGGCCGTCTTCAAGGCCGCGCGGGCCGGTTGAGCAGCAGCGGACTGCAATGTCAACCCTGGCGTTCCGCGTCCAGGATCAGCACTTGGCGACGGAGAAGCAGTACGCTAGTTTTCCACGCCAGACGACAAGGTCGCGAAATCACAACGCGGGGATGGCGGAACTGGTAGACGCGCCAGACTTAGGATTTTCGACCATTCACGAAATAGCCTAGATTTTCCGGTGGGTTCGAGCATTTCAGGGAGCGAGAATTTGGTGCCAAGCCAGCAGGAACTGCCTGTTTTCGTTCGGGAATTGTTGGTACCGCTGGTACCAACTGGGTGTCCCGAAGTGCCTGGCAAAATCGACACGTTTGGATAGATCGCTCTCCCCGGATACGATTTCCGCGCGTGGATGAGAACCCGAACAACCTCTTCACCAAAGCGATCGACGAGGCTCAAGCGGAAGTCGATCACCTCACCCGAGCGCAAGCCGAGGCGCGCGCCAAGCTGGCAGCCTTGCGCCAGGGTGTGCTTGCGACAACGCAAACCGCGGCCATCTCAGGCGCCGATGCGTCTATCACCTCGTCACCTCCGCGCACCGCTGCCGAGAAGGTCCGCCTCTTCCGCGAGCGCTTCCGTGGCCGCGAAGATGTCTTTCCTCGACGTTGGCAGAACGCTAGGTCCGGCAAGTCGGGCTATTCGCCTGCTTGTGCCAACGAATGGATCCGTGGCGTCTGTGGCAAGCCGAAAACCCGGTGCTCCCAATGCTCAAGCCAGGCGTTTGTGCCGGTCGATGATTCAGTCGTCCTCGCTCACTTGAACGGCCGACACACCATCGGTGTCTACCCGTTGTTGCCGGATAACACCTGCTGGTTCGTGGCGGCCGATTTCGACGAGATCTCTTGGCGGGATGACGTGCTCGCGTTCGCTGACACCTGCCGAGCAATGGGGCTGCCCGTGGCTATCGAGCGCTCCCGCTCCGGGAACGGCGCCCATGCCTGGTTCTTCTTCGCCGAGCCCGTCGAGGCCTGCCACGCACGGCGCATGGCCTCGCTCGTGCTGACCGAGACCATGTCGCAGCGACACGAGCTCAGCATGCAGTCCTACGATCGGCTATTCCCGTCGCAGGACACCATCCCAAAGGGTGGGGACGCGATTGCTCGACTTTCCCGCCAAGCGGGTTCGGGAGAGCGGGTGATCGTCGCGACCGGCCGCTACGTCGGCGAAGGCTTCGACGACGCCAGGCTCGACACCTTGTTTTTGACCATGCCGGTCTCCTGGAAGGGTACCCTGATTCAGTACACGGGACGCCTGCACCGCCTGCACCCCGCCAAGCGCGAAGTCCGCATCTACGACTACGTCGATGTCCTAGTGCCGATTCTCGCCCGCAGGTTCGAGAAGCGACTCGGCGGCTACCGTGCGCTCGGCTACGTCCCCGGCGAGGCACCGCTAGGTTTCGGCGAGATCGACGACGATTTCGTCCTCGGCCGCGATTGGGCTGAGACCGACGGTTACGACGAGTGGCCGTAGCGGCTCACTCAGCGTCAATGTGGTCTCGCCCACTGGAGGGCAACACAGCTCGCTGGGCTGACGAGTCTGTGTCGAACGAGCCAATTGTCCTGCAAGCAAGAAGCAAGTGTGGCCCACGTTAGGTGGCGACCAAGGCGAGAAAGCGGCTCACGAGTTCGTAGGCGCGTCGAGAATGTCTATCGCGTTCCTCGCGGGACGTGGCCTCGTAGAAGACGGCGACCTGCTGAGGCCCGTAGGACGCGACTGTCGCGAACTTCACCTTGAGATATTCGATGGCGGCGGCGACGAGCGGGTCGCCAGATCGTTCCCTCCAGACTCGAGCGATGGGCTCCATGCCGCCATGCGCGTAGTTCAGGCAGAAGCAAAAGTCGTAGGCATCCTTCGGCTTGTCTCGACCAGCCAGCGCGTGAGCTTTCATAACGAGAAAATCAGGGACGGACGCCACGAGCAGACTCACGCTGTTCTGCGCACCCGAGATCATCTGTCCTTCAATTGGCACATGCTCCGGCCGCAGGAATGCAGCGGCGCAGCCGTCAGCGTCGAGCGGGCGGAACCCCAGAATGAAGCGTTCGCCTTTGCCACTCCGTCGCCTCCTTGGGGCTTTGAGGAAATCGATCTCAACAACGACCGTTGGCCCGCCATCGTTGAGGTCCACTGCCGCACGAAGCTTGTACTGCTGGTCAGTCTTCTCGTACCGCCCGGTCGCGAGCAGCGATCTGACTATCTCTGCATAGCGACCTCCCCGGAGCTTGTCCGCGTCGAGCGCCAGATCGACATCGATGCTTCCGACATGAGGTTCCTCGGTGTTCGGGAGCAAGAGGTCGGGGACCCAACCGCCCACGACGACGATGCTGTCAGCAAACCAGGACCCGAGCACCTGTCCGAGATCCACGAGAACCCGCCGCGCGGCTTCGACGTCGCGCTGGCCGTAGTCGTGCTGCGTGCGCGGTTCGCTCGTCATGGCCGCGCCGCCGATTTCCAGGCCGGCAATATCTTCTGGTCGAGCAGGGCCTGGGCAGCTTCTTCCCCGCGGCCGCCGCAGTGGACGAGATCGACGTAGGTCTGCACGGGGTCGGTGCAGACGAGCGTTCGTTCTCCAGCATAGGAATCCGCTTCGAAAGGAAGAAACACGCCTGAGTCGTCCGGGATCAGCACGACGATGTTCTCCCCGGAGTCGACCTCCTTGGCCTGGGCATTCCGCGCGAACACGTCCAGGAACTGGGCATCGACGTAGAGCCAGGTCTTAGGCTGGCGCACGTGGGGCGCCTGGCGCTCGGCTGCGGAGAACGCGGCATAGGCAGCCATGTTGCCAGCTTCGCCCCCAAGGCGGTAGAGGGCTTCGCGGAGGGCGGCGCCCTTGAGCAGCGTGAAGTAGCTGCGACGCTCGTGGCGATCGAAGCGATAGGCCTGGCTCCAGGCCGTCAGGAGGCCACGCGGGTCCCCGACGCGGATGCCCGATTCATCGTCTACCTCCACTTCTTCGACGAATCCTTCATCACGCAGATACTGGACGACCTTGTTCACCAAGCCAAGGCTGACCGGACGATCGCCGGGGAGCTGCCAACAGGTATCCGTCTGGAGCGCTCGCTGTTTCCAGATCCGCCCAGCGTGGGCAGGGCTCAGCAAAGCACGGAGCACTCGCGCAGCCGCAGCCGTTCCAAGATTCGCCTCGCGACTAGGCTGTCGATGAACCGGCGGGATTCCGGCGCGCTCGATGTGCAGGAGCCCAGGCAGATCGATCTTGCAGTTGCCTGCGAGGTCGACCCAGCCCCAGCCAGCCTCCTGACAGAGCTGCGCCAGCCGCGGAGATACGAAAGGCGTTGCGAGAACGGAGATGGCAGGGTCTTTGGACGGCGGTGTTTGTCGTTGGTGAGCCCAGGCTGCGAATGCTCCAGGGCGGACAGCGCTTTTTGCATGCACATAGAGGCGTGCTCGGGGCCTGTCGGCGGTTCCGATCTGGACTATCGCGTCGGCCGCCGAGGCAACTGGCGCTCGCGCAAAAGAGACCGACCATTCCGCCTGTGGCCAATCGATGTCAGCGAACAGCCGCCGCGCCGCGTCCAAGAGAGCGCGCTCCAGGGCCGGGCCAGCGGGCAAAGCAACGTTCATAAATTATCCTAAGTTCACGACTTCATGAACATAGCATGTTTTGTGAACAAGCCAAGGTCGGGGTGGTGACTACCGCCCGCCCCAGAGCGCCCTACCTCGGACTTCCGCGCTGCCGACTGGCCATGGCAGCCAAGACCGAGTTGCGAAATGCCGGTCCGGCTGAACCGCAGACGCACCAGATTCGGAGTCTTGCGCGCTTTGGGCCGATTGCTTAGTCTTTCCAAGAGGTTCAAGAGAAGGGATCACAGAACTTGGTACCAAGTGGTGCCAATAGTACTTTGAGCTACGAAATCACTCGGCTAACCTATTGAAATCATTATGCGGGGATGGCGGAACTGGCAGACGCGCCAGACTTAGGATCTGGTGTCGGAAGACATGGGGGTTCGAGTCCCCCTCCCCGCACTACTTTTCATTTCAATGAGTCGCACGACCTCGGTCGCGAGACGAAATCGCAACGCAATAGCTTTCATGTCGGCCTTTCTACGTCAGTACTCCCACGCCTCATGCGCAAGAGGCGCAGCATTCAGTTCTCCTCGAACGTGCCGCCAACTGGGGAAGCAACGATCCATCAGCGATGTGAACCGCTCGTCGTGGTGATGGGCGAGCAGGTGCACCATCTCGTGCACGACGATGTACTCTAGGCACTCGCGTGGCTTCTTCGCGAGTTCCGTGTTCAGGCGAATGTTGCCTGAGCGTGGGTTGCAGCTTCCCCACTTCGTTTTCATCCGCTGAACAAACACCCGTTTGACTCGCACTTTCAGGGCAGACGTCCACTTCGCCACGAGCGGCGCGACCGCCGTTCGCACCTGGTCCCGGTACCACAGGGCGAGCAGCTCTTGACGCCGTCCCTCCTCGGTGCCGGGTCGCACGTGCAACAAGAGCTCGTTCTGCCCCAACTCGACAGTCGCGGGGGCTTCCCGCTCCACGACCCTCAGCAAGTAGCGCTGCCCCCAGACATGGTGGCTCTCGCGGTCGATGTACTCGCGTGCGGTTTCTCGCGCCTGCGCCCTCATTGCTTTCTGGTGGCGCCGAATCCACGGAAGCTTGGAAATTGCGTAGAGACGTACAACGTCCAACTGCATCCGCTTCGGTGCTGCGATGCGAACCCTCCCTTCCGGCGGATGGACCGTGAGGTGAACATTCTTGACGTCCTTCTTCACCACCTCGACGTTGATGCCGCCGATCCCGAGCATCGCGGGCATCAGTATTCCCCTTGCGCCTTCACGATGAGGAACATACGGTCGACTTCGGCAAAGTCGCCGAGAAGCGCATAGAGCGCCGTCTTGATGATTGCCTCACGGGTCTGGACGCCGCGCCAGGCATCGGGGCGGACCCTTCGTACCTCCGCGTCGATACGCATCGCCAAATCCAGCGTGGGGTCACGGGAAATCGGGAAGTTCCCGGTTCCCTCCGCGGCCCGGGTGGCTGTCTTCAGGTTGTTGTAAATTGCCCGCAACCCAGGACTTGCCTTCAGCGCTTCGGGTGTGTCGTCCGCCACTCCCGCGCTCACCTGTTTGGCCAGCTCGGCGATGCGCTTCAGGTACTGCTCGTACTCCTCGGCCCGCGCCTTGCGAAACTTGATGACCTCGTCGAGCAGGGCCGACATCTTCTCGTAGAACGCAGGGTCGTTCAGCCGCTCCTTCATAATCTTGCGGCGGACGTTGTTTTCGATGGTCTCGGCGACCGCGTTCCTGTTTCCCTTCATGCTCGCCGGCAGCGCGTTGATGGCATCGGCAATGCCTGATTTCACGACCAAGTCGAGCAGGCCCATGCCGTCAAAGGGTGAGATCTTTCGCGGCTCGTCCGCCTCGATGTAGGTATCGAGAAGGTGCCGCATGTCGGCCTCGTAGGCTTTCAAATCCAGGCTCTCGCCGCTGGCCTTGCGGACGATCTCGCGCACGTTCAGGTAGTAGTCGATCTGCCCCTTGATGCGGGCCACCTCCGTCGCGCCGTAGCCTGCCCCTTCCATCTCGTCGGACAGGTTGGCGTAGGCCCGCACCAAGGCGACCACGGACTTGTAGAG
>Ga0182021_10003603_pt1 | contig 18232 bp, 14 predicted proteins | sample 612E3MmetaG_FD_120493 | JGI IMG/M metagenome (GOLD analysis project Ga0182021, IMG submission 120493) | Permafrost microbial communities from Stordalen Mire, Sweden - 612E3M metaG (Illumina Assembly) | ecosystem: Environmental > Terrestrial > Soil > Wetlands > Permafrost | place: Sweden... | reverse complement strand
GCCGATGCTGGTACCTTCTGCGCTTGGTATTATCGTCGGCCTTCCGCCTTCCATGACCGCTGCGGCCGAGTTGCTGGTTCCTAGGTCTATCCCGATTATCTTAGCCATATTGTTCACCTCACTCTGTATTTGTCGTATCCGGCTTCATGCCGACCTTCACTTTCGAATGCCTCAGTACTCTCGGACCGAGGCAATAGCCTTTCTGATATACCTCGAGGATCTTGCCATCTTCTCCCTCGCCCACGCTCAAGGCCTCGTGGTACGATGGGTCGAACTTGTCATTTGCAGGTATTTCCTTCAGTCCATATGACTTCAGGAGTGCCTCTAGGTTAAGTTGTATCTGATTGACGCCTTTCCGGAACTCGTCCTTCGAGGCGTTTGATGCCAGTGCCCGTTCGAGGTCGTCATATATCGTGAGAAGCTCGGTGATCAGCTTGTCATTGGAGGATCTGATGATCTCTTCGCGGTCCTTGGCGGCCCGCTTTCGGTAGTTATCGAACTCCGCGGTTATCCGCCTGGCTGCGTCAAGGTACTCACGTGCCTGAGCTGTTTGCTTGTCCAGCGCATCCCTCAGGTCTGCCGCATGTTCTTGTAATTGCTCCATCTGGACCTGCTCCTCGTCCATTTCCTTGGATCTCGCCTTCTCGTTCAAGGTCTTCCCCTCAGCGCCCTCGCTCATATCTGAATCACCTTGAAACATGAGCTATAAGAACTTAGTCATAAATGGTTTGATTGCGGGGGCATACTGCCCCCGCTTTAGAATTTGTTTAATCCTCTCCGCCGAGGCCTTCCATTCCGCCTGGCATTCCGCCCGGCATGCCGCCACCGTGGCCGCCCTTGGAGGCGATGACGTCATCGATCCTGAGGATCATGACGGCCGCATCCGTGGCCGAGTTGATGGCCTGCCTGCCGACGCAGAACGGCTCGAGAACATCGAGCTTGACCATGTCCTCCACCTGTCCGGTGAAGACGTTCACGCCTGCGTGGACCTTGCCGTTCTTATGCGCCTTCCTGAGCTCGATCAGTATGTCGATCGGGTCCAGACCGGCGTTCTCAGAGAGTGCGGTAGGCACGACTTCCATCGCGGAAGCGAACGCATCGATGGCGATCTGCTCCCTGCCGCCTACGGACGCAGAGTATGCCCTCAGCTTCATTGCCACTTCTTCCGCGGTCGAACCGCCGCCGGTAAGCATCCTGCCTTCCTCGATGGCCACAGCGACGACGCTCATTGCGTCGTCCAGGGACCGCTCGATCTCGGCGATGACATGGTCTGTACCGCCCCTGATCAGGACGGAAACTGCCTTCGGGTTCTTGCAGCCGGTCACGAAGGTCATCTCGTCGTCCTGGATCTTCTTGACGTCGATCAGTCCAGCGTATCCCAGGTCCGCAGCCTCGAGCTCGTCCACCTTGGTCACGACATTGGCGCCGGTGGCCTTGGCGAGCTTCTCGATATCGGACTTCTTGACCCGCCTGACGGCGTAGATCTTTTCCTTTGCCAGGTAGTGCTGGACCAGATCGTCCACGCCCTTCTGGCAGAAGACGGCATTGGCGCCGGTGCTCTTGATCCTCTCGACCATCTTCTTCAGCATGTTCTCTTCCTCATCGAGGAAGGCCTGCATCTGGTTCGGGTCGGTGATCTCGATCTTGGCGTCGACCTCGGTCTTCTTGACCTCGAGCGCGGCATCGAGCAATGCGATCTTGGCCTTATGGATCGTCTTCGGCATGGCTGGGTGGACTGGTTCCTTGTCGACGATGATGCCGTCGATCATTAGGGTGTCCTCCATCGAACCGCCGGTCTTCTTGACGACCTGGATGTTGTCCATGTCGACGACCCACTTCTTGCCTACCTTCTCGGCGACCTTCCTTACGGCGTCGACCGAGACCTGGGCCATCAATTCCTTCGATCCGGCCACGGACTTTGACATCATGGCCGTCTGGGCGATCTTGATGAGCGTTGCGCGGTCGTCGACCTTGAGCTCGATCGCGGAAGCGTCCAAGACCTCCATGGCCTTGGAGGCTGCGAGCCTGTATCCGTGAGTGATGACCGTCGGGTGGACGTTGGCATCGATCAGATCGACGGCCTTTTTCAGCAGCTCTCCGGCGAGAATGACTGCGGTCGTCGTTCCGTCCCCACATTCCTCGTCCTGGGTCTTCGCGACCTCGACGAGCATCTTTGCGGCCGGGTGATCGACGTCGATCTCCTTCAAGATAGTTACTCCGTCGTTGGTTATGACCACGTCGCCCATTGTGTCGACGAGCATCTTATCCATACCACGGGGACCAAGGGTGCTCCGGACCGCGTCAGCGATGGCCCTGGCGGCCATTATGTTGTTGTACTGGGCGTCCTTACCCTTGTCACGCTTTGTACCCTCCTTAAGGATGAGTATCGGTGTGTTTCCCATTGACATATTACATACCTCCCTGTTCTGAAACTTAACGCCTAGCTATGCTAGTACGGGCTGTGGAATGTTTGTTCTTCTATATAACAATAATGCTGCCTATCGACCACCCATACCGTTACCGCTCAGCCTCCTAATTAGGTGGGCGATCGGCTCATTATGTCGAAACTGGACGTTTATCAGGACAGCTGTAAAAGCAACCTGAGCTCGAAGACCGTGCCACAGGGATGATTGTCCCTCACGATGACCGAACCGCCATATCTTTCCATGGTCTTCTTCACTATATACAGACCGAAACCGGTGTTGGCCGTCTCCCCGAACTTGAACCCCTCATCGAATATTCTGGATTTGATCGCTTCCGGGATGCCTTTCCCCATGTCGGCCACGCTTATCAGGCATTGGCCATCCTTGATCCCGATGTCGATGTCCACCGTCTCCGTGTGCCCGTGCATGATGGCGTTGCCCACCAGGTTGTCTATGACCGAGGAGAAGGTCTCGTCGACCATGGCGGTCGCCTCGCCATTCACCCGGATTAGGACGTTCTGTCCGGCACGATTCGCCACCACCCGGTCGATCACCTCCCGCACTTTTACCGACCTCAGTTCGGTGGGTGTTCGCAGCCTCTCCAGGTCCGATATGTCGTTTATCAGGTCCACGCTCTTCGTCAGGGAACGGGTGGCGGCATCGAGGAAGCGGCCCTCGCGCTTCTTCACATACAGTTGGATGGACCCCAGGGCCACGCTCAGATCGTTCATGATGTCATGCCTCATGATCCGGTTGAGCAGCAACAGGGAATCATTCAATTCTTCCATGCGTTGGTTCAGTGACACCCTCTCGGTGATATCCACGCCGAGGCTGATCATGACCAGGTGGTCACCACTATCAACCACCGTGTTGTGCCACCAGATAAGCGGGCTGGCGCTCCTTCCTGGCAGGACCTTGATCCGTTCTACCGAACCCTTTCCCTTGGCCAGGTCCTGAAGCCAAGCTCGGCCCCCATCCTGATCGACCTCCTTATCAAAGAGGGCAAAATAATTCCTTCCTAAAACCTCATCCCTTCTGATGCCGGTGGACTGTTCGGCCTTTCGGTTGAATATAGTTATCGTACCATCAAGGTCCATTCCGATGATCAACGACTCGGCGAAATCGATTATGGCATCAGCAAAGTGCTTTTCCGATTCCATTTGCCAGAATGTCCTCATCTTGTCGCTGGTGTCGATAAAGGACAATAATATCCTTCGTTGTCCACTACTGTGGCTCTGCAAGCTGCCCCATCTGAGGACGACCGAACGGTCTTCCCCGTCAAGGGTCTTGATCATAAATTCCAATGATGCCCCGGAATTACCTACCAGCATCGACCCTACCCACCCCGAAAGCGCCAATAACGCTTTCTCCGGGAAGATCCGTCCATGTCCCGCGTACAGTTCCTCCTTGCTGTTGGCATGGAATAGGTCCAGACATTCGCGATTGACGTCAATGTAGTGCATCTTGTCCATGAACCTGATCATCGTCGTGGGGTCTCGCACGATCGCCTCCTGTATGCTTATACCGGTGTTGCGTTCTATGTCCCTGGCCAGGGTGAGTGCGTCAATGACGTCTATTTCCCACATGGCGACATGTGCGTGCTCGAACAGGCTTTTGTACTGCCATAAGCTCTCGCCGAGCGCCTTGTCCGCCTCCTCCAGGGGCGTTATGTCCCGGGCGATGCACTGGACCTCGGTCGGAAGGCCCTCCTCGACGACGACCCAGCCCCTTACCTTTAACAGATGTGGCTCCCCGTCCTTGGCAAAGACTTCAAAGGTAATAGCTTGCTCAGCGGTCGCCCCGGAGAACAGGGTTTCAAGCAAATTAGAGGCCGGCTCTTTGAAGCTGGTGCCGATGAACGACGATATGCTTTCCCCGATTACCTCTTCCTCCCTGTATCCCAGTCCGCGGATGACCCGGTTGACCTTCATTATCTTTCCGGACCGATCAAGGGTGAACACCAGGTCGGTGGTCATCTCCATCATGGCGCATTGTTCCCGCCGCAGCTGATCTAGTTCCAGAACGGCCTGTGTGTTGTCATGGCCCTTCCTGATTACCATCATAGAGGTCATTATGTTCCCATCCATGAACGAACGGACATCGATCGATAAAGGCCCGGGGAGAATTGCTCCTTTGCCTAAGATATTGAGCGAACCAGCACCTTCGTTCAGCATTGATTCGAGTCCGTCTATACGACCCAGAGAAGAGTATATGATATCGATCCGAGCTGGCTTGTAAGACTTCCCATGGAAGCTCAAGCCAGTTAATGCCAATGCCTCGCTATTACAGTCGATGATAACCAGGTTTGTCGGGTCGACCAGAATCACGGCGCCCTCCAAAGCGTCCAGCCATCCTCTGTGTAAGGGTTTGGAATCGGTCTGATTGGAATTCATTTCATTTTCCATGTATTAGTTTCTCGACTTTATGTTCAGTGAGGATTGGGCATCGCCTTATTTATTTCATATGCACGACCCTATGGTCTTTGTAATTGCATTATTCGTCTAAAGACCGTCTCGGGCACGTCGATAATCATTTATGCGAAATCCTGTGTTCGGAAAGTGAGGAGAGATTATGGGCGAACTCGAAAAGACAATTGCGGTCGTGTTCAAACGTGGCGGCAAGAACGTGATGTCAGAGAAGGAGTTCGTTCTTGCAATAACCATGAATTTCCGTTGGGCTGGAGGTTTCAAGCTGGACCCCAGCAAGGCCCAGCAAGTCCTGGATGCAGGCCTGGCAAGAGGTTTTCTTTCCAAACAAGAGGGCATGGTGAAACCGACCTTCGACTATCGCGAGTTCGAGGTCCAGATGAACTACAAACCGACCGAAGCGATCTTGGCAGAACTCAAAGAAGGGACAAGCTCTGTGGGCCCGGCGCCCCCCGAACCTAAAGAACTAGTACCGGTCCTGGCCCCTCCGACCCAGGTTCTAACAGGTGTGAACGACCAGGAAGAAGCACCATCAGAAAAGAAGCCAGCGACTTCACCATCCGTGGTGACCCAATCTCTTTTTGCCCGTTTGGTCGATGATATCGCTAAGAGATCTGGCTTGAAAAGGAACGATGTGGTCGCCCGGATCAACAAGGTACAGGAAAAACTTGGGACTGAATCGATCGTCGCTGCTCTCACGGTGGCAAGGGACAACGGCATCGACATCACGAAATACTTCAAAGAGGCAAAGGAAGAGATAGTCAAGTCCTGAAACGACTTCTCCGACCCGATTCCTAGCCAGGTACATCTGGTTCATCCTATTCATTTTTCAAATTATACCCCCGTTACAAAAAGGAATAAATATCTCGAGTGCTATGACATGACATAGCACGGTTAAAGTGCAAAGAAAAGGAGGTAGACATATGGCCGGAGCGAACCTAGTCCTGAATGAAAAATCGTCGATGCCCTCGCACATGAGCGCGCATGCATCTTTCGAAGATGCCGCGATACCTGCAGGTTCCTCCGAGTATTGTTCCCTCCAGAGATCGATTTTCGATGTTGCCTTCCCTTTTGTGAAACCGCGATGCAAGATCGTCGATCTGTCCTGTTCCAACGGGGACTGGTTGGCGCCGTTCGTGGAGAGCTTCGAAGATCTTTGCCATTTTGTTGCCATCGACCTGGATGAGAAGAAGACATACACATGCTTGGACAGGTTCAGGATGCGTGTCAGGTTGGGATTCTTTGAGATATGCCAGCTTGACCTGGCGGACCGTTTCCCGGAGACCTGCTCCCGAGTCACGATCTCGGTCTTGGGAATTGGAAGATTGAACCTGGAAAGACAGACCGAGGTCCTCCAGAAAACGCACCGCTACCTGGAGCGCGGAGGGGCGTTCGTTATGGCTGAAAGGGTCTCCAGCTCGTTGGATATGGAACACTGGGAGCGATCGCTTAGAAGTGCCGGATTCAAACTGGTCCGCAAACTCTGGAGCAAGGGTGGAGTGGTGGCCTGGATCGCGTTAAAATAGTCTGATTGCAGACACATTATGTTCCGAATACTGACAATCAGTCCCGATTCATGTCATTTACGAGGTCAAATAAGCAATGGCAAAGCGATGAATCTACCATGAATTTCGTTTCATTGGTCATCTAAGGATACGATGCTTCGGGCCTAGTCCGAGTTTCGCTCAGGCTAGAAATGCGGGAATGGATGGAAATATTCTATTCCAATTATCAAATATTGATAAAAAATGTACAATATTTGACGAAAACAAGTCATTATATCAGATGGGCAAGAATTGATTTCCGCTCTGAATTGAAGATTCAGTCGCCATCGAAGGAAGGGATTCTCATTAGATTGCATAAATGGATTTCAATTAAAGGCCTGGGAATAGCCCTCGCAGTAATGATGTTATTGTCCTGCGTGGTCTTGGTACCGGAAGAGACTCAAGCAACGACGCACAACAATGTTGCGGCACTGGCATTGGGAACCACTGTTCCGACAGCTCCGCTCAATCTGCAGGCCGACGCAGGTAATCAGTTCGTCTGGCTATGGTGGGACCACTCCGCAAATCAAGGAAGCGACCTGATCAAGAACTACACCATCTATAGAAATACGACCGGAAGTTCGACGAATTTCGTCAAGCTTGACACGGTCCAGATCGGTCCTTTCAATCCGGTAGGCACCAATCGGCCCTATAATGACACCACTGTCCAGAACGACATCGCCTATTATTACCAGATAACCGCAGACAGTGATGCAGGGTCCAGCGTTCCTTCAAACATTGCCACCGTAACCCCGGTCGCGAGCGCCACGGCCCCTGGAGCGGTCCAGAACCTTGTAGCAACGAACGGAATCTACTCTGCCCAATTGAATTGGAGCAGCCCAGCATCAGCAGGCAGCACGCCGATCCGTGCTATTTGGGTCTATAGCCCGGGCTTTTTCGGTCCCGTTGTGACCAAGTTGGCGGCCAATGCCACAAGTTACAAAGATACATCTGCTCTCCCCGGCCAATCCTACAATTATACCGTAAGGGCGATAAGCAGCACATGGGGAAACACTAATTCCTCGATCCAAAAGTTCATCGGAGGGTCTGGAAATGTTCCGGGCAGCCCACAGAACCTGACGGCGTTCGGAGGGAACAATTCCGTCACTGTGTTCTGGTCAGACCCCGTCAACCCGTCATCACATGGGATAAACAACTATACCGTACTGCGTTCGAATGCTCAGTCAGGTTCGTTTACGTATATCGGTAACTCCAGTGGGTTTTCAATCCTTGGGACTTTGATCAGTGGGCCACTCCCGTTCTTCACTGACTCGACAACAATAAATGGACAAAAGTATTATTATGAGGTGGTCTCGAACAACAACTTCGGATCAAGTGCGCCATCTAACATTGTAAACGCCACACCGGCTTATGTCGCGCCCACTCCGGATGCGAATGCCTATCCCGGCAACAATAAGGTCCTGCTGGTCTGGTCTTCGCCATTCAACACGACCTCGGTCGACATATACAGATCTACCGATGGGTCATTGGGCAATATCGTGAACACCTCCACGGTGAAGTATCCCTTACGTTACTTCTGGTACGATAATACCACAACGAACGGGAACAAATACTACTATACAGTGAGGGCAAACCTGACCAATGTGTTCTTGTCCTCCAATCAGGTGAACGCCACACCGTTCGCGGGTTCAGTACCGGCAGCCATCACGAATCTGATCGCCACGCCCGACCACTCCAACGTTGGTCTATACGCAAAACTGGCACCCAGCACGGATGTCCTGATCGGATATCACATTTATCGGGGCAACACCTCTGGCACAGAGGCCGCAGTCCCGATCATGAATGGGAGCTTTATCTCAACGATCGATATGTCTGGCATAAATGATTTCATAGCGTCGGACGACAACGTCATGGATGATGTCAACCACTACTACTACGTGACCACTGAGAATCTGTTCGGGAACAGCACTCACTCGAACGAGGCCGTGTCTTTCGCCAGCTCGACCGGGGATGTTCCAGCTCCAGTAACGGGCCTTGCGGCGGTGGGAGGGAGCGGCCAGGTCACGCTGACCTGGGATAGACCAGCGTACCAGGGAACGGCAAACGTGTTGATCTATACCGTTTTCAGGAACTATAGTAACGGATGGCTCTCCATTCAGTTGTTTGCATACTCGGGACTCGGCCAGCAAACCTATGTTGACAACACTGCCATAGAGGGAACGACCTATCAATACTACGTGATGGTATCGAACATCTATGGAAGTTCTGGGTCGCCCTCGAACATAGCCCAGGCGTCGGCAACATCGAGCAATGTGGTTCCGAGCGCCCCGGTTAACCTTGTGGCGACCGCTGGAACAGGATATGTCCTGCTGTCTTGGAGCGCACCGACGACCGTTGGTCCGGGAATCATCAACTATCAGATATTCCGGGGAACGACCGCCGGTGGTGAAGGGACCACAGCGTGGCAGACAGTTTCGGGATCGATTCTAGCATACAATGATACGACCGTGACCGCCGGACAGATCTATTATTATGAGGTGGCGGCGGTCAACTCCATAGGAACCGGAACTAATTCGAACGAAGCGAATGGTATGGCCCCAGTAGCTGCCGCGCCCAGCGCGCCCGTCGGCCTCACGGCGTTCGCCAGTGCGGGCCAGATCCAGTTGAACTGGAGCGCCCCGTCGAGCATTGGCACCGGCATAACCGAGTACCGGGTCTTCAAATCCGCCACGGCGGGCGGGGAGGGCACCACACCTATCATCACCGTGTCTGGATCCACCTTGACATTTAGCGATTCGAACGTCATGGCCGGTACCCCATACTACTATCAGGTCAAGGCGGTCAACGCGGCTGGGGTCGGACCGGGATCGAACGAAGCGAGCGCGACTGGATTTTCCGTGGAGGGTGTGCCAACAGCGCCCACTGGTCTAGCGGCAGTGGCCGGTAACGGATATATCCTGCTGAATTGGACCGCTCCAACCGTCGTGGGAAGCGGGATCACCGGGTATAAGGTGTACAGAGGCACCTCGGCTTCAGGAGAAGGGTCGACGCCCATCGCCAACCCAAGCGGGACGACCTTGACATACAATGATAGCTCGGTCACCGCAGGTGTTCCGTACTATTATCTGGTCAAGGCATCGAACGCAAATGGAACGAGCGACCCTTCGAACGAGGCAACAGCGACCGTGGTCAATCCATTGGTCCCGAGTGTCCCCAAGAACGTTGTCGCCACGCCAGGAGCGGGCCAGATCGTTGTGACATGGGATGCACCAGATTCGATCGGGGCATCGCCGATCACCGGGTACCAGATCTTCCGTTCTGTGAACGGCTCCCAGCTCACCTCAATAGGTAACACCGGTGCCGACACCAGAACCTTCACCGACACGAATGTGGATACGTCCCACATCTATGGTTATGCGATTGTGGCGACGAATGCGAACGGAAGCAGTAGCGCATCGACACCGGTCACCGCCATCCCCAATGCGGCCGCGGGAACTTCCTCGACCGACAACACCATGCTGTACGCCGGGATTGGGATAATCGCGCTCATCTTGGTCATCTTGGCGGCCTTCCTCTTGATGAGGGGCAGGAAGCCAGTGGCCAGTGCACCGATTGGCCTAACCGCGTTCGCTGTGGTCGGCAAAGTCCAACTGAAGTGGAGCGCACCGTCGAAGGTTGGCGGAGGTATTACCGAGTACCGCATCTATAGAGGCACAAATGCGGGAGTGGCGACCACAAAGCCGATCGCTACAGTTTCGGGAACCACTTTGATGTACGAGGATATGACCGTCATGGCTGGAACATCCTACTATTACGTGGTCAAGGGAGTTAACTCAGCCGGAGAGGGAGCAGCCTCGAACGAGGTGAAGGTCACAACACCGAAGAGCTGAAACTCGGACCAAACCTTTTACTTCCTTTTTTCTTAGTTTTTTCTTAGCTAAGTATTAATATCTATTTTTGTTCTATAAAAAATATAGATGTGAATGCTGAGACGCGGGAAGCCCGACAGGCCAGCGCATTCACTAAGGTAAATTACTCTTTCTTTATGAAGTCCGAGAGGGACATCCCGCCTTTGGCCACCGCGGCCTTCTCCGGTTTTATGACCGCCACCCTCTCGGTGATCTTGATGCCCAAGGTCTTCTCCACCTTGTGGATCAACGCGTCGTCGGGGCGCATGTCACCACGCTCCAGTTTATTGATGATGCTCAGCTTCTCACCCATCTTGGTGGCGAGCTCTTCCTGCTTCCAACCAAGCGCTTCCCGGGTGTCTTTGATCTTCTTGGGGTAGTCGACCATCAGCTCAATGGTCTCCTCCTGCTGCTCGTAGACGTCCTTGGTCTTCATGCGCCGTTCCCGGTTCTGCAGGCGGTTCTCGATGACCAATTTATTGGCTGGTTCCTTTCCCCCAGCCTTGGCCTGATTCCCGAACTTTGAGCAATCCTTGCATACCTTGAGTATCGTGCTCTCTATCTGAACGGTGAACAGTCTGTCCATTTCTTTGCCGCAGAGTTCGCAAATCATGTCAATCGGAGCACAAATGACCTTCCCCGATTTAATGCTCTCCTTTTGCCATATATTCGGTAAAAGAGTGCCGATCCTGCTCGAATAGCTGATACTGGCCTACAATCAACCTCCTTCGTTAAGATATGGGAATCGGCACGAAACTGTCATATATCTAGCGCTTTTATATGAGAGAACTGAGGTGCCAAGATTGAGTGATGAACAGCTCGACGACTATATCTCCAAAGAGACCAAGGACAAAATGGAGATGGTCGAACGCCAGAACTCCGAACTTCTAGAGGAGGTAAGGAGGGTTGAAGGCGAAAAGAGGTACGTGGAGAGCGAGCTATTCCGGCTCCAGAAGGAGCTGAAACGCATGCGCTCCGAGCTGGAACGTCTGAAGTCCCCTCCGTTGATCATCGGCAACATAAAGGATGTGCTGGCCGACGGTAGGGTAATAGTAAAGAGTTCCACCGGTCCCGATTTCATTGTAACGACCTCCGAGTATGTCCCGACGGATGAGATCACTGTCGGTGCCCGGGTGGCATTGAACAAGCAGACGCTGGCCGTCATGTCCGTCCTGCCATCATCGCTGGACCCCATAGTCATAGGGGCGGAGATCATCGAGAAGCCTTCCATTTCCTACGACGACGTAGGAGGGCTAGAGGAACAGATCATCGAGATCAGGGAAGCGGTGGAAGACCCGCTCCTGAGACCGGAGCTATACAAGAGGGTGGGCATAGAGCCGCCAAAGGGCGTGCTCCTGGTCGGTCCTCCAGGCACCGGAAAGACCCTGCTGGCCAAAGCGGTCGCACATCAGACCAATGCCACGTTCATACGCATGGTCGGATCTGAGCTGGTCCAGAAGTACATCGGAGAAGGCGCACGCCTGGTCCGGGAACTGTTCGAGCTGGCCAAGGACAAAGCACCGTCCATCGTTTTCATCGACGAGCTTGACTCGATCGGCGCGAAACGCCTCGATGTAGCAACTTCCGGCGACCGCGAGGTACAGCGCACGTTGATGCAACTCCTGGCCGAGCTGGACGGGTTCAACCCTCTGGCCGATGTGAAGATCATCGGAGCCACCAATCGTCCGGACATCCTGGACGAGGCACTGCTCAGACCCGGGCGTTTCGACCGTATCATCGAGATCCCGATCCCGAACTACGAGGGAAGGCTGGCCATCTTCAAGATCCAGATGAAGAAGATGAACCTCGACGAATCGGTCATCGCCACTGAGATGGCGGCCAAGGCTGAGTTCGCCACCGGTGCTGACATACGAGCCATATGCACAGAAGCGGGCATGTTCGCCATCAGGGACAACCGCGACTATGTCACAGGCGGCGATTTCGAGAGGGCGATAGCCAAGGTCCTTGAGACCGATGAGATCAAGGGATCAGAGACCGGCGCGATGTTCGCTTAAAACCCTACAAAAACCCCTTATTTCTTCTTCTTTTCCTTTGGATAATCGTCCTCGTCCACATCCTGTTCAAGAACCAGCGGACCGACATAATCACATTTCTTGCAGTGGTAAACGATACCGGTGATCATGGCGTTCTCGTAGTACAGGTCGGAAGAGCCGCACTGGGGGCAGGTCAGGATCGTCTTAGACATGACAGAGGATACTGACCGCCGATGGTTTAAAGGCAACTACTGGCGGTAGTGGCTTTTCCGAATTGGATCAGTCGCTTCTCAGGTCCTCTCCGCCCTGATATGATTGCTGGATGGCATTGTAGATGTCCTCCATGCCTTCTTGTTGTTCGGCAGAGACCGGAGTTATTGTGCGGTACATGCCGATGCTCTCCATCGCCTTGAAGAGCTCAAGCGAGAGCGGGACCCGTGAATGTGCCTCGTCATCCATCAGGACGGCGTTCAGGGATTCTGGTTCCCTGGACCACTCCAGGACCCGCTCCAGATCTTCCTCGGCGAGCATATCAGATTTTGCCAATACGTTGACGAACGGTATCGCAAAACGGAAATGCGTGGTGGCGCAGAGCATGAGGGACGAGACGAATCCGGAAGCTGTCTTCACCAATAGCGGATCGGAGAGGAATACCAGGAAAGAGTCGTCCTGCCCCAGTTGTTCGATGATCACCTGGCTGCTCTGCCTGAAGGCAAATAGCTCGATCTGCCCGGGGGTGTCGATCAGAACGTAGGGCGTCTTGAAGCCGTCGACGGCGGTCACCAATTCCTTGACGTGGAGCGCCATTAGGTCGGCGCAGACGATCTGCGCCCCGTTTGGACCTAACCCGTAGTCCTCCATGACCTCGCTGACCTTGACCCAGTCCCTGATATCGATGTCCGGTTCGTACGGAATGAACTCCGCACCCGGGTCCAGGTTGATGGTGATGCAGTCGAGCCCTTGCAGGGTCATCCACTGCTGGAATGCGTAGACCAGAGAGCTCTTGCCGCTTCCGGCGGTGCCCACGAAGTATATGTTGACCATGTGACCAACCAATCCAACTAATCCATCTTAAGAGTTTGCTGTTGACCGCACAAACCAATAGGACACGATCACGGATAAGAGCTAGAATCCAATTTCTATGATCCCGGTGTAGCACTGCCAAGACCAGGTACTCCCCACTGAGCACCGCCGGTTTATGGTAGTGAGGACATAGGTTGCCCTGCATCCAAGATCGTTCGTGATACCAAAGAATTATTCATTTGCCATAACTATGCGTCCATCGCCGATCGTTGTTCCGAAGCCTGATATAAGAACGTCAGAGAAAAATCCAGATATTCGGAGAATCCGGAAAAATGGTGGCGGGATCTAGGAGAATAAGATGAAAAGCCTGGCGGAGATGAAGGACAAGGAATATATCCCATCCAGGGCTTTCATTTCATGCCTGGTCAGGGGATCGCTCTCGCTCAACAAGATCAACATGATGAACTTGGGGGAACTGCGGCGGCTCCGGATCGTTCCAGACACTGCAGAGCGCTATTCCATTCCTCCAAGGGAATATGTCATTCCCGAATATCATGCTGGGATGCGGTCCTCGTGTTCCAATGAGAAATATCTGAGGGCCACACTGTTCTGCGAACCCAACGATCCGGTGGTGGTCGCACTGGCAACCGAGCTTGGCGCCTACCAGATCTCGGACCGAGAGTTCACCGAGCGGGCCTTCCTTTTCGTCAAAGACAAACTACTTTTGAATGAGGGGCCAATGAATGACGTGGCCGAGACATTCCAGAGGGGGACCGGAAACTGTTTCCATCTGACCTCCGCCTTCATTGCGCTGTGCCGCTGTGCGGGTATCAAGGCGAGGTACAAGGTATTCGCCCCGAAGATGGTCCCCTCATGGTACAATGCGGTCATCGAGCCAGACCCATTCATCAAGCGATGGTATGACTCGCTTGGTTACCTGGCCTTGGAGGGGGAGGCGGAGGTCTTCCTAGATGGAAATTGGGTCGTCGCGAACGTGACCGCACAAGTGGAATGGCAGGCGGCGACCGGAACACCGATCAACCGACTCGGGGAGGACTCCTTGGGAAACTGGTACAGTGCAGCTCCGGGAACAGAGATGATCATGGAGTCGCTGCCTTATGGGCTGGGCTTATCCCTCTACATTCTCCACAGATTCGCACCAGGCTCGATGGAGCGGGTAAATATTAAGATCAAGAAACAGAAGGAATTGGGTAAGCGCATCATCGAGGAAGCGGGTGGGATCGAAGCATACGATATGGCCGCCCGGGCTAGACAGGGGCCGCTCTCACCGAAGATGGCGCTAGAGCCGAAAGAACGGATCATCTTCGAGGATTGAATTATTGTCATTACAGAATGATGATTGAAACACCATATTATTTGAGATGGACTGCATTCATGCAGGTCTAGAATATGCTGATCGAAAAGGCCGCTATGGGAATTCTTAATAAATATGCCTCTCTTTGGTTTTGTGTGGGTAAAACCGACTCTATTACGGTCGAATGAGCTTGAAGATCTTCGAATATTTCAGAATTGATCTACCGTATGTTAACCTTAGTTTAGGGGCATCCAGCATTGTTCAATGAACCGCGAGTTATCACTATTCAAAGCCTCGTTTTGGGAGGGTTGAAGTCTTCCCAAACCATCCTAAATGAAATCTTTTACCCACACAAAGTTGAAGAGATCCATAAATATTGAAAGAGATGGCGGACCCGATGGGACTTGTCGGCATGTTGAGCCAGATGTGCTTGATCTAATGTCAATGACTTGATTTCGTGGCATTTTTACACAAATAGACAAGACAAAGGAAAAGAGGTCGACCAACCATCCTTGATAATTAAGGGATTAGGAAAAGGCCAGGTGGCCGCGGGAGAGGTCGTCAGGAAAGAAGAGTAAGGTATTTTCTCTCACCTTTCAGAGTGCTCATTATACATTCTCACAAAGGTTCTTTAAATAGTCCCCCTCCCCAGCCGAGGATCCCGGTCGTTCTTACTGCTCGAGAAGGAGACCGGGTGCTCTCGCAGCAGTCCCGAGTAGGATGTCTCCATATTCGTGCTGGGAAATATCGAGGCGGCGCCGGCGATGCCCTCCCAAAAAAGAGGGCAAGTCCGCTCCAGACCTGACCGACATAAGATCTCGAGTTCCGGATCCGGGAAATCTTCCAGTCGACGTCGATCGATATGTTCGAGGTTCTGCGGCTGCACCGGTCGGGCAGATGCATCAATCGACGTCCGGACATTCCCTTCGATCGCAGCGCATTCGAGTGGGCCAGAGGCTTTGCCCGACCTCAATATCTAGGTGCTTCGCAATCGGTCTTGTGAAGGACCTTCAGTCCCAGAAGCCTGGGGAATGAGTTCTTTTTTGATTCCCAAGATGAGTGCCAGGGACTCCGACCAGGTCCTGCGGACCTCTGACTCGTTGACCCCTATTATCATTTTCTCCATGGACCTCATGGCAAGGGAAATAATCAGTTCAGCTAGAATGCGGGGATCGACATCATTACGGATATTGCCTCTATCCATATGGTGTTGCACGAACGCTTGCACCACCTTTACATCTCTCCCGTTGTCCTCAAGCAAGATCCTTTTGATGGTCTCATCATTCGAAGCCCTAGAGACAATTTCGAAATGGATCGGCATTCTAGCCTTTTTTGATTCCGTGATCTTGTCGAATACCATCTCTGCCGTCTTCAAAGGGTCGGGGCCTTCACCATATTGTTCGAGCATCTTCCTCAGGCACTCCTGGTTCAACAAGAATATTTCCTGAAGGATGGCCTCCTTGCTTTCGAAGTACAGATAGATGGCACCACGACTAACTCCGAGTTCACCGGCGATGTCGTCCATGGTCGTATCGTGATAGCCTTTTTTGGAAAATAGGCTGACGGCTGCCTTAATGACCCGGCTCTTCGCCTCCTTCCTATATCCTGGATATACCTTTGGCATTATCGCTCACGCAACCACTATGAACACCATGCTCAATAATTAAACCATCGCATAAATAATGATATAGAATATATTTTAAATAATTGTGATTCAATGCTGACGAGTCGTCAGTAATAATACTAGGTGTGAATATGAATTCCGATGCGAACGGGGCAACAAACGAGTTGAACCGAAAGGAAGGAGGATTGAGCTACCCTACCTTGGTGCTGATCACGGTGACTGCCGCTGTGCTTCTCGTCAACTATGTCGAGACCATGGTCATTCCCGGTGTGGTGGTCATCCAAAAGTATTTCGCAACGACGGAGACGATCGCTTCCTGGATCACTTCGGCATTCTTGATCGTCGGGGCAGCGGTGGCTCCTCTGTTCGGTAAGCTGGGCGATGTCTACGGTAAAAGAAAGATGTTCTTGGTCGTGCTGGGATTCTATATCGCCGGCGTAGGGATCGCCGGCTTCTCCGACTCCATATACATGCTCCTTTTCGCCCGGGCCATCCAGGGTGTGGGATTTGCAGTGCTACCTTTGGGAATAGCCATGGTCACCGACGTATACCCGAAAGAGAAGGTGGCCACCGCTCAGGGGATCATCAGCGGGATGGTGGCCGTTGGTACCATATTAGGTCTGGTTGTCGGCGCCTATATAGTCCAGGATCTGGGTTGGCAGGACGCCTTCCATACGGCGTTCATACTCAGCATTTTGCTCATCATCGCGGTGGCGATTGTGCTCAAGAAGGATATGATTGGCCAAAAGACCAAGATGGATTACGCTGGCACGGTCCTACTGATGACCGGTATCACTCTTGTGCTCGTTTACCTCACGGAAGGACCCTCGCTGGGATGGGCGGCCTTGGAAAACATAGCCTTCCTCATCCCTGGCCTGATTCTCATTATCTTCTTTTTCGTCTTTGAGAGCGGTCGGACGAATCCCCTGATAGAGCTAAAGTTGCTGAGGATCCGGAACGTGTTCCTCGCCAACATGGTCGGTATCGTATCAGGCGTTGTCATGTTCCTGGCATTCTTCGCCGTGGTCTACTACGCCCAATTGCCCGCTCCTTACGGTCTGGGACTGGATACCATCTCGACCGGTATGGCTCTTGCTCCGGCCGCTTTGGCCATGATGGTGGTCGGACCGATCGTCGGAAAGGTCATGCCCAAGCTCGGACCGAAGCCGGTGATCCTGTTCGGGTCGGTGGTCATGATGCTCGGGTTCGGCATGTTCATCATGAACCGGTCGACGAGCCTGGACCTCACCATCGATTCCGCAGTTTCATTCATCGGGGTCATCGCCATGATCATACCGATCGTTAACATGATCACCGTGTCCATACCGCAGGACAGCACCAGTGTTGGATTGGGTATGAACAGCATGCTCAGGAACCTGGGCGGGGCCATCGGGCCGGTCCTGGCCACGACGATAATGACCTCGTTCACTGTGGCGGTCATCGTAATTGAGGGCGGTAAACCGGTAGTGGTCGGTACCCTTCCATCCTCGACCGCCTTCGATACAATCTTCGAGATGGGCATCATCCTGTTGGTGGCTGTCTTTATCATGAGCCTGTTCATCAAGAACTACGTGTTCGGAAAGGCGGAACCATGATGAAAACATCTTATGACCTGGCACCATATCCATCAGGCTAGAGGGAGGACAGGGATCGATAAGATTCTTTAATTATTTCCCAGGGAATGTCCGGCCTGGGCCAGCAGATGATCATCGGCAGGTCCTGTTCCAGTGATGAGTCCCGGCCGAGCTGTCGTACTACTGAGATCTCCCCCGGTCGACGCGATATCCTCGCTGCCGATAGATGTCCGCTACGGACCTGAGCTATAACCTGCCACAGATCCTCTTCGTCGAGATATGTGCGGTATACTGCCTGTTCGGCCGGCCGGATCATGATCGAGGACCTGTGGCTTCTCGGCGTCCGGATGTTCCTAGGGATTGCGCCGACCGTTGATCAAGCCTGAGGCCTGCAAGGTGAGCGGATCGGATGTAACATGCGGCCGGCGCCGGCGGCCGAT